>Ga0184632_10000004_pt1 | contig 62986 bp, 65 predicted proteins | sample PLM31_50_b1_FD_133153 | JGI IMG/M metagenome (GOLD analysis project Ga0184632, IMG submission 133153) | Groundwater sediment microbial communities from an aquifer in East River, Colorado, USA - PLM3-1_50_b1 | ecosystem: Environmental > Terrestrial > Soil > Riparian zone | place: USA: East... | reverse complement strand
GTCCCGACACGCCGCGGGCCCTCACACTTCGTGCACGGGGCCACAACCTCACGGCCGCAGCCTTCGCAGTGTGGGCTGGCACCGGCCGGGTAGCCGCAGAACGGACACTGGTGTCGCTTCACCCGCCGCTGGGGCAAGCGCCGGATCAGGTAGCGCTGCAGACCCCAGTAGACGAGGAGCGTCGCGACGATCCCAAGTGCGGCGATGCCGGCGACTCCCCATTCGAACGGATCGATGTAGTCGGTCAGGTAATCCGCCGCGAGAACGAAGGCCATGATCGTCGCCGCGGCGATCACCGACGCGGCGAGTGGGAACCACCGCGAAGCGCGCCTGCGGCCCCAGACCAGCAAGCCGTAGGCCCCGGCGATCCAGAGGGCGATGAAGCCGAGCCGCGCCAGGAACGAATCACGCTGCTGCCGCCGGTAAGCGTCTGCGACTCGCTCTGCCGCGACCGCCTGCTCCGCCTCAGCGGCTGGCCGGGCTGCGCTCACGGCCTGTCGGGCAGCCATCAGCTCGCGATCGGCGGCTGCAAACGATCCTTCGGCTGCGTCGTACTGTCTGCGCAGCGCGGCAGCCGGTTGGCCAGCGTCGAGCGCGGTTCGGTACGCCTCACGCCGGAGCTCGAGAGTCTCGAGTGCGCGCTGCCGCTCGCCGCTTGCGCGCGACGCGCGGGTTTGAACTTCCTGGAGGCGTTGCGACGCACGCCCGGGTGACGCGAAACTCGGCACGGAAATGTGATCGCGGACCACGTCATCGATCTTCTGGTACGTCCAGATCCCCCCGAGCAAAAGGAAGGCGGTCAGGAGAGCCGCAAGCAGCTTCTCGGTCCGCGTGGCCTGGATGTCCTCGACGTCTGCTCGAATTCTCATTGTTTAGCCCCCTTCGCTTTGGTCCTCGGCCGGAACTGGACGACGAGCTCGCAATCGAGCGCTTCCGCCATGCGCAGCAGCGTGTCGACCCGAGGCGGACGGCCGCCGCGCTCGAAGCGCGCGATCGCTGACTGCGTGGTGCCGCAGAGATTCGCGAGCTCCTGCTGCGACAGGTTGCGCGCATGCCGCTGCTCGACGACCTGCTCCGCGATCTCCGCGAAGAACCAGCCGTCTTCGGGTTTGCCCAGGATGCGACGCTTCATAGCTTCGGTGCTATTATAGCACCAGAGCTATGAAAGTCGAGAGACGATCTCCTCGGGCTCGGGGAAGCGACCCTCTTGCTGTTTGCTGAAGATGAGTGACCCGTCGGCGACGACGTCGAACTGACTGTTCTCGCCCGAGACGGGTTCGGCCTCGTGCGACGTCTGGTCGTTCAACTCGGCCGCGAGACTCGCGGCCCGGCGGTCATAGCCGTCTCAGACGGGGCAGTAGAAGATCTCGACCTTCATACGGGCCGAGACTATCGAAAGGATCCGGGCCAAAAGCGCATCGCAGACGTCCTCGCTTGTGCGATAACTCAGATGAGGGCTGCACCGCGACGGGGTCAACAGATACCGGGGAGGGCCGCATGAGCTCGACTGCTTCAGATCCCGCCAAGGCCGAGACGATCGTTCTGATCCACGGCATGTGGATGACTCCGCTCAGCTGGGAGCACTGGATCAACCACTACGCCGACCGGGGCCACCGCGTGCTCGCGCCCGCATGGCCCGGGCTCGACAAGGAACCAGAGGAGCTGCGCCGTGATCCGTCGCCGCTTCGAGGGATCGACGTCACCAACGTCGTCGATCACTACGACAAGATCATCCGCGCGCTCGACCGGCCGCCGATCATCATCGGCCACTCCTTTGGTGGTCTCGTCGCGCAGCTCTTGCTCGACCGCGGGCTCGGCGCCGCCGGCGTCGCGCTCGGGACCGCAGCGCCCAAGGGCGTGCTGAAGCTGCCGTTCTCGACGCTCAGGTCCTCCTGGCCGGCGCTGGGCAATCCGGCGAACCTCAAGAAGGAGACGCCCCTGACCCCGAAGCAGTTCCACTGGTGCTTCACGAACGCGCTCAGCCGGGACGAATCGGATGCCGTCTACCGGCGCTACTACATCCCGGGAAGTGCGCGACCCTTCTTCCAGGCCGGGTTTGCGAACTTCAACCCGAATGCCAAGACCAAGGTCAATTACAAGAACCCGGCGCGCGCGCCACTACTGCTCGTCACCGGCGCGGAGGATCGGATCTGTCCGCCGTCGGTGAACAAGTCGAACTTCAAGCAACAGCGAAAGGCTCCCTCTGCCACCGACCACAAGGAGTATCCCGGGCGGTCGCACTGGCCGGGCCAGGACGGGTGGGAGGAAGTCGCGGACTACGCGCTCAACTGGACGCTGGAGAAGTCCTCTGGTGCGACGGGGAGTGTCGCTCCGGAAGGGGAGGTCCGCACCACGGTCTGAGGCGGCTGCTAGCCTCGGAGCCAATGCTTGCCTGGCTCGCGAAGGTCTTCAGCAAGAACGGCTAGCCCGCCGCTTCCGACATAAGCGTCCGTGGAAGCGGCGGGACGGGACGCGCAACGCGGCCTCGGGCCGGCGTGCGCGCGCACCTTCCCGCATGTGATTGAAGGGAGGTTGCGCGATGCCGATGCCGCATCGCACGTACAAGCAAGTGATCAAGCGACGCCTCGTCGGCAAGGAGGGGTCCGAGCGGACGCGTGAGATCCGCTCGATCCTCGCCGAGCTGCCGAACTACAAGAACGGTCCGTACGCGGATCTCCGCAAATGGGTAGAGGCGCAGCTCGAGGAGACGCGGACTCGCTCGCGCGTCGTTCATCGAGACTCGATCTCGGTGCCGCGTGAGGGCGCCGCGCAGATCGCTTTCGTGGGCCCGCCGAATGCAGGCAAGTCGTCCTTGCTGCAGGCACTGTCCAACATCCAGATCAAGACCGGCGACTACGCCTTCACCACGACCCGGCCGGTCCCTGCGCTGACGCGGCTCCGAGGTGTGCTCGTCCAGTTGGTCGAGATTCCTGGCCTGATCCAGGGAGCCGCAGAGGATCGCGGCGGCGGCCGTTCGCTGCTTGGCGTCTTGCGTGGCGCAGACGGGATCGTCCTCTGCCACGAGGCCTCGCGAACCGCCGAGCTCGACACAATCCGCAGTGAGCTAGTAGCCGCGGGGATCGACTTGCCGACGCTCGTCGTGGTGACCAAGGTCGATGAGTCGCCCGCGCCGGCGGGCGCGCTCGGGGTGTCAGTGCTGGATGAGGAGAGCCTCACCGGGCTTCGCGAGGCGATCTGGCAGCTCACGGGCCTGATCAGGGTGTTCCTGAGGCGGCCCGGCGACGACGACGCCGAGCCGCTGGCGCTCCGCCCGCCGGCGACAGTCCTAGACGTCGCGCACACGATCCACCACGAGGTCGCGGAAGCCTGTCGCGGTGCTCGCATCTGGGGACCCTCGGCCCGGTTCGACGCGCAACGCGTCGGGCCCGCCCACGTCGTCGCCGACGGGGACACAATCGAGGTGCTGACACGCTAGGGACTAGATCGAGGCCTACTAGATCCAGTCGCGGCGCCTGAAGGCGAGGTAGAGGCCGCCCGAGATGAGCACCATCAGCGCGAGGGCGTACAGGTAGCCGAGGTACCAGTGGAGCTCGGGCATGTTGTCGAAGTTCATCCCGTAGATCGTTCCGATCACGGTCGGCGCGAAGAGGATCGCTGCCCAGGCGGAGATGCGCTTCACCTGCTCGTTCTGGTCCTGCGACGCTTGGCTGAGGGCCTTCGTCTCGAGCGTCAGGTTGACGTTGAGGATGTTATGGAGAAGCGCACGGAAAGAATCTGCCTGCTCCTCGACGCGGGCGGAGTGGTCGTGGACATCCCGTAGCTGGCGACGGTCTTCCTCGTCGAGCATCGGCTCTTCCATCAGCCGGGCGAGGATTGCATCGAGTGGGCCCGTGGCTCGTTGGAACTCGATTACCTCTCGTGTCAGGTCATAGATGCGACGGGAGACAGTCGGGCTACCGCCGAAGACCTCGTCCTCGATCTCGTCGATGTCGTTCTCGAGCCCGGCGACGACTGGCTCGTAGCCGTCGACGACGTGGTCGAGGATCGCGTAGACGATCGCCATCGGGCCCCGCCGGAGCAGCTCCGAGCGGATCTCGAGCCGCCGACGGACCTCGCCCAACTCCTGCGCGTCGCCGTGCCGCACGGTGATGACGAACTGCGGACCCGCGAACATGTCGACCTCCCCGAACAAGACGGTCTCCGTCTCGTCGACGTAGCGGGCAGGACGAAGGACGATGAAGAGCGTGTCCTCGTAGCGCTCGAGCTTCGGTCGCTGATGTGCCTTGACAGCGTCCTCGACCGCGAGCTCGTGCAGGCCGAACTCACGTGCAACCGTAGAAAACTCCTCACCGGTCGGCTCGTAGAGATCCAGCCAGACGAGGGCGTCGCCGGTCTGGCTGGCGGCGTGGAGTTTGCCGAGGTCGTCGGGCTCCGCCGTGCGCCGGCCGTCGCGGTAGACGGCGCGGTCGATGATCATGCGAGAACCGTATCCCTATAGCGTCTTGAACTGCTCGAACGGCTGCTTGCAGGTCGCGCAGTAACGCAGCGATCTGCAAGGAGTCGGGCCGAAGATGTTCTCGAGTCGCGTCTCCGTCGATCCGCAGTAAGGGCACCTGTGTGCGTTGCTCTGCAACTGGACCAGCGTCGGCGGTGCCGCTTCCCGCGGTGCCGGCGGTGCGAAGCCCGACGCCCGCAGCTTCTCGCGCCCCTCAGGCGTGATCCGGTCGGTCGACCAGGAGTCGTCCATGAGCACGTGGATCTCCGGCTCTACGCCGAGCGCGCGAATCCGGTCCGCCATCGCGTCGCGCATGACCTCGAGGGCGGGGCAGCCGAGGAAGGTCGGTGTGAAGTCGACGCGGACGTTGGCGTTGCGCACCTCGATCTCGCGTACCACTCCGAGGTCGACGAGCGAGATGACCGGGATCTCCGGATCGGGGATCTCGGCGAGCGCTTCCCAGACCTGGGCTTCGGTTACCACTTCGTCCCCGCGGGCTGCGAGCGACGCACCACCGTCATCTCCTCCCAGAGCGTGGTCAGTTCCGGCGTGTGCCCGTTGCGCTGGCTGGAGTCGAGCAATGCGGCTGCCTGCGGTCGTAGCTCCTCGAGCGCGGCGGTGAAGCGCGGCTCGGCTTGCAGGCGGTCGAACCACATCTGCGCGTGGATGCGGTGGTAGGCCTCCTCGCGGTCGATCTTGGCGGCGAGGCCGGCGATCTCCGGGTCGTCCGACTGCTTCAGGCGCTCGAGGCGAACCGCATCGGCTTCCTCGTAGAGATAGTGGCGCGCGATCGTCCGCTCCCAGTCCATCAGCCGCAGCTCGACGATCGGCGCGCAGAGGTATTCCTCGGGCGACCGGTCGAACGCCAGCTCGTCGGCCGTGGTGCCGAGCTCCCGGGCGGCTAGCTCGTAGAGAGCACGCGCGTGGCCGATCTCGTTCTGCGCGATCGAGGAGAACGCGACGTCCTCCTCCAGCAGCGGCGCAATCCCCGTCCACTCGGAGTCGCGCCAGCCGAGGATCAGCTCGTCGTCAGCGATCTCGAGGAGCTGCCGTACCTGCTCGTTCACGAGCCTCCTTCAGTTTCTCTTTGAGTGGGTAGCCGTCGACGCGGTGGTAGTTGCGGTTGAGCTCGTCGACGAAGTCGTGGATCTCCGTCACCGCAGAACGTGGGACGATCCACAGCCCGCTCGACTCGCCGCGCCGGCCGTACTGCTCGCGTGCGTAGACGTCCGCGAAATGGTCGTCTGCCGCCTCGACCGAACCGGCGTGCTGGAACGGCTGACCCTTGCGTTCCTGTCGGAAGACTTCGTAGATCAAGCTGCTTGGGGTAGCACGACCTGCCGCACCCACGCCGAGTTCTCGCGCGCCGCGCGCCTGAGGTCGAGCCGGTCTTGCGATTTCGGGCCGTGCCCGGTGACGACGCTCTTGAGCTCGTCCCAGTCCGGCTCGCTGTACTCCCAGGCGCCGTCGTCCGACTTGCGCAGCTTCGGGTCCGGGACGGTGAGCCCGAGCTCCCAGATCTGCGGGACGTAACCGTCGAGGAACTGCTGTCGCGCCTCCTCGTTCCCCTGCGACTTGATCCGCCAGATGTACATGGGGTCTTCCTCTTTGGCAATCGGGTTGCCGTGGAACTGCATCAGCGGCCCCCACCAGCGGTTCACCGCGTCCTGCACGAGCTCACGCTGGTCGTCGGTGCCGTTTATCAGCGTCAGGATCACGTCGCGGCCGTGGAGGATGTGGAAGGACTCCTCCCAGCAGATCTTCTTCATGATCCGCGCGTACGGCGCGTACGAGCACTTGAGCAGCGCCTTCTGCGAGATGATCGCGGCTGCGTCGACGAGCCACGCGATCACGCCGACGTCGCCCCACGTCTTCGTGGGGTAATGGAAGACGTTGTGGAACTTCGACTTGCCGGAGATGAGGTCGTCGAGGCACTGCTCGCGCGGCTTGCCGAGGTCCTCGACGACTCGGTAGATCAGCTGCGAGTGGCCGACCTCGTCCTGCACCTTGGCGGTCAGGGCGAGCTTCCGCTGCAGCGTCGGGGCGCGCAGGATCCATTCGCGCTCCGGGAGGACGCCCATGAGCTCTGAGTTGCCGTGCATCTCGATGAACTTGATGAGCTTGGCCCGGTAGTCGTCGGGCAGCTCGTCCGTGGCCTCCACCTGGCCGCCGGACTGGACGTACTCGAGGAACTCCTGCTCCCTGGACGGCGAGGATGCGGTTGGCTGTGTCATGACCTCTCCATGTAACTCGGGCGCGTAGCGCTTCCCTACCTAACGATCGTTAGGGTCTATTGAAGCATGTCCACCCGGAAGTCGGAGCTAACCCGCCAGGCGGCCCGGCTCTTCGCCGAGAAGGGCTACCACGGCACCTCCATCGGCGACCTGGCCGAGGCGATGGGCGTCCAGAAGGGCTCGCTCTACGCCCACATCGACTCGAAGGCGGACCTGCTCTGGGAGGTGGCCCGGGACGGGGCAGCCGCCTTCCACGCCGCGCTCGACGGTATTCCCGACGAGCTGAAGGCGACGGAGAAGATCCGACGGGCCCTCCGCGAGCATCTGCGTGTGGTCGCAGAGCAGCTGGACATCGCGACCGTCTTCATTCGCGAGTGGCGCTACCTCGACGGCGACCGGCGGGACGAGTTCCTCGCGGAGCGCCGGCGTTACGAGGAGCGGTTCCGCGCGCTCTTCCGTGAGGGACGCGAGCTCGGTGAGCTGCGGACTGACCTCGACGACGCGACCGCGACGTTGCTCGCGCTCTCCGCGGCGAACTGGGCCTACACTTGGCTGCGTCCCGGCGGCGATACGGACGAGCTCGCCGATCGGTTCTTCACCGTGCTGCTGGACGGGATGCGCGGTTACGCAACCCCCGGCTGATGAAGCGCGCGGTCCTCATCATCAACCCGATGGCGAGCAAGGTCACCGATGACGCGGTCGCCGCGGTCGAGCGCGCACTGATGCGCTCGGCGTACCTGCGGACCGTGCGGACGGAACGTCCGCGACATGCGGTCGAGCTCGCCCGGGCAGCGGCAGACGCGGACGCGCTGATCGTCTTCTCCGGCGACGGCGGATTCAACGAGGCGCTGAACGGCGTCGACCGCGACGACCTACCGCTCGGCTTCGTGCCGGGCGGTGGCACGAGCGTCCTGCCGCGTGCGCTCGGTCTGCCGCGCGACCCGGTCGAGGCGGCGGAACAGCTCGCCGACGCGCTCGAGCACGACCGGACCCGGCAGATCTCGACCGGTCGCGTGAACGGACGCCGCTTCGCGTTCAGCGCAGGCATCGGCCTGGACGCCGAGGCGGTGCGTCGCATCGACGAACGCGGCCGAACGCTCGAGGGCAAGCGTCCCGGCGATCTGGCCTTCGTCGGGACGTTCGCGCGAATGCTCCTCGCCCAGCGCGGTCGCTTCGAGCCGGTGCTCGAGGTCGAAGGCTACGGCCGCGCCGCCTTCGTGCTCGTTGCGAACGTCAACCCGTACACATTCCTGAAGGCGCTCGCGATCCAGGCAGCGCCGGATGCGATCTTCGAGGAAGGGCTCGACTTCCTCGCGCCTGTCTCGCTCTCACCGCGCACCCTGCCCTCGCTCCTCTATGCGCTTGCGACCGGGCGGCCGGCGCGCAACGCGTTGCGTGGCCACGATCTCGACCGGATTCACGTGCGTTGCGACCGGCCGCTTCCCCTGCAGGCCGATGGGGAAGATCTCGGCGACGTCGAGCAAGCGGTGTTCGAGGCCGAGCGCCGCTCGATCTCGGTCCTTGCCTAAATAGACTTCCTGTGATGGCCCAAGTTCTTCCGGCCGAGCGCGACCTGCGGCGCGTGATCGGCGACGCGGACGGCGCGGGAGACCGCGAGGTCGAAGGACTTGGCGAACAGGAGCTGCTCGAGCTCTACCGCTCGATGGTCATGCTGCGCACGTACGACGAGCGGTCCGTCGTCTACCACAGCCAGGGCCGCATCGGCACGTACGCGATCTTCTGGAACCACGAGGCGATGCAGGCCGGAGCGTTCCATGCGCTCAAGGACGAGGACTGGATCTTTCCGTCCTACCGGGAGTCTGCGATCGGGCTGCTGCGCGGCATGCCTGCGTCGACCGTCCTGTCGTGGTGGCGCGGACATCCGGCGGGGTGGTGGAACCCGGAGGATTTTCGTGTCGCGTCCATCTGCGTTCCCATCGGCACACACGTCCCACATGCGGCCGGCCTGGCTTGGGGCAAGAAGCTGAAGGGCGAGAGCGCGTGCGCGATCGTGTTCTTCGGCGACGGCGCGACGTCAGAAGGCGCGTTCCACGAGGGTGCGAACTTCGCCGCCGTGACGGGCGCGCCGCTCGTCCTGTTCTGTAACAACAACGGCTGGGCGATCTCCACTCCGGTGGAGGCCCAGACGCGTGCAGAGACGCTCGCCGACAAGGCGGTCGGCTATGGCATGCCGGGCTTGCGCGTCGACGGGACGGACGTGCTCGCCTGTTATGAGGCGACGCGCGAGGCGGTTGCGCGTGCGCGCCGAGGCGAAGGCCCGACGTTCATCGAGGCGGTGTCGTATCGCACTGCGCCGCATGCGACGGCGGACGATCCGCGTGCGTACATCGACCTCGACCGAGTCGAGCAAGAGAAGAAGCGTGAGTGTGTCGGTCGCTTCGCGGGCTATCTGCGGCGCGCCGGGATTCTGCACGACGATCTGGCCTCGTCCATCGCCGCGGAGGCCGCGGAGGCGATGCGCGAGGGAATCAAGGCCGCCGAGGCGGAGCCGCCCGCGGACATCGAGCTCCTGTTCGCGCACGCGTACGTCGATCCCCCGTCGTCGTTCGCCTCGGATCTCGAAGAGTTGCGGAGGACGCGTGGCTGAGCTTTCGATCGTCGAGGCAATCAACGACTGCTTCAACGTCGAGCTCGAGCGCGATCCGGCGGTCATGGTCATGGGGGAGGACGTCGGACGTGCGGGCGGCGTTTTTCGTGCAACGGCGGGTTTACGCGACCGTTTCGGCGCCGACCGCTGTTTCGACACGCCGCTTGCGGAGGCCGGCATCCTCGGCACAGCCGTCGGGCTGTGCATGGCCGGCTGGCGTCCGGTGTGCGAGATGCAGTACGACGCGTTCTCGTATCCCTGTCTCGACCAGCTGATCACCCACGTCGGGCGCTATCGCTGGCGCACCGGCGGGAAGATGCAGTTCCCGCTCGTCATCCGCATGCCGTACGGCGGCGGTGTGCGTGCCCCGGAGTTGCACGACGACTCGCCGGAGACGTACTACGTGCACACGCCCGGCGTGAAGGTTGCGATCCCCTCGACTCCGGCCGATGCGAAGGGGATCCTTGCCGCGGCGATCCGCGACCCGGATCCGGTGGTCGTGTTCGAGCCAAAGCTGCATTACCGCACGCTGAAGGGGGAAGTGCCGGAGGGCGAGTACGTCGTCCCACTCGGCCAGGCGCGGCTCGCGCGGGAAGGCGAGGACGTCACCCTTGTGGCCTACGGGTCGATGGTGCCGGTCTGCGAGGCAGCGGCGGACGCGCTCGACGGCGTGTCGGTGGAGGTGCTCGACATCCGGTCGCTGAAGCCGCTCGACGAGGACGCGCTGTTGGCCTCCGCCGCGAAAACGGGTCGCGTCGTGATCGTGCAGGAGGCGCCGCGCGTCTGCGGATTCGCGGCCGAGTTGGCTGCGATCCTGGCGGAGAAGGCGATTCTCGACCTGCGCGGGCCGGTGCTGCGCGTGACGGGCTACGACGTCCCGTATCCGTACTGGCAGATCGAGGATGCGTACATGCCCTCGGTCGAGCGTGTCACCGCCGCCGTGTGCCGCCTGCTGGAGTTCTAGAGCAGGGGCGAACGAACGAGCTCAGGCAAGAGTTCTCCAACCGTCACCCGCCGTCCGTCCTCGATCGTGCGCGAAATCCGGCCCGAGCGCACCTGTCTGTGGAAGAAAAGTCACACTTCCGTTACGAAGTCGTGGCCGCTCCGCCCAGGTCCGGACACGGCTCCCGCGACCACGTCCCGGGACAGTCCTCGGACGTGGGCAGAGCGGACTAGGGTCTTCAGGAGATGTCGGAAAGGGCCACTGGCGAGCGCCTGAGGATCTGGTTCGAGCGGAGCGGTGATGGGTTTCGGCTCCGCGACGCGGCGACCGGGCAACCGATCCGCTACGAGGATCCTCGGGTTCACGTGATCAAGGTCGCCGGTGTGTCGTACCGGCTCGAGGCGCTTCAGGACGACGCATTCGCGCCCGGTCAGCGGCTCGCGCTCGTGGCCGAGCCCGAAAACGAGCACGATCAGAACGCGATCGGCATCTGGGACGCAGATCGGCAGGTGCAGGCCGGCTACGTGCCGGCCGAGGTCGCTCGAGAGCTCAATGCGGACGACTGGCAGGCGGTGTCACTGCTGGAGTTCTTTGAAGGCGGCCAGCGCGGAGGGCTGCGTGTCCTGCTCGCGCCGCGCGACGCATGGATCGGTCTGCCTCGCTCGTGATCCACGAGATCCCGCTCGAGCGGCGCACGCTGCACGGTCACTTCTCGCGCGACCTGGCGCCGATCCTGACCGTCGAGAGCGGCGACACGATCGCATTCGGGTGTCTCGACGCGGGCTGGCACGTCGCGCCCGGCAAGAAGTTCGAGCCGTTCGACGAAGAGCTCGATGCAGGCCACGCTCTGATCGGGCCGATCGAGGTTCGGGGCGCCCGGAAAGGCCAGACGCTCGCAGTCGGGGTCGACAGCGTCCGCGTCGGCGACTTCGGGTTCACGGTCGCAGGCGGCTGGTCGACCTGGCTCAACGACCGGATCGGGATGGGCCCGGAGGCAGGCGAGCATCTCGTGCGTTGGTCGCTCGACGCCGACGCGGGTGTCGGCCGGGACGACAAGGGCAGGGAGCTCGATCTCGATCCGTTCCTCGGCGTGCTCGGCATGCCCCCGGATGAGGCGGGCGTGCACGAGACCGGGCCGCCCCGGCAGTGCGGCGGGAACATCGACTGCAAAGAGCTCGTCGCCGGGGCAACGCTCCTCCTTCCCATCTCCGTCGATGGCGCCCACTTCTCCGCCGGTGACGGTCACGGCCGGCAAGGCGACGGCGAGGCGTCGGGCACCGCGATCGAATGTCCGCTCACCCGCGCGGAGCTGACCCTGACCGTGCGCGACGACCTCGAGCTCGAGTGGCCGATCGCATGGACACGCGGTGCCTGGCTCACGTTCGGCTTTGACAAGGATCTCGACGAGGCAGCGGCGATCGCGCTCAGCGGGATGCTCGACTTGATGGAGCGCGAACTCGGCCTGGGCAGGAGCGACGCGCTCGCCTTCGCCAGCCTCGTCGTCGACGTGCGCGTGACGCAGCTCGTCAACGGCGTGCTCGGAGTTCATGCCGTGCTTCCCCACAACGCGATCAGAACGAATTGAACGCCGAAGCCAGGCTGAAGCCTGGCACCGGAGTGCAGAATGCCTTCGGCATGGCGTACGAGTTCAAACTGCCGGACCTCGGCGAGGGCCTCACGGAGGGCGAGATCGCGCGCTGGCTCGTGTCCGAGGGTCAGGACATCGCCGAGGACGACCCGCTCGTCGAGATCCAGACCGACAAGACCACCGTCGAGATCCCGTCACCGGCCGCAGGGATCGTCACGCGCATCCTTGTCGACGAAGGAAAGGTCGTCGCCGTTGGAACCGTGCTAGTCGTGATCGGCGACGGTGACGAGCCGCGTGCGGACGCGGCTCCGCAGCAAGAGGCAGCCGAGCCGGCGCCACCGCAGTCGGCCGGGACCGGCCGCGCCACGCCACTGGTGCGCAAGATCGCGCAGGAGCTCGGCGTCGATCTCGAGGCTCTGGCGGGCACGGGCCCGCAAGGCCGCATCACGGAGGAGGACGTCCGCGGCGCCGCCGGTCCAAGAGAAGGCAGACGGGAGCCGCTGCGAGGTGTCCGACGGCTGATCGCCGAGCACATGGCGCGCGCACACCGCGAGGTGCCGGCCGTGACCTGGGTCGAGGAGTGCGACTTCACCGGCTTCGACCTGAAGCTCCTCGTGCCGGCCACCCTGAAGGCGTGCGCCGAGTCGTTGCAGGAGTACCCGGAGCTGAACGCACGGCTCGAAGGGGACGAGATCGTCTATCTCGACCGCTACGACCTCGGCGTAGCCGTTCAGACCGACCAGGGGCTGGTCGTGCCGGTCGTGCGCGACTGCAACGCGCGGTCCATCGAGGAGCTCGGCCCGGAGGTCGAGCGACTGGCCGACGGTGCGCGACAGGGCACACTGAAGCCGGAAGAGCTGCGAGGCTCGACGTTCACGGTCAGCAGCGCAGGCAAGCTCGGAGGTCTCTTCCAGACGCCGATCGTGAACCACCCCGAGGTTGCGATCCTCAGTATCGGCCGGATTGCAATGCGCCCGGCGATCGGCGACGACGGCGAAGTAACCGCGCGACAGATCGGCCATGTGTCGCTGACCTTCGACCATCGCGTCATCGACGGCGCCCGCGCGGCCGAGTTCGGCCTTACGGTCATCCGCCGCCTGCAGCACGGATAGAGCGGGCGTCCGGCACAGGGGCCGGACGCCCGCTGCCCGTTAGTTGTGCGGGTCCCCCTCGTTCAGCTGCGCTCGGATCTCTCCGCCTGGCCACCTGTTCGTGTGCAGGTTGGCATACGTCTTGCCGGCGTCGATCGCCCGAACGAGCTCCTCCCATTCCCCGGCCGCGATTCCCTGGCCGAAGGGGTTTCCAGGGGCGGGTGCGCACCCGCCGCAGAGGACGTCATCCCGAGCGAATGTCCCCGAGATCGTGTTCGGTGATGCCGGACACGTCTGTGTTCCGACCGGCCCATTGTTCAGGTTCGTGCAGAGGAACACGATGATCGCGCCGTTCACGCTGCGCTGACCGAAGTGGATGTGCGACTGCAGGACGGAGCCTTCGATGTCCGCGTAGCTCAGCTGCCAGGCGATCGACTGTCCATCCTGGCTGACGTCGGCCGTGAAGGTCGCGTGGCCCGTGGTGGACACCGCGGGGACCTCCTGGTAGCCGATCAGCGTCTCCGACAAGTGGTTGAACCCGGCGCCTGATCCGCCTGCCAGCGCGAACGCCGCCACGGCGAGTGCCGCAACGCCAACCACGACCGCTGTGAAAAAGCCCTTCCGTCTCATCCCCTTGCCCTCCTTGCCTGCCCCGCTCTCAAGGGGCGCCCCGGCACCGGGGCAGTGGCGCCGGGGCGTCCACCGGACCTACGTAAAGGGGGATCTTGCGGATTTAGGCGGCCAGGACCGCGAGGTGCGGCTCGAGCATCGCCTCGATCGCGGGCGCGCTGGCCCGGCCCTCGATGCGGTCGACGACGCGGTTGCCCTTGACGAGCACGATCGTGGGGACGTCGGCGATCCTGAAGCGCTCCGCCAGCTCTGGCTGCTCGTCGATGTCCACGCACATCACGCGGAGACGTAGGCGCTCCTTGCGCGCAAGGTGAGCGAGCTGGCTTTCCATCCGGCGTGCGGGTCCCGAACGCTGGGAAGAGAAGAACACGAGCAGGGGCCTGGCGTCGTGGCTCACTTTGGTCTTTCCTCCGGGTTGGCTGACTCCGCGGGGGCGGCTTCTCTTCTTTTCCCTGCAAACGGCGGCTCAAACTACACTGGCTGGCGATGGGGAGCTGGTACTGGATCGGGGTCTGCGCCGGGCTCGGCGTCGCGGTCGGCGTCCTGCTGGCCGGCGTGCTCGCGGGGACACGCGCAGCGCTGACGGCTTCGCTCGTCCTGGCCGTTGCGGCCGGAGTGGGGGTCGGCTTCCTGATCGGCCAGTGGGACGAGGCGGTGGGCGGCGGTGCCGGCGGCGCGCTCGGATCGCTCGGCGCCGCGCGGGTGACTGCCGGAACGCTCCGGCGAGGTGGCGATCGCTTCGGCACAGCGGTGTTCGTCGGCCTGGCCGCGCTCATCCTGGCGGGGCTGGCCTGGATTCCGGCGGTCGGCTACCTGGAAGCCACCCTCCTGCCCGCGCTAGCGGGACGCTTGCGCGACCGCGCTCCCGAGCGCTATGCGGGGCTGCGCTCTCTTGCCAAAGACTAGGTGAGCGATACCGCAACGAAGAAGCTGATCCTGATCGTCATCGACGGGCTGACGCCGTCGACGTTCGAAGCGGCCGTGGGAGACGACCGCGCGCCGGCGCTGTCCTTTCTTGCCGAACAGGGCTCGTACTCGCGCGCCATCTCGACGTTCCCCTCGCTTACGCCGGTTTGCGTCTCGTCGATCGCGACCGGTGCGCACCCGGACGTCCATCGCATCCCGCATCTCGTGTGGTACGACCGTGGCCGCTCGCGCGTCGTCGAGTACGGCTCGTCGTTCGCCGCCATTCGCGCGGCGGGCATGGCCCGGTCGCTCCTCGACACGATCATCAACATGAACCGCCTCCATCTCGGGCAGGGGGCCGTGACCATGTACGAGGCGCTGGAGGACGCCGGGCTGACGACCGCCGCAATCAACATCACCTGCTATCGCGGTCGCACGCGCCATGTGCCGACTTTGCCCGGCCTGACGATTCCTGCGTACGGGCCCAAGCGCTTCTTTTTCTACAACCTGTTCGAGTCCGACCCGACCGGCGCACCACTTGCGGTCTTCGCGCGTGCGCAGGGCTCGATCGACGGTTACGCGGCCGCCGTCGGGCGCTGGCTCGTCACGCGCGACGGGTTCGACTTCCTCGTCTACTACCTGCCGGACTACGACTTCGCCTCGCACGCCTACGGTCCCGACGGTGCGTTCGAGGCGCTGGAACGAACCGACGCGGCCATCGGCGCACTGCTGGACGCCGCCGGCGGGCCAGAAGACTTTCTCGAGCGTTATGCGGTCGTGCTCTGCTCCGACCACGGGCAGACACACGTCACCGAGCACGCGAGCCTCCAGGCACCGTTTGCGGACCTGCCGGGCATTCTCGTCACGGCGTCGAACCGCGCAGGGATGGTGTACTGCCTCAGCGGTTGCCGGCTCGACGCGCGGGGGCTGGCGGAACGGCTCGACGACCACGAACCAGCAGAGACGGTGCTATTCCTCGAAGGCGGCGAAGCCGTCGCCCGGCGCGCGCATGAAGAGCTGCACTTCGCGCGGCACGACGGTTCGTGGCGAACGAGCGGCGACGAAGGGATCCTCGGCTATCCCGACGGGCTCAGCCGTGCCTGGGCGGCGCTGAACAACCCGAACGCGGGGGAGGTACTGGTCTCGGCCGCGCCGGGCTACGAGTTCGCCGACCTCGCCGGCCGGCACCACGCAGGCGGCGGCAGCCACGGGTCGCTTCGGCGCGGCGACTCCGAGGTCCCGATGCTCACGATCGGCGTCGGCGCACAACCTCAGTCGATCGTCGAGATCGCACCTGCCGTCCTCCAGCATTTCGGCGTGGAACCGCCGGCGTATGCGCGTCCGCTCACGCGTGCCGCCTGATCCCGCCGAGCGTCGCGGCGCGATGGTCGAGCGCCAGCTGCGCGGCCGCGACGTCGTCGACGAGCGAGTGCTCGCGGCGATGGAGCGAGTTCCGCGCGAGCTGTTCGTCCCCGAGTACCTTCGCGACCGCGCCTACGACGACGCGGCCCTTCCGATCGGCGGGGGGCAAACGATCTCGCAGCCGTACATGGTCGCGCGAATCGCCGAGGCACTTGGGCTCAGGGGCGGCGAGCGAGTGCTCGACGTCGGCTCGGGCTCCGGCTATCAGGCCGCCGTGCTCGCGGAGCTCGCGAACGAGGTGCACACGATCGAGCGGCTTCCCGAGCTGGCGGAGCTAGCGCGCGCGAATCTCGCTGCTGCCGGCTACGACCGCGTCCGCGTGCACCTGGGCGACGGAACCCGCGGCCTGCCCGAGCATGCTCCGTTCGACGCGATTGCGGTCGCGGCAGCGGCCCCGGAGCTGCCGCGGACCCTCTACGAGCAGCTCGAACCACGCGGGCGGCTCGTCGTGCCCGTCGGCAAGTACGGCGTCCAGCGGCTCGAGGTGGTCGTTCGCAGCCCAGAAGGTCCGGCCGTCCTGCGGTCGGTCCCCTGCCGGTTCGTGCCGCTGGTGGGTGAGGAAGGGTTCTAGTACCCAGCGCAGCGTGAGCGGCTAGGCTCGCCCCGGTTATGGAGCACCGGGACGCCGCAGCCGACGCGGGCCTGCGGGCCCGTGCCTCCAACGCCCTGCGCCAGCGGCACAACTGGGAGCAGCTGGTCAAGTTCTGCATCGTCGGAGCGTCGGGCTATGTCGTGAACCTGCTCGTATACGTGGCCCTGCTCAACGGCGCCGACTTCCACTACCGCGCCGCAGCGACCGGGTCGTTCCTCGTTGCTGTCACGAACAACTACCTCTGGAACCGCTTCTGGACCTTCCGCCACCGGCGTGGCCACTTCGCCTACCAGGGTCTCCGATTCCTCATCGTCTCCGTGCTCGTGTACCTCGGCAACCTCGCGATCCTGACCGCGCTCGTCGAGCTCGGCGTCGGCGAGATCCTCTCGCAGGCGATCGCGATCGTGCTCGTCACGCCGCTGAACTTCGTCGGCAACAAGCTCTGGTCATTTCGCGCCCGCGACTAACCTGAGCGCCGTGCGCCGATTGGTCGTCGCGGCTGTGGCCGCCCTCGTGCTGGTGCCCGCGGCGTCGGCGGCGACCCCGTCGGCTCCGGTCTACGACTCGACGGGCCGGATCGTCGAGACGCCGTTCGCGCCCACGAAGGCCAGCGCGAGGCTCACGAAGGAACGTGCGACCGCGATCTTCCTCGAAGACGACAAGGTGGCGGACTGGCTCGCGCGCTATCCCCGAAAGGGCCGGATCACGGACGCGACCTATGAGGCCGATTCGTCGAAGTGCCCGGCCGGCACTCGAGGAGGATGCTGGACGGTTCACGCCTGGTGGAAGGGCGGGAACGTCGACGCCGGCCAGATCGCAACGGGAAAGGTGGACGACCGCACAAGCGTCGTTCGAGAGGCGTGGACGGGACCGCAGGTCGCGTGGAAGATGGCGCGCGGCTACGACGGCGCCTTCGGCGGCAAGAAGATCAACAGCCTGCCGCTCTGGCTGGCGTTCTGCGTCGTCTTCCTGCTCGGGCTCGCTGATTTCCGCCGGCCTTTGTCCATCCGCAACCTCGATCTGCTTGTTCTGTTGTCGTTCTCGGTCTCGCTCGGGCTCTTCAACCGTGGAGACATCTTCGCCAGCGTCCCACTCGCCTATCCGCCCATGCTCTACCTGCTCGCGCGCTGTCTCTGGATCGGCGTCCGTGGCCGTGCGACGAGCATGGCACGTCCACTGTGGAGACCGGCCGTCTTGCTTGCGGCTGCGGTCTTCCTCGTGGGCTTCCGCGTCGGGCTCAACCTCGAAGAGTCGAACGTGATCGACGTCGGTTACGCCGGGGTGATCGGCGCGCAACGCATCGCGGACGGCGTCGTGCCGTACGACAACTTCCCGGAGGAGGGCGACCTCAAGCCGTGCGGGCCCGCGGACTCGGAGGGAGAGATTCGCGACCGCATCCAGCCGAACGGCCGCTGCGAATCGGCGAATCCGCTCGGCGACACCTACGGGCCGGTCGCGTACGCCGCCTACCTTCCGGGCTACTGGATTCGCGGCTGGTCCGGGAAGTGGGACGACTTACCGGCGGTCCACCTCACCTCGATCATCTTCGACGTGCTCTGCGTCATCGGCATGGGCCTCATCGGCCTCCGTTTTGGAGGGCGCTGGCTGGGCGCGGCGCTCGCCTTCTCGTGGGCGGCCTTCCCGTTCACCCAGTACGTATCGATGTCGAATACGAACGACGCGATCGTGCCCGTGTTCCTGATCTTCGGCTTCTGGCTGGCAAGCTCGCCGTGGTTACGTGGAGCCTCCGTCGCGCTCTCCGGCTGGACGAAGTTCGCGACGTTGGTGGTCGCGCCGCTTTGGCTCACTTATCCCGGTCCGGTGCGGCGACCCCGCCCGGCGCTCGCGTTCGCGGCCGGGTTCGCAGCGGCCACGGTTCTTGCGTTCTCCGTCCTGCTCCTCGACGCTCACCCAATCCAGGCCGCCGAGACCTTCTACGACCGCACGTTGAAGACGCAGATCACGCGCGAATCGCCTTTCTCCCTGTGGGACTGGGCGCAGTACCACGCGCGGGGGATCCCCGATCTTCACGTCGTCCAGTGGGTGCTCGAGGGCTTGCTTGTCGTCGGCGCCGTCTCGGCTGCGTTCTTCCCGGCGCGCAAGACGCCGCTTCAGCTCGCGGCGCTGACGGGCGCCCTTTTGATCGGCTTCGAGATCGTCCTGACGCACTGGTTCTATCTGTACATCGCCTGGTTCTTCCCGTTCGTCGCGTTCGCAGTGCTTGCGACCAAGCGTCGCGTGGAGTCCGAGCCTGCCGGCTGACCGTTCGGTATTAGCAGCGGCGCTCGCGGCGATCGCGCTGTTCATCGGCTCGTGGACGCTGTTGCACGTGGGTTTCTACACGCATAAGCAGATCATCGACACGCCCGTATACCAGCGTTTTGGCAACGCGATCGTGCGCGGAGAAGTCCCTTATCGCGACTTCACCGTCGAGTATCCCCCGGGCGCCTTGCCGGTGTTCGCGGTCCCCGCGCTCGTGGAGTCGGGCAAGGACGACCACGTCACGCCGGGATTCCGCCGAACGTTCGAGCAGCTGATGTGGCTCTGCGGCGCGGGTGCCCTGCTGGCGATGGCGCTCGTGCTGCGCGCACTGCGACGACCGGCGGTGCAAGTGTGGCCCCCGCTTGCCTTCGCCGTGGCGGCGCCGCTCTTGCTCGGCTCGGTGATCCTCAGCCGGTTCGACCTCTGGCCTGCCGTTCTGGTCGCTGCAGCACTGGCCGCCCTTGTCTCGAGCCGCGTGCGCATCGGCCACATGCTGCTGGGCCTCGGCGTGGCCGCCAAGCTCTACCCAGCTGTCTTGCTCCCGCTCGGTGTCGCGTATGTGTGGCGACGGGCCGGGAGGCGCGAGGCGCTTACCTGCCTCGGAGTCGCCGCCGGCGTCATCGCCGCCGTCTTCCTGCCGTTCGTCGCCGTGGCGCCGGACGGTGTCTGGGAGAGCGTGAGCGGTCAGCTCAGGCGCCCGCTACAGGTCGAGAGCCTCGGCTCCGCATTGTTGCTCGCCGCGCACCACGTGTTCGACGCCGGCGTGACCGGCGACACCAGTCACGGCTCGCAGAACCTCGCCGGGGGTGCCGCGGACGCAGTGGCGATCGGCTCGACCGTCGCGCAGGTTGCCGCGCTGGTGTGGATCTGGACCGCCTTTGCGCGGGGACCGGCGACCGGGGAGCGGCTCGTTTGCGCGACGGCCGCCGCCTTGTGCGCATTCATCGCGTTCGGAAAGGTGCTGTCGCCGCAGTTCTTGATCTGGCTGATCCCGGTCGTGCCCCTCGTGCGCGGGCGGCGCGGGCTCTGGGCCGGCACCCTGCTCGCCGCTGCGCTCGTCATGACGCAGCTCTGGTTCCCTTTTCGCTACTTCCGGCTTGCGATCGACTTCGAGCGAGGGCTGTCGTTCCTGCTTCTGGCCCGCGACCTCACCCTGGTCGCCTTGACCGTGCTCCTCGTCACGTCACTGCGTAGAGCCGCCACTCGCCCGGAATCCCCTTGAGCTCTTTCGCACCGCGGTCCTCGAGCTCGATGCCGGACCCGGCCACGAGATCCCTCACCGTCTGAGACACGAGCACCTCGCCGGCGCCGGCTTGACTTGCGACGCGAGCGCCCGTGTGCACTGCGATCCCCCGAACTGCGTCGCCTGTGAGCTCGACCTCGCCGGTGTGGAGACCGGCGCGCACGTCGAGCCCCACGCTGCGCACGGACTCGACGATCGCCTTGCCGCAGCGGATGCCGCGGGCCGGGCCGTCGAACGTCGCGAAGAAGCCGTCGCCGGCGGTGTCGATCTCGCGGCCGCGGAAGCGCTCGAGCTCCCGCCGGACGACCGCGTGGTGTTCCTCGAGGAGGTCGCGCCACCGCTGGTCGCCGAGCTCCCGCGCCCGCTCGGTCGAACCGACGATGTCGGTGAACAGCACCGTGGCGAGCACCCTCTCCGGCTCCTCCGGCTCGCGGACTCCGGTCAGAAACTCCTGGATCTCGTCCAGGATGTCGTCGCTGTCGAGGAACGACATGTGGTCCTTGCCCGGAAGCTCGACGTATCGCGCGCCCTCGATGTGGGCCGCAAGAAAGCGGGCGTTCCCGACGTGACAAATCTGGTCCTCGGTTCGGTGGACGATCAACGTCGGCACGCTGATCGCCGGCGCGACGTGGCGCACGTCTATCTCGAACGCCATCCGCATGAACGCCACAGCCTCGTGAGGGCTCGCGCCCTGTGCCTGGATGCGCCCCCACGCCGCCCGCAGACGCTCGTCTCCGGCCCTGCTCGGTGCAAAGGCGTCGAAGCTGAGTCCTTTCCCCCAGCGGGCGAGGATGCGGTCCATGTCGATGTACTTCTCGAACTCCTCGCGGGTCGCCTCGCCCCAGGGCCAGTCGTCGGTCGTCTCCTCCTTGACCTCGGCGCCGCAGAGCACGAGCGCGCGAGTTCGCTCCGGATAGGTTGCGGCGAAGAGCATCGACATCGGGCCGCCTTCCGACACGCCAGCGATCACGGCCGATTCCGAGCCGACGTCGTCCATGATCGCGCGGACGTCGTCCATGCGTTCCTCGAGCGTGCCAACGCGCACACGGTCGGAGAGCCCCATCCCTCGCTTGTCGAAGGTGATCAGCCGCGAGAACGATGCGAGCCGCTGACAGAAGCGACGGTACTCCGGAATCTCCCAGGCTGCGTCGAGACTCGTGATGGCGCCGGACACCCAGACGAGATCGAACGGGCCGTCGCCGAGGACGCGGTAGGCCACGTGAACGTCACCGCTCTCTGCGTACTGGACAGGGGCTGTCACGGAACCGCGACGCGAACGGCTTCGCAACGCGTTGCGCGACCGTCGGTACCGCACTCGACCAGCGCGCCCTCGAGCCGGACGTCGCCGGACGCGGTCTCGAACCGCACGGGCATGCCGGTGCGCATCTGGCGGATCGCCAGCTCGGGTTCGACGCCGATGACGGAATCGTGGGGCCCCGTCATCCCGGCATCCGTGAGCGCTGCGGTGCCGCCGGGCTGCACGCGCGCGTCGTTCGTCTGCACGTGCGTGTGTGTGCCGATCACGGCCGTGACCTTCCCGTCGAGCCAGCGTGCCATCGCAACCTTCTCGCTCGTTGCTTCGGCGTGCATGTCGACGATGATGAGCGGTGTTCGCCTGCGCGCCTCGTCGACCAGGTTGTCGACGACCTCGAATGGGCTGTGCGGCGGTACGATAAAGAGCGCCCCGAGCAGGTTGATGACGGCGACCTCGGTGCCGTCGGCTGCCGCCACGAACGTCATGCCCTTGCCGGGCGCGCGGCTGGAAAGGTTCGCCGGCCTGATCACGCGGTCGCTCGTCTCGAGGTAGGGCACGATCTCGCGGCGTCGCCAGACGTGGTTGCCGAGCGTGATCGCGTCGGCGCCGGACGCGAGCATGCGGTCCGCGAGCTTCGGCGTGATCCCGACGCCGTCGGCGAGGTTCTCGCCGTTGAGGATCACGAGGTCGGCCTGCAGCTCCTGGCGCAGGGACGGCAAGCGTTCCTCGACGGCGCGGCGACCGGGTACGCCGACCGCGTCGGCGATAAAAAGGATCCTCATGGCGTCATTCTCTGTGTTTACCGAGCGAAGCGAAGGTCTAATAAGACCCGCGGAAAATGCGCAGCATTTTTCGCGGTTTAGGGCAGGGTTAGCGTAGCCGCGGGGCGGAGCTCGATCGAGACGTGATTGCCCGCGTCCTGCGTGTACCTCGCCAGCGCTTGCTTCTCGACCCCCGACAGATCGAGCACATGTCCGAGCTTCGCGTTCGAGGCGGCGATCATCGAGCCGACGCTCAGCGCGGCATTCGGCATGAGATGCGTGAGCGACACGACAAGTGACGGCGCAGAAGACGGCTGGATGTCGATGCGCGAGCCGTACACGCGGCCGTTGAGGATGTAGTCCGAGATGCCGACGATCGTTCCGTCTACCGGTGCGTACACGTCTGTACCCGGCGCCGCGCCGACATCGAGCACTGCCGTCTCGCCACCGCTGAGCTGGTAGTAGACGAAGCCGCCGCCGCCACCGCCGAAGATCTTGTGCGCCAATCGTGACAGTGCACCGGCGTTGCCCTGGCGGCCGAGCGCGCGCAACGGCAGCGCGCCGTCCTGAGACGCGTGGTAGCCGATCGCGGTCACGCGGCTCTGCGAGATCGGGAGTTGGATCCGCAGTCCGCTGTGCAGCGCGACGGTCAAGGGAGTCGGCGGGCCGACGGGCAAGAGGCGGCTCGACGGCCCAGGCAGGGCGTTTGAGGGCTCACGCGTTGCGCTCTGCCCGAACGCGGTCACGAGCAGCGTCCCGACCAGCACTCCGATCACCACCGTCAGGGCGATGAGCCGCCGGACGCGGTGGTAGTGGGCAGGCGTCCGCCGCGTGCGCGGGCGCGCCGCGGGGACTCGGCGGGAGGGGGCCGGCATCCGCGGCACCGTAACGATGTTTGGCCGGTACTTCAACCGGTGAGCGTGGCTGGTTTGTAACGGGGGAAGCTTCGGAGGTGCCCGGTCTTCGTCCCAGAGCTCGTGACGGTCGAGCGCCAGGTTGCCCTCCTGACCCCAGTCCCAGTCCCATTCGGGTGGTCTGAGGGGTACGACGACCGCTGTACGATCACTCGTATGGCCGCCCGGGCGGCGAAGATCGAGATCCCGCGCTGGATCCAGCTGGTCGGGCTGCCCGTTCTCCTGCTGTTCCTCTGGGTCTTCGCGACGGCGGTCAGTCACGTCGTCTTCCTGTTCCTGGTGGCGCTCCTGATCGCGCTGCTGCTGAACCCTGTCGTCCGGGTGGTGCAAAGGGTCCGTCTCCCCCGCGGCTTCGCAGTCGCGCTCGTATACCTCGTCTTCGCGGTCACGTTGATCGCGGCCATAGGGGCTATCGGGACCGTCGTCGTCAACGAGACGAAGACGGCCGCAGAACGGGTGGATTCCTACTTTACGGAGGTGAACGGACGAACCGGCCAGGTCGAAGCTGACCGCGATGTGGACCGGTTGCAGCGTTGGCTCGACGACCATCGGCTCGGCGCGGTAGACATCCAGGACCGCGGCCATCGGCTCGTGCGTGACATCCGCCGTCGCGACGTCGGTCAGTACACGACCAGGGTTGTGAACTTCCTCGAAGGTGCCGCGATCTCGATCGGCAAGCTGCTGTTCAGCGTGATCGTGATCCTCGTCGCCTCGATCTACATGCTGCTTGACTTTCCGAAGCTCGAACGCGCGATCGGCCGGCGCTTCCCGCCGCATCCTGGATCCGATCCGCTGCTGCTCCGCATGGAGCGGTCGCTGACGAGCTACATCAAAGGGCAGGCGCTGGTGTCCCTGATCATCGGGACGAGCGCCGGGGTCGGCTTATGGCTGCTCGGCGTGCTCGGCTGGCTGCCGTCCGGACAGAAGTACGCGTTGCTGTTCGGTGCATGGGTCGCGATCACCGAGCTGATCCCGTACCTCGGGCCGTGGCTCGGCTCGATCCCGCCGTTCATCTATGCGCTTGTCGTGCACCCGATCTCCGCGGTGTGGGTCGCCCTGCTCTTCCTCGCGATCCATCAGATCGAGGGACACATCGTCGTGCCGAACGTCATGGGGAGCGCGTTGCGCTTGCATCCGCTGCTCGTCATCTTCGGACTGCTGGCAGGCGGCGAGATCTACGGCCTGCCGGGCGCGCTCATCGCGTTGCCGATGCTCGCCGCCGGTCGCGCGATGTGGGAGTTCTTCTCGGAGCGGCTTGCTCTCGAGCCCTGGCGGGAAGGGGAGACGGTTCCCGTCGAGGTAGAGCTGGGCGAGGCAGAGCCGCCGCCCGCTGCGGCAAGCCGTTGAGCAACACGTACCTGCGCGCGCGGGGAGTTGCGCGCCGGTTCGGATCGCAGATTGCACTCGAGCCGACAGACATCGACGTTCGCACGGGAGAGACGCTCGCGCTGATCGGGCCGAACGGCGCCGGCAAGTCAACGCTCCTGGCGGTGCTCGCCGGCGCACTCGAGCCGAGCGCCGGCAACGTCGAGCGCGTCAACGGTGTGCGCGTCGGCTGGGTGCCGCAGCGTCCGGCGCTGTACGACCGGCTCACTGCACGTGAGAACCTGGAGCTCTTCGCGCGGCTGGAGGGAGAGAGCGCGCATGCGGCGAGCGCCGATCAGCTCCTCACGCGCTTCGAGCTTCCGTCCGACCGACCGGCGTACCAGCTTTCAGTCGGAAACCGACAGCGGCTGAATGTCGCTCTCGCGTTGCTCGGCGAGCCGCGCGTCCTGCTCCTCGACGAGCCGACGGCATCACTCGACCCGGGTCAGAGGCGTCGGCTCTGGGCGACGGTCACTGCTCTGCGCGGCGAGGGCGGTTCGGTCGTCTTCGCAACGCAGAACCTCGAGGAGCTCGACCTCTACGCAGATCGCGTCGCCGTGCTCCAGCGGGGCACGGTGGCGTTTCTGGGATCGACCGCGGAGTACGGCCGGCTCCACGCGGAGGAGATCTTCGCGTGAGACGAGCGGGGCTCATCCTCGCCAAAGACCTCCGCGTCCTCGCGCGGTCTCCGTTGCTGCTCGGCGTACTGCTTGCGTACCCGCTCCTCGTTGCCGGTCTCGTCGGCCTGGTTGCGGGTTACGGCAGCTCGAAGCCGCGCGTCGCCCTCGTCGATCAGGATCATCTGCCGCAGGTTGTGAGCATCGGCGGGCACCGCTTTCGCATTCAGGACGCGATCGACGAGGTGAGCAGGAACGTCCATCTCGTCCGCATGGAGACGGGCGAGGCGCGCCGCGCGCTGTCAACCGGCCGTGTCGTCGCCTCACTGACCGTGCCGCCCGGCTTCCTCGCCGACCTGAAGAGCGGCTTGAACTCACCGAGCCTCGTCTACCAGACCACCGGCGGTGGCATCTCGTCGCGCGTGACGCAGCAGCTGCAAGCCCTGGTGTACGGGCTGAACCGTCAGCTTCAAAAGGCGTACGTCGAGACGGATCTCGGCTACGTGCGGCTGATCCTGCGTGGGGGCAGGACCGAGCTCAGCGGCCAGACCTACGACGTGCTCGGGCTCGATCGCATGCAGGAGCTGCTGGGCCGGTTACCGGCCAGCCCGGAACGAGCGCGCATCGCCGAGTTCGCACGCATCGCCGGGATCGCGCTGGCGCAGACGGGAAACCTGTTGGCGTCGACGGCGAACCCGATCGAGCTGCACCGGGCCCGAGAGGAGTCGCGCAGCTCGCTCCTCTCTGCCCAGGTCCAGTCGTACGCACTCGCGCTGACGGTGACGTTCCTCGCGTTGCTGCTCGCCGCGGGCGCGATCGCGAGCGAGCGCGACGAGGCCGCGATCGGGCGGCTTCGGCGCGGGCTTGTCTCGATGGGCCAACTCGTCATGGCTAAGGTGGCGCTCGCCGCCGTGGTGGCGCTTGCGCTCGGGCTGGCAATCGCAATCGTGTTCGGCCTGATCGTGGAGGCGGGCGATGTCGTCGGCGGGCAGCCATGGGCGCGGCTGCCGCTGCTCGCGCTCGGGCTGCTGGTCGCCGGGGCGGCGCTCGGCGCGCTCGGATCCCTGCTCGGTGCGCTTGCGCGCGAGACACGCACGGCTTCGCTCGTCGCAGTCCTCGTGGTGATGCCGATCGTGTTCGTCGGCCTCGTCCCGCGGGAGGTCGCGCCGGTAGCGGGCTGGCTCAGCGACGGGCTGCCGTTTGCGCACGCGGTCCGGTACTTCTCGTCGGCGCTCTACGACGGAAGCCCGTGGGGCGTGCTCGCACGCGAGCTCGGCTGGCTCACCGGGCTAGGGCTGCTGTTCGGTGGGCTGGCGCGGGCCGCGACCCGAAGGCTGCTCGCGTGATCGAGTAGGCGTTGTCCTGTTCAACCCGGGACGCGATCTGAGCTCCGCGGTGGGAGTGAGCCACGTCCCGAACGGCAAGGGTCTGACTCCAGCTTTTAGGCGCACGTCCCGAACGGCAAGGGTCTGACCCCAGCTTTTAGGCGCACGTCCCGAACGGCAAGGGACTGTGTCGCTCGGACATGTCTTGTGCCTGGCACCGGCCATGGACTAACGGGCCGGTCTAGGCTGTAGGCGTGAGCAGCTTTCCCGTTACTCGGCTGCGGCGGTTGCGCCGGACCAGCGGGCTGCGCGGGCTCGTTCGTGAGACGCGGCTCGATCTCGACGACTTCGTCATGCCTCTCTTCGTGGGTCCCGAGGCGCGCGCAAATGCCGAGCTGCCCGGGCTCGCGCGTCACTCCGTCGAGTCGGTCGTCGCAGAAGCAGATCAGCTGAAGAGTCTCGGGGTCCGAGCGGTGATCCTCTTCGGCATCCCGGAGGAGAAGGACGAGGAGGGCTCGGCGGCGTACGACGAGGACGGCATCGTTCAGCGGGCACTGCGTGCGCTGCAGGGCAGTGGGCTCGTGCTGCTGAGCGATGTCTGCTTGTGCGAGTACACGTCCCACGGACATTGCGGCGTCATTCGCGACGGGGAGGTGTCGAACGACGAGAGCCTCGAGCTGATCGCGCGCACCGCCGTGAGCCACGTGGAGGCGGGCGCCGACGCCGTGTGTCCCAGCGACATGATGGACGGGCGCGTCGGTGCGATCCGCGATGAGCTGCCGGATACGCCGATCGTCGCCTACTCGGCGAAGTACGCCTCGGCGTTTTACGGCCCGTTCCGCGACGCCGCGGAGTCGGCACCGGCCTTCGGCGACCGCCGCGGCTACCAGATGGATCCCGCCAATGTCCGCGAAGCGCTGCGTGAGTGTGAGCAGGACGTCGCCGAGGGCGCCGACATCCTGATGGTCAAGCCGGCGCTGCCGTATCTCGACGTGATCCGCGCGGTTCGCGAGCGTTTCGACCATCCGCTGGCGGCGTACAACGTCTCCGGCGAGTACGCGATGGTCAAGGCCGCAGCGGCGAAGGGCTTCATGGATGAGCGCCAGGCGGCGATCGAGTCGCTGACCGCGATCAAGCGCGCCGGCGCCGACCTCGTCCTCTCGTATTGGACGAAGGAGCTCGCAAGCTGGCTCTGAGCACGCGCAGCGACCTGTACCGACGCGCGCTCGACCTCATTCCCGGCGGTGTCAACTCGCCGGTGCGCGCCATGCGTGCGGTGGGGCTCGACGAACCATTCTTCGTGCGGCGCGGCGAGGGCGCGTACCTCGAGGACGTCGACGGCAACCGGTACGTGGACTGGGTGATGTCCTGGGGTCCGCTGCTTTTCGGCCACGCCGACGCGGAAACCGTCGACGCTGTCCGCGCTGCAGCCGAGCGTGGCACGAGCTTCGGCGCGTCCACCGAAGCGGAGGTCGAGCTCGCCGCTGAGATCGTGGACGCGGTCCCGTCCGTCGAGAAGGTCCGACTTGTTTCGTCGGGGACGGAGGCTGCAATGAGCGCGATTCGCCTCGCGCGCGGTTTCACCTCGCGCGACCGCATCGTCAAGTTCGCGGGCTGCTACCACGGGCACGTCGATGCGCTGCTCGCGAGCGCAGGCTCGGGCGTCGCCACGCTCGGATTGCCCTCGACTCCCGGCGTGCCCGAGAAGGTGACGATGGACTCGATCGTCTGTCCGTACAACGACGTCGACGCAGCAGCCGCAGCGGTGGCCACCTACGGCGAGGGGCTTGCTGCGATCATCGTCGAGCCGGTCGCGGGGAACATGGGCGTCGTCCCGCCTGAGCCCGGCTACCTCGAGGCGCTGCGTCAGCTGTGTGATGCATCCGGCGCTCTGCTCGTCTTCGACGAAGTGATCACCGGCTTTCGCGTGGCCCGCGGCGGCGCGCAGGAGCTCTACGGCGTCGCACCCGATCTCACGATCCTCGGCAAGATCGTGGGGGGCGGGCTGCCGCTGGCGGCCTTCGGCGGTAGGGCCGAGATCATGGACCGGCTCGCGCCGAGCGGCGACGTCTACCAGGCCGGAACGCTGTCCGGGAATCCGCTCGCGACCGCCGCCGGTCTGGTGGTGCTTCGCCGGCTTCGCAACGCGCGTGTCTACGAGGAGCTCGAGCGCCGCGCCGCCCGGCTCGAGAACGGGCTCGCGCCTCACGGTCACGTTCAGCGTGTAGGCGCGATGGCGACGCTCTTCATGACGGATCGGCGTGTTCGCGACTTCGAGGATGCGCAGAGCTGCGACACAGATCGTTACGCAGCGCTTTTCCGGCATCTCCTGGCGCGAGACGTCTACATCGCGCCGAGCCAGTTCGAAGCCATGTTCCCCTCGCTCGCCCACGGCGACGACGAAATCGACCGCACCATCGAGGCCGTTGCCGATTTCGACCGCTGATCTCTGGGACACGATCGCCGGCGAGGCCGGGCGGGAGAGCGCGCTCTGGATCGCCGCGCTGCGCGAGCCCGGCGCGCAGGAACGTGAGCCCGTGTTCTCGCAGCTCGGCGAGGACCGCTACGCACTCGGCCTCGAGACGATCTACGAGGGCTACCTCCTCCACTACGGGCAGCCGCGGCTCTTCTCACCCGAGGACGGCGACACCGCACTGCTCCTCGGCGACTACCTGTACGCACATGGGCTCGTGCGCATCGAGCAGGTCGGCAGCGTCGCGGCGGTCAACGACCTCGCCGAGCTCATCGCGCTCTCTGCGTACCTCCGGGCCGAGCAGATTCCCGGTGACGGGGCGGTCTGGTCTGCGACGGCGGCCACCCTCGGTCGGGGTGAGCTCGAGCCGGGTCGCTCGTCGCTGAGGTTGGACAACGATCCCAAGCCGCTGGACCGGCTGGCCCGTGCCCACGCAGGCGACGCCGCCGTCGACGCCGCGCTGTCAGCTCACCGCGCGCGGCTGCGGTAGAGTCGCGCGCGATGCTCGCGGTTCTGCAGTGGCTCGTTGCCGTCGAGGACGCGGCGACGGAAGGCAAGAAGGTGATCACCGGCATGCTGATCGTCGGCCTGATCTTCGTCGGGGTGATCGCGCTCGGCCAGACGCTCCACTGGGTGCGCCACCGCCGCCGCTAGACAAGCCCTCATCAGCAGGCGTAGCCTCCCTTCGACCGATCGCAAGTCGAGACCGGTTTAGCGCGGCACAGGGGCGGGGCCGCCGAGAATGGGGAGGGCTCGAATGCGGAAATCGTTTGTGTTTCCATGCGTCTTCGTCTTGCTGGCGTTCGGGGTGGCCGCCGGCGCAGGCGCCGAGAGTGACTTGACAGAGAAGGGAATGGCGGGGAAGCGATCAGTCCTCGCCGCCGGCTTTGACAAGCAGCACGGGCCACACTCGCAGATCGAGTGTTCGGTGACCGCGACGGCGGTGAACACGAACCTCGACTGTGACGATCCGTTTCCGAACAACGAGCCGGACCTCGAGGTGGATCCGATCAACCCGCTGCACCTGATCGCGAGCTCGAATGACTTCGGGACCTGCTGCGACCAGTTCTACACGACGTTCAACGGCGGTCAAACATGGACGACCGGGAACATGTCGCGGGAGAAGCCGCAGAAGATTGGCAGCGACCCGGTCACGGTCTTCGACCGCAAGCATGGGGTGGCCATCCACTCGTCGCTCAGTTTCTCAGTCCAGCACGCGGGCGGCAGAGAAGCGTGTGACGGAGATGTCGTCGTCTCGATCTCGCGCGACGGCGGCCTGACCTGGGAGATCCCGGTCGTCGTCGAGGACGGCATCGGCTGCGACCTGAGCAAGACGCAGCTCTTCGACGACAAGGAGTGGATCGTCACCGACAACAACCCCTTGTCGCGCTTCTACGGGCGGACGTACCTGACCTGGTCGAAGTTCGAGTCCAACGGCGGCGTCTACGCCTCGTCGGCGATCTGGGAGTCACACAGCGACGACGGCGGCGAGCACTGGTCGAAGCCGCAAGAGATCTCGGGCTCGAACGCCGCGCTCTGCACCTTCCAGGAGACCGGGCCGGCCAACGAGTGCGACGAGAACCAATTCTCGGTCCCAACGGTCGGTCCGGACGGCACGGTCTACGTCGCGTTCCAGAACGAGCAGAACCAGGCGCTCTGGGAGGCGGGTGAGCAGTTCGACGACCAGTACCTGCTCGTCAAGTCCACTAACGGCGGCGCGACGTGGTCTAGCCCGACGTTCGTCGTCGGCCTCGAGGACGGCTCGAGGGACTACCCGATCAGCGTCGTCGGCCGCCAGACGCTCACCGGCTATCAGGTCCGCGTCAACTCGGCGGGCAACATCCTGGCGAGCCCGACGACGAACGGGAAGCTCTACCTTGTGTTCAGCGACAACCGGAACGGCGTTCACGACTCGGCGAGCCCGGTCACGAACGTCGACACCTTCCTCATGACTTCGTCGAACGGCGGGGGGTCGTGGGACGCACCGATTCGGGTCGACTCAGGCGCGGGTGACCAGTGGTTCCCGTGGGTCGAGTTCAACCCGGCGAACGGGAAGATCGGGGTCCTGTACCACGACCGCGGCGCTTCGAACGGAGCGCTCTACAACACGGCCCTGGCGGAGGGAACTCCACCAGGCGCGCTCACGAAGACGACTGTGAGCACGGCGGCGTCGAACCCGACGGACTCGCTCTTCTTCCAGGCCGGTGTCCCCGGCTGCGAGAAGTGCGCGACGTTCCACGGTGACTACAACGGCATCGCGTACGGATCAGACGGGAAGGCGAACATGACCTGGACGGACATGCGCGAGTTCGTCCCCTCCGGGCCGTTCGGCACCGGTTTCGCGCAGTTCATCTTCTTCGCCCGGAAGTAGGCGACATTGCTGGGAGGGGCCGGTTTCGGCCGGCCCCTCCAGAAACGACTAGACCGCCTCCCCGCGGCGTCGCATCATTGACGCATGCGCGAGCTGCCGCGAGGCACTGTCACCTTCCTCTTCACGGACGTGGAGGGGTCGACTCGGCTGCTACACGACCTCGGCGACAACTACGCCGAGGTGTTGGCGGAGCACCGCCGCCTACTCCGGGAAGCGTTCGAGCGTTTCGGGGGCGTCGAGGTGGACACCCAGGGCGACGCCTTCTTCGTCGCGTTTTCAAGGGCCTCCGACGCACTGGCAGCAGCTGCTGCAGGCCGGGCGGCCCTCGAGGCGGGTCCGGTTCGCGTGCGCATCGGGCTGCACACAGGGGAACCGGTCGTCACCGACGAGGGGTACGTCGGGATGGACGTTCACCGCGCGGCACGAATCGCTGCAGCGGGCCATGGGGGGCAAATCCTCGTCTCGCAGTCGACCAGTGACCTGACCGGCGCTGACGACCTGCGTGACCTCGGCGAGCACCGGCTCAAGGATCTGACGGCTCCCGAGCGCATCTACCAGCTCGGTGACGGCGACTTTCCGCGACTGAAGACGCTGAATCAGACGAACCTGCCGGTGCAGTCGACGCCGCTCATCGCACGCGAACGCGAGCTGCAGGAAGTACTTGACCTTCTGGGCTCGGCGCGCCTTCTCACGCTGACGGGCCCCGGTGGCTTGGGCAAGACGCGGCTTGCCTTGCAAGCCGCCGCCGAGCTCGTGGAGGAGTTCAGCGACGGGGTTTGGTTCGTGTCCTTCGCTGCGCTCAACGACGCCGAGCTCGTACTACCGACCATCGCCTCCACAATCGGCGCGAAGACCGAGCTAGGTGGGTTCCTCGGCCAAACGCGCATGGTGCTCCTGCTGGACAACCTCGAGCAACTGCTTCCGGAGGCGGCGCCAAAAATCGCGGAGCTGCTGCGTGCTCCGAACCTGAAGGTGCTCGCGACGTCGCGCGAGCGTCTCGCCGTTGCAGCCGAGCAGGAGTACAGCGTGCCGACGCTGCCTCTCGAGGACGCGATCGCACTCTTCACCGCCCGCGCGCGCCAGCTGAAGCCTAAATTCGAGCCGGACGAGCATGTGACGGTAGTCGCGCAGCGCCTCGACGGCCTGCCACTCGCCATCGAGCTAGCCGCGGCGCGAGTGAAGGTCCTGACGCCGAAGCAGATCGCGGAGCGGCTTGGACATAGCCTCGACCTTCTCACTGGCGGCGCTCGCGATGTGCCGGAGCGCCAACGCACTCTTCGGGCAACTATCGAGTGGAGTCATCACCTCCCCCTGAGCGCAGAAGAGCAAGAGCTGTTCGCGCACCTTGCCGTCTTCGCCGGAAGCTTCGATGTCGACGCTGCCGAAGCAGTTTGCGCTGCCGACCTAGACTTGCTGCAATCGCTCGTCGACAAAGGTCTCTTACGCGACACAACTGACGGACGTTTCTTCGTCCTGGCGACGATCGGCGAGTATGCGGGTGAGCAGCTCGACCGCAGATCCGACGCAGAGGCGGTGCAGAGAAGGCATGCGGAATTCTTCTTAGAGCGCGCGGAATGTGAGGCACCGCACCTCGAAGGCGGCCCGGAGCAGGCGCAGCGAGTCGTTCGGCTGGCCCGAGAGACCGAGAACGTGCGTAGAGCGCTTCGCGTCTGGGAGCAAAACGGCGACTGGGAGATGTTGCTTCGGCTGGCCACTGCGTTTTCGCCCGTGTGGTGGTTGCAAGGACATGCCGTCGAAGGCCACGGTTGGCTGCGTAAGGGACTCAGCGCCGCCAAGGCCGATTTCGAACTCCGGTCGAAGGCGTTCGAAATGGGCTCATTCCTGGCGTACATCCACAACGACCTCGATGGCGCCACGGCTCTGATTGACGAGTGGCTCGACGCCGCTGATGCGGCCGATGACCGGCTTTCCCGTGGGAAAGCGCTTCACGCCTTGTCGAACGTCGTCAACGCAGCGGGTGACATGAAGCGAGCGCACGCGCTTGACACCGAAAGCCTGGCGCTGCTCGGCGACGATCCGTCCGCTCGATACCCGTTATTCGGCGTTGGTTACAACGCACTGATGGCCGGCGATCCCCATCGGGCTCGGATCTTGTTCGATCAAGCTCTGGTTCTTGCGAAGAGAGCCGACGATGCGTTGGAGATCGCGAACGCGAATGGGGGATTGGGCTTCGCGGCGCTCGACAGCAGAGATGAGCAAGCTGCCATCGCTTTCTTCACCGACTGCGCAGAGGTGGCCGCAACTTTCGCCTACGACTCACTGATCGCACGGCGCTCGATCATGGGATTGGCACTGCTGCTCGCGTCGCGCGGCCGATATCTCGAGTCAGCCCGTGCACTGGGTTGCGCCGAGGGAGTGGTCGAGGAGCGCGCGGAGGGACTGGGTGCACTCGGAGAGAATGTCCGCGAGCGAGTGCTCGCGATACTTCGAGCAGATGTCGATGATGTGACGCTCGCGACTGCCCGTGAGGAAGGTCGCCGTCTCCGCCACGGAGATCTCAGGAAGGTCGTTCGCGACCTTGTCCGATCCCTAGACTGATCTCGATGTCGCCTCCCCGTGACCTGCGCACGTGGATCGCGCTCCTCGAGCGCGAGGGTGAGCTCGTTCGGATCGGCACGCAGGTGGATCCGGAGCTCGAGGTCACAGAGATCACCGACCGCACGGTCAAGGCGGGCGGGCCCGCTCTCTTGTTCGAGAACGTCAAAGGCTCCGAGCACGCGCTGCTGATCAACCAGTTCGGCACCCAACGGCGCATGTGTCTCGCCTTCGACGCGCCTTCGCTCGACGCAGTGGCGTCCAAGCTCAGCGATGTGCTCGAGATGCAGCCGCCGTCGGGGCTCGTGGACAAAGTGCGCGGGCTGCAGAAGCTGAAGTCGATCGCCGACTCGCGCCCGAAGACCGTCAGGCGTGGGGCATCACAGGAGGTCGTCCTCGAAGGCGACGAGGCCAGCCTCGATCTCCTGCCGATCCAGACGTGCTGGCCCGACGACGCTGCGCCGTTCATCACGCTGCCCGCGGTCATCACGAAGGACCCGCACACCGGGACGCGCAACGTCGGCATGTACCGGATGCAGAAGCTCGGCCCGCACGCGACCGCGATGCACTGGCAGATCCACAAGGACGGGCGCGCCGACTACCTCGCCACCGACGGGAAGATCGAGGTCGCGGTCGCCCTCGGCCTCGACCCGGTCACGGCGTACAGCGCATCTGCTCCGCTGCCGAAGCACATCGACGAGTTCATGCTCGCCGGCTTTCTCCGCGGAGAACCGGTCGAGCTCGTGCAAGCGAAGACAGTCGATCTCGAGGTCCCCGCGAACGCGGAGATCGTTCTCGAGGGGTATATCGACAAGGACGAGCTCACCGACGAAGGTCCGTTCGGCGACCACACGGGCTACTACACGCCACCGGAGCCTTTCCCCGTCTTCCGCCTGACCGCGATCACGATGCGGCGCGACGCGATCTACCCGTCCATCGTCGTCGGCAAGCCACCGCAGGAGGACGCCTGGCTCGGCAAGGCGACCGAGCGGATCTTCCTCCCCGCGATCCGGATGACCGTCCCGGAGATCGTGGACTACGACCTGCCGATCGCGGGGGCGTTCCACAACTGCTGCATCGTCTCCATCCGCAAGGCCTTCCCCGGCCACGCGCAGAAGGTCATGCACGCGATCTGGGGCCTGGGGATGCTCAGCCTGACGAAGTCTGTCGTCGTCGTGGACGAGTGGGTGGACGTGCACGATTACGAAGAGGTCATGTTCCGCGTGGGCGCCAACGTCGATCCCGCCCGGGACGTGCTGCTCACGGAAGGCCCGCTCGACCACCTCGACCACGCCCCGACCCGGCAGTTCTACGGCGGGAAGATCGGGATCGACGCCACCCACAAGGGCCCGCAGGAGGGCACCCGGGAGTGGCCCCCGGAGATCGAGATGACGCCCGAGGTGCAGGCCCTCGTCGACCGGCGCTGGGAGGAGTACGGGATTTCCCTGGGTGACTTGACGCAAAACGGCAGGCCCCGTCATAGGATCCTCTCTTCGCTCTCCCGAGCGAAGCGAAGGGACTAACTTCAACACCCGAAAAATGCGGAGCATTTTTCGGGTATAGCGTCGATTGTTACGTCGTTGACACGTAGGACAGGGCGGGGATTGAATCCACTAGTGGTGACCCAGAAAGGGGAGGCGCGGTAATGGAGCCCCAGCACGGGGACAGACCGCATCTACCCGGGCCGTCGGTGTACCCGATCGGCTTTGCGGCCGGAATCGCGTGCATCCTCGTCGGGCTGATCGTCAACCCGAGGATCGTCGCGCCGATCGGCGCTGCGATCGCGGTCGTCTTCGGCTTCCTCTGGGCTCGCGCCGCGACGACGGAGTTCCGGGGGGAGACGGTCGAGCCCGTCGAGCCTGAGCGGCGAGAGGTGTCACCGACGGCTGAGGCCGGCGCCGTCCCCGCACAGCACGCCGAAGCGGCGATGCCGGAGCCTGCGCCGGGCGATCGCTTCCCGCGCAGCAAGTTTCTCGAGGGCGCGACCCTGGGACTCGGGGGCGTCATCGGCGGACTCGTCACCGTCCCTGCGATCGGCTTCATGGTCCTTCCCGCTTACATCGACCAGGGCTACCCCCAGGTCGACCTCGGCCCGCTCGACAACTTCACCGAGGGCCAGTGGTTCGTCACGTCGTTCTTTATGCATCCCGAGCAAGGCGAGGTCTCGCACCGCACGGCGTACATCCGGAACAACGGCCTGCTCGACGGGGAACCGAGCTTCACGATCATCTCGAACCGCTGCGCGCACCTGGGCTGTCCGGTCCAGCCGAACGGACCTGTGCAGGACAACCAGAAGAAGGACGTCGACGGGCCGAAAGGGCAGCGCATCGCGCTGACGCCGATGATCCCTGCCGGAGGGTTCGGGTGCCCATGCCACGGCGGCCAGTACGACCCCGAAGGGAACGTCACGTCGGGCCCGCCGGTGCGCGGTCTGGACCGCTACGAGTACGCGATCGAGAACGGCCGCCTCAAGCTCGGCAAGCCGTACAGCGTGACGCAGGTCGACGGCGTAGGGAAGAACGCGCGGATCCACAAGTACAAGCTCACCGGGCCCGGCCAGCACGTCGACGGCTGGGAGCAGATCCTCTATCCACTTCAGCCTCCGCACTAATGGCCGTCGCGACCCGCAACCGCAAGTCGGCGCGCCGCCAGAAGGTCGAAGCGGCGATCAACTATCCGCTCGACTGGCTCGAAGAGCGTTCGGGCCTTGTCGGCGCGACGAAGTACTTCCTGTTCCGAAAGGTTCCGGGCGACACGAACTGGTTCCACACACTCGGCTCGGCGACGCTGACAGCGTTCCTCGTGCAGGCGGTGACCGGAGTGATCCTCGCCATGTACTACAAGCCAGACCCGAACAGCGCCTACCAGTCGATCCAGCACATCACGAACGACCTGACGCTCGGCTGGCTCGTCCGCGGCATGCACAAGTGGGGCGCGAGCGTCTTCATCATCCTGATGTTCTTCCACATGGCGCGCGTGTTCCTGTTCGGCGCGTACAAGTATCCGCGCGAGCTGAACTGGATCATCGGCGTGACGCTGCTCGCCGTCGGCATGCTCGAGGGCTTCACGGGTTACCTGCTGCCGTGGGACCAGACTGCGTACTGGGCGACGGTCGTCGGCATCAACCTCAACGGGACAGCGCCGTTCTTAGGCCCGTTCCTCGCCGACTTCCTCAAGGGTGGTGCCGAGATCGGCCAGAACACCCTCACCATCTTCTACTCGATGCACATGCTGCTGATCCCCGGCTTGATCTTTGCACTGATCGGGCTGCACCTCTATCTCGTCATCCGGCTCGGCGTGACATCGCCGCCCTGGTCACGTGAGGCCGCCGGTTCCGACTGGGCGGAGCGCGACGAGCCGACGACGAACGGGCGCAGCGGACTGACGCGCCCGGGTCCCCGCGGTAACGGAGAGAACGGGTAATGGCGAGCACCGACGAGTGGCGCGCCGAGTTCCAGCGCTACAAGCAGGACGTCAAGAAGCGCGGGAAGCCCTTCTACCCGTACGCGATGTTCCACGACACGGTGATGAGCCTGGTCGTGGTCGCGACGATCATCGGGGTCGCCTGCGTTTGGTACTTCACCTCGGGCGAGGATCCCAACACCTGCGGAGCTGGTGACTCGTGTTTGCTGGGCCCGCGGTACTCGGAGCCGGCCGATCCGGGCACGACGAACTTCGTGCCGCGTCCCGACTGGTACTTCTACTTCCTCTTCTATCTCCTGCGGATCTTCAAGTGGCCGGACACGGTCATCCTCGGGACGGTCGGCATTCCGACGCTCGCGCTCATCATCGCGTACCTGCTGCCGTTCTTCGACCGGCGCCGCGAGCGTCGGCTGTCTCGGCGCCCCCTTGCGGTGATCGCCGCGATCCTCGTCGTCATCTCGATGGGTGTGCTCACCTATAAGGGAGCGACCGCGAAGGAGGCGCTGGCGAGCGAAGTGGTCGCGGCTGTGCCGACCTGGGCTCAGCGCCAGGGCTTCGCCGGTAACCAGGCGGCCGTCGAGGGCGCGACGATCTTTGCGAGCTCCGGCTGTACGGCCTGCCACACGTATCTGGGCACCGGTAGCACGAACGCCGGTGCGCCGGATCTCAGCAACGAGGGGACGAAGGGCCGCTCGAAGGACTTCCTCATGCGCTACATCAAGGATCCGTCGCAGTTCGGCAACACCGTGATGCCGAAGTTCGGCCTCACGGACGAGCAGCTCTCGCAGCTGGCGGAGTTCCTGCTCGCCTCCAAGGGGCCAAAGTAGGAGCCGTGTCGGCTCCGGTTTGCGCTCTCATCGTCTTGGCCGCACTCGCGTTGGTCGGTTGCGGCGAGGAGTCGCAGAGCAGCTGCGCGACAACGGAGACGAGCGCCAACGGTGAAATACTGGAGACCGAGTTCCTCGCCTCCGTCTGTGAATGGAAAGTAGGCCTGTCGGCTGAAGCGGTGCAGGGCGCGAGAATCTTCGTCTCCTCGGGCTGCACGACTTGCCACACCTACCGGGGCGTCGGCGCTCGAAACGTCGGAGGGTCAGACCTGACCAAGGTGGGGCAGCGTCACGGACGCCGGTTCTTCGAGCGGTTCGTAAAGGATCCGTCGCGATATGGGAACGACGTGATGCCGAAATACGCTTTCCGCCCGCGCCAGCTGCGGGAGCTCGCACTCTTCTTGGTTGCCTCGAGAGGAACGAACTGATGCGAATCTTCCTCGGCATAACGGGTGCTTCGGGCGCACCGTACGCGGCTCGACTCGTCGAAACGCTGGCGCAAGCGGACGTCGAGCTCGGCATCTGCGCGTCGAGCGCAGGGATCGAGGTGCTCGCGACCGAGCTCTACGACAATCCGCGGCTCTCTCGCGACGAGACGATCGCGCGACTGCTCGAGCGCGCAGAGGGCGGCAACATCACGGTTTACGAGCCGAACGACTGGAAGGCGCCCTACGCGAGCGGCTCCGCGAAAGTGGACGCCTACGTCATCTGCCCGTGCTCGATGGGGACGCTCGGGACGATTGCCTCGGGGGCGATGTCGAACCTCATCCACCGGGCCGCCTCCGTCGCGCTGAAGGAGGAGCGCCGGCTCGTGTTGATGCCGCGGGAGACGCCGCTCTCGGTCATCCACCTGCGCAACATGCTGACCGTGAAGGAGGCGGGCGCGACGGTCCTCTTCCTAGCGCCGGGCTTCTACCACGGCGCCGAGACTGTCGACGATCTCGTGAACTTCATCGTCAGCCGCGCGCTCGACCAACTCGGCCTGGACGTGGGCCTGGTGAAGCGGTGGGGATCGGAGTGAGCGTGGGCATCGACTCAGGACAGCTGGCGCCGGACGCAGTCCGGCGCATGTTCGATCGCATCGCGCCGGTGTACGACGCCATGAACCGGACGATGACGGCGGGTCTCGACCGGCGCTGGCGCCGTCTCACGGCGCAGGCGGTCGTGCGCCCAGGCGACGATGTTCTCGACGCTTGTTGCGGCACGGGCGACCTCGCGATCGCGGCTGCCCGGGCCGGTGGCACGGTCACCGGGCTCGACTTCTCGCCCGCGATGCTCGCGCGCGCGCGCCGAAAGGCGCCGGCGCTCGAGTGGATCGAGGGCGATCTGCTCTCGCTCCCGTTCGGCGACGCGAGCTTCGATTCGGCGACGGTGGGGTTCGGCGTCCGCAACGTCGAGGATCTCGCACGCGCGGTTGACGAGCTGCGTCGAGTTCTTCGTCCGGGAGGCCGGCTCGGAGTCCTCGAGATCACTCGCCCGAAAGGTCTCCTTGCTCCCTTCTTTCGCATCTGGTTCGACCGAGTAGTGCCTCTGCTGGGCAAGCTGTTGCCAGGTGGGTCTGCGTATACGTATCTCCCAGCGAGCGTTCGCCGCTTTCCGGGGCCGGAGGAGCTTGCGGACATGATCCGCGTTGCCGGCTTTCGCAACGTTCGAGTGCGGCTGCTCGCCGGCGGGATCGTCGCCCTGCACACCGCGGAGGCTTGTTGAGCGCCCTCGCCGAGATCCGCGACGCGCCCGGCCTCGACGCCTATCTCGCCGATCTCGAGCAGCGGCTCGAAGAGGCGGTTGGGGCATATCGCGGGGTCGTGTCGGACGTTGGCGGTCAGGCGCTGGCAGCGGGCGGTAAGCGCCTGCGGCCACTCCTCGTCTACCTCTCGACTCCGCCGGCAGAGAAGCCTCCCGTGGTCGCGGGCGTGGCGGTCGAGCTCGTGCACATGGCGACGCTGATGCACGACGACCTCATCGACGGCGCACGGGTCAGGCGCGGTCGAGCCTCGGCCTGGTCCGCCTACGGCCCCGGTGCCGCGCGTGCGGCAGGCGACTATCTCTTCGCGCGCGCCTTCTCGGAGCTGTCCGCGACGGGCGACGCGCGCTCCCTCGCGATTCTCGCGGACGCGACCCTGTGTCTCGCTCGCGGCGAGGCAATGCAGCGGCGTCAGCGCTTCGACCCGGACACGACCGTGGACGCGTATCTCGAGCGGTGCATGCTGAAGACGGGGAAGCTCTTCGAGGCCGCGTGCCGACTTGCCGGTGGTCCCGGCGCATTCGGGCTCGCGCTCGGCGTTGCGTTCCAGATCACGGACGACATCCTGGACTGCTCGGGCCTGACGATCGAGACAGGCAAGATCGCCGGCACGGATCTCCGTGAGGGGACGCCGACGCTGCCGCTCTTGCTGGCCGCGCAGCGAGACGAGGCCGTGCGCGCGGCGCTCGCCGGCGGCACGCAGCTCGAAGGCGCGTTGCTCCGCGTCGCGTCGACCGGTGCGATCGAGGAGAGCCGGGAGGTTGCGCTCGCGTATGCGCGCAACGCCCGCGCGTGCCTGAACGGCGAGCCGCACCGCGAAGAGCTCGAGTCTCTCACCTATGCCGTCGTGGACCGGGAGAGGTAATGGCCCTGCTCGAACGCACTGACGCGCTTGGAGCGATCCGCGAGAAGGTCGAGGCAGCCGAGCGGCTCGACTTCGAGGACGGCGTGACGCTGATGGAGTCGGACAACATTCTCGCGCTCGGCGAGCTGGCCGACCTCTCCCGGCGTGTGCGCGGCGGCGACGATCGCGTCTTCTTCGTCCAGAACCTCTATTTGAACCAGACGAATGTCTGCCGCGTGAAATGCAAGTTCTGCGCGTTCGCAGTGACACGGAAGCAGTCCGACGCCTATACGTACACCCCAGACGAGCTCGTCGATGACGCGGTCCGCCAGCACGAGCTGACCGGGTTCACCGAGATCCACATGGTCGGTGGCGAGAGCCCTCACGTCGACTTCGACTACTACGTCGGGATCGTGCGCTCGTTGCACGAGGCGCTCCCGCACGTGCACCTGAAGCTGTTCACGGCGAGCGAGATCCACCACATGACCAAGCTGTCCGGATTGACGCACGAGGAGGTGCTTCGTGAGCTCCAGAACGTCGGTCTCGGGTCGCTTCCCGGCGGCGGGGCCGAGGTCTTTGCCGACCGCGTGCGGCGGTTGGTCGCGCCCGGGAAGGAGCATCCCGACTTCTGGTTCCACACACACGACACCGCGCACCGACTGGGCATTCCGACGCACTGCACGATGCTCTACGGGCATGTCGAGACGTACGAGGAGCGCGTCGACCACTTGCTGCGCCTCCGCGAGCAGCAGGACAAGACCGGCGGCTTCCTCGCCTTCATCCCGCTCGCGTTCCATCCGGAGAACACGGTGTTCGAGCGCCGCGGGTGGCGGCACACGACCGGCTCGGACGATCTCAGGATGATCGCGGTGTCGAGGTTGCTGCTCGACAACATCCCGAACATCAAGGCCTACTGGATCATGATGGGCCTGCCGCTGGCGCAGGTGGCGCTCCACTTCGGCGCCAACGACGTCCAGGGCACCGTCGTGCGGGAGCAGATCTTCCACGCGGCGGGTGCGCGAACGGAGACCGAGCAGAAGATTCCGGAGCTCGTGCGGTTCGTGCGGGACGCCGGTCGCATCCCGGTGCAGCGCGACACGCTCTACAACGAGGTGGAGCGATGGTGAGGCTCGGCCGCATCTCGTATGTGAACATGGCGCCCGTCTTCTACCGACTGGACGCGGAGGTCGAGGAAGTGCAAGGCGTGCCGACGGAGCTCAACCGGCGTTTGCTCGCCGGCGAGCTCGATCTCGCGCCGATCTCGTCGATCGAGTACGCGCGGAACGCCGACCGGCTGCGGTTGCTGCCGCGGCTGTGTGTCGGCTCGGAGGGCGCCGTCGACTCGATTCAGCTCGTCTCGCGGAAGCCGCTCGAGCAGGTGCGCTCCATCGCGGTCACCCCGGAGTCGGCGACCTCCGTCGTCCTCACGAAGGTGCTTCTGCCGGAGGCGCAGCACGTGCCGCTCGGCGAAGACGCGGACGCCACGCTCCTGATCGGCGACGCCGCACTGAAGTCGGCGTTCGAGGATCCGACTCCGCACTACGATCTCGGCCGTCTGTGGCTCGAGCGGACCGGGCTGCCGATGGTGTTCGCCGTGTGGGCGTGCCCGGAGCCGCTCTGCGCCGGTCTCGGCGAGCTGGAGGACGCCCTCGTAGCATCGGTGCGGCTCGCGCGGGCCGAGCCCGAGCAACTCGCGCACGAGGCGAGTGACCGCTACGGCTATCCCGCCGGCTTCCTGGCGCGCTACTTCGAGAAGCTGCGCTACCGCTTCGGCCCGCGCGAGCGTGCCGGCCTGATGACGTTCCTCGAGCTGGCGCACGAGGCCGGCGAGCTCGACGAGGTACCGGAGCTCCGCTTTGTCCGTGAGGCGGTGGTCGCGTGAACGACTTAGTGGCTCAGAGCCACAAAGCGGCTGTTCGGGACGTGGTGGAACGCGCGCTCGACGGAGAGCGGATCTCCGACGACGACGCGCTGACGCTGCTGCAGTCGCGTGACCTCGTCTCGATCGGGCGCGCGGCGAACGAGATCCGCAACCGCAAGGCCGACCCGGACCGGATCACCTTCATCGTCGACCGCAACCTCAACTACACCAACATTTGCTACACCGACTGCGAGTTCTGCGCGTTCTACCGCCGGCCCGGCGACACGCGCGAGGGCTATCTGCTGCCGAAGCCCGTCATCTTCAAGAAGATCGAGGAGACAATCGCCCTTGGCGGCACCGGCCTGCTCATGCAGGGAGGACACCACCCGGACCTCGGCATCGACTACTACGAGGATCTCTTCCGCTCGATCAAGGCGCGCTACAAGATCCACCTGCACGCACTGTCGCCGCCGGAGGTGCAGCACATCGCGCGACGCAGCAAGCTCACGCTCTGGCAGACGATCTCACGGCTGCGCGACGCCGGCCTCGACTCGATCCCTGGAGGAGGAGGCGAGATCCTCGTCGACCGCGTCCGTGACGAGATCGCGCCCAAGAAGACGAAGACGAACGAATGGCTCGCCGTCATGCGCCATGCGCACCGTCTCGGCATGTCGACGACGGCGACGATGATGTACGGCCATGTCGAAACGGTTGCCGACCGCATCGAACACATGCGCCGCATCCGCGAGCTGCAGGACGAGACAGGCGGCTTCCGCGCCTTCATCTCGTGGACGTTCCAGAACGACGGCAACCGGCTCGCAGGCAAGGTCGCCCGCGAGGACATGCCGACGTCGTTCGACTACCTCCTCACGCAGGCGGTCTCGCGGATCTACCTCGACAACGTGCCGCACATCCAGTCGTCCTGGGTGACGCAGGGGATGAAGATTGGCCAGGTCGCGCTGGAGTTCGGTGCCGACGACATGGGGTCGGTGATGATCGAGGAGAACGTTGTCTCCGCCGCAGGAACGACGCACCGCACGTCGACCGAGGAGCTCGTGCATCTGATCAAGGCGCTCGGCAAGACCGCAGTGCAGCGCGACACGCTCTACCGCGAGGTCAAGGTCTGGAACTGAAGATCGAGCCGTGGGCACGACCAGAGTGGAGCCCGCTGCCGTTCGAAGGCTGCATCGGAGTGGAGGGGAAGGTGCTTGTCCGCGGAGAGGACTTCTTCATCGCGATGCTGCGCTTCGAGCCTGGCGGAACGATCCACGAGCATCCAGGGGTGAACGACACGCATGTGATGTGCATCGACGGCGAGGGGTGGACGAGCGTCGCCGGCGAGCGTGCGCAGATCCAAGCAGGCGAGCTCGTCCGCTGGCCCAAGGACGTGCCGCATCGTCTCTGGACCGAAGAGACCCAGATGACGACGCTGATGTACGAGCGAACGGCCTAGCGCCCCAACCTCTTCAGGATCGAGCGCGCCTGCGGCGAGTTGATGAGGTTCACGCAGTCCGCGTTATTCGTGGTCAGCACGTAGAAGTCCGTTGCCTCGCCGGTGGCGGGGACGTGGTACTGCGGCGTCTTCGTCGTTGCGATGGCGCCCTTGTCGAACGCGCAGAGGACGATGACACCGATTGCGTCCTTGATGTTCTTGTTGTCAGTCTCGAGTGCCTTGACCCTCTTTGTCAGCGCTGAGAACTGCTTGGGTGTGACCGCCTGCTGGCCCGCCGGAGCGGTCGCGACGTAGAGGACAACAGCCGCGAGGGCGACCACTGCCAGGACGAGTACGCGTTTCATGACTCCCCTTCCTCGGGCGGCTCTCGGCCGCAGATTGCGAACGGCGACAAACTGTACTGAGCGTCACTTGACGTGGTTTTTACATTTCCGACGGGTCCGTCAGCTAACCTCGGCCGGGGTCGTGGTCCGCAGAGCTGTCATCTGTGCCCTTTGTGCAGGGTTTTTAGCCGGTCCGGCGTCCGCCTCGGCGGCCACGCCGATTCGGGGTCAGACGCTGCTGCCGGGCGTGATCTACTCGCGCCAGGTCGAGTTCACTTCGCACGGGCCGGTCGTGCTACACGTCATCTCCGCGCCGAAGCCGGTCGGTCTCTATGCGCTGAAGCCGATTCTCTCGAACAATGCGATTCTCGGACGCGAGCGAGTCACGGCGATGCAGCGGCGTGTCTCTGCTGAAGCGACCGTTGCGGGAGTCAACGGCGATCTGTTCAGTTGGACGGACGGCCACCCGACCGGCGGCGTGATCCGCGGCGGGATTCTCGATCGCGGGCCGGTCGACTTTCGTTCGACGGTCGGCATCGACACCGACGGGCTCCTGCACGTAGAGCGCGTAACGCTAGCGGGTAGCTGGCAGGGATCCGGTCAGCGCCGGATTGTCGGCCTCAACGAGCCGCCCCGCCCGAACCGCACCACGCTGTACACGCGCGCATGGGGCCCGCGCACTCCGCCAGAGGGCGGCGGTGCGCAGGCGATCTTGCAACCGTTCCCGGAGAGCCGTCCCAACACCTTGCTGACGTCGACGGTGACCGGCTACGTCAGCGGCGGGAACATTCCGATTCCAGCCGACGGAGCAGTGCTCGTCGCGCGTGGCGCGCAGGGCGGCTTCCTGGCGGCGGAGGCGCCGGTGGGCGCGAAGCTGACCGTGCTGCTGGCGTTGACACCGCCCTGGGCGAACGTGCTCGAGGCGCTCGGGGGCGGCCCGATCGTCGTGCGCGACGGCAAGCCCGTATTCCGTTCGTTCGAGGGGTTCACGACCGACCAGCTCGCGCAACGGCACCCGCGCACGGGTATCGGCCAGCTCGCAGACGGACGCATCATCCTCGTCGCGGTCGATGGGCGCCAGCCCGGCTACAGCACGGGTTTGACGAACTTCGAGCTCGCGCTGGCGATGACGCGCCTCGGCGCCGTCACGGCCTCCGCGATGGATGCGGGCGGCTCGACGACCATGGCGTTCGACGGCAAGCTCCTGAACCGCCCGTCGGATCCCGGCGGGGAGCGGTCGGTCGCCGAGGCCTTGACCCTCTTCTACTACGGCGTCTACGCGCCCGCGCTCGCCAGCCGGTTTCTCTCGCCGAACGCCGACGGTGCGGACGACACGCAGACGTTTGCGTACAAGCTCGTGCGTGAGTCGAACGTGACCGCGACACTCACCGGGCCCGGCGGCGCCGTCGTGACGCTAGATTCCGGTGCGCGCGCTGCCGGCAGCTACCGCTTCAACTGGACCGGCGCCGGACAGCCCGAAGGAGCCTGGACGTTCCGCGTCATCGCCGACGACGATCAGGGACGGCATTCGACTGCGGACCGTCAGTTTGCGCTGAACAACACGCTCGGCTTCCTCTCGACCCGGTCGAGCCGTCGCAGGGTCACGGCGAGCTTCAAGCTTGCGCGGCCCGCGCGCGTCGCACTGCGCATCGAGACGCCGAGCGGCGCGATCGTCCGCACGCTGCCGGGCCGAAGCCTGCCGCAGGGTGACGCCACGATCTCGTGGCGGGGCCGCCCGGGCCGCTACCTCTTCAGCGTGACGGCGACGAGCGACGTCGGCGCAGTGGAGCTGGCGTCTCCGTTCCGCCTGCGTCGCTAGCGCGCGGCCCCGAGCTTTCGATCGAGGCGGGCCGCAACCGCCTCCCGGAGCTCGTCGAGAGCGAAGGGCGAGCAAAGGGCTCCGGCGCCGTCGAGACCCGACGGGAGCTTCTCGGTGTGATCGCAGATGAAGAGGACGCGAAGACCGGGCTGGCTCGAACGAATTTCGTCGACGAGTGTCGGCCGCAAATGGCGGTCATCCAGGTAGGTGACCAGCAGGTCGATTTGTATCCGGTCCGCCACCTCCAGCGCCTCTAGCGGACTTTGAGTGATGAGCACGCGGTCGGCCGTCTCGCGCAGAGCCTGGTCGATCAGCTCCATCGCTCCTGCACTCTGCTCTACGACAACGATCGTCGCGCCGCCCGTGGCCATCACGCAACGACTGTCTCAAGGACGCCCGGGACGAAACTAGACCCAGATGGGGTGACCTAGACATCGCGTGCTGGGCTAGCGTGAGCACTGAGCGGAATGGCGACCGAAGAGCACAGCGGCATCGACCTGACCGCGACACTCGGCCGGCTCGGGCTCCCGAGCGTTGTCGTGAGCCGGGAGGGACGGATCACCTGGATGAACGACGCCGCCCGCGCCGTGTTCGGCGACCTGGAGGGTGACTTCCCCCTACAGATCGCGGTCGTACCCGAGCACGTCCCGGTGGCCCGCCAGGAGTTCGAGCGCAAGCTCGACGGTGCGACCCAAACGGATTACGAGATCGACGTCATCACTCGTGACGGGCGTCGCGTGCGGGCCGCGGTCAGCTCGGTCCCGATCCCGGGTGACGATCCCGACCGCGCGGTCTTCGCGGTCGCCTGGCTCGACCGCCAGCCGGCTCCTGCAGCCAAGGCAGACTTGACGCCGCGCCAGAACCAGGTGTTGCAGCTGCTCGCTGGAGGTGCGTCGACCGAGCAGATCGCCTCCGAGCTTCATCTGACGACGGAAACGGTGCGCAATCACGTTCGGCATGTCCTGAAGGCGCTCGGCGCCCACTCCCGGCTCGAGGCCGTGGTCCTCGCGCGCCGACAAGGTCTCATCCGCAACGACTGAGGTAAGTAGGCTCCGCCGGGTGCCTGTCGCCGGCATCACGAGCCACCTCACCTCGTTGATCGGGGACCACGGTCTCTACGCGGTCTTCGGCCTGATGCTGATCGACGCCGTTCTGCCTGCCGCGAGCGAGCTCGTCATGGTTTACGGCGGCGCGCTCGCAGCGGCCGCTTTCGCAGGCCAGAACGTCACGCTCTTCGGCACGGAGATCTCCTCGCATGGCTGGGCCTACGTCGCGATCGCGCTCGCCGGCACTTTGGGATACCTGCTCGGCTCGCTCGGGGGGTGGGCAATCGGCCTGTACGGCGGGAGACCGCTGCTCGAGCGGCACGGACGCTGGTTTCACCTCCAGGGAGAGAAGCTCGACCGGGCCGAGCGGTGGTTCGATCGCTGGGACGACTGGGCCGTCCTGATCGGCCGGGTCACGCCGCTCGTCCGCTCTTTCATCTCGATCCCGGCCGGGGTCTTTCGGATGCCTCTCTGGCGGTACACGCTCTGGACGGTGATCGGCTCCGCAGTCTGGTGCTTCGCGCTCGCCGGGGTCGGGCTGGGGCTGGGCAGCAACTACGAGACCTTCCACCACGGCTTCCGGTACGCGGACTACGTCATCGCGGCCGCGATTCTCGCTCTCGCGGCATATTTGCTGGTCCGAAAACGGCGGTCTTCTAGACTTTCAGACCGTGCGTCCGATCCCACTCGTTGACGTAAAGGCGCAGTACGAGCCGCTCCGTCCTCGCATCCGCGCGGCGATCGACGCCGTGCTGGAGAGCGGAGAGTTCATTCTCGGGCCGAACGTCGCCGCCTTCGAGCGCGAGGCCGCCGGCTATCTCGGCACGCCGGACACGATCGGGGTCGCCAACGGCACGGATGCAATCGTTCTCGTCCTGGACGCGCTCGGGATCGGCGCCGGCGACGAGGTCATCTGCCCGTCCTTCACCTTCTACGCGACGGCCGAGGCGATCGCGCGCCGCGGAGCGACTCCGGTGTTCGCGGATGTCGACGCGGTGACGATGAACCTCGATCCCGAGGACGTCGCGGCGCGGATCACGGAGCGCACGAAGGCCATCCTCGCCGTGCACCTGTTCGGCCGGCCTGCGCAACTCGCGGAGCTGTCGGCTCTCGGTGTCCCGCTGATCGAGGACGCGGCGCAGGCCTTCGGCTCGCCGGACATCGCGCGGACCGGAATCGCGTCGACGTTCAGCTTCTATCCGACCAAGAATCTGTTCTGTCTCGGAGACGGCGGCCTGGTCGCGGTCAAAGACGAGGAGTTCGGAGAGCGGATTCGCATGCTCCGCTTCCACGGCTCTCGGGACAAGGTGGACTTCGAGTTGATCGGCTACAACTCGCGCCTCGACGAGCTGCAGGCTGCCGTGCTGCGGATCTTCCTCGCCGAGCTCGACGCCTGGGTGGCGCTCCGTCGCGAGGCGGCCCTGCGCTACGCCGAGCTGGGCCTCGGGGGAGCGTGCGACCTGCCCGAGGACGAACCGGGTCACGTCTACCACCTGTTCGTCTGCCGGTCGCCCGAGCGTGACCGCATCCGCTCGGCCTTGAAGGACGCCGGCATCGGCAGCGCGGTCTACTACACGACGCCGCTGCACCTGCAGCCGGCGCTCTCGTACCTCGGCTACGATCGCGGCTCGCTGCCTGTCACCGAGCAACTGGCGCAGGACAACTTCTCGGTGCCGCTGTGGGCCGGCATCGACGCATCGGCGCAAGAGCGGGTCGTCTCGGTCGTACAGGCCGGCGCGCCGGTGGCTTCGTGATCCCTATCAACCGGCATCGGCTCTGGCAGCTCGCTGCCGACGGCGCGCTGATCGCACTCGCGTGGTGGCTCGCGTTCTGGCTTCGCTTCGACCAGGGCGTCCCGGCGCCGTACGAGCGACTGATGCTCGCCACGATCCTCGTCGTCGTCGCAATCAAGCTCGCAATCTTCATCACGTTCGGCTTCTACAACCGCTGGTGGCGATACGTGTCGACCCGCGACATGTGGGGCGCGGCGCGCGGCGTTACGGCAGCCTGCATCGTCGCCGATCTCATCGTCTACTTCGCGCATCCGGTGAAGGGCTTTCCCCTGCCACGCTCGGTGGCGGTCATCGATTGGCTGCTGCTGCTCGCCTTCGTCGCGGGTACCCGCCTGATCGCACGCAGCATGATCGAGCGGCCGGGCGCCGCCTCGCTCATCGCGCGCGGCAGGGAAGTGATCGTGGTCGGCGCGGGTGATGCCGCGCAGCTGGTGGTTCGCGAGATGCTGAAGGCGCCGGCGCTCGGGTACACGCCGATCGGCCTGATCGACGACGACCCGCGCAAGAAGAACATCCGCCTGCACGGCATCCGTGTGCTCGGGACGACCGACGACCTGCCGCACATCCTGCGCGACAACCCCCCCGACGAGGTGCTGATCGCGATCCCGTCCGCGTCGGGCGATACGCGCCAGAGGGTTGTCGAGATTGCGCAGGACGCGAACGTCCCCGTGAAGACGCTCCCAGGGCTGTACGAGCTGATCTCGGGCGATCTCAATCTCGCCGGCCAGATCCGGCCCGTGCAGGTCGAAGACATTCTCGGTCGCGAGCCGGTCGAGGTCGACGTCCACTCGATCGCCAAGTACCTCTCCGGCGAGACGGTGCTCGTCACAGGGGCGGGAGGCTCGATCGGCGCCGAGCTGTGCCGCCAGATCGCTCGGGTCGACCCGGCGCGGCTGATCCTCGTCGAGCAGTCGGAAGCTGCGCTGTTCCACATCGAGCGTGAACTGATCGGCGAGCGCGCCTTCTCGGCGGTGGCGACCGTGCTCGGAGATTGCGGCGACCGCGCGAAGATGAGCCAGGTCTTCGAGCGCTACCGGCCGACCGTCGTCTTCCACGCGGCCGCCTACAAGCACGTGGCGCTGCTCGAGGCGAACCCGCTCGAGGCAGTCCGCAACAACGCGCTCACGACACGTGCGATCGCCGACGTCGCGGTCGAGTACGGCGCCGGCCGCTTCGTGCTCGTCTCGACCGACAAGGCTGCGAACCCGAAGAACCTCCTCGGCCAGTCGAAGGCCCTCTGCGAGTGGATCGTCGAGGGCTACGGCCACCGCAAGGACATCTCCACCCGGTTCGTGGCCGTTCGCTTCGGCAACGTCCTCAACTCCTCGGGCAGCGTGATCCCGATCTTCCGGCGCCAGATCGAGAAGGGCGGGCCGGTCACCGTCACGCATCCGGAGATGACGCGCTACTTCATGACCATCCCGGAGGCGGTGTCGCTGATCGTGCAGGCGGGCGCAATCGGAGGCCGCGGGCAGGTCTACGTCCTCGACATGGGCGAGCCGGTGAAGATCGTCGATCTTGCGCGCAACATGATCCGACTGTCCGGGAAGGAGCCGGAGACGGAGATCGCGATCTCGTTCGTCGGCGTTCGCCCCGGCGAAAAGCTGCACGAGGAGCTCTGGACGGACGGCGAAACGGTCGGACCGACCTCGCACCCGAAGATCCTCCGTGCCGCGCGTCCGCCGATCGACGTCGAGTGGCTCGAGCAGGAGCTCGACGAGCTCCAGCGCATGGTCGCCCGCGGCGAGACGCTCGACGTCGTCTCGAAGCTCGGGGCGATGCTGCGCGAGCCGCGACGCGCCGGCGCCGCCATGCTCGAAGACACCCTTCACTAACCCGGCACAGTCGGGTCACGCTTTTCGGGCTGCTCCGTCCCGGCGTCTCTCTAGGGTGGGACGCGTGGAGACGGAGCGCATCTTCGAGAGCCTGAACCCGGAACAGCGCCGCGCAGTCGAGGCCGTTCGCGGCCCGGTCTGCATCCTGGCGGGCGCGGGCTCCGGGAAGACGACGACGATCACCCGCCGGATCGCGAACCAGGTGGCGAGCGGAGCGTTCGAGCCGCACGAGATCCTGGCCGTGACCTTCACGAACAAGGCCGCCACGGAGATGCGCGAGCGACTCGCCCAGCTCGGTGTGGCAAGAGTCACAGCGCGCACGTTCCATGCGGCGGCCTTCGCTCAGCTGCGGGCGCTCTCCGGAGATCCAGGGAAGATCTACGTCTCCAAGGCGCTCGTTCTCCGCCAGATCGGCAACAAGCTCCCGCCGCCGTACAAGTTTCGGCCCGCAGGAGACCTCGCGACGGAGGTGGAGTGGGCGAAGAACCAGCGGCTCACGCCCGACACCTATCTCGAGGGCCTCGGGTCGCACGAGCCCGCGATTCCTCCCGACCTGATGCTGCGGGTCTTCCGTGCTTACGAGTCGCAGAAGGCGGAACGGGGCTACGTCGACTTCGAGGACCTGCTCGAGCTCACGATCCAGCTCTTCGACGAGAATCCGGAGGCGCTCGCCGAGGTACGCGAGCGCTACCGCGCATTCACGGTGGACGAGTACCAGGACGTCAACCTGCTGCAGCAGGCTCTGCTCGACCGCTGGCTCGGCGACGGCGATGAGCTCTGCGCGGTCGGAGACGACTACCAATCGATCTACGCGTTCACCGGCGCGACACCCGAGTATCTCCTTGGTCTGCCGGCGCGCTTCCCGCACGCTGCGATCGTGCGCCTGGAGTCGAACTACCGCTCGACTCCGGAAGTGCTCGGGCTGGCAAACCGGATCGTGCCTGCGCTCGGGGGAGCGGAGAAGGTTCTGCGCGCGACCCTCGCCTCTGGGCCTGAGCCGTTGGCCCGGCTGTTCCCGGACCGCGACTCCGAGACGGCCTCCATCGTGGAGCGCGTGCAGGCGTTGCAAGCCGAGGGACTGGCGCTCGAGGAGATCGCAATCCTCGGCCGGACGAACGCGCGGCTGGCCGACTTCGAGGAGCCTTTCCACGACGCGGAGATCCCGTTCCAGGGAGCGGCGCTCCTCGGGCGAGAGGCCGCGCGCCAGCTTCTGAAGCGGCTCCGTAACGTCGAGTCGACCGCCGTGGCCGCAACGGTGCGCGGTCACGCCGAGGACGCCGGCTGGCTCGAACAACCTCCGGAGAAACTCGGCGAGCGGGAGATGGTCCGCCAAGCCGACCTCGGGCGCCTCGTCCGGCTGGCAGCAGAATTCGACGACGGCGCTCGCACGACAAGCGAGTTCACCGCCGACCTCGAAGCCCGTTTCGGCTCGACGGGGTCGGAGCGCCGCGGAGTCCATCTGCTCACCTTGCACGGAGCAAAAGGGCTCGAGTTCGACGCGGTCTTCATTCCGCGCGTCGAGGAGCGCGAGCTGCCGATCAGGCAGGCGAAGAAGCCGGAGGAGATCGCCGAGGAGCGACGCCTGCTGTATGTCGGAATGACGCGCGCAAAGCGATATCTCACCTTGTCCTGGAGCGGTAGGGGCAGTCGTTTTCTCGGCGAGCTCGGGATCGCCGTGCAGGCGCCCGCCAGGTCGGCAGAGCCGGATGATCCGCTCTACAGCGCGCTCAAGCGCTGGCGCCTCGAGCGCGCGACCGCCGACGACTTGCCGGCATACGTTGTCTTCCACAACTCGACCCTCGCCGAGATCGCCGGCCGCCGGCCGCGTGACCTCTCGGAGCTCAGCACGGTGCCGGGTGTCGGCCCGACGAAGCTCGAACGCTACGGGGACGAGGTGCTCGCCGTCCTCGCCGCTGCCTAGAGACTCGATGGAGCTTTGGGAAGCTGCGCAGGGCGACGAGGAGCGGGTGAAGTCAGCTGAGCAACTGTTCGATCATTCGGTTGACCTCGAAACAGCGCGCCGGTTCCTGCAGAACGAGGCGAACCACTTGTTGATCGCCTACGTCGATGGTAAGCCCGCCGGCTTTGTTTCGGGGACCGAGCTCACGCACCCGGACCAAGCAAACCCTGAGCTGTTCTTGAACGAGCTCGGCGTCGATCCCGTCTACCGTGGCCGCGGGCTCGGCAAGGCTCTTGTAGCGAGGCTCTGGGAGCTCGCGCGGAGTCGCGGCTGCCGAGGCATGTGGGTTCTCACCGACGAGTCGAATGCAGCCGCGAAACAGGTGTACGCCGGAGCGGGCGGCACTCGCGGAGACGACCAGGTCATGTTTGAGTGGGGTGAGACCTAGCCGAGCGCTCTGAGGAGAAGGTCGAGCATGACTGCGGGGTCCCGCCGGACGCGCTCGGGCGACTCGCCGTCGCGCTTGCGCAGCTCCAGAGCCCGCGGGTCGGTGAGCGGTTTCAGCCGCCCGTCGCGAATCAGTTGCTCGTCGACTCCGCCGAGGCGGCCTCCGTAGGTCGTGTAGACCGGCACGCCGAGGGCGGCAGCCTCGCGATTCATCGTGCCGCCGGCAGAGACGACAACGTCGGAGAGTGCGATGAGGCTTTGCGCATCGAGCGCGGCGTCCGGCACGATCACCGACGGCAACGCAAGCCCGCGCACGTACTCCCGCTGCGCCTCCGTCCGCGGAAGCACGACGGCCCGAACCGTGTCGAGGCTGCCGAGGTAGTCGAGCGTCTGCGGGAAGAGCGGGTTCGAGTGCCGGTGGTAGAGCGAGACGTCAGGGGGCGGGCGCAGGACGACGAGCACCTGGTCGCCGTCGAGTTGCCAGCGGCCCAGGACATCTGGATCGGGCTCGAAGTCCGAGAGGTAGTACTCCTCCTTGAGCCCTGGGTAGCGGAGGAGCTTCGGCGGTCTCACGCCGAAGCGCGCAAGCCGGTCCTCGGGGATCGAATCCGGCACGACCACCACGGTCGCCGCGCGCATGCCGAGCTGGTGCTGCAACGTCGCGAACTCGTAGTCGTGCGTCGTCGCGCTCGGAATGCCGAGGCGTCGCGCGCTCAGCGTCAGCTCGTGCGATCCGTGCGCGAGCGCCAGGTCGAAGTCGCGTGGCCGTGCCCAGCGGCGCAGTGCGTGCAACCGCGAGAACAGCGAGCGGGCTTTGCCCAGGCGGGAGCGGCCGCCGTGTCGACCGACGACGGTCGCCTCCAGCCCGTGGAGCTCGAGCAGCTGCAGCGTCTGTGCGTAGTCGCGCGCGGTGATCTCGACCTCGTCGCCCCGCTCGCGCAGCAACCGGATCAACGGCCGGAACACGAGCACGTGCGCCGACGCGGTCATGTCGACCCACACCCTCAGGCGGGTACCCCCGCGAGCGTCAGCAGGCGCTCGATTGCCGCCGCCGCGCGCTCGCCTGCATGACCGTCCCAGAGCGGCGGGATCTGACCTGGCCGTCGCTCGGCCAGGAGCGACGGGACTCGTCGCAGCGCATCGGGGTCGAGGCCGAGCACGGTGTTCGTGCCGAGCCTCTCGGTGATGTGACGCTCTGTGTTGTTCCTGAGCGTGAAGCAGGGGACGCCGAGCGCGGTCGTTTCCTCCTGAACGCCGCCCGAGTCTGTGATGACCGCGGCGGCATCCGCCTCGAGCGAGAGGAACTGCCGGTACGGCAGCGGCGGACCGAGGATCACATTCGTCTGGCTCGCGAGACCTGAGCCCTGAAGATTCCGCTGGGTCCGGGGATGAACGGGAAAGACGACCGGGAGCGACCGTGCGACTTCGTCGAGAGCGGCGATCGTGCGCTCGAGCAGTTCGGGATCGTCGACGAGGCTTGGCCGGTGCAGGGTGACGAGCACGTACGTGCCCGGGTCGACGCCGAGATCGCGACACGCCTCGAGTGCACGTGCAGTGTCGATGTTGGCGAGCAGCGTGTCGATCATCGTGTTCCCGACGAACTCGACCGCCTGTTCGAGGTTGGGGATGCCTTCGCGGGCGAGGTTGTCGTTGGCCTCGTCCGAATGCGTGAGCAACAGAGCGGACAGGTGGTCCGTGACCCGGCGGTTGTGCTCCTCCGGCATCGACCAGTCGTTGCTGCGTAGCCCAGACTCGATGTGACAAACCTTGATCTCGACCTTCACCGCGGCCAGCGCACCCGCGAGTGTCGAGTTGACATCGCCGGCCACGACGACGAGGTCCGGCTCGAGCTCCCGGAAGACGCGCTCGAGCTCGATCAGCGCGCGGCCCGTCTGCTCGGCGTGTGAGCCCGAACCCGTGTTCAGCTCGACATGCGGCCTCGGCAGGGGCAATTCGGCGAAGAAGACGTCCTTCAGCAGCGCGTCGAAGTGCTGACCCGTGTGGATGAGTCGCTGCTCGACGTTGCCTCGCCGATCGAGCGCCGCGTAGACGGGCGCCACCTTCATGTAGTTCGGACGCGCGCCGACGACGTGGGCCACGAGGGGGCGGGACATCCGCGTCAGTCTAGGTCAGCGCTCGACGAGCACTTCGGGACGTGACGGCTCTTGAGGCTGTCGCTCCACGTGCCGTTCGTGCCAGAGCGTGAACGCGAGCAGGCCCCAGAGCTGACGGCTGCGGTCCTCCCGGCCGGCGACGTGCTCGTCCAGCAACCGCTGCACCGACTCCGGCTGAAAGAAGCCCTGACGCCGAAGCGTCTCGCGCGAGAGCGTCTCGCGCGCGAACGGCACCAGCTCGCCGCGCAGCCACGCCGCGGCGGGAATCGAGAACCCGCGTTTCTTGCCGTGCACGATCTCCCGTGGTAGCAGCGGTGCCGCCGCCTTGCGCAGCAGGACCTTCTTCGACAGGCCGCGCACCTTGTGACGCGTCGGGAGCGCGAGCGCGAGGTTCGTCACCACCGTGTCGAGATACGGGACGCGAGCCTCGAGCGAGTGCGCCATCGACGCGCGGTCGGTCTTCACGAGCAGGTCGTCGACGAGGTAGATGCCGAGATCGACGTCCTGGAGGCGCGCGAGCTCGCCTGCTCCCTCCGTCTCTGCGTAACGGGCGCGGAGCAGGTCGACGGGATCGAAGGGAGAACGGCGGCCGGTCAGCTCGGAGCGCGCCTCCGCGGAGAAGATCTCTTTCCAGCCGTGATGGCGCTCGAGCGGCGGAAGGTGCGCTGCTCGCACGAAGCGCTTGGCCTTGTAGTCGAAGCTCGCCTTGGCGCTCGACGTCGGCAGAAGCTCCACGAGCGGCCGTGCCAGCCGCGCCAGACCACCGACGCGCGCGGCAAGGAGGTCGGCCACGTACGTGTAGTAGCCGCCGAACAGCTCGTCGCCTCCCTCACCTGACAGCGCGACCTTCACGTCGTTTGCGGCCAGCTCGGAGACGAGGTACGTCGGTAGCGCCGAGGAGTCGGCGAAAGGCTCGTCGAACGCCTCGGCGAGCGCGGGCAGCAGCAGCGCGGCGTCCGGGCGGAGGACGAGCTCGCGGTGCTGAGTCCCGTACCGCTCCGCGACGCGGCGCGCGTCCGCGAGCTCGTCGAACGAGCGCTCCTCGAACCCGATCGAGAACGTCCGCAAGGGCTCCGAGCTCTCCTCGGCGGCAAGCGCGGCCAGGAGCGCCGAGTCGACTCCGCCGGAGAGCAGAACGCCGACCGGGACGTCGCTCACCAGGTGTGCTCGCACCGAGTCGCGCAGCCGGGCGCGCAGCTCTTCGGCGAGCTCGGCCTCCTCGTCGCCGCGCAGTTCCTCCACCGGGGCGGGAGTGGGCCGTGCGAACCGCTCGAGCTTGATGCGGCCGTCCTCCCACACCAGGAGATGCCCGGCGGGCAGCTTGCGCACCTCGCGGAAGATCGTCAGCGGCGCCGGGATCGAGTTGAAGGCTAGGAACGCCTCGACCGCGTCCAGGTCGATCTCGCCTCGCGGCAGCGCGCGCAGCTCCGATGCGAAGGCGAGCTCTCCTTGGACCGCGCGGTAGTAGAGCGGCTTGATGCCGAAGCGGTCACGTGCGAGCACGAGCCTGCGGCGGCGCGCGTCCCAGATCGCGATCGCGAACATGCCGCGGAGCCACTCGGCGAAGCGATCTCCGTGCTCCTCGTAAAGATGCAGGAGAACCTCCGTGTCGCCGTGCGTGCGGAAGCGATGTCCGGCGCGTTCGAGCTCGAGCCGCAATTCGCGGTAGTTGTAGATCTCGCCGTTCTGGACGACGTGGAGCGTTCCGTCCTCGTTCGCGATCGGCTGGTCTCCGGTCTCGAGGTCGATGATCGAGAGCCGCCGTGCCGCCAGGGCGGCACTGCCGTCGCCGAACTCGCCGAAGCTGTCGGGGCCGCGATGGACGAGCGTTCTGCTCATCGCGGCAACGCGGTCGGCATCGACTCGCCCCTCCGTGGCGACCATTCCGCAGATCCCGCACACGGAGGGTCAGTCTAGAGAGGCCCTCGAACGAGGGATTGCCCAGTCACCCTTTGGGGTGAGAGAGTGGCCGAGGGGATGGGGAGATCGTGAATCTGGATCCACGGACACAGGCGTTCGTCTACGCCACTGCGCTGTTTACGTCGATCGCCTTCACCGTCTCGGTGCTGAACGTGCTGGCAGTCGTGCTGTCGCACGTGCTGGGGTAGGCGTAGCCCCGCACGCGCCGCGTAGGCTCGCGGCGTGGATTTCGGGACGCACGAGCAACTCGTCCTGCTCGCCCTGATCGTGGCGATTGCCGCCCTCCTCGTGGCGGCTCCCGCGCTGCGGATCCCGTATCCGATCCTGCTCGTCCTGGGCGGCCTCGTGCTCGGCTTCGTGCCGGGCATCCCAGATGTGGAGCTCCCGCCGGAGCTCGTCCTCGTCGCAATCCTGCCTCCGCTTCTGTACGCGGCGGCCTTCTTCACGTCGCTGCGCGACCTACGCCAGAACCTGCGATCGATAAGCATCCTCGCGATCGGGCTGGTGCTCGCGACGATGGCTGCGGTCGCCGTCGTTGCGCATGCCGCGATAGACGGGATGTCCTGGAGCGCTGCTTTCGTCCTCGGCGCGGTCGTCTCCCCGACCGACCCGATCGCAGCCACGGCGATCATGCGCCGTTTCGGTGTGCCACGGCGAGTCGTCGCCATCGTCGAGGGAGAGGCGCTCGTCAACGACGGCTCGGCGCTGGTGCTCTACCGCGTCGCCGTCACGGCCGCGGTCACCGGTGCGTTCTCGGTCTGGGATGCCTCCTGGCGTCTCCTGTGGAGTGTTGCTGGTGGAATCGCGATCGGGCTCGTCGTTGGATACCTCATCGCCGCGGTTCGCCGTCGCATGGACAACCCACCCGTCGAGATCACGATCGCGCTGATCACCGGCTACATCGCCTTCATTCCGGCGAATGCCGTGGGAGCCTCGGGCGTGCTGGCGGCAGTTACGGCCGGCATCTACCTCGGCTGGCACACACCCGAGTTGACCTCCGTTCAAACGAGGCTTCAGGGTGCTGCGGTCTGGGAGATCCTCGTGTTCGTCATCAACGCGCTGCTCTTCGCAATGGTGGGGCTCCAACTCTCGCGGATCCTCGACGCCCTGACCGGTCTCAGCGCATTGCAGCTCACGTGGTACGGCCTGCTCGTCACCGGGACTGTCGTGCTCACGCGGATCGCCTGGATCCCGGTCGTAACGAACGTCCCGCGCTGGCTCTCCCGCCGGGTGCGTGAACGTGAGCCGGCAGTTCCGCTTGCCCGGTCGTTCCTGGTCGCCTGGTCCGGGATGCGCGGTGCGGTCTCACTCGCCGCCGCGCTGGCGATCCCGCTCGCCACCGACGCCGGGACGCGGTTCCCGGATCGCGAGCTGATCGTCTTCCTGACGTTCTGCGTGATCCTCGGCACGCTGGTCGTCCAGGGCCTGTCGCTGCCGCTCATCATCCGCGTGCTCGACGTCCAGCCCGACCGGCTCGACGAGAAGGAGGACACCAAAGCGCGCATCAAGGCTGCCGAGGCTGCCCTCGCTCGGCTGGAGGAGCTGCTGGAAGAGGATTGGGTGCGCGAGGACACCGCAGGTCGAATGCGCGGCCTCTACAACTTCCGCCGCGACCGGTTCGCGTCGCGCTTCGACACGGAGTCGGACGGGGCGATCGAGGAGCAGTCGCAGAACTACCAGCGGCTTCGCCGCGAGCTGCTCGAGGCCGAGCGCGCGGCGATCGTAGGCTTACGCAATGACGGCGTGATCAACGACGATGCGATGCGCCGCCTGCAACGCGACCTCGATCTCGAGGACGCGCGGCTCGATCTTTAGCGCCGGCAGCGGCGCTAGCTCCGACCGGTGAGTCCGCGGAGGAACTGGCCCAGGACGCGCCACGCCGTCGCCGCCAGAGTGCGCAGGTACAACCGGACCGAGCGGTCGGCGATCCACTCGAGGTCGTGCGCGAGCTTCTCGGCCATCGAGGTCTCGTAACCGCGGCGCACCTGCGCCAAGCCGGTGAGCCCCGGCCGCACTACGAGCCGCTGCCAGTACGCCGGCAGCTCGCCGGCCAGCTGCTCGAAGAAGCGCGGCCGGATGGGACGCGGGCCGACCAGGCTCATGTCCCCGCGCACGACGTTCCAGAGCTGCGGAATCTCGTCGAGTTGGGTCGCGCGCAGCCAGCGGCCGATCGCGGTCGTCTCGTGCTTCGTGCGCCTAACGAGCTCCTCCCCGAGGTACGGGCCGAGACGCTCCTCCGCGCCGCGCCGGAGCGTGCGGAACTTCAGCATCTCGAACACTTGCCCGCCCCGCCCGACACGCGCGCCCCGATAGAACAGCGGCCGCCCGCTCGTGAGGACGACGACAAGGGCGATGGGCACGGTCAGCGGCAAAGACAAGAGCAGGAACAGACAGGACAGCGCGACATCGAGGATGCGCAGCAGCAGATCCCGAGCCCGCCGCGGGCTCGCCTCGGTCAGATCCGAGGTGCGGAGGACGAACGAATCACTCGGCCGTGGCGGGGATGAGGCCACCGGAGGATCGTAGAGCCTCCATCACGCGCTCTCGGTCTCACGGCGTTCTTGCATAATGAACGCTTATATGGATACGCGGCAGCTTGCGGCGTTCTGCGCCGTCGTCGAGCGCAAGAGCTTCTCCCAGGCCGCCGAGCGGCTCGGGGTGACCCAACCGGCGGTCAGCCTGCAGATCCGCTCGCTCGAGCAGCGACTCGGCCGGCAGTTGCTCGACCGCTCGGGACGCCGCGTCGAGCCGACCGAGGCGGGCCTTCGCCTGTACGCCTCGGCGCAGCGCCTGCTCGCCGCCGAGGAGAGCCTGCTCGAAGAGCTCGATGCGGACAACGAAGGAGCGATCTCCGGCACGCTCGAGCTCGGCGCCTCCACCGGTCCCGGCGGCACCGTTGTGCCGCTGCTCCTCTGCGACTTCCAGGAGACGTATTCCGACGTGCGCGTTCGCCTCTCTGTCTCCGACACGCAAACGATCGTCGACCAGGTGGCGGAACGCGAGCTCGAGCTCGGGATCGTCGGTGCAGGGAGGCGACACCGTGGCGTGACCTTCGAGCCGTTCTTCAGCGACGAGGTCGTGCTCGCCTGTCCCGCAGGTCACGCGTTCGCCGGCAAGACGATCTCGCTCGAGCAGCTAAAAAAGGAACCGCTGATCGTGATGCAGGAAGGCGCCGGAGTCCGCCAGGTGATCGAGGACGAGCTGCGCAAGGCCGGCACACGTCTGCGCGACCTCGATGTCCGGATGGAGCTCGGGCTGCAGGAGTCCGTGCGCAGCGCGGTCCTTGCAGGCCACGGTGTGACGTTCATCTCCCGCCTCGCGATCGAGGCCGACCTCGACGTGGGCAGCATCGCGACCGGGCGCGTGCGAGGGCTCGACCCCGTGCGCGAGATCTTTCTCGCCCGTGCAAGCGGACGCACCGAGACCCGGGCGGCCCGTGCGTTCCTCGCCTTCGCCCGGGAGCACCTGCCGTCGTGATCGTCCGCTGGGGTCTCGGGGCGGTTCCCGCAGTGCTCGGGGGCGAGCTCGACATCCAGGAGCCGCTGCTCGTCGCGAGCGAGCGCTGGTCGAACATCGGGCTCGGCGTGCGTATCGCGGCCCGCTGGACGGAGGTGCCCTCCGAGTTGATCGCCGACGCGGCGGAGCACGCAGGCGACGGGGTGCTCGCCGTGGGCGGCGGCAGCGCGATCGACCTCGGGAAGGCGATCAGTGCAGAGGCCGGTGTCCCGCTCGTCTCGGTGCCGACCACGTATTCCGGTGCCGAGTGGACTCCGTTCTTCGGCATTCGCGATTCCGAGCGCAAGATGCGCGGCGGCGGCGCAGGGGCGCACCTCGGAGCCGTGGTCTACGAGCCGGAGCTGACACTGTCGCTGCCGCGCGCGGAGACGGTCGGCACCGCGCTGAACGCCCTCGCGCACTCAGCCGAGGCGCTGTACGTCGAGGGACACAACCCCGACGCGGACGTGCATGCGCTCGAAGGTGCCCAGCTGATCGGGGAGTGGCTGCCGCGGGTCGTCGAGTCACCGGAGGATCTCTCTGCGCGCACGAAGCTGCTCGAGGGCGCAATGCACTCGGGCATGGCGCTCGGCGGCTCGATGCTTGCACTCGGTCATGCGATGGCGCAGGCGTTGGGCGGGCGCTACGGCCTACCGCACGGGGCGATGAACGCGCTGGCGCTTCCGGCCGCGTTGCGCTTCAACGCCGAGGTGGAGCCCGAAGCAGTTGCACGCTTCGGTCAGGCGCTCGGGACCGAGGACCCCGCAGCCCGCGTGGAAGAGCTCGCGCGGCTCGGCGGCTTCGAACGGCTGCGCGACTTCGGCGTACCGGTAGAGGACCTGCCGGAGATCGCGGCCGCGACGGTCGAACGGGCAGGCGCCAAAGCGAATCCTCGACCCGCAAGCGCCACCGACGTCGAGGACCTCTTGCGCTCCGTCTGGTGACGCGCGGGTGCGCGAGGAGTGCCGCATGCTCCCCGCGCACTTTCCCTGACGGCACCTTCCGCGCTCGCAGGCGCAACGACGGCGGGCTGCGCCTGAGCTTCCCTAAATCTCTGCCCCGTCGTGCGGGCCTTGGGCGATCCACTGCGGCATGACTCCTCCCTTCCTCCCGTTGCGACGGCGGGGATGCTGGCAGCACGGCCTGAGCAATCGCTGAAAGCCGGCTGAAACGCACAGCCGCAAAGGCCGGCGAGTGTCATAGTCTCCTTCGTTGCCGCGAGTCAGCTTCCGAGGCCTGATTCCATCGTTGCCGCGGCCGGTCTGGATTCTTCACGCGGGAATGGCCGTGAACTACCTCGGAACCGGGATGTTCGCGCCGTTCCTGCTGATCTATCTCCACAATGTGCGCGGCTTCGAGCTCCAGACGGCCGGGCTCGTTGCGGCTGCCTTTGCCGGCTCGGGGATGCTGTCAGGCCTGGTCGGCGGTGCCATGGTCGATCGCCTCGGCGCCCGGCCCACAGCCGCGCTTGCTCTCGTGCTGCTCGCCGCGGGACTCGGCTCGTTGCCGCTCGTGCGCGAGCCCTGGCAGGCGTTCGCTTTCGTCATCGTCGGCGGCGTCGGTCGAGGGTTCTTCTGGCCCGGCTACTCGACGTTGCTCATTGCCGCCACGCCGGCCGACGCCCGCGCAGGCTCATATGCGGTTCAACGGGTGACCGCGAACCTCGGCTTCGGCCTCGGCGGCCTGGCGGCCGGCCTGATCGTCTCGACAAGTGACCCCTCCACCTTCACCGTGATCTTCCTCCTCAATGCGGCGACCTATCTGGTTTTCCTGGTGACGCTTGCTTTCGTGCCCGAGCCGGGCCGGACAAAGCACGACGAAAGCCCGGCAGGGCTCCTCCTCCACGGTGGCTACAGAGAGGTCCTGCGTGATCGGGCCTTCGTCGCTGCGATCGCGATCGGCGCCCTGTTCGCAACTTTCGGGATCGCCCAGTTGAACTCGACGCTGCCCCTCTTTGCAACGTCGGATGCAGGGGTTAGCGAGCGTGGGATCGGCCTGATCTTCCTGTTCAACACACTTGCAATCCTGATCCTCCAGCTGCCGGCGGCCAAGATCCTCCAGGGTCGCAGGCGCACGAGAGCGCTTGCGATCACGGGTGCGATCTGGGCGATCTCCTGGTTGCTGGCACTTGCGTGCGGCTGGTTGAGCGCGTTGGAGGCAACGGTCGTCTTGATCGCCGCTGCGGTCGTGTTCGCGATCGGTGAGTGCCTGCTCGGTGTCGTGCAGGGCCCGTTGGTGGCCGACCTGGCACCCGAACGCGTCCGCGGGCGCTACACAGCCTTGTGGCTCACGACGACCCAGCTGGGACTTACCGTTGGCCCGGCCATCGGGGCCTTCCTGCTCGAACGATCGCCTACGGCTTTGTGGGCGACCGCTGCCGTAGCCTGTCTGGTCTGTGGCGCCGCCGCGCTCCTGCTCGAGCGCGTGTTGCCGCGGGCCGCACTCCTCACGCCAGTCCCGGTCGCGGGTGGGGGTACCTGACCCGCGCGCCGCGGGATCGTTCACGCGCGCCCGGCGCGGGCGTAAGGTC
>Ga0184632_10000003_pt1 | contig 77356 bp, 71 predicted proteins | sample PLM31_50_b1_FD_133153 | JGI IMG/M metagenome (GOLD analysis project Ga0184632, IMG submission 133153) | Groundwater sediment microbial communities from an aquifer in East River, Colorado, USA - PLM3-1_50_b1 | ecosystem: Environmental > Terrestrial > Soil > Riparian zone | place: USA: East... | reverse complement strand
CGCAACCGTCACGCGCAGTGCGAGGTCAGTCGGTCTCGGCGACGAAGACCGTGCTCCGACAGCGGATTCTCAGTGGTGCCTCGAGCGGAGGCAGATCGAGGATCGGATGGAGGTCTTCCCAAGCGGCCGCGTACCGGCGCATGGTCGCGTCGTCCATCGTCACCCAACCGCTCGAATCGCGGCGCTCGACGCGCCCGAAGTGGCGCTGGAGCGGCCCCTCCCCGTTCTCACTGCGAAAGGTGAAGCGTCGGAACGACGTGTCACGTCCCGCGAGATCCCACAGCTCCTGCAGATGCTCGACGGAGTTGGTCACGGCGACGAGCCGGCCACCGGGCCTCAGCACTCGTGCGAGCTCTTCGAGGCCCCGATCGAGGTCGGGAACGTGGTAGAGCATCCAAGCGGCGACGGCAGCGTCGAACTCCCCGTCCATGAACGGCAACTCCTGTGCGTCACCGGCCTTGGCGTCGATCCCCTTGGAGCGCTGGATCTCGACCATCCGCTCCGACTGGTCGATGCCCACGACTTCCGCGCCGATTTCTGCGGCGATCCGCTCGGCGAGCTCACCCTCCCCGCCCCCGACCTCCAGTAGGCGGCGCGGTCGGACTTCGACGACCGCCTGGAACGCGAGCTCCCGTGGGTCGTCTCCCTCTGCGTTCGCGTAGGCGGACCTGCGAGCCGCGAGATTCTCTTCGGTTGCGTAGTGCTCCCGGACGAAGCCGGCCTCATCGATGCGAGAGCTCAACCGCGGGCGACTTTTGGCTCCGACTCCTCGCCCGCGATCTCCTCGCGGATCTTCTCGAGGGAGCGCCGGATGAGGCGAGACACGTGCATCTGCGAGATGCCGATCTGCTGCGCGATCTGGGACTGGGTCAGCCCCTTGAAGAAGCGCAGGTGGAGGATCATCCGCTCGCGGTCGTCGAGCACGCGGAAGCCCGGTGCGAGCACCGCCCGGTCTTCCGAGACCTCGTACTGGTGCTCTTCCGTGCCGATCGACTCGAGCGGGTCAAGGTCCTCGCCGTCCTCGGAGCCCCCGCCGGACGAGAGCGACAACGACGAGTAGGCGCGGCCCGACTCGAGCGCCTCCAGCACCTCTTCCTCCTCGGTGCCCGCAGCCTTGGCGAGCTCCGAGATCGTCGGCGAGCGGCCGAGCTGCACGGTGAGCTGCTCCACGAGCTTCGACAGCTGCACGTTCAGCTCCTGCAGTCCGCGTGGCACGCGCACCGACCAGCCCTTGTCGCGGAAGTGGCGCTTGATCTCGCCGATGATGTTCGGCGTCGCATAGGTCGTCAGCTCGACGCCACGGTCGAGCTCGAAGCGGTCGATCGCCTTGATCAGCCCGATCGCACCGATCTGGACGAGATCCTCCAGCTGCTCGCCCCGATACGAGTAGCGGCGCGCCAGGGAGCGGACGAGCGACATGTACTGCTCGATCAGGCGCTCGCGGGCCTGGAGGTCGCCTTCCTCGTGGTAGCGGCGCAGCAGAACCTTGTCGGACTCGCTCACCGTTTGCCGTTCCCCACCGTCTCGATGCGCTTGGTCAACTCGACCCACTGGCCGCCGTCGCGATCGACGATCTCGACGCCGTCGCAGACGGTGTCCAGGATCCGCCGCAGGTTGAGGGACTCCTCGCCGCCCTCCTCCAACTCCGAGCGCACGGCGTCGAACGGGCCGACGACGGCCTGGAGCTCCCCATCGAGCACCCGGACGAGCAGAGTGACGTCGGTGCCGTCAGTCGAGCGCTCGAGGAGGGCGTCAATCGCGAGCTCGAGGTCCTCGAGGTTCTCGAAGGTGAGATCGAGCCGGACCGCCAAGCCGCCCAGCACGAGGTGGGCGACGCTGTGAAAGGCGTCGTCCGCAGGCAGAGTCAATGAGATTTCGTCGCCGCTCATCCGTTAGCCCTCCAATCCGAACCCACGGTAAAACGAAGAACGGGCAGCGTCGGTTCCGCAGGTGACTGCTAGGAGGTTCACCGGTCCCGATCTTACGGCCCGGTCCCGATGAGCCCGGCGCCGACAACGACGCCGTCCTCGTAGAGGACTGCCGCCTGTCCCGCAGCCACGCCGTACGCGGGCCGGTCGAGGTCCAGCTGAAAGCCTCCTGCGGTCTCGGCGACGCAGGCCGGAACTGCAGGCGACCGGTAGCGGAGCTTCACGTCCGCCTCTTCCACGGGGACGTACAGGCTGCCCTTCGCCTCGACGCGTGTGCGGGCAAGTGACTCGAGCGGGCCGACGACGACGGTGTTGGTCCTCGGGTCGGAGCGCAGGGCATAGAGCGGCGTCGCAGCCGAGACACCCAACCCCTTGCGCTGGCCCGGCGTGAAGCGCCAGTAACCGGCATGACGGCCGAGCTCGCGGCCGTCCTCGTCGACGACGGCGCCGTGTGTCGCATCGAGACCGCGGCGCTCGAGGAAGGCGCGGTAATCGTCGCCCGCCAGGAAGCACGCCTCCTGGCTCTCGCCGCGCCTCGCGACGGCAAGACCTGCTCGCTCCGCCTCCGCGCGCGTCTCATCCTTCGTCTGCGCACCGAGTGGGAAGGAAATGCGGTCGAGATGCTTCGGATCGAGGCGCGCGAGCATGTAGGACTGGTCCTTGTCGGGGTCGGTCCCGCGTGCAATCAGCTTGCGTCCACGGTGTTCCACGATCCGCGCGTAGTGACCGGTGGCGAGCGTGTCGGCCCCGGCGCGCCGCGCGAAAGCAAGCAGTCGCGCGAACCGGAACCCGCCGTTGCAGTGGATGCACGGGTTCGGGGTCTCGCCGCGCTCGTAGCCGCGAATGAAAGGATCGACGACCGACCGGCGAAACTCGTCACGGAGGTCGAGCGTCACGTGCGGAACGCCAAGCGCGTGGCACGTATCGCGCGCGGCGATGACCGACTCCGGCGAGCAGCACGCACGCTCCGCACTAGGCCCGTCCGGGTCGAGCCAGAGCCGCAGCGTCACTCCGACAGCATTCGGCAGCGACTTCAGCAGCACCACCGCACTATCCACCCCACCGCTCATCGCAACGGCGACGCGACCGGGCGAGTGAGGCGCGCGGAAAGCAGGTCCGATCGCGTTCGCAAGCGCGTCGACAGCGAGCGTCTCGCCCCCAACAGCGGCGGCTTCCAGGAGCGTCAACCCTACGAGCGACCGCTCGAGCCCGGTCGCATCAGCCTCCACGATCCGCTGTCCGTCGAATCCAAGGCGCAAGAGCGCAAACTCGGAACCCCGGGAGGAATCTCCAATCAGCTCGACCACGAAGCCAGGCTAGCGACAATCACCGAGAGTGCCCCCTCCGCCCGGTGCTCGCCTAGACGCTCTCGGAGCGCCGTCATCGGCGGCCTACGATACGACACGATGGTCCTGATGCGCGATCGGCCCGCACGATGCAGGCTTGGCGCTGAGGTGTCCACGAAAGCGGGGAACTCCACTCCAACTCGCATGGAAGCCTCCCGCCCACTCCCAGCCTGATGGTTGCTAGCAGTCTCGGATGGCAAGCGTTAACACGGAGCCAAGGATCCCGACGACAGAGGCAGCGATGAACCTTGGCGGTATCTGCCTCAGTGGATCCCCTGAACGCACCCACCTTGCCCATACGTTCGCCAGGACGATCCCCAATGCGGAGATTGACAGCACGACATTGGCAAGAAGGCACGTAGAGGTAATCAGCAAGAGATTTGGTGCGACGGTGTCCTCTCGACTCAGCTCTATGGCCGCGCATCGACTAGCCGCGAGTTCTTAGTCTCCGCGGCGGCGGCCCGAGCGTTGCGAACGCGACGCTCCCGTCGAGACAAGACAAACATCACGACCAACAATCCGAGGGCACCAAAGACCGCGGTCAGCGCGTCGGCACGAACTAGAAGGAGAACGGCACCGGCGAAGACCAACGTTCCGATCCTCCCAACCTCGACCCACGCAAAGAGTCGAGCGGCACCCGCGTGACGTTCCGGAGCTTGTATCCACCGAGCGTAGGCGACTGCGTGGGCCGCCAGCCGAGGATCGTGCACGGCCGCCCCCTTGCGGACAGCTAGTACGACCTTCAGACGCTCGTCGGCTCGAAGGTCTCGGAGCGGATTGTTGGTCTCGCGTTTGGGCATCGCAATTCTAGTGGGTGTATTCCCAAAGGTTCCGCGCTTCCTGCGCGCAAAACGCTCCTGCGCCAAGCGCGAATCCTGTAGCCGCGACGGGCCCCAAGCTCAACCCCGTTGCGGCGCCTACGCTCGCTGCTTCTGCGCAGGTGTGCACGGCAATAATTGCGGCGACAACATAGAGCGTTTCATCGAAATGCTCCCGCGCGAAGTCCGCAGCGGTGTTCCAACCCCCGCGCATGGCGTCCAATGTCTTGTCAGCAACAGTCGCAATCTTGTCGGCAAATCGCTGGATCGCCTTTGTGCACGTGAGCATGTAGCCCATAAGCCAGTAACCGGCGATGAGCGGGTTCAAGACCGCGAGAGTCAGCGGAATCGTGAGTGAAGTCCCACAGAGCCCGCTCTTCAGATTCGTAACAAGGTTCGTTAGCCAGTCGAGGGCCCGCTGCCCCTGAGTCTGACCATCCGCCCACGCCGCCTTAAGGCCGCTTGGATCGACCCAGGTTGTCGGGTTGTTGAGAGCATAGACATAGCTGCCTTCGTACGGGCTGGCCTGACTCACGGGGCGCGGGTCGAGCGACCCGAAGCGGCCGTTTGCGGGGTCGTACACGCGCGCGCGCAGGTCGTAGAGGCCGGTGTCCGTGTCCAGGAGCTCGCCGGCGAAGCGGTTCGGGTTGTCGGGAGCCATCGGATCATTCTTCGTCTCGGTCTGGGCGCTGCCAAATGGCTCATACGAGTAGGTCCACTCCGTCTGACCGCTCGATGAAGTGACATTGATGGTGCTCCCGACCGAGTCCGGGTGGAAGTAGTAGTGCTGACCACCTGCGAGCATCGAAAGCCGATTGAGCCCGTACGCGTAGCTTCGAAGATGGCTGCCTGCGCCGTTGCGCTCGACTGCGAGCCGGGGTAGGGCTGCGTTCACGTCCCAGATGTAGTTGGTCGTCTGCGAGCTCGAAGCGGCTTGGAGACGGTTACCGTCTCCGTCGTAGCTGTAGTTCGTGGTGGAGCCTGCTGCAGTCGTTGAGGTCATCTGGCCGGCGAGGTTCCAGCCGAAGGTGCGGCTACCGGCCTGGGTCTGGTTGCCGTTGACGTCGTAGGAGTAGCTGGTTGAGCCGACTTGGGTCATCTGATCGGCGGCGTCGTAGATGTGGCTGGTAGTGCCGCTCGGCCTGTCCTCGGTGAGCCTGTTTCCGACCGGGTCGTAAGTCCAGCGGATGAAGGGATCCGAGCCGCCCGGGCAGCTGGCCTGCAAGCAGACGCTGGTCAGTCGGTCGCGGTTGTCGTAGCCGTAAGTGGTAACGCCGCTCGGGGTCGTGACCGAGATCGGGTTGCCGGTGGCGTCGTAGGCGTAGTCGAACTGGGAGAGAACGGAGGAGCCGGTGGAGTGCTTGACTTGGGTTACGCGACCGGCGTGGTCGTAGCTGCGTGACTCGACGTAGCTGTTCGGCAGGGTCGTCTGGGTTGGGCCGCCGGCCGCGTTGTAGATGTAGTTGGCAGTGTTGCCGCTCCGGGTTACGCTCGCGAGCCGGCCGTCGTCGTCGTACGACGAGCTCATCGTGGTCGCGCCGGGATATGTGCGTAGGGTGATGTTCCCGACCGCGTCGTAGTCGTAGGTGAACGTGTCGCTGCCGCGGGTGATCTCCGTGAGGCGGTTGAGCGCGTCGTAGGTGTAGGTCTGTGCGCCGGCCCCGTCGGTCATCTGAGTGCGATTGGAGTTGCCGTCGTAGATGTAGGAGACGGCGGGGGTCGAGTCGCTGAAGGTGATCGCGGTGGGGCGGTTGATCGCGTCGTAGGTGACCGTGACCGTGCCTCCGGAGGGCTTGGTCACGACGGTGCGGTTTCCGCTGCCGTCGTAGCTGAAGCTCCAGATCTTGTTGAGCGGGTTCGTAGCGCTTGTCAGGCGGCCGGCGTCGTCGTAGGCGTAGCTGGTCTGGTGGTTGTTCGGGTCGGTGCGGCTGGTCACGTTGTTGGCGGCGTCGTAGACGTAGGCGGTGGCGGCCCCGCCCTCCGCTGTGGCGGTCGTCAACTTGTCGACCGCGTTGTAGGCGAAGGTGGCGACGTGCGAACGTGGATCGGTGATGCTGATGACGTTCCCCACGTCGTCGTAGGCGTGGGCCGTGGCGTGTGTGAGCGGGTCCGTCACGGTGAGCTGCTGGTCGTTGGCGTTGTAGTTGTAGGTCGTCTTGTAGTCGTTGGGGTCGGCACCAGCGACGTTGCCGCGTGGCTCGACCCGGGATGTCAGTCGGCCTGAGCCGTCGTAGGCCATAGTCGTCTCGTTCCCCAGAGGGGTCGTGATCGCCGTAAGGTTGCCGGCAGCGTCGTAGTCGAGGCTCGAGACCTTGCCGCGCGGGTCGGTCACGGTCCGGAGCAGGCCGTTGCCGGAGGCGTCGCGTCCGTACTGGATGACGTTGCTCCCAGGACGGGTGACCGAGGTCAGGTTGCCGGCGCTGTCGTAGCCGAAGCTGGTCGTGTTGCCGCGTCCGTCCTGGGCGGTCAGCACGTCGTTGAGCGAGTTGTAGGTGAAGATCTCCTGGTAGGAGAGCGGCGCAGGCGCTGTGCGGGTGAGCTGGTTGCCCTTGCTGTCGTGGGTCATCGTCGTCGTCTTGCCACGCGGATCGGTAACGCTTCTCAGGTTGAGGTCGGCGTCGTAGCCGTAGCTGGTGGTGTTGTTGAGCGGGTCGATCTGCTGAACAAGCACACCGTTGGAGTAGACATCCTTCCACGCCTTTCCCCGAGCGTCCGTGACAGTGGAGGTCTGAGTTGTTGGGTTCCAGGCGAAGGTGGTCTGGCGGTTGAGTGCGTCGAGCTGCTGCGTTACTCGGCCGTCGGCGCCAAAGGTGTTCTCGAAGACGCGGTGCCCGTTCGGATCTGTTTCGCGGAAGAGCCAATTGTGGCTCTCATAGGCGTAAATGGTGGTCTTGCCGCGCGCGTCCGTGACGGACGTCAGCACGCCGCTCGTGTAGCCGTACTGGACGTTGCGATTGTCCGGGAGCGTCACCTGGGTGAGCAGGCCCGAGCCGTTGTACGTGAAGTTGATCAGGCGACTCGCGCTGTCGGTGACAGAGGAGAGTTGACCGCTGGTGTAGGTGAGCGTCAGCCCCTTGTCGTTTCGGTCACGGATGGTGCTCAGTTTCCCGGCCGTGTCGAAGCGCAGATGGGTCTGGCTGCGGTCGACGAGCTCGTAGCCGCCTGTGATCGAGGTGAGGGTGGAGCGGCCTCCAGGGTCCGCGAGGAAGGAGCCGTCGGTTTGCTTGGTGAAGTAGAGCCGCTGGCCCGTGTCCGAGCGGGCAAGTACGTCACCGTTCGCGGCAATTGAGAGGCTTGCGCTCAGGCTGTGCGACCAGCCCGGCCCGAGCAGGCCCGAGTTCAAGTCGAGCGCGTTGTATGTCCGGCTAAAGCTGAACGGAATGCCGATCCCCGAGAGCCGCAGGTCAGCCTTGCGGCTAGCGAAGCTGCCGCTGCCGAGTGACACCGGGTCACTCCCGCACGAGCCGACATTGCCCGCGAGGTCAACGTAACTAGGGCCCCCGCAACCGTCGATCGTTTGACCGAGCACGACGGAAGGGCTGCCGCTGTGCAGTGGGGCGGCGGCGATCTCCAAGGGGTCGAGCTTGAACGCGTCGTACGGGCAGACGATGCTCGGCGTCGGCGGCGTCTTCACGATCAGGTAGCTGCCGCCGTTCATCGCTCCGGCCGCCCCTCGCGAGTTCGGCGACACACCGGCGCACTCGCCGTTGTTGGGGGCGTAAGTGACCTGGCCCCAGTAGTTTTGGCGCCAGTTCACGTCAGCGTTCTTGAACGACGGCGACGCCGACGCGAACAGTTGCTTGGTGGTGTTGCCGTTGATGTTGTTGAACGACCCGCGCGGAATCAACGCTAGAGCAGAACTGCCCGCGCCGATGTACACCCCGTAGCGGCCGTTGCTCGTGACATCGCTCTGCGTGATCGTCGAAGCCGAGGGCGTCCCTGTGCCCAGGTTGAACCACACCCCGTCTTTGCTATTCGCGGTAATGACGCTCAGGTTGCGCACCTTCACCACACCGGTGTTCACCGAGATGCCGTTGCCGCCGTTCGAGATCGTCGTCGAGTCCACCGTCCCAGACCCCAAGAACACGTAGAGACCACTGGCCTGGCTCCACTTGACCGTCGACTGCGTGATCGACACGCTTGCGCTCGCGTTCGTTACCTCGACCGCACCGTATGACTGCTCCGCTGAACCGATCCCGCCGTAGCGAACGTCGACATAGTTTAGCGTCCCGCTACTCGTCGAGGTGGCGAACTTGACCGAAGCCCACTGCCCCGGCGAACCACTGGTCGCGCCGTCGCCGCCCGTGTCGCCGCCAATCGCGTCGTCCTGCAACGAGGTGAACGTGATGTGCGAGCCGCTCGTCCCGGAGGCCGCGAGGGAGCCGTTCACCCGCAGCGTCCGCACGCCGTTCATCTTCACGATCACACCGGGTTCGACGGTCAAGGTGACCCCCGCCGCGACGGTGACGTCGCCATTGAGCACATAAGGGCTGTTCGCGAGCGTCCAGGTCGTGTTGGACGTGTACGTCGTCTGCCCGATGAAGGTCGCCGCACTCGCCGGTCCGGCACCGACGAGCAGCGACAGCACCATCGCGACCAGCAGCAGACAACTGCCAACAGGAATGCGGCCGCACGCCGCAGGGCGGGACGAGGTCACCGTCGACTCCTTTCAATTGCCGCAGATGACGGGAACTCGTCCGCCACTCGAGGTTACGAATCGCGAGCGACGCTAATAGGCCCGAAAGACGTTGTCAACGGTCCGGCACGACCCTGACTTTCGATCACGCCGCAAAGAGCGACTATTGAAAACGCGCTTGCTCGAAGCTCATAGCCGCGCGACCCAATCGCCGCGAGTGCCGGCTCTGCCGGCGCTCGCCCCCAATCGCCGCGAGTGCCGGCTTTGCCGGCGCTCGCCTCAGAGGCAGTCAGAGACCAATGCTGTCACGTCGCGAAGTCATCATGCCTCGGCGGAGCCGAGGCGGACTTCGCGACGTCTACCCCACCCTGCCGTGACCTGCGCCCACTGTGAACCTGGTCAACCAGGTGGGTGCCGTGCCGGTCGTCGGCGAAAGCCTAGACCGGACCCGGGCTCCCTCATCAGTGTTGTTGGTTCTACATGAATGCGCAGATCACGAACAGGGTCGGGCAATCGCACAGTAGCGTTCATCCGACGACTCAGCGCGCGAAGCGCCAGGAGATGGTCTGGGTGCCGTGGAGATCGAGCCGATTTGCAAGTGCTTTGGTGATGTCGAACTCGCGGCCCGGGACGTTCGGCCCCTGATCGACGACCTGCGTCAGCACCTCACGCCCGTGGAAGCGGATGTACAGCCGTACTCCGCACGGCAGCACCGGATGCGCGACCCCCTCGGTCGTGTTGAGCAGCGGCCTCCCGCAGGCGGTGCGGCTTCGACGCGCAGTCGGCCCGTACGGTGCCGCCCTCGCGGTGTAGTAGCCGTTCTCCGTACCGGGCACGACGACGCCGGCGGGCAGGCTCTCGTCAACGCGACCCTGGTCCCGCCGGGTGATTGCGATTGCCGCGATGAGAGCGAGGAACGCGATCCCGGCCAGCCAGACTGCGCGCTGGGCGAGTGACGCCCTCACGTGGCGACGCTGTGAAGCACGTCGCCGAAGGCGTCCCGCACGAGCCCGTCGAAGTCGGCTGGGAGGACGCCGTCAGCCCCGGCGAACTCACGGAGGTACACCAGTAGGTAGGAGCGCTCCTCGTCACGGGCCACGTCGCCGCTCGCGTGGTCGCGTGCGACTCGCTCGAGCTCCCAGAGGTTCCATTCGCGCGGACCGGCGTTCGCGGGCATGAACGCCACGACACGCGAGGGCTCGGGCTCCGGTTCGGGCTCAGGCTCCGGCTCGGCCGGGGGCGGCACTGCGACGATCCGCGGTGCCGGCTCGGGTTTCCGCTCCGGTTCCTCGACCCGCGGCGGCACGACGGGCTCCGGCGCCGGCGTCGGCGCGACAGGCGGCTCCGGGCGGATGATGGGCCGGGCCACTGCGACCGGCTCGCGGACGGCCCGTGCCGGCAGTGCGCGTTCTCTCGCCCGGCGACGCGAGACGGTGATCTCGACCGCGGCGACGATCAGCCAGGCGGCGGCCATCACCGCAACGATCCACAGTGTCCCGAGCCTTGCGATCCCGGCGATCACTGCGACGGCGACGATGAATCCGGCCTCGATCAGGAACCGGGGGCCGACGACGGGCACAGAGGGATCCTACGGCTGTTGGTCGTCCTGCGGCTCGTCCCCGGGCGACGATGCCTCGGGTCGAGTCTTGTCGCCGCCTGCAGGCTTCGGCGATGGCTCCTCCGCTCCGCTCTCCTTGGCCGGCGCCGGTGACACGGGGGGAGCGGTCAGCGCGGCTGCCGGTCGGGCGGGCGCAGGCGGCGTGCGGCTCGCCTCGGTCGACTCCTTGGCGGCGGTGACGATCGCCTCGCCGACCTTCTTGATCTCCTGCTCGCCCAGTCCTGCAGCGGCGAGCAACTGCTCTGTTCCGCTCTGGGCGCGGCCCATGATCGCCGACGCCTGCGCGCGTGCCCATTCGAGGGTCTGCTCCACCTCGGCGCGGGCGGAGTTCGTCAGTTCGGTCGCCTGGTGCCGGGCTTGCTCGAGCAGTCGGCTGCCCTTGGCCTCGGCCTCTCGCAGCTCCTGGGTCGCGTCACGGTTGGAGTTGGCGAGGAGCTCCCGCGCTTCGTTTCGCGCGTTGTTCAGCAGCTCCGCGCGCTGGCGCTCGCTCTCCTGCCGGTAGCGCTCGATCTCGGCCTCGCGGTCCTGTTGCTCGCGGCGGCGGCGGCGAACCTCTTCCTCCGTCTTCGACAGCTGAGCCTCGGAGGCCTTCTGCGCGTCAGCCTCGACCGTGTCGGCGAACTCCGCAGCGGCGCGAATCAGATGGAGCGCGTCCATCCGGACTGCATGGCCGGTCGGCTCGACGGACTGGCCGCTCCGGCTCGCGGCCTGAAGCACGCGCAGCTGCGCCTGTAGCTGCGACGAGTGCCGGCGAAACGAGTCGAATGCCTCACGGACCTTCTCGACGTCGTAGCCGTCCCCGCTCTTCGGCAGGTCCTCGAGGCGCGGGAGCGCGGTCAGTGACGGGTGTTGTCCTGGTTCTTGTGTGGCCACGGGGAAGGCTAGGTCCTCTTGAGCCGAAAGTATGCAGGTTTCATCGGCGGACTCAACCCGAAGGCTTAGCCCGTCGTTCCTTCAAGCTGATTCCAAGTTCGTCCAGCCGTTCCTTCGTGGCGGGCGCAGGAGCTCCGGTCAGCGGATCCGACCCGCTCGCCGTCTTCGGGAAGGCAATCACCTCGCGGATGTTGGACTCCCCGGCCAGAAGCGCCAGGAACCGGTCGATGCCGAGGGCGAAACCACCGTGCGGCGGAGCGCCCATCTGCAGCGCGTCGAGGAACCAGCCGAACTTGGCCCGCGCCTCCTCGTCGCTCATGCCCATCGCGCGGAAGACCTTCTCCTGGATCTCCTGGCGGTGGATCCTGATCGAGCCCGAGCCTTGCTCCCAGCCGTTCCAGATCAGGTCGTAGTGCTGGCTCAGCGCCGCGCCCGGATCCGTGTCGATCAGCTCCTCGTGGCCCTCGATCGGGCTCGTGAACGGATGGTGGACGAACGTCCACTGGCCGGTTTCCTCGTCCGGCAGGAAGAGCGGGAAGTCGAGCACCCAATGGAATTCGTCCCGCGACTCGTCGATCAGGCCGAGCTCCTCGCCGAGGTGGAGCCGGAGCGCGCCGAGGACGCGTTCGACCATGGCCGGCGCGTCCGCGACGAACAGAACGGTCGATCCCGGCGACGCCTCGAAGGCCTGGAGCTCGCGCTCCGACAGGAACTTCGCGATCGGAGAGCGCACCTCGCCCGACTCGTCGACGACGAGATACGCGAGCCCCTTCGCCCCCCACTCCTTGGCAAAGTCTTCGAGCTTCTGCAGCGCCGCGCGTGAGAGCGCCCTGGGAGCGACGAGGTAGCGCACGGTTTCCGCCTTCGCGAACACGCCGAAGTCCGAGCCGCGTGTCACCTCCGTCGCGTCCTCGATCTCGAGACCGAAGCGCAGGTCGGGCTTGTCGGATCCGTACCGCAGCATCGCCTCCGCGTACGCCATCCGCGGGAACGGCCGCGGCGGCGGTGCCTTACCGAGCGCCTCGAAGGACGCGACGACGACCCGCTCCAGGACGTCCAGCACCTCCTCGCGCGTCGGAAACGCGAGCTCCAGATCGAGCTGTCTGAACTCGAACTGCCTGTCGGCGCGTAGATCCTCGTCCCGCCAGCAGGTGGCGATCTGGTAGTAGCGGTCGAGGCCGCCGATCATGAAGAGCTGCTTGAAGAGCTGCGGCGACTGCGCGAGCGCGAAGAACTTGCCCGGCTGCAACCGGACCGGAACGAGGAAGTCGCGGGCACCTTCCGGCGTGCCGAGCGTCATGGTCGGCGTCCACACGTCGATGAAGCCCTGCTCCTCCATCGAGCGGCGAATCGCGGCAATCACCGTGGCGGAGAGACGCAGGTTGCGCTGCATCCGGTCGCGTCGCAGATCGAGGTAGCGGTATTTCAGGCGGAGCGGCTCCTCCACGCCTTCGTCGTCGAGCTGGAACGGCAGCGGCTCCGAGCGCGCCACGATCTCGAGCTCGTCGACCTGGATCTCGACCTCCCCGGTCGGGATGTTCTTGTTCACCGCCTCGGGGGCGCGCCGCACGACCTCGCCCTTCGCACGGACGACGAACTCCGAGCGGATTCCGTGTGCCACCTTCGCCGCTTCGGGGGAGCGCTCGGGGTTGACCACGAGCTGCACGATCCCGGTGTGGTCGCGCAGGTCGATGAAGATCAGCCCGCCGTGGTCGCGGCGCCGTGCGACCCAGCCCGCGACGGTCGGCTCTCGGCCGACGTGGGCGGTGCTCGCATCGCCGCAACGAAGATCGCGCCAGACCTTCATCCCGAGATCCTGTCAACGAGCTCGTCGAGCGGTGCCGTCCAATCCTCTCGACCCGGCTGGCGGACGGTTGCCTGCGCTCCGTCGACGATCACGGTCCAGCCCGCACCGAGGCGGCCCGCCTGCGTGAGCTGGCCCTTCAGGGACCGCCCCGCGTAGTCGGTGTCGGCACGGAGGCCTCGGCCACGAAGGTCTGCGAGCAGCGGCAGGATGCGCGCGCGGTCGGCGCTCTCCTCGCAGACGAAGAAGACATCGACGCCCGGCGGCCCCGGCGCCTTGCTGTCGTCGATCGAGAGCAACAGGCGCTCGACGCCGGCGCCGAATCCGATTCCGGGCGTCGGCGGTCCGCCGATCTCCTCGATCAGCCCGTCGTAACGACCGCCGCCGCAGATCGTGTCCTGCGCGCCGATCGCGTCGTCCTTGAACTCGAAGGTCGTGCGCGTGTAGTAGTCGAGCCCCCGAACGAGCGTCGGGGCCGGCTCGTACTTCACGCCGTAGCCGTCGAGGTACTCCCGCACGCGAGCAAAGTGCTCACGACACGCGTCGCACAGCGACTCGCCGATCTTCGGTGCGTCGTCGAGCAGCGCCTGGACGCGCTCGTCTTTTACGTCGAACACACGGAGCGGGGACGTAGCGCGCTTCGCACGAGCCTCCTCGTCCAGCTCCTGTTCGTGCTCGTCGAGCCACGCGCTGAGCCGCTCGATGTAAGCCGGACGGCAGTTCGCGTCGCCGATGGAGTTGAGGTGCAGCGTGTAGTTCGTGACGCCGAACCGCCGCAACAGCTCCGCGTAGAGCTGGATCACCTCCGCATCGACGGCTGGGTCGTCGGTGCCGATCGCCTCGACCGAGAGCTGCCAGTGCTCACGGTAGCGCCCCTTCTGCGGCCGGTCGTACCGCCACATCGGGCCGATCGTGTAGAGCTTCTGCGGCTGAGGCTCTCGATGCAACCCGTGCTGGACGTACGCGCGGCAAATCGGCGCGGTCGCCTCGGGACGCAACGTCAGCGAACGGCCACCGCGGTCGGCGAACGTGTACGTCTCCTTCTGCACCACGTCGGAGCCGCCGCCCGACGTGCGCACGATCAACTCGGTGTCCTCGAACGCTGGCGTGTCGATTCGCCGGTAGCCGTACAGGTCCGCGACCGTCTCCATCTCCCCCTTGACCCACTGCCAGAGCGGCTGCTCGGACGGGAGGATGTCGTGGGTGCCGCGCGGCGCCTCGAAGCGCGTCACGCGCGCAGCTCCGCGAGAAACGGATTCCGTGCGAGCTCGGCGCCGAGTGTGGTCTCGGGGCCGTGGCCGGAGCACACGATCGTGTCCGGCGGGAACCGGTCGGCGAGCATGCGGACGGACTCCACGAGGGTGTCCCAGTCGGCGCCCGGAAGATCGGTCCTGCCCACGGATCCCGCGAAGACCAGGTCGCCGGAGAAGAGACTGCCGGCCGCGTAGTACGCAAGGTGCGCCGGCGAGTGACCAGGGATCCGGAGCGTCTGGAACGTGATCCCCGCAAGCTCGAGCGTCTCGTCCCCCTGAAGCGCGACATCCGGGGTGTACGGGCGCAGCTCGACACCGGGTGGCGTGAAGCTGTTGACGTCCTCCAGCAGGACGCGTTCCTCGTCGGCCATGTGCACGGGCGCGCCCGTGGCCTCCGCGAGATCCGCCACCCCACCCAGGTGATCCCAGTGGCCGTGAGTGATCAGGATGGCCGTGCATCGCGCGTCCATCCCCGCGAGCTCCCGCTGGACACGGGCGGCGTCGCCGCCGGGATCGACGACGACGGCCTCCGACGCACCGGGGTCTGCGCGTACGACGTAGCAGTTCGTCCCGATCGGTCCGAGCTCATAGCGGTTCACGACGAGGCTCACGGGCGTTTGAGTCTAACGGCGCGTTGGCGGCCTCTTTCTTTAGGATCGGCGCCATGCAGAGTTGGAACCTCCGCGAGATCGACACGCCTGGTGGAAGCCGATCTCCGGTGGTGCTCCGCTCCGACGAAGCCGCGCGTGCGGTGCTGGTCTCGCTGGAACCGGGCCAGTCACTCGGCGAGCACGAGGTAAAGGAGCTGGCCCTCGTCTCCGTGGTCGACGGTGCGGTCCGGGTCCAGTCCGGCGGCCAGACCGTCCAGGGCGAGACGGGCGCATTCTTCTCGTTCGACGCGGAGGAGCGCCGCTCGATCTCGACCGAGACCGGCGCGCGCATCCTGCTCATCCTTGCGCCGTGGCCGGGCGTGGGTCACTACCGCGGAGACCGAACCGCCGGTTAGCGGGACTTGGCCGTGTTCTGACGGTCGATCCGCTTGCGGTACATCCTGTACGCGAGCGAGTCGGTGAAGTAGCTGAACGGAATGAAGAACGCGATCAGGAAGAGCGCCGGCGCGATCTGCTGACTCAAAGGCAGGTTTTGGTTGAACAGCATCAGCGCGACCACCATCAGCGGCCCGAGGATCAAGGCGCGCTTGCCGGAACGCCGCCACGAGGGCGGCTGAATCGTCCGCCGCGAGCCCGTTCGAGCGGCAGGCTTCTTGTCGGCCGCCTTTCCGGGGCGCGACTCGCGCACGGTCTCCTTCTCGGCGCGCAGCTCGGCCGGATCGACCTCGACCTCGTTCCCCTCGTCGTCGACGTAGACGTATTCGTACTCGTGCCGGCGCGCTTTCTGGTTCCGGCGCCGCTGTTTCTTGGTCGGCATGGTGCCTAGCCTAGCTCGGCGGGCACGCCCTGGAGAATCACGCTGGCCACGACCTTTCCACCGAGGTGGTAGGCGAGGTAGCGCCAATCCGGAGCGTCCAGCAGGACGACGTCGGCCGCATAGCCTGCTGCGAGGCGACCAAGCTGCTCCGAGCGGCCGAGCACATGCGCGGCATTGACCGTGCAGGCGGACAGCAACTCCGCCGGGGAGAGCTTCAGCTGCGTGGCCGCGAGCGAGCAGACGATGGGCAGGCTCTCGCAGAACGCGCTGCCGGGATTGAAGTCGGTTGCGAGCGCGACGATCGCGCCGGCGTCGACCAGTGCACGGGCGGGCGGCATCGGCCGCGCGAGAAAGAGCGCGCTTGCCGGCAGGAGCACCGCAGCGACCTCGCTCTGCGCCAGCGCGGCTACTCCGGCCTCGCCCGTGGCCTCGAGGTGGTCGACCGAGCGCGCGTCGAGCTCGATCGCGAGCTCCACCGCACCGAGCTCAGTGAACTGGTCGCCGTGGAGGCGCAGCGCGAGGCCCGCTTGGGCGCACGCTTCGAGGTAGCGGCGCGCCTGCACGAGGTCGAAGGCGCCGCGCTCGACGAAGACGTCAGCAGCCTCGGCCAGCTCGGCCGCGGCGGGTAGCACCTCGCCCAGGGCGAAGTCGAGGTACGAGTCACCGTCCGGGAACTCCGGGGGAACTGCGTGCGCACCGAGCCAGGTCGGCACACCTCCGGCCGCGCGGATCGCCCGGAGCGACGCCAGCTCCGTGTCGCGGTCGAGCCCGTAGCCGGACTTCGACTCGAATGTGGTCGTGCCGGCCTGCAGCATCCAGCTGCGGTGCTTGCGCACCGCCTCCTCGAGGGCGGCTTCGCCGGCCGCCCGCGTCGCGCGGACGGTCGCCATGATCCCGCCGCCCGCTGCATGCAGCTCCTCGTAGCTCGCACCGGCCGCGCGCAACGCGAACTCCTCGACGCGGTCACCGGCGAAGGACGCATGTGTATGGCAGTCGACGAGCCCTGGGATCGCACACAACCCGCGGCCGTCGACCTCGTGGACGTCGCCTTGGACTCGCTCGAGATCGCGCATGAGCCCGACTGCCTCGATCGAGCCACCGCTGCACAGGATGTACGCATCCCTGAGCACGTCGACCTCGCCGAGCGCACCTCCGCGCAGCGGTGCGACCGTGCCGGCAGGCGTCGCGAGCTGGGCGAGATCCCGGATCAGCAGGCGGCGCTCGCCGCCGGGTGGGCTCATCCGTGCTCGGTAGGCGGCATCGGCGCCTCGAGCCCATGCGCCTCGGCGGCCGCGAGCGCCTCGGGATAGCCCGCGTCGACGTGCCTCATGACGCCGGTCCCCGGATCGGTCGTCAGGACTCGCTCGAGCCGCTCCGCCGCGTCGTCGGTCCCGTCAGCCACGACGACCATCCCGGCGTGAATCGAGTTGCCGATCCCGACGCCGCCGCCGTGATGGACGCTCACCCACGTTGCGCCCGCCGCGACGTTGAGCAAGGCATTCAGGATCGGCCAGTCGGCGATCGCATCCGAGCCGTCGCGCATCGCCTCCGTCTCGCGGTAGGGAGACGCAACCGAGCCTGAGTCGAGGTGGTCGCGCCCGATGACGACGGGCGCCTTCACCTCCCCGGAACGAACGAGCTCGTTGATGGCGCGCCCGGCGCGGGCGCGGTCTCCGTAGCCGAGCCAGCAGATCCGGGCCGGCAGGCCCTGGAAGGCCACCCGCTCGGGCGCCAGCTCGAGCCAGCGCTGCAACAGCGCGTCGTCAGGGAAGAGGTCGCGGAGCACTGCGTCGATCGCCGCAATGTCCGCCGCCTCACCCGACAGCGCCGCCCAGCGGAACGGACCGACACCGCGGCAGAACAGCGGCCGAATATAGGCCGGGACGAAGCCCGGGTATGAGAAGGCCTCCGCTACGCCGGCTTCACGGGCCTCACCTCTGAGGTTGTTGCCATAATCGAAAACATAGCTGCCCTTGCGGACGTACTCGAGCAATCCTTCGACGTGTTTCGCAATCGACACACGCGCGCGCCGGAGGTACTCGTCCGGATCGGACGAGCGCAGCGCGTCGGCTTCCTCGACCGACAGGCCGGCCGGGATGTAGCCGGTCAGCGGATCGTGGGCCGCGGTCTGATCGGTCACCAGGTCGAAGTGCTCGCCGCGACGCGCCAGCTCCGGGACGATCTCCGCAGCGTTCCCAAGGAGTCCGACGGACAGCGGGCGGCGCTCGGACGCAGCCGCACGGATCCTTGCAAGCGCTTCCTCGAGCGAGTCGGTCGACTCGTCGAGATACCGCGTGGCGATGCGGCGCTCGAGCCGCGACGGGTCGACCTCCACACACAAGATCGCTGCTCCCGCCATCGTCCCAGCCAGGGGCTGCGCACCCCCCATGCCGCCGAGGCCGGCCGTGAGAATCGTGCGGCCGGAGAGGTCGGGCGAGCCGAAGTGCGTCTCGCCGGCCGCCGCAAATGTCTGAAACGTGCCCTGGAGGATCCCCTGCGTGCCGATGTAGATCCAGCTTCCGGCGGTCATCTGCCCGTACATCGTCAACCCGAGGGCTTCCAGCCGGCGGAACTCGTCCCAGTTCGCCCACCGCGGAACCAGGAGCGAGTTCGCGATCAGAACACGCGGCGCGCCGGCGTGCGTCCTGAACACGCCGACGGGTTTGCCGCTCTGCACGAGCAGCGTCTCGTCCTCGCCGAGCTCGAGCAGACAGCGGACGAGCGCGCGCAGCGCAGCCGGATTGCGGGCCGCTTTTCCGGAACCGCCGTAGACGACCAGCTCCTCCGGCCGCTCGGCCACCTCGGGGTCGAGGTTGTTGAGCAGCATGCGCAACGGCGCCTCCGTCGCCCACGCCCGCGCGTGTAACTCGGTACCGCGCGGGGCACGGATCCGCGACAGGTCACCGCAGAGCTCCTCGACGACCTCCTCCACCGGACGCGTCGCGCTCATGCGAGCTCCCCCACTTCCGCCTCGACCGCCGCAACCAACGACCCGTCGCGGACGGCACCCGCCACGGCTTCGATGTCCGAGGCAAGCGAGCGGTCGTCGCCAAGCCGCGGCGACAGCGTCCGCACGAAGGCGTGCGCGGCGCGAACGCCTGCGCCGGGCTCGAGCGGCGCGAGAAACTCAACCGCCTGTGCTCCCGCGAGCAACTCGATCGCCAGAGCACTCTCCGCGTTCGTAACGACCTGCCACGCCTTCAGCCCCGCGGCATTTCCCATCGACACATGATCTTCCTGCCCGGCGCTCGTGGGAATGGAATCGATGCTGGCGGGATGGCACAGAGCCTTGTTCTCGCTGACGAGTGACGCCGCGACGTACTGCGGGATCATGAAGCCCGAGTTCAGGCCGCCGTCTGCCGTCAGGAAGGCAGGCAACCCGTCGGACAGGTTCGGATTGACGAGCCGCTCGACACGACGCTCCGAGATGTTCGCGAGCTCGGAGCACGCCATCGCGAGTGCGTCGAGCGCGAACGCAACCGGCTGCCCGTGGAAGTTTCCGTTCGACACGAGCAGCTCGTCCTCGACGAGCACGAGCGGATTGTCCGACGCAGCGTTGAGCTCGACCGACACCGTCTCCTCGACGTAGCCGAGGAGATCGCGCGACGCCCCATGGACCTGCGGTGCACAGCGAAGCGAATACGCATCCTGAACCTTGTCACACCACTTGTGCGCCTCGTTGATCGCCGAGCCCTCGAGCAGGCGCAGGACGTTGGCCGCCGAGTCGGCCTGCCCGCGCAAGGGACGAAGTCGGTGGATCTGCGGCAGGAAGCTCGTACGCGAGCCCTGCAAGGCCTCGAGCGACTGCGCGCACGCAATGTCCGCAGTCTGCGCGAGCCGGCGCGCGCGCACGACGCCGAGCGCTCCGTACGCGGCCATGAACTGCGTCCCGTTGACGAGTGATAGGCCTTCCTTGGCAGCGAGACGTGTCGGCTCCAGACCGGCGGCTGCCAGCGCATCCGCCCCCGAGACCAGCTCTCCGCCGTACCAGGCCCGGCCTTCGCCGACGAGCGGCAAAGCCAGGTGCGCCAGCGGCGCGAGGTCTCCACTCGCGCCGACCGAACCGCGGCTCGGGACGTAAGGCAAGACGCCGCGCTCGAGGCACTCGAGCAAGAGCTCCACCGTCGCGACTCGGGCGCCGGACGTTCCTTTCGCGAGGGCGTTCGCGCGCAAGACCATCGCGGCGCGAATGATCTCCGGCGGATACGGCTCGCCCACACCGCAGGCGTGGCTGCGGAGCAGCCGAAGCTGTAGCTCCTCAGTCTGTTCTTCGGGAATCGACTGCGAGACGAAGCGGCCGAAGCCCGTGTTGATCCCGTACGTGTGCTCGCGCGAACCGTGCGCGGCGCGCTCGACGAGCTCGCGTGCAGCGCGCATCTTCCGGCGCGCGTCGTCGGAGAGCGCGGCGCCGGCGTCGCCGAAGGCAACCGCCCACACGTCCTCGATCCGGAGATCGTCTCCGGTCAGGCGGATCGCGGTCGCCTGAGCCATCGCGCGGCCAGTCTAGTCTCCTAGCCCTCCGCTCCGAGGCGTTCGAGCAGTCGAAGCTCCAGAACGTGCGAGGGATCGAACCCGTCGATGCGCAGGATCGCGCCGGCCGCCGCCACGGCGGCGCCTGCGGGCATGAGCCCGACCAGCTCGGCTCCCATCACCACGGTTCCGCGGTCGCGCGCCTCTTCGTCGACGCGCGCGACGATCTCGTGCAGCGCCGCGGCCTCGAAGTCCTCCACGTTCATGCTCACCTGCGCGTGGCCGGCGCTCGGCAACGAGAGACCGAGCGCCCGCACGCCCGCAAAGCCGCCGCCTTTCTCTCGGACAACCGAGGCGATCGCGCGGGCGACCTCGACGTCAGCGGTGGCGAGATTGACGTTGAGCGCGATCAGTGGACGGCGCGCGCCGACGATGACGCCCCCTGCGCGCTCGTCGAGCTGCGACGGGCCGAAGTCGGGCTCCAACTCGCCGGCGTCGATCCGCCGCTGCAGCTCCCCGGGACCCCCGCGACGGAAGAACGCCGGCCCCCGGCCGGGCGCCGACTCGCCGTACAGGAAGACCGGCAGCTCCAGCTCGAGCCCGATCCGCTGCGCAAGGCGGAGCGCCGCGTCCCGTGCCCGCTCGCGGTCCGCATCGTCGAGCGCAACGATCGGGACGACATCCGCTGCGCCGATGCGCGGATGTGCCCCCTCGTGCTTGCGCAGGTCGATGCGCTCGCGCGCACATGCAATTCCCGCCAGCAGTCCCTCGACCAGCGCGACGTCGTCGCCGACCAGCGTGAACACGGAGCGGTTGTGATCGACATCCGAATGGACGTCGAGGACGTCGGCGCGTGCGCCGAGGGCCCCGCCGAGCGCGGAGATCGTCTCCGCATCACGTCCTTCGGAGAAGTTCGGCACCGACTCGAGCGGCAGCTTCATGGCACTACTCTTGCACCGGTGAAGGCGTACTACGACCACCGCGCGCCTGAGTACGACGACTGGTGGCTCGGCACAGGGCTCTACGCGGATCGCGATCGGCGGGGCTGGGACGAAGAGCGCGGAACGCTGGTCGCACTCGTCGCGGGTCTCCCTCCCGCGCATACACTCGACGCCGGCTGCGGCACCGGGTTTCTGACCGCGCACTTGCGCGGAGAGGTGGTCGGACTGGATGCAAGCACGCGGATGCTCGAGGTCGCACGACAGCAGGCGCCGAACGCGCACTTCGTTCAAGGAGACGCGCTTGCGCTCCCTTTCGAGGACCATGCGTTCGAGCGCGTCTTCGCGAGCTATTTCTACTGCCATCTCGAGGAGCCAGAGCGCCGCCGCTTCCTCGCCGAGGCGCGGCGAGTCGCGCCTGAGCTCGTGGTGGTCGCATCCGTGCCGGGCGAAGGCGATCCCCTCGCGCGCTGGGAAGAGCGGCGCCTCACGAACGGCTCGCGGTGGACCGTCTACAAGCGCGTCTTCACCGGGGAGCAACTCGCCGGCGAGCTCGGCGGGAAGGTTCTGTTCGAGGGCTCCTGGTTCGTCGTCGTGCGCGCTTGACACCGCGCCGCTCGTCGTACCGTTCGCTCGCGTCGCTGCAGCGCGACCTGCGTGTGTGTCGGGCTTGCACCGAAGCGGGCTACCCGCTGGAGTCGTGGCCGGTGAACAGCGACTACATCGGCCAGCGCGCCTACATGTACGGCCAAGCGCCGGGCGTCGTCGAGGGAGAAGAGCGCAGACCCTGGCGCGGGCGCGCCGGCAAGACGCTGCGCCGCTGGCTGGACATGGATGAAGACGAGTTCTACGCCACGTTCTACTGCGCGTCGGTCACCCGCTGCTATCCGGGTCGGGCGCCGTCCGGGCGAGGAGACCGCACGCCGACGCCTCGGGAGCGGGAGCTCTGTTCGTTCTGGCGCGAATGGGAGCTGAAGCTCATCCGTCCGCACCTGATCGTCCCGGTCGGCGGCCTCGCGATCCGGGCCCTGCTCGGCATCTCAGGCCTGACGGAATGCATCGGGCGGCGCTATGAGCTCGGCGATGCGGGCGCGATCCCTCTGCCACATCCGTCCGGCGCAAGCAGCTGGCTCAACTCTCCGGCGAACCGGCAGCTGACCGTACGCGCTGCGACGCTCGTGCGCGAGGAAATCGCTCGCCTGTAGTGACAACGCCCGTCGCTAGATTTCAGGGGTGAAGGAGCACAGCGAAACCCCGTATCGGGTCACGTTCGCCCGCCTGCTCGGGTTCCTGCGGCCCTACAAGGTCTCGCTGATCGTCTCCATCGTCCTCGCGGTCGCCTCGCAGGGGGCGCAGATCGGGCTCGTCTGGGTGACGAAGGACGTGATCGACAACGCGATCGCGCCGCACGATGCCGGCAAGCTCTGGCTGTACATCTGGGTGATCGTAGGGCTCGGCGTCCTGCGCGCCGGCTTCATGGCGGCGCGACGGCTCATTTCCGGCAAACAGGCCCTCGCAGTGGAAATGGACCTGCGCCAGGGCCTCTACGCACACCTCGTTCGACTCTCGTTCGGCTTCTACGACCGACACCAGACCGGGCAGTTGATGTCGCGCGCGACCGTCGATCTGCAGGGCGTCCGCTTCTTTCTCGGCTACGGCCTGATCTTCTTCTTCCAGAACGTGCTGACGGTGGTGTCCGTCACAGCAGTTCTCTTCTTTTTCCAGTGGCAGCTTGCGCTCATCGTGCTCGCGATCACGCCGGTGCTGGTGGTCGTGGCCTACCGCTACAGCCACGTAGCACACCCGACGTTGCGGGACGTGCAGCAGAAGCTCGCCGACGTCGCGACTGTCGCCGAGGAAAACATCGTCGGCGTCCACGTCGTCAAGTCGTTCGCGCAGGAGCCACAGGAGGAGGAGAAGTTCCGCGTGCGTTCCGAGGCGGTCTTCCAGCAAACACTGCGCGCCAACCGGCAGCGCGCGCTCTACGTCCCCTTCATCTCGTGGGTGCCGATGCTCGCTCAAGGAGCAGTGCTCCTCGTCGGGGCGCGCATGGTCGCGAACGGCGGGCTGACGGTCGGTGGCTTCGTCGCGTTCAACCTCTACCTCGGAATGCTGATCATGCCGCTGCGATCGCTCGGCATGTGGGTCGGCCAGGCCCAGCGAGCGACTGCGTCGGGTGAGCGCATCTTCGAGGTGCTGGATGAGCCAGAGGAGATCGCCGATCGGCCGACCGCAACCGACCTTCCCGCCGGCGGCGGCCGGTTGCGCTTCGAGGCCGTGGACTTCGAGTACATGGAGGGACGGCCGGTGCTGGAGGACATCGAGCTCGAGATCGAGCCGGGTAAGACGATCGCGCTAATCGGTCACACCGGCTCAGGCAAGACGACGCTCACGTCGCTCGTCACGCGGTTCTACGACGTGACCTCAGGACGGGTCATGCTGGACGACGCCGACGTGCGGGACGTGAAGCTCGCCTCCCTCCGCAGCCAGATCGGCGTCATTTCGCAGGATCCCTTCCTCTTCTCGGCCACCGTGCGCGAAAACATTACGTTCGGCGCTCCGGACCTGGACGACGCCGAGGTCGAGCGGATCTCCCGGCTTGCGCAGGCACACGAGTTCGTCGAGCGACTCCCGGACGGCTACGACACGGTGATCGGGGAGCGCGGAATCACGCTGTCCGGAGGCCAGCGCCAGCGTCTCGCAATCGCGCGCGCGCTCGCAGTCGATCCACGCGTGCTCATCCTCGACGACGCGACCGCATCGGTTGACGCATCGACCGAGGCACTCATCCGTCGCGGGCTGCGGGAGGCGATGCGCAACCGCACGACGTTGATCATCGCCCATCGACTCTCGACCATCGCGCTCGCGGACGAGATCGTGGTTCTCGACGACGGTCGCATCGCCGCCCGCGGCACGCACAAGGAGCTGCTGGAAACGAGCGCCGTGTATCGGGACATCTACGACCACGGACTGCTGGAGCGCCGGTTCGCGGACGCGGTCGAGGCGCGAGCCGAGACGGATGCGCTGGAGGCCGCCTCGTGAAGCGGGGAAGCTGCGTCCGATGAGGGTCTGGCAGCCTGGAGCCCACCTCAGCTCGATCAAGAAGGTCGACGTCGACGACTGGTCCTGGCGACGCACCCGTCGGCGTATCGCCGCGCTTGCCCGGCTGACGCGGCCGTACCGCGCTCGCACCATCCTCTCGGTCGTGTCGCTTCTCGCGGCGACGGCGACCGCGCTCGCGCCGCCCTTCCTCGCGAAGTACGCAGTCGACGACGGCATCTTCAAGCACGACCTCGGGAAGCTCTGGTGGATCGTCGGCGCATTCGTCGTCGTGGGGCTACTGAACTGGGCGATGAGCTACGTGCAGACCTACCTCACCGGCTGGGTCGGCGAACGAATCCTCGCCGACCTTCGCGTCGGCCTCTTCCGGCATCTGCAGCGCCTGTCGCTCGGTTTCTACGAGCGCACGCGCGCCGGCGTGATCATCAGTCGGCTGACGAATGACGTCGAGGCGATCGACCAGCTCGTCACCGACGGTGTGTCAAGTCTCGTCCAGAACAGTCTCACGCTGGTCGGGACGGCAATCCTGCTTTTCATCCTGGACTGGCGGCTCGCGCTCGCCACCCTCGCGGTCATCCCGTTGATGAGCATCGCGACCGTGATCTTTCGCGTCCGCTCCACGCGCGCGTATCGAGCCGTGCGCGAGCGTCTTGGCCTCGTTACGGCGACGCTCGCAGAAGACATCGCGGGCATGCGCGAGGTCCAGGCGTTCACACGCGAGGACGCGAACACGCGGAACTTCAAGGCGGTCAGCGAGCGTTACCGCGACTCGAACATGGAAACCGTCGTCCTCAACGGCCTCTACTTCCCGTTCGTCGACCTGCTTTCGTCGATCGCGCTCGCCGTGGTGCTCGGCTACGGCGGACACCTGTACTTCAACGGCGACGTCACGCTGGGAACGCTCTTCGCGTTCATGCTCTACGTCCAGAACTTCTTTGACCCCGTTCAGCAGCTCTCGCAGCTCTACAACACGTTCCTGTCCGCGACGGCGGCGCTGGACAAGATCATGGACGTGATGGACGAGGAGCCCGAGGTCCTCGATCGCGACGGGGCTGAGCCGCTGCCGAAGGTCGAGGGTCACGTGCAGTTCGAGGGTGTGCGCTTCGGCTACGGACAGGGCGCAGAGGTGCTGCACGGGCTCGATCTCGACGTCCCAGCTGGAACGACTGTCGCACTCGTCGGCCACACTGGAGCAGGCAAATCCACGATCGCGAAACTGCTCGCCCGGTTCTACGATCCACGCGAGGGGCGGATAACCATCGACGGCCATGATCTGCGCGACATTGCGCAGGCCTCGCTGCGGCGACAGCTGGGGATCGTCCCGCAGGAGGGCTTCCTCTTCGCCGGAACGGTCACGGAGAACATCAAGTTCGGCCGGCCGGATGCGACAGCGGAAGAGGTCGTCCAGGCCGCCCAGACAGTCGGCGCCCACGAGTTCATCCTGCGGCTCGAGGACGGGTACGAGACGCAGCTGCAGGAACGCGGCTCGCGCCTTTCACTCGGCCAGCGACAGCTCGTGGCGCTGGCGCGCGCGCTGCTCGCCGACCCGCGCATTCTCATCCTGGACGAGGCCACCTCGTCCGTGGACATCGGCACGGAGCGCAAGATCGAGCGCGCCTTGCGGCTCTTGCTCGCCGGCCGAACGGCGTTCATCATCGCCCACCGCCTCTCGACGATTCGTGATGCCAACCTGATCGTCGTGCTCGAGCACGGCCGGATCGTCGAGCAAGGGAGCCATGACGAGCTCCTGGCCCGGCGCGGTCTGTATACGTCGCTCTACGGTGATTGGGCAGTCGCATAGGCCGTAGGATTCCCTCGTGAGCGTCAGTGCCGTCCTCGGAGAAGCCTTCGACCTCTACAAGCGCTTTTTCCTGCGGTTCGTCGGGACGGCGGCCGTGGTCTTCGTCGTATTGGACCTCGCCTCGGCGTTCGCCGACAGGGCGGCTGGTGAATCGGTCTCGTCCGAGCTGCTCTGGAGCCTCATCGCCGTCCTCCTGTCCGTCGTCGGGGCGTTCTGGGTCCAGGGTGCGCTGATCGAGGGCGTGAGCGACGTGCGCGACGGGAAGATCGACACGACCATCGGCGATCTCTTCGAGCGCACCCGATCGAGGCTCCCAGCGCTGATCGCCGCCGGCATCGTGGCAGGCATCGGCATCGCGATCGGAGTCATCCTGCTGATCGTGCCCGGGCTCTTCCTCCTGACACGCTGGGCGCTGATTCCCGCCGTGATCGTGATCGAGAAGCGGAGCGCAGGCGAATCCTTTGACCGCTCGTGGGAGCTCACGCGCGGTTACGGCTGGCCGGTCTTCGGCTCCGTCATCGTCTCGTTCCTCCTCTACGGGATTGCGCTTGGACTCTTCAGCGCAATCTTCCTGCCGCTGCCTCGCTTCGCGGAGATCTGGATCGGCGGCGTCGTGGCGCACAGCATCACGACGCCGTTCATCGCGCTGGTCGGCGCAGTGCTCTATTTTCGCCTTGCGAGGCTCTCCGCCGGCGTCGATCCGGCCGCGCCCGTGCCCGCGTCCGCGTCCTAATGGCACTCGACAAAGAGACCGAGGAGCGGATCGAGCACGCGGTCTCGGAAGAAGCCGAGCGAGAAACTCGGCTCACGCCCGCCGAGGCCGTCACCCAGATGAAGATCAACGTCCCGGTTCGCGGCAATCGAAAGCTGCGCCGGTTGCTCGAGCGTGTCAACGACGACACCCAGCTGAAGGGGTGGTGGCACGCGGCGAACATCAATGCGGTCGTGCGCATGAAGATCAACGACCACTCGTGGGTGCACATCCAGATCGTCGCGAACATCGGGCTGAAGCTGCTCCGGCAGCTCACGAAGCACCATGTCGAGCTCTCCCTGGTCCGCGACTACGGCTACGAGAACGACGACTCGGAGGTCGTGGTTCTGCTCGGCGCGCTCACGCACTGCATCGGCATGGCGGTTCACCGCGAAGGGCACGAGGACTTCAGCCTGTTCCTCGCCGAGCCCAAGCTTCGGGAGCTCCTGGAGGGGATCTACGAAGAGCCTGACCTGACCGTGATCGTGTCGGAGGTCTTGCAGGCGATCACAAGCCACCGTGACTACGGGAAGCCGCTCACGCTCGAGGCCGGGATCGTGCGCGTCGCCGACGCGCTCGACATGGAGCAGGGCCGCTCGCGCATCCCGTTCGCGCGCGGCTCGATCTCGATCCACTCGCTCAGCGCCGCCGCGATCGAGGACGTCGCGATCAAGGACGGCGCCGAGCGTCCGATCCTGATCGAGATCACGATGAACAACTCCTCGGGGATCTACCAGGTGGACAGCCTGCTCAAGGCCAAGCTGCAGGGGTCCGGCCTCGAGCCCTACGTCGAGGTCGTCGCGCACATCGACACCGAGGCCGAGAAGCGGCTCGTGCCGATCTACCGCCTGGAAACGTAGAGAGGCCCGCCGAAGCGGGCCCCTCGTTCTCTCTCGCCGAGAGAGACCTGCGGATCTACTTCTTCGCCGACGGGCAGGAGGCCGCGCCCGTCTTCTTGGTGCCACGCTCCAGCTCGGTCGTGCCGGGCGGGAGGCCCCGTGCGAGGTCGCGGTAGGCGGCCGCTGCGCGGTATGCGGCTTGCGAGGCGAAGACGGCGCTGACGAAGTCCCACTTCGCGAACGCCGCTTCGGCCTTGGCAGCCATGTTGATCGCCTCGGAGCGCAGGGACAGCGCCTCGGCCGGAATGGCCGCGAGCGTCTGCTTGCCCGCGTCATAGTACGCACGCCCGCCGTCCTGAATCGCCTCGTCGGTCCACTTCAGGTAGTAGGCGCTGTGACCACGCGCGATGTTGTCCTGATCGAGGATGCTGTAGGTGAGCTCCGTGTGGGAGTACGTCGTCGGCGCGGCCGTCGAGTTGTACATCCACGTGAAGCCGTCGTAATACCGCGGCGACCCGTCGGCCTTTCTCGTTGCGCCGATCGAGTCGTGCGGATGGGCGAGACCGAGATAGTGGCTCGCTTCGTGGATCGCCGTGTACGAGAACGCCCCGGTTGCGGTCGGCGGGTGCGCCATCCTCAGCGTCTGGTCCTGGTCCGCCGATCCGGACTTGAAGAGGTCGTTCACCGAGTTCAGGTAGCCCCACGGCGCGCCGTTCCGGTTGGTGGCGATTCCCGCGGCAATCGCGAGCGCCCATGCGTAGTGCTTCTCGGCGACGACACTGATCCCGGGCACCGTGGTGAAGCAGGGCCCGCCGCGCAGGAACCGGCCCGGTTTCGAGTCGAGGTAGTCCATCGCGGTCAGGGTGTGCATTCCCGCGCCCGGCGCTCCGGCGACATCGTCGCCGTCCCGCTTCGCCTGCTCGAGCATCGCCTGGTCGGCGCTGTAGTCGGCACCGCCCTGCTGCAGATACTGGAACTTGGCGTCGCCCGAGAAGGTCAGGTACGGCGTCAGGGTCCGGAGACCGGCCAGAACGACGTCCTGGTTGTAGAGCTTCGAGAGGTCGGATGCCCAGGGCAGCTGGGCGTTGGCGTCGTGCCAGACATTGTCGGACAACCAGTACTGGCCCGTCGCCGGCCACGGCTCGTACAGGTACGAGTGCAGGAACCGGAAGGACGTGGCCTGGTTGACGCTTCGTCCCAGCATGAAGTTCAGCTGGTTCATGTCCCAGGTCTCGCCCGGTGTGACCGCCCGTTCGACACCCTGTGTCGGTGCGTTGATCAGCGTCACGGGACGCGGCGCATTGGCCCGGTACTCCCACAGCGGCGGGTCGTAGGCAGCTGATCCGAACACGCTGCGGTTGCGGTTCCCCCACGTTTCGGCCTCGTACGGGTTCGGCGCCGCACCGAGGTCGAGCATCATGAAGCGGTAGTGCCCGCCCCAGACCCGGGCCCAGTCGATCCCGTCGAAGTCGCCCGTATCCGGATCCGTCCGGTTGATCTTCCAGACGTGGTACTCGTGCTCGGGCTTGAGGTGCGTCTTCGCCTGCGGCGAGTCCCAGCTGTTGATGATGTAGATGGTGTATCCGGGATTCACGCCGGCGGCCTTCTTGCCTTTGCCCCCCTTCGGCCCCGAGCTGAAGCCGAGCATGGTCTGCGAGTTGGCGGCGATCCAGTTCTCGGCCGCCTCACCGTCGACGAAGCGCACCGGCGCATTTGCCGCGACCGCGTTGCCCGAGCCGCGGTAGATCCCACGCTCGGCGTTGTACTTCTCGATGTACTGGCGGTTGCCGGACTTCGAGAACTCGCCGGTCGTGCTGTTCGACGCCATCGCGGACAGAAGGCCACTGCTGAACGCATCGGGGGCGTAGATCCCCTTGCGAGGTGCCGACGCAAGAAGGGTGATCGTGCCCATGCTCATCGCTGTTGGGTTCATCCTCGGAGTGGTCGTCGGCCGGCGGTGGGCGCTTGCGGCGCCCCTCGCCTTCGGCATGTGGGTCGCGATCGTGTCAGAGGTGGTGGAGGTACCAGGGTGGTTCTTGGGCCTTTGGTACGGCGCTATTGGGTGCATGGGCGTTGGCACCGGCATCGCCGTCCGCCTCGCGATACATCGTCTGCGCCACCCGGCCTAGTGGCTCGGTTTCTCCCCTGTGCCAGTGTGTGCGGGGAATGTCCCCGAGCGCGTGCCGGGACAGCGGATCGGCGTCGAGTGGCGTCAGCAAGAGGGAAGCGCCGAAGCGCAGCCCCGGTGGGTGATCAGCGCGCTGTCAGTTCCCGCTTACGGCGACAGGAAGCCGTCCAGGAAGGCGCGTGAGTACGCCGTGTCGACGCGCTGATAACTGCCGGTCGCGTTGCAGGTGAGCGAATTGACGTAGGACGCGTCTCCGAGCACGTAGGGCCCGAGGAAGACGGGGCCGCCAGAGTCGCCGAAGCAGGAGCCTCCGCCGGCCTTCGAGTCGTTCTCGTTGATCTGGAAGGTGATGACCTCGTTGCCGACGTTCTTCAGGAACGACGTGGTCGAGCGACGCTCCTGGACCACGACCGTGGCCTTCTTCGCACCGATGTCGACCCCGTAGCCGACAAGCGTGAAGGTCTCGTTCTTGAGCGCGCCCTGGTTGCCGTCCAGGAACCCGACCGGCGGCAGCGGCGCCGGCGTGATCGCGGGCCACTTGCTAGTGGCGGGGGCGTCGAGCACGACGACGCCCTGGTCGTGTTGCTTGGCGAAGGAAAGCTTTCCGTCCCAACCGGGGTCCGGGTGGGCGGTGCCGGTGATGTAGTGAGCCTCGCGCGCGGTCTTCTCCTCGGGGGTGATCCCGGGTGCCAGCGGATCGGGCTGCAAGGCGTCGTCGAAGGAGACGTAGACGTTCGTCGCCGGCCCTTCCGTACAGTGGCCGGCGGTGAGGACGACGGTCGGCGAGATAAGGGTGCCCGAACAGCGGAAGCGGCCGTCGGCGGTGGTGAAACGAACGAAGCCCACGTTCGTGTGCACGGTGTCCGGGGAACCCCCGGTGATCGCGCCCGCCGGCACGACCGAAACGAGAGCCGCTGCCGCTGACGCGATCGCGAAAGTGAGTAGCGCTGACCTTCGAGTCATCTAATCCCCCTCTCCGCTCACGACACAATGCAACTCGTGAGGTTGTCCCCTCGGCGATGATCCTTCAGCCGCCGTCTCGACTATATACCGGCCAACCGCGACAAGTCTTCGTCGGCGCTGACAGACTGAGTAGCGTGGATCAAAAGGGCATAACGACCCCTCCCGCCGATATGTCGCGCAGCGTGTTCGGCGGCGACAAGCGCGAGGGGCGGTCGGATCGCGGCAGCGCCTAAGCGCGGTTCGCCGCCCGGCCCCTAAAGAACCCCGTCCCTCCCCGCGAGTCCGTTCGTCGGCCACTCGAAGGGAAGCGGCACCGTTTCGAGGTAGTCGAGCCAGGCGTTCACGTAGCGGACGAGGAGGTCGGTCACGCTACCGGTCTGCGATCCTGGCGGTTCCTCGCCGATCACATGTCGGTCTGGCCCGATGCTTACCATCGGCCGCCTTTCCGGGAACGTCGGCGGGGGATCATGGGCCACGTAGTCGTCACGGTAGTCCTTGATCTGTCTTGTTACTTCCTCGATCAGCGAGAACAGGTCAGCGGGTGCCGGCGGAGCGATGCCAGCCTTGATCCTTTCTTCCAACCTCGCCTTCACCTTGCGGTGGCGCTCGAGGTTCTTTAGGCCCCGCGGCCTTCCGCGGTCGGGCGACAGAATCGCGTCAGCCGCTGCAACCACCCCGTCGAGCAGGCGCTGACCAACGAAGTAGAGCGTGTCGATCTTGAGAAACACGGCAGCCACATCGCGGGCGTACTCCTCTTGAAGCGCGATCTCCTCGGGTGTCATTTTTTTCGTACCTTCCGGCCCCCCGCGAACACGCCCCCAAAACGCGTCGCCCGATGCCTTCATTCGACCTGCCGCGACCCTGTACTCAGCGGCCGTGATTGCGCGAGAGCGGCAACGCCCGAGTGTTCAGCTCTTCTGTCCCGTAGCCGGATGCCGCGAGTTTCCAAATGAGCGCATCGATCCGCTCCCGCGTCGTTTTCACGACACCGACTCTACGGCGGCACCCCGGCCATCCCTAGAGAGCCTCGCCGGCAGAGTGGTCTTAGTGGGTGAGTAGGGTGGATCGATAGGGCCAGCACACTCGCTTAGACGAGCGTTCGGGTGAGCCCTCAGGTGATGGTCTTCCCGGTGCTCGCCATGATCAGGGCCGGCTTGTCCGGCTGGGTCAGCGCGTGGGCTCCTGGGTACACGAGCGATCACGCTAGTCGGCCCTTGCGCTCGCGCTGGTCCTGGGCTATATACAACCGTATGGTTGTAGATCAGGCCGACGTCGATCAGCTGTTCCACGCCCTCGCCGACGCCACGCGACGGGACATCGTCCGGCGCACGCTGAGCGAGCAGTACTCGGTCTCGACCCTGGCCCGCGAGTACCCGATGAGCTTCGCCGCGGTGCAGAAGCACGTGGCCGTCCTGGAGCGCGCCGGACTCGTCACCAAGCAACGCAGGGGCCGGGAGCACCTGGTGGCGGGCAACCCCGCGTCGCTCCGTGCGGCCCACGACGCCCTGGACCGACTCGAACTGATCTGGCGTGACCGCGTCGCCCGTATGGACGACCTGCTCGCTTCTGATTCTTCCGCCTGAGGAGACGACATGCCCCTGACCAACGTCAGCAACGACCCGGCCGCGAAGACCATCACGTTGACCGCCGAGTTCGACGCCCCGGTCGAGCGTGCGTGGCAGCTCTACGCCGACCCCCGTCAGCTCGAGCAGTGGTGGAACCCGCCCGGCTACCCGCTCACCATCACCGATCACAACCTGTCCGTCGGCGGGATGGTGCGCGCTCACGTGACCACGCCGGACGGGCAGAAGGCCCACGCCTACTGGCGGATCACCGCCGTCGACGCGCCGCGCAGCATGGAGTGGGAGGACGGCTTCCTCGATGACCAGCTCGAGCCCAACCCGGCCATCCCGCCGACGACGATGCACCTGACGCTCGCCGACCGCGACGGCGGCGGCACGCTCATGACGATCGTCGTCGGCTTCCTGTCGGTGGAGTCCATGCAGGATTCCCTCGACATGGACATCGAGGAGCAGATGCGCGTGACGTTCGGCCAGGCCGACGCGCTCCTGGTCAGCTGAACTTCGTCCGCGCCCGGTCCTGGAGCTCGCCGTCGAGGTAGAGGTCGACCTTCTCGTTGTAGAAGCACGCGAGGCCGGCTGCAAAGGCCGGACGGACGCATTCGGGCGGGCTGGTTCTGACCCGAACAGGCTCGGTGTTCGCATGGTCCAGTGTTCGCGAGCTGTCCCCCGATCGGGACGAGCGGGTTGGGCTGAAGCCTCACCCTCATGCAAAGACGCGGCGGCGCGCGCAGGGTGAGGCTTCAGCCTCACCCGCAGTTTCGGCGTGAGCCCGCATGCGTGGGCGAGCGTCCTTTCGCCTGGCGCGTACGCGAAGTGTGTCGGCTTGGGTACGAACTCCCTGAGTAGGGTGAATCATTAGGACAGAACGACCGAACGCTGAATCGGAAGGCCGGCCGCGGATCGCGCGATTAGCCGCTCCCGGTCAGCCCGACGGTGGCCTGTTCGAGAGCGTCAGACCATGTTACGGTTGACATAGTTTCAGGGAGGATCGAGCGATGGCTTTCGGCTTCGGTCGAGCGGGCCACTGCGGTAGCCCCCGGTGAGATTGGGAGACGTGAGAGCGCGTGGGCTGCTCCGGCGTGCGCATCGTGTCGCACATCGCCGGAAAGCGCGCATTCGCAACGCGTCCTGGATCGGTGCGGTAGTGACCGTCGCGCTTGTCGTTGCGAGCGTCGCGTCCGGCGCCTCAGGCTCCAGCCGCTGCGTTCCAGATCCGCCGCCTGATCATCTACCCCAACACCCCGGCAAGCAGGCAGTCCTGACGACTGAGGCGGAAGGGTTCCGGCTCCACTTCGCCGACGCGCGCGACGTCAAGGCCGACGTTGTCATCTTTGCCGATGACCGTGTGACGCTCGCTCCGGGCGACAAGATCTCGGCGTCGATGAGTCCCTACCTGCGAAACAGCGATAGAACCCTCTGGCCGGGGCGCGACGACTTCTCCGACCGAGTGAGCCCGAGCGCTCAGGTCCTTCGCATTACCCCCGCGGGACAAGTTGAGGTCTGCCTCGAGCTCGATGCCGACCTCGTCGACGGTGAGTACCCGGGTCAATACACGACTGCCGAGCGTTCCTCGATGGATGGGTCGACAAGAAGCCCTCGACCATGTGCACGGTCCACAGCGCTCTCAATGGACTCTTCGGCTGGCTCTATCTGGAGGGGGAGGTCGACGCCAATCCAATGATCCGGATCCGCCGGCCGCGGCGACCGAAGCCGGGAGAGGCAGACGTCGTCATCGTCACGGCGGCGGACGTTGAACGCATCTTCGGCGCAGCCGAGACGTGGCAAGAGTTCCTATGCGTGGCAGTCCTGGCGTATAGCGGCGCGCGACGAAACGCGGCAAGTCGACTTCGGTGGAAGGACGTGGATCTCGTCGAAGGCCGTATGAGGCTCCGCGAGAAGGGCAGCAAGGTCAACGACGTCCCGATGCCATACGAGCTCTTGACGATCCTTCGCGCCGCGGTGGAATCCGAAGCCGTTCCGTGCCGGCCGGACGACTACGTGATCCCAAACCGCCGTTCTGCCAGCGTCCGCCGTTCCGAGCGGACGAACAAGATCGTGTACGAAACGGTGGTCAACGTTGCTGAACGCGCCGGCGTCAAGGCGACAGCTCATGCATTACGACGAGCATTCGCGGTGGCATTCCTGACGTCGCACCCCGGCGCGATCGAGTCCTTGCAAGCGCTGATGAACAACTCGCGCGTGGACACCACCCAGGTCTACCTCCGCGCGTTGAACCGATCGCAGGTGATGGAAACAGTCCGGGATCTCTCCTGGTCAACGCCCACCGAGTTTGTGTACCAAGCGCCCGAAGCCGCTCAGTTGCAGGGAAAGGCCCATACGGGATTCGAACCCGTGCCGCCGCCGTGAGAGGGCGGTGTCCTAGGCCACTAGACGAATGGGCCGAACGCGATTCAGTCTAGCGAGGGGCGGCCGACGAGCATGAGGACGATTGTCCGCGCGGGCCACAAGGACCGAACTAGGCCCGGCTACAATTCGGGCCCGTTGCGGGGTCGTCTAATGGTAGGACGCCTGACTCTGGATCAGGTAGTCAAGGTTCGAGTCCTTGCCCCGCAGCTTCCTGCCGCCTTCGCCGCAATCACGGACGCGGCAGTACGACGTGCTCGTCGGGATGCATCGCCTGCCAGACCCGCAAGTAGGCGTCGATCTCGATGTGTGCCTCCCGGTCGCTCCGCGTGGGCCCCGACGGGGATACGTCCAGCGTGCAGTCGTTCACGAATGCAACGCTGCACTCGCAGCGCTGCAGGTAATCAGCAAGGGCGCCAGCCGCCGCCCGTGTGGACAGTTCGATCCGCATTTTTTCCGCCGCACACGCCGGAGCGCCAACTCCAACGTGCTACAGGACCTATCGTTCGTTGCGAACCAATCCCGGAACCTCGTTGGAGGGAAATTAGCGGCGAACGAACGAGACGCGAGGAAGCCGGGCTCTCCGTAGTGCAAGAGCCCGGCCTCCGATTTTCCGTCGGCTACGGAGCCGTGGGAACCAGGGCTGGCGGCAGCGCCAGGTCGGGATCGTTCTGGAGCTCCGCGAAGACAGCGGCCGACATCTCAGCCGGGTCGCCGGCGACATCACCGTCGGCTCCATCTTCCGTCGCCGAGTCGGCCCAGGAGGCGGCCGCCCAGGAGGCGTCCGCCCAGGAGGCATCCGCCCATGAGGCCGAACTCCAAGAAGCGTCAGCCCATGACGCCGCGCTCCAGGAGGCGGCCGCCCAGGAGGCGTCCGCCCAGGAGGCCGCCGCCCACGAGGCGTTCCCCACGACTGCCGCTGCCCAACTCGCTGAGTCGAAGCTCCTGCCGCCGGAGCCCGACGAAACGAGGAATCTCGTCAGGGCGAGGTTGGCGTTCGGCGGCGTAGTCTTGAGCTCGGCCGCACGTCCTGCATTCATCTGGCCAACTCCAACCGCGCCTCGAACCGTCTGCGGCACCGGCTTGGCCGTCACCATCAGCGCGCCCTTGACCTGGTCAGGGGTCCAGTCCGGATGGCGGGCAATCAGCTGCGCCGCGGCTCCCGCCACGACGGGCGCTGCAAAGGACGTGCCCGAGAGCTCGATGTAGCCGGGCTTGACGACGCTGCCGGGCTTCTCCGCGACCAGCGTGGAGCCCATCGGCACCGGGCCGACCATGTAGCGGCCGGGCGCTCCGAGCTCAGGCTTCGAGAAGCCATCCTCCGTGTAACCGTATGCCGACCAAGGTGCGTTCGCGTCGTCGCCGAGCGCGAGCTTGGTACCGATGTCGACTGCGCCGACCGTCATGACGAACGGATCGTTGCCGGGTGCGTGCAAGACGCCGCTCGGTCCTGACGCACTGCCGTAATTGCCGGCGGCGGCAACCACGAAGATCCCGCCGAACCAGAGCTTTTCCACCGCCTGGTCGAGCGGGTCGTGGTAGAAGTGATTCTTCGCGGTCGAGTGGAGCGAGAAGTTGGCTACGCGGATGTTGTACTTCCCCTTGTTCACAAGGATGTACTCGCAAGCGGCGATCACGTCGCTCGTCCGTGCAGTCCCGGCGTCGTCCATCACGTCGATCGAGAGAATTCCGGCGTTCGGCGCTGCACCCGCGTAACCGTCGGCAGATCCAGCGGCGATACCGGCGACCAACGTGCCATGCCCTCGGCCGTCTCCCGGCGAGTTGGACGTCAGGGTGGACATGTTGATGTTCCCGACCACCCGTGAACCGTTGTCGAAGTCGGAACGGTTCGCCTCGATCCCGGAATCCACGATCGCAATCGTGGGCGCCTGCGGGGCCGGGCTGAGCGCCGTTCCCCACAACTTGGCGAGGCCGGTCTCGTAAGGCCACATCTGGCCCGAGTTGCTGATCGTGCCGGTGAGCTGCACCGCTGCATCCGGCGTGATGATCAGGCCCGGCTGCTTGGCGAGCGCCGCGAGCTTGCCTGCCGTGATGTCGATCGCGATGGCGCCGATCACGTCGAGCCTCTTGCGAAGTTCAACGCCGAGACCCACGACCTTGCCGTTCGCGTCGCTCGTCCCTGCCGCGCTCTGAACGATGACGTGGAGCTTGCGGCCCGGATCCTGCTGGGACCTCTCGAGGAGTCCTGGCGAGATAAAGGTCTCCTCGTTGACGCTGGGCCGACCCTTCGCTCCCGCAGCGAGCGGAAGGACCAGAGTGAGAGCCGCGAACGCGGTGAGCACGATGCTGCGGCTGCCGCGATTTCCCCAAAGTGCGTTGCCGCGCTTGCCGTGCCCTGAACCCCAGAGCGCATTCTTCCGCGAATCGCTGCGGGAACCTGATCCCCACAACGCATTCGAGCGGATGCCTTTCTTGAAGCTGCCTGAATCTCGCATTCTGACTCGAACTCCTTTTGCCCGCGCAATGCGCGGAGCCGCAGTTGCCGCATAACGGAGGCACCGAGGCCTCCGGCCGATCGGAACGTAGGTCGGCTGCGGTTGTGCGGCCTCCCTCACCGGGGGGAGAGCGCAGGAATCCCTCGTTCGAGTGAGGTCGGGCTAGGCGAGCCTGAGGCGACGCTTCTGCGTGCCGGCGCGAGGATGTCGAGCTTCGATGCCGATCTCGGTCCCCGCCGGCGCCTCGATGACCCACTCGAGTTTTGCGAGGTCTCCCGTTGAGGCGTCGTTCGCCCACCAGGTCGTGGAGCGCTTGTCGACGCGTCCCTTGAGCTGCCCGACGTCGGTCTTGAGCTCGCCGCCGACGAGCCGGGCTTCACCCGGAAGATCGAGCTCGACCTGGAGGTCGCGCACCGCCTTTCGCTCGACCGCTTTCTCGGTCACGTTCGTCGGCAGCCACCCCGCGTTCTGCAGAACGAGCCGCACGAGGAACGACATCTCCCCCAGCTTCTCGACCTCGAGCGAGCGGAGCTCGAGCAGCGGTGAGATGAGCGCGTGGAAGATCGCCCACTCGGAGTGTGGCGCGACTTCGTCTTCGAGGCGGTCGAAGGGAACGTTGAACCAATAGTTGATGATGTCCCACCCGCCGAGCTCGACCTTGCCGAGCTCCGGGTGATCGAACGCGTACCACTCGACGTACGCCTCGGGGTAGTTTTTCTTCGCCCACTTGAACAGCGCGAGGTCGTCCTCGACGGGATGCTCCCTGATCCAGTCGGTGAAGTGGTAGTCCGAGAGGCCGGCCTGCCGCTGCGGGCTCCAGAACTCCGTCGTCCACGAGAAGACGCCGAGGTGGTCGTACATCCAGTCGTGCGCGCCACCTTTGATCGTCATCTTCGGGTCGTACTTGAAGTCGTGGAAGACGGAGATCGCCGGGTAGCCGGTCAGCTCGGTGCCGCGCTCGCCGATGATCTTGTAGGCGCGTAGGTCCTGCGTCGGGAAGTCCTCGTCGGGGCGACCCGCGTACGGCCGGAGGTGGACGCCGCTGAAGGTGTGGTAGGCGATGTGCCCCGTGATGTTCGGACGGTCGGTGACGGCCTGCACCATCGCCCGAACCTCGGGCTCCGAGGTCGGGTACGGGCCGGCGCCGAGCTGCTCTCCTTCGGGCGCCCACTCGGCGGGGAAGTTGCGGTTGAGGTCGAGCCCTTCGAGGGGCGGAGGGATCCTGATCGTGACGCCGTCGTAATTCTCGATCCGCCCCTCCGCGAGGAGGCGGTAGAAGGGGCCGTCCTGCGCGCCGTCGACCGGGTCTCGTCGGACGAGCAACTGCTTCTCGTCTGGGTGCTCCCGCCACGCTCCGTTCGGATCCACGACGCGCATGTCGAGCACGCGGCCGTCGTCGTCGATGTCTTCGACGCGCAGGCCGTCCTCCTGTTTCTCACGCGGATAGGGCCGCACGCTCGAACGGATGAAGCGACGCTCCTCGAGCCCTCGCTCCGCGCCGTCGGGATTCAACCGCGGGATGACGTAGAACGTGCGTGTGTCCAACGCGTCCGTCACCGTGTCGTCGTTGCCGTAGCCGGTGAGCAGGCGATGGATGAGGTGAAGCGCGGCCGAGCAGCCGGTCCACTCCATTGAATGGATGTTCGCTTCGATCAGGAAGCCCGGCTTGTCGAGATGCGCGCCGGTCTCGGTGTTCGTGACCGTGACCAGCCAGATGTCTCGCCCCTCGTACGAGGTCCCGATCGACTCGAGCGCGTAGAGCTTCGGAGCCTCTTCGGCCCACGAGCGCAGCGTGTCGCTCAGCTCTTCGTACGCGTAAAAGTGGTCGTACGCGACCGAGCGCAAGGTCAGGTGGTCAGCTCGGCGATCAGCGGCGCGGTGTCGTAAGGCTGGTAGCCCAACCGCGTCGCGATTTCCTCGCTCGAGGGCTTCGTCCCCTCGGTAAAGAGCGCGCGCAGGATCTCGCCGGTCTTCGGGGTTCGCCACCAGTCCTCGCCGACCTCACCGATGAGGTAGGAGCGCAGCTGCGCGTGACGAATCCACGCGCGCAGGTAGTCGGCCGAGTAGAAGCCGGCATCCATGTCGGCGAGGTGGCCGTCGCGTGGATAGCGGATTCCCGTTGCGCCCGTGAGCCTGCGGGAGTAGTCGTCGCTGGTGAGGCCTGCCCGGTCGAAGTCCGACCAGAAGCCAAGCTCGAATTGCAGCTTGGCTGCGTAGCGCCTGAAGAGGAGCGCCTCCAGGAAGATCGTGCCCTCTGCATTGGCGCGTGCGTCTTCGTCGCTCAGGGCGAAGTGCTCCGCGTGCCAGGTCGGCTCGCGCGTAATCGCCTCGCAGATGTACGAGTAGATCTCGGTCAGAGCATGGTCACGAGAGATGCGCCGGAACGTGTACGGGAGATTCGGATCGCAGCCGGCGTAGTGCAGCGCATGGCCCGCTTCGTGCATGAACGCCTGGTAGTCGTGCAGCCCGCCCTGGGCGCGGGTGATCAGGTGCACGACCTTCGGCGGGTCTGACGCGATCACGCAGGCGCGCGGTGACTTCTGCGGCCGGTCGTCGAGGTCGAGCCGGATATTCCGGTCGGACGCGAGGTCGAAGCCGAGCGCCGACAACGTCGCCAGGCACACATCGGTTGCGCGCTCCTTCGTGTACGTCGAGTCGAGCGGCGACAGCCTCCGCACATAACCCATGTGCGCGGAGGACGGGACCTCGTCGCGGTCCGGCCCGAGCAGGCGCTCGAACCAGCGCTCCCGCATGGCAAGGAACGCGGTCTCCACCTCGTCGCTCGCCGCCACGAGCACCGACTCGAGCTCGCGCAGCGAGATCTGCTTTTCCTCCTCGGTCCGCGCGATCGCGTCGGGCTCCTCGGAGAGATCGGCTTCGAGCTCCTCGTAGGCGCGCACCAGCTCCAGTCGCTGCTCGTTGAACTCTGCAGACTTCACGCGATACAGCTCCCCGAGCTCGTCGCGTTCTCCGTAGTCGGGCAGGATCGCGAGCCGCGCGAGTGCGGAGCGGAGCGGCAGGTCTTCCCCCTTGTACGAGACGCGCGCAGCGAGGATGGCGTTCTCGAGCTCGTCGTCCTTCTCTGCGAGCTCGGCGGCAACGAGCCCGCTCTCGCACGTCTTCCGCAACCTGTACAGCCACTCCTGCTGCTCTTCGTCGGCCCGCTCCTCCTCCTCGCGCAGGACCCGGAGCTGCTCGCGGCTGAAGAGATCGGAGTAGCGGGCGACGATTGCAGCCTGTTCCGAGATCTCCTTTTCGCCGACGCGGACCGCCCGTCCTTCTTCCGATCGCTCGAAGAGGTAGCGCTGAAGTTGTTCCTCGAACTCCGCCGGACTGCGGACCGCGGTCGTCGACATCTCGAAGACTCTATCCAGCGCTGTGCGTCGGACGCGACGCCAGGTGGCGGACCGTGTCACTCAGCTCGTCGAGCTTGAATGGCTTGGCGAGCACGGCGTCGGCCGTCACGTCGGAGACTGCCTGCGTGCCGACCGAGCCCGTCAGCAACGCTACCGGCAAGCCAGGGTGGTCACGCCGGAGCTCCTCCAGAAAGTCCAGGCCGCTGCTCACGCCGACGTGCACGTCGAGCAGAGTCACGTCGACACGGCCGTCGGCAAGCGCCTCGCGAGCCTCCGCGAGAGTGCCGGCCTCCCGCACCGTCCAACCGTCGAGCTCGAGGTTGACGCGGCAGAGAAAGCGGATGGACGGGTCGTCGTCGACGACGAGAACGGTGTCGCTGGGCGAGTCCACGCCGCTCGCCAGTGTACGCGTATCCCGATCCGCGCCCGGGCCGTTTTACAGATTGAAAATGACAGGCGAGCACTCCCCCTCCGAGGACGCTCCAGAGCGAGAGACAGGTCGCATCCGGCGCCGACTGCCGCGCCCAACGCCCCTGTTCCGCCGGCGCTCCTGGCTCGCGTTCCAGCGGGTCCTGGACCCGCTCGCGCCGCCTAGACCGTTGCGCCGGCGGCCGCGCTGAGGCGCTTCAGCGTTTCGTCCTTCCCCAGGAGCTCGATGCTCTCGAAGAGGCCGGGCGAGACCTTCGATCCGGTCACCGCGATCCGGATCGGCTCGAACGCCTTGCGCGGCGACAGCTCCAGGCGTTCGGCAAGCGCGCGCAACGCGGCTTCTATCTCGGACGCAGCAAAAGGGTCGACCCGCTCGAGCTCATCGCGCGCGGCTGCGACCACGGGCCCACCTCCGTCGAGCAGCGCTGGGTCGGGCTCGACCTCGCGAAACAGAAAGCCGGCGAAGTCCGGGAACTGCCCGAAGCGCTCGATCTTCTCCTGCACGATCGGGGCAGCGCGGCGCACGAGCTGCTCGTCCCAGTCGTAGCCCGCATCGCGCAGAAAAAGCACGAGCTCGTCCGCGTACTGGCCGACCGGAAGCGCTCGCAGGTACATGCCGTTCATCCAGTCGAGCTTCTCGTAGTCGAATGTCGCCGGGCTCGGCACGACGCGATCCAGGGTGAAACGCTCGATGAGCTCGTCCCGCGACATGATCGTCGTCTTGTCGTCATAGCTCCAGCCCAGGAGCGCGAGAAAGTTCATCAGCGCGGGCGCGTAATAACCGGCTTGCCTGAACTCGTCGACGGTAACCGAACCGTGCCTCTTGGAGAGGCTCTTCCCGTCCGCGCCGAGGACGTGCGACACGTGCGCGTACGCAGGCGGATCGGCCCCAACGGCACGGATGATGTTGATCTGCTTCGGTGTGTTCGAGATGTGATCTTCGCCGCGGATGACGTGCGTGATCCCGTCCCATACGTCCTCCATCGGCGAGGCGAAGTTGTAGGTCGGGCGGCCGTCGGAGCGGACCAGGACGAGATCCTCGAGCTTGTCGTTGGGGAACTCGACCCTGCCCCGCACAGCGTCGTCCCACGCCGTCACGCCCTCGTCCGGCATACGGAACCGAATCGCGCCTTCGTCCTCGTATGCCTTCCCCTCTTCAACGAGCCGCTTCGCGATCGCGGCACAGTCCTCCATGCGGTCGAGCTGGAAAGTGACTTGACCGTCCCAGTCGAGCCCGAGCCAGCTCAGCGAATCCTGGATTTGCTGGGTTGCCTCGGCGACCTCGCGGCTCGTGTCGGTGTTCTCGATCCGCAGTCGGAACTCGCCACCCTCGTGGCGCGCGAACAGCCAGTTGAAGAGCGCGGTACGCACGTTCCCGATGTGGAGAAACCCTGTCGGGCTCGGAGCCATGCGGACGCGAACGGACACGCCGTTAGGTTACTGGCGTGCTGTTCGGGGCCCACTGTTCCGGCGGGATCAAGAAGGCGCTCGACAAGGGCGTAGAGATGGGCGCCGACGCGGTCCAGCTCTTCGTCCAGAGCCCTCGGACCTGGCGCTTTCCGAATCACGATCCGGCGGATCTCGAGCGCTTTCGCGAGCGACGGGAGGAAACGGGCCTCCCGGTGCTCGTGCACGCGCTCTACCTCGTCAACCTCGCGGCCCCGGACGAGACGATCTACGGCAAGAGCGTCGAGACGATGCGCGCGACCGTGGATACTGCATGCGCCATAGACGCGGAGGCCGTCGTCTTCCATGTCGGGTCGCATCTCGGCGCCGGATTCGAGGCAGGTCTGGAGCGTGTCGTGCCTGCCCTCGCGGAGGTTCTCGAGCACTGCAACGAACGTACCTGGGTCCTGATGGAGAACTCGGCGGGCGCGGGCGGAACGATCGGCCGCTCGATCGACGAGCTTGCCGTCATCTTCGACGCACTCGGCCGGCACGAGCGACTGGGTATCTGTCTCGACTCGTGCCACCTGTTCGTCTCCGGCGTCGACGTCACCGACGCGGCGACGTGGGACGCGCTTCTTCAGGAGGTGGACGCCCGGATCGGACTCGACCGCCTCCGCGCGCTGCACGCAAACGACGCGAAGGCACCGCTCGGCTCGAACCGCGACCGGCACGACAACATCGGCGAGGGGCTCATCGGCAACGGTCTCGCGGTCTTCCTTGCACATCCCAAGGTCCAGCATCTCCCGGCCGTGCTCGAGGTGCCAGGCGCGGACGGCAAGGGCCCGAATGCGGAGGAGATCCGCAAGCTTCGTGAGCTCCACGCGCGCGGCTCCGCGTAGGTATCGCTGGACGATCCTCTCCGCCGGCGTTCTCGCGCAGGCGGCGTTCTCCGCGATTCTGCTCGGCCTACCCGCGATCGCGCCGGCGATCCAGGACCGCTACGACCTCACGCTCACGCAGTTCGGCGTCGTCCTGGCCGCGCTCAGCTTCGGTTCCCTGGCAACGCTCTTGATCTGGGGAATCGTCGCCGACCGGATCGGCGAGAGGGCGGTGATCGCTCTCGGCCAGACAGGGACGGCCGCCGCACTAGTCTGGGCCGCGTACGCTCCGTCGTTCGGCATCCTGGTAGCCGCACTGACCGTCGCCGGAGCGCTCGGGGCCGGCGTCAACGCCGCCAGTGGCCGCGCGGTGATGGCCTGGTTCGGCGAGGACGAGCGCGGACTGGCGCTCGGCATCCGCCAGATGGCCGTTCCGCTCGGCGGAGCGATCGCCGCAATCGGGTTACCGCTGCTCAACGAGCGCATCAGCCTCCACGCCGCGTTCGACGGCCTCGCCATCGGTTGTCTCGTCGCGGCCGTCGCCGGCGCAGTGCTGCTGCGAGTCGAGCCGGCGGAGGATCACTCGGTGCTGGCTCGTCCGCTCCGCGATCCGCGCGTCTGGCGCATCTGCATCGCGAGCACGTTCTACGTCACGACGCAGATCGCCCTGCTCGGCTTTCTCGTGCTCTTCCTGCACGAACGCCGCGGCATCTCGACGGGCATCGCCGCCGGAGCGCTCGCGACAACGCAAGTGCTCGGAGGGATAGCCCGGGTCGCGGTCGGCCGGCTGTCGGACCGCCTACGCATGCGGATCGTCCCTCTCCGCTGGATCGCTCTCGGCCTGGCTTCGTCCGCGACGGTTTCGGCAGCGCTTCTGGATGCCCCCGCCTGGGTCGTCACGACCGCTCTCGTCGGTGCCGGAACGTTCGCGCTCGCCTGGAACGGCCTGTCCTTCACGGCCGTGGCAGAGGCGGCCGGCCGCGCGCGTAGCGGTGCGGCGATCGGCCTCCAGCAGACGTTCCTCTCGGCAGGCGGCATCGTTGCACCGATTGCGTTCGCCGCAACGGTCCACCACTTCTCCTGGCGCACCGCGTTCCTGCTTGCCGCCGTAAGCCCCCTCGTGGGCTACGTGCTGCTCAGTCCGCTAGCTGAGCGAAGACCTTGAAGGTCGGCCTGCCGACCGGCAGTTCGTGGAACTCGGGGTTCACGCAGCCGAGCTCTCCCGAACGCTCCGCCCCGTAGCACTCCTCGACCTCCACGCGGCACATCGGGAGGGGTGCACGGGTTGCGCGTACCGCGCCGAATCCCTCGCGCCTGGCCTCGGCGTCTCGCAACATCTCGAGGTTGATCTCGACGCCGTAGACCTTCTGCATGCAGCCGATGTAGGTGTGCCCGAACTCCTCGAACGCATAGAGGAACGGACACGCACGCTTCACGCACGCCGACGGGTAGACCACCTTGTCGCAGTGCACGTCGCAGCGACGACACTCGAGCTCGTCCTGCGGCCGAAGCGGCAGCTTCCTCGGAAGGGCTTCGACGCGCTGCGCCTCTGGTGGCATGACGGAATTGTCCTGCCCCGGACCGTCGGCCGCAAGACTTGACATGCCCCCCGAAAATAAGCTAGGCCCGTGCCCAAGCTCAGCAGTGCCACCGGCAGGGGCACTAGGCTGGCCGCCGTGGCGCGACGACTCCTCTGGGCCTCGCTCGCGCTAGCTCCGATCGCGCTGATCGTCGACCAGGTCGCTCACCCGGGTGACACCACGATCTTCGTTCTGGCCGCGCTCGCGCTCATCCCCCTCGCCTGGCTGATCGGCGAGGCGACGGAGCATGCGGGAGAGCACACCGGGCCGCGGATCGGAGGGCTCCTCAACGCGAGCTTCGGGAACGCGCCCGAGGTGATCATCTCGATCTTCGCGGTCGCAGACAACCTGCCCGACGTCGTGCGCGGGTCGATGGCCGGAAGCGTCATCGGGAACATCTTGCTCGTGCTCGGAGCGGCCCTTGTCCTCGGACCTGAGAACTCGGAGCTCGACCGCAGATCGCTGCTCGGACAGCTAGGCCTCGTATTGCTAGCCATCCTGATCCTGCTGATCCCGTCGGTGCCGGGCTGGGACGGCGATCCGAACCGCCACTCCCTCGCGATCCTCAGCATCGGCCCGGCGATTGCGTTGCTCGGCCTCTACCTCTTCGTCACCATCTCCGGACTGCGCGGCCTGGCTCCCCACGAATCGTCGGGGTCGAGCGGCTGGAGCCTCCGCCTCTCCCTCGCCGCTCTCGCCGTCGCCACCGTTGCCACGGCGCTGATCAGCGAGATGCTCGTTCACTCGCTGGAGGCCTTCGCGGAGGCGGCGAACCTCTCCGAGTTCTTCATCGCCATCGTGATCGTCGCGATCGTCGGGAACGCGGCGGAGCACGGAGGAGCGGTGGTGATCGCCCGGCGGGGAAAGATGAAGCTCGCGACCGAGATCGCCGTCTCCTCGAGCGCACAGGTCGGGCTGTTCGTGATTCCGGTCGTCGCCCTCGCCTCTTTCGCGTTCGAGCACCCCCTCGCTCTCGCGTTCCGGCCGATCGAACTCATCGGAATGGGCGCCGCGGCGGCCTTCGTGGCTATCGTGCTCCGAGACGGCCGGGCCAGGCGCTGGGAGGGTGGTCTGCTGATCGGTGTGTACGCCGCCTTCGCGGTGCTTTGCCTGCTGGTCGGCGACCGCTGAGTGTGGTTAACCGCACCCGTCAGCAGGGTGCAAGCCGGTTGGGAGTAAGAACACCGGGGTGGCAGAGTGTTGCGAGACCGACATGGAGGACACATGAGTGAAGTAGCCGTGCACGCGCCGGAGAGGGCTGGGTCTCCCTCCACGGGACCCGTCGTCTCCGCCAAAGACCTGACCCGTCGCTACGGCGAAGGAGAGACCGCCGTGGACGCGTTGCGTGGGGTCTCGCTTGACGTCCCGAAGGGCCAGCTCACCGCCGTGATGGGCCCATCGGGCTCGGGCAAGTCGACCCTGATGCACATCCTGGCGGGTCTCGACAAGCCGACCTCGGGTGAGGTCACGATCGCCGGCACGGAAATCTCGAAGCTGAACGACACGGAGCTGACGAAGCTCCGCCGCGAGCACATCGGCTTCATCTTCCAGTTCTTCAACCTGCTCCCGATGCTGAATGCGGAGGAGAACATCACCCTGCCGCTGTCGATCGCCGGCGAGAAGCCCGACCGGGCCTGGATCAACGAGCTGATGGAGCAGATCGGGCTGGAGGACCGTCGCAAGCATCGCCCGTCGGAGCTCTCCGGGGGCCAGCAGCAGCGGGTGGCGATCGGTCGGGCGCTGGTGAACAAGCCAACCATCGTCTTCGCCGACGAGCCCACCGGCAACCTCGACTCGAAGACGAGCGGCGAGATCCTGGAGCTGCTTCAGCGGTCGGTCCAGGAGCTCCAGCAGACGATCGTGATGGTCACGCACGAAGCCCGGGCAGCGGCCATCGCCGACCGGGTGCTCTTCCTCGCGGACGGTCTCATCGTCCGTGAGAGTCGCGGCGCGTCCGCGCCGGACATCGTCCTCACGATGGAGGAACTGGGGAACCCTTGACACGCTTCGCCCTCAAGGGCTTGCTCGGCCGCAAGCTGCGCACGTTCCTGAGCGCCTTCGCAATCGTCCTCGGTGTCGCAACGGTCAGCGGCACCTACGTGCTCACCGATTCGATCGACAAGGCGTTCGACTCGATCTTCACCCAGGTGCGTGAAGGTTCGAACGTCGTCATCAGTGGCAAAGCGGCCTTCAATCTGAGCGATGAGAGCGGCATCCAGGAGCCGTCGTTCGACGAATCGCTCCTCGAGAAGGTCAGGGCACTCCCGGGCGTCGCCCAGGCCGAGGGAAGCGTCGATGGGGAGGCGCAGTTGATCGGCAAGGACGGGAAGGCGATCGTCTACGGCGGCGCGCCCAACCTCGGCTTCAGCATTGCGAATGCCGACTCCCCGTTTAATCCGCTCGCGCTGGTGAGGGGCTCCTGGCCGGCCGCCAACGAGGTCGTCATCGACCAGTCGACGGCGGGCAAGGAGGACATCAAGATCGGCGACATCGTCGGCGTCCAGGCCGAAGGACCGGTTCGCCGGTTGAACGTATCGGGCATTGTCAAGTTCGGCTCGGTTGCGACGATCGGCGGCGCGACGCTGGCCGGATTCGATCTCAATACCGCGCAGAAGCTGTTCGGCGAGCCGGGCAAGCTCGATGAGATCGCCGTCTCCGCCAAGCCCGGCGTCACCGACCCTGTGCTTTTACGACAGATCCGCGAGGTCCTTCCCGCCGGCACGCAAGCGCGGACGGGTTCGGAAGTGGCCACTGACGACGCAGAAGGCACAAACGAGTTCATCTCGTTCCTGCAGACGTTCCTGCTCGCTTTCGGTGGCGTCGCGCTCTTCGTGGGCAGCTTCGTCATCGCAAACTCGCTCTCGATCACGATTGCCCAGCGGACGCGCGAGCTTGCAACGCTACGCACGCTTGGGGCGTCGCGCCGTCAGGTGCGGCGGTCGATCGTGATCGAGGCTCTCGTGATGGGCGTCCTCGCCTCCGTCATCGGGCTCTTCCTGGGCCTGGCGCTCGCGAAGGGCCTCTTCTCGCTCTTCGACGCCGTCGGGTTCACGCTGCCGAACAGCGGACTGCTCTTCGAGACACGCACGATCGTCGTGTCGTTGCTCGTCGGCGTCGTCGTGACGCTCGTCGCCAGCCTGCGACCAGCCTTCCGAGCGACCCGCGTGCCCCCGATCGCGGCCGTCCGCGAGGGCGCGATCCTCCCCGAGTCGCGCTTCGCACGGTTCCGGCTGCCGGCCTCGATCCTGCTCACCATCCTCGGCTTCGCAGGGCTCGTGTGGGGCCTGTTCGCACCCGGACTTGGCACCGCCGGTGTGCTCGTCTTCATGCTCGGCGGCGCACTCCTCGTGTTCTTCGGCATCGCGTTGCTGTCGGTCCGACTGGTGCGGCCACTCGCCGCCGCTCTCGGATGGCCCGCGACACGAATCGGCGGAGCGGCCGGGTGGCTGGCCCGCGACAACTCCCGACGCAACCCCCAACGAACCGCGTCGACCGCGTCGGCGCTGATGATCGGGCTCGCTCTCGTGACGCTGGTGTCGGTGCTCGCGGCGGGAATCATCACCAGCTTCAAGGGCTCGGTCAACGATCTCTGGCGGAACGCCGACTACGCCATCACCGCGCAGAACAATTTCTCGCCTATCCCGATCGCAGCATCGGAAGCCGTTGCCAAGACACCCGGCGTGACTGCGGTCGGCAACGTGCGCGGCGGTGAGGCGCTGATCTACAACAAGGGGCGAAATCTGACCGCCGTCGATCCTCCCACGGCAGAGATGTTCAGCATCAAGTGGAAGGAAGGGTCGCCCGCCGTGCCCCGGACCCTGGGCGACAACGGCGCCTTCGTCGACGAGGGCTTCGCTGACGACCACCAGCTGCGCCTCGGCTCCCCCCTCCAGCTCACGTTCCCGAACACCTCGCGGATGGAATTCGTCGTCAAGGGCATCTTCGATCCGCCCCCGGGAGGCTCGCCGTTTGCTTCTGTGACGATCTCGGCCGCCACGTTCGACCGTCACATCGAGCAGCCCCGAAATCTCTTCTCCTTCGTGTTGATGCGAGGTGGCCAGACCGGCGCCAACGAGGCTGCGCTGGACATGACGCTGAAGGCGTTTCCGAATGCAAAGGTGGCTACGCGCGAGCAGTTCATCGACAACCAGATCTCGGGGCTCAGCTCGATTCTCAACATCCTCTACGTCCTGCTGGCCCTCTCCGTCGTCGTCAGCCTGTTCGGGATCGTGAACACGCTCGTTCTGACCGTCTTCGAGCGCACGCGCGAGATCGGCATGCTCCGTGCGATCGGCATGACGCGCCGGCAGGTGCGGCGGATGATCCGCCACGAGAGCGTCATCACGGCTTTGATCGGCGCGGTGATCGGGATCGTGCTCGGCGTCGTCCTCGCGGCTCTGCTGATTGCCCGCGTCGACTTCATCCAGTTCTCGCTGCCCGTGGGCCAGCTCGTGATCTTCGCGGTCGCCGCCATCATCGTTGGGATCATCGCCGCGATCTTCCCCGCCCGGCGCGCTGCCCGACTCAACCCGCTCGAGGCGCTCCAGTACGAGTAGCTCAGGCGCGACTGAGCGCGCCGAGCGCCGCCGGGATCGCCTCGACGGCCGTGGCGACATCGTCGTCGGAGATGTCGAGGTGCGTCACCGCGCGCACGATCGTCGGGTGCACCGTGGTCGAGACGAGGACGCCGTGCTCCTTGATGCGCTCGATCGCCGCAGGGCGGTCCGGGCCGACATCGATCTGGACGAAGTTCGTCTCGACCTGCTCCAGGTCGACGCCGACGCCGGCCTCCACCAACCCTTCGCCGAGCCGCCGGGCCCGGGCATGGTCGTCCGCGATCCGGTCGACGTTGTGGTCGAGTGCGTAGAGCGCCGCGGCCGCGACGATCCCGGCCTGGCGCATCGCTCCCCCGAAGAAGTGCTTGCCTCGCCGGGCATGAACCATCAACTCGCTCGAGCCGGCGATCAGCGCGCCCAATGGGCACCCGAGCCCTTTCGAGAAGCACAGCGTGACCGTGTCGAACCCACGCCCGATTCGTGCGGAGTCGACCCCCGTGGCGATCGCGGCGTTGACGAGCCGCGCGCCGTCGAGATGAACAGCGAGATCGTGCTCCCGACACGTCGCGACCATCGCGTCGACCTCCTCGAGCGGCCAGACCCGTCCGCCGGCGCCGTTGTGCGTGTTCTCGACGGCGACAACCCGAGTCGGCGCAACGTGGACGCTGGTGCGGTCGCGGATCTCGCTCACGACCTGGTCGGGAGAGAAGCGGCCGTGTCTCCCCTGCAGCCCGATCGTGAGCAGCCCGGAATGAGCAGCCGCCCCGCCGAGCTCCGAGAGCATGATGTGGGCGTGCCGCTCGACGAGCAGCGCGTCCCCGGGCCGGCCAAGGATGTTCAGGGCGATCTGGTTCGCCATCGTCGCCGTCGGGAGGAACACCGCCTCGTCGTGTCCCAGGAACTCAGCCCCACGCCGCTCGAGCTCGTTGACGGTCGGATCCTCACGCTTCTGCTCGTCGCCGACGGCGGCCGTGGCAATGGCCTGGCGCATGGCAGGCGTCGGCTGGGTCAGCGTGTCGGAGCGGAGGTCGATCACCGGCTCATTTTGCAGGTTTCAACGCGTCACTTGGCCGGGTGATCATCCCGGAAAGCGTCTAAGCCGATGAATGTCCCGGAAGGTGTAGAGATGACTTCCCCTGACAAACGCTTCATCGGTGGCGGCCTCAGGCTCGCTTCGAGCTCTGCTGCGCCGCTCCGCCTCGACCACGAGTACTTCGAGCACGAGGCCCGCCCGATGCTGGGCTCGATCCTCGTCCAGAAGGGCTGGATCAGCCACGAGAAGCTCGACGCGGCCCTCGAACGGGCCCGGATCACCGGCATGCGTCTCGGCGAGACCCTCCTCGCAGGCGGCTGGCTGTTCGAGCCCGAACTTGCCGCAGCTCTTGCCGAGCAGTCCGGGCTCAGGTACGTCGATCTCGTCCGGCACCCGCTCGATCCGACCGCGGCCAGGCTCCTGCCGCTCGAGGTCGCGCGGCGCATGTTCGCGGTTCCGATCCGCTTTCTCGACAACGGCCGGATCGAGGTCGCCGTCGCCGACCCGGCGGACGCTGACGCCGAGACCCTCGAGCGAATCCTTGGTTCCGGGGTCGACCTCGTGGTCGGCGAGCGGTCGGCCATCCAGGACGCGTGGCGCTACTCGGCGTCCGGCTCGTCCTAGCTACGTCGCGAGAACAGTTCCTTCCCAAGGGCCGAGGGTCGCAGGATCCCCGTTCTTCGTCGTCGACAGCAGAACCTGCCCCCCGAAGTCGAGCGGAACTGCGGCGTCGGACAGGTTGACGGCGACCACTGTGCCCCCGCCGCGCCGCCACGCCCACACGCCGGGCTGCGCATCGAGCCGCAGGTAGCTGCCGTGTGAGAGGTCGTCGCGTACGCGCCGAAGCTGGAGCAGCTCCCGGCAGAAGTTGAGGACGGACGAAGGGTCCCCTCGCTGATCGGCGACGGTTCTCGTGTTCTCCCCGAGCGGTAACCAGGGGTCACGCCACTCTGCGTCACCCCAGGGCATAGGCGTGCGCGCACCGTCCCTGCCGTGGACGTCGCGGACCCGCTCGGCCGGGATCTCGACCTGACGCATGCCGAGCTCGTCGCCGGAGTAGAGGACGGCCGTCCCGCGCAGCCCGAGCAGGAACACCAGCGCCGCCTTGACCTTCGTGTCGTTCTCCTCGCACAGCCGTGTTGGAAAGCGCACGACGTCGTGATTGGACAGAGCCCAGACCGGCCACGCGTCCTCGGGGAGAACCTCGTGCGTGCGTCCGACGATCTCGGCCCGCGCGGTCGTCTCCAGCGGCGCAAACATGAACGGGAAGTTGAAGGCGAGGTGCAGTTCGTCGGTCCCGTCCCCGTAGAACGTCGCGAGCTGCTCGAGCTCCATCACCCACGTCTCGCCGACGAGTACGCGCTCCGGATCGTAGGTCCGCGCGAGCTTGCGCCAGTTCCGCAGGATCTTGTGGATCTCGGGTAGGTGGGGACGATCGGGTGGGTCCTTGACGATCTCGTGCACGACGTCGATGCGAAAGCCTGCGATCCCGCGGGCGAACCAGAAGCGCTGGATCTCGTCAAAGGCGTCGCTCACCTCGGGGTTCAGCCAGTTCAGGTCGGGCTGTTCCGGCAGGAAGAGGTGGTGGTAGTACTGGCCGGTCCCTTCGTCGAACGTCCAGGCGGGGCCGCCGAAGACGCTCTCCTGGTCGGTCGCATCGTCTCTCCAGACATACCACGCATGTCGAGCGGAATCGCGAGACGAACGGGACTCCGCGAACCACTCGTGCTGGTCGCTGGTGTGCGCGGGGACCAGATCGAGCAGCACGCGAATGCCGCGCTCACCCGCCTCCGCGACGAGGGCGTCGAGATCCTCCATCGTCCCGAGCTCCGGGTGCACCGAGCAGTAGTCGGAGACGTCGTAGCCCCAGTCCTTGTTCGGAGACGGGAAGGTCGGGTTGAGCCAGAGCCCGTCGATGCCGAGCCACTCCAGGTGGTCGAGCCGGGCGCGGATGCCGGCTAGATCTCCGACGCCGTCGGCGTTCGAGTCGGCGAACGAGCGTGGATAGATCTGATAGAGCACACCGCCGCGCCACCACGGCTGCCGGGAGGAAGGCATGAGCAACGCTACCCTGGCAGCCGTGGATCGTGCGCTGCTCGAACGGAGCCTGAGCGAACGCGGTGAGCCTTCGTACCGCGCTGCACAGGTGTGGGAGTGGGCAGCCCGCGGCGTGGCGGGTTACGACAACATGTCGAACCTCCCGGTCGCCTTGCGTGAGGAGCTCACGCAGGTCGTGCCGTTCTCGACGCTCGAGGTCGTGTACGAGGCGAAGGCGACCGACGGGACCGTGAAGGCGCTGTTCCGCACCCGCGACGGGCACTCAGTCGAAGCGGTGCTGATGCGGTACCGCGACGGGCGGCGTTCCCTCTGCCTCTCGTCACAGTCCGGGTGTCCGTTGACGTGTTCGTTCTGCGCGACGGGGCAGATGCGCTTCGGCCGCAACCTGACCGCATCGGAGATCCTCGACCAGGCGCTCCACTTCCGCCGCATCGAGCCGGTCGACCACGCCGTGTTCATGGGCATGGGTGAGCCGATGCTCAACCTCGACTCCGTGCTCGAGGCGGCCCGTGCGCTGCCCGACCTCGGGATCACCTGGCGACGGACGACGATCTCCACCGTCGGCTGGCTGCCGGGACTGCGTCGCTTCGTGGACGAGGTCGAAGAGCCGATCCGGCTCGCGTTGTCCCTGCACGCCCCGACCGAGGAGCTGCGCAGCGAATTGATGCCCGTCAACGACCGCTACCCGCTGGCCGACGTGCTCGCGGAGTCTCGCCGCTACTTCACCCTGCGACGTCGAAAGGTCTTCGTCGAGTACGTGATGCTGCGCGGCGTGAACGATCGCGTCGAACAGGCCCGCGCCCTCGCAGACCTGCTCGACCCGAAGGTGTTCAAAGTGAATCTGATCCCCTACAACCCGACCGGGATGTTCGAGGGCTCGTCCCGTAAGGCAATCGGCGCCTTCAAAGACGTTCTCGACCGGGCCCGCCTCCCGGCCACCGTGCGCCTCACTCGCGGCCGCGACATCGCGGCGGCATGCGGTCAGCTCGCCGCCAGTTCGCAGCACTAGCCAGTTCGCAGCTCTACGTACACGCGTGACGCGGGAGCCCCTGACCCCGCCCACCTAGCCGTCAGGCTAACGAGCCGCGACCGACGCGTCTGCGCCGACTCCGCGCCGAAAGGCGCACGGCTTCGACGGCGGAGCTAGCTCGCCGCGGTCGCACGCTGCAGCGCGGGCGTGCAGCTGGAGCGGCCGCGCTTCTCGAGGTACTGCTGGTGGTAGTCCTCCGCCTCGTAGAATGTCTCCGCGGGCTCGAGCTGCGTCACGATCGGCGCGGTCCAGTTCACCTGCTCGCTCGCCTTCGAGCGGAGCGCAGCCTCCTGCTGCTCCTGATCGTGGAAGAAGATCACCGAGCGATACTGATCGCCGATGTCCCATCCCTGGCGGTTGAGCTGCGTCGGATCATGCTTGCCCCAGAAGACGTCGAGCAACTGGTCGTACGAAACGCGCTGCGGGTCATAGGTGACCTCGACGACTTCGGCGTGCCCGGTCCTGTGCGAGCAGACGTCCTCGTACGACGGATTCTCGAGCGTGCCGCCGGTGTAGCCGACGCGCGTGCGCGTCACGCCGTCGAGCTGCCGGAACGCCGCCTCGACACCCCAGAAGCAACCGGCGCCGAACGTGGCCTTCTTCTCCACTACTCCTCCTCCAGTTTGAGTGCAGCCGAATTGATGCAGTAGCGCTGTCCGGTCGGCGCTGGGCCGTCCGGGAAAACGTGGCCGAGATGCCCGCCGCAGTTCGAGCACATGACCTCGGTGCGGATCATTCCGTAGGTCGTGTCCGATTCCTCGTCGATCGCCTCGGCGCTTGCCGGGGCGTAGAACGCCGGCCAGCCGCAGCCGGAGTCGTACTTCGTCTCAGACTGGAACAGCTCCACCCCACAGCCCGCGCAGTGGTACGTACCGGACTCGAACGCGTGGTCGTCTTCGCCGGAGAACGGCGCCTCCGTGCCCTTCTCGCGCAGCACGCGGTACTCCTCCGGGCTGAGCTCGGCGCGCCACTGCTCTTCGGTCTTTTGGACTTTCGTCATCGTTCTCCCTCTTTTGGGTTCCTTCTTACAGTCTTGCTGCTGGCGCCTCCATTACGCGTCCCGTCCGAGGGATGCAGGAGGCCGCCAAGGCGGCCGATGTGGGCCAGAAGGAGGAGCCAAGATGATGAAGGAAGCCGTCGTGCTCATGCGGTTTCTGCGGCACGACCCGGTGGGTCAGCGCTTCGGCGTGGCCGCCCTCGTCATCGCCTGGCTGGCCATCGCCTGGACGAGCGTCTCGTTTGCCGCCGCAGTCCCGGTCACCTTGGGCATCTCCGAGTTCGTCCGGCGCCGGCGCGAAGAGGAAGCCGTCGACGTGGACGATCTCGAGGATCTCTACTAAGCCCTAGACGCGTTCCCGCAGTCTGCCGCGCCGGCGTACGCCGTGGACGACTGCCGCGCTGAGCAAGAGGGCGTCACCCGACAGTGCGAACAGGTCGGCGAGGTTGAACGCCAGCCCGTGCGTGTCGCCCGCCACGACGAGCGGATCCGGAACACCGTGCGACCACGCGAGCATGGAAACGAGATTCCCCAACGCACCGCCACACGCGATCCCGGCTCCGATCGCGGCCGCGTTCGACGAGATGCGCGGAACGAGCACGACGAGCGCTGCGATCAATCCTGCGATCACGAGTGCGGTGAACGGCGACCGCGCGTGATGAAACTCCGCGCGGTCGAGGAGCTTGTGCAGCAGGTCGATAGCTGCGAAGGACATTGCCGTCGCGACGAGAAGTGCACGGCGCAACCTCATGCTTCAGAGCATTGCACGCTCAAGTCCGTCCGACGCACAACCGACCATTTACCCGTGGGACAACGCCGATACCCAAACTGCGTGCCACGCGAAGGCAAGGCGCGCTTGCGTGCACTCGAGGAAGTCGTCGCCCTGCCGCGCCGCAGCCCGCTCATGCCGGAGCTCCAACGAGCCCTCGCCGCTGCTTCAAGGCTGCACACACTGCGCTCCGATCTCGAGCCGGTGCCCGTCCGCCCCACCTCGACGATCAGCGAGGCCGGCGCATACCGCTTCCGGAAGAAGGATCCGATCGACGTGCGCGTGTCGCGTCTCGGTGGACGGGCCACGCTCGGTTTCCTGCACGAGCTTGGGCACCTCCTGGATCACCAGATCTACTACGACCGCAAGTCGCGTGCATGGGCGTCGGAAGTTCACCCAGCCTTCGTGCTCTGGCGTGCCGCAGCCGGATCACTCGAGGTGCGCAAGCTGCCGGGCGGTTACAGCCGGCAACGTTATTTCCAGTCCGTGCACGAGGTGTGGGCGCGCTGCTACGCGCAGACGGTGCTGCTCCGGTCCGGCGATCCCGCACTCGAGCGCCCGCTCGAGAAGCTACTGGCCGACGACGACGCGCACGTCTGGCCGGCGGAGCAGTTCGCTCCGGTGGCGGTTCAGGTGGAGCGAGTCTTCGAGCAGCTCGGCCTCACGCAGCTGACCTTGCCGCTAGCTGCTTAGCTAGCTAGGCACCCTTCTGCGCTTCCAGTTGGCGCGGCTCGGCCGGCTCGCCACGAAGATCCGGGTGCTCGTCGAAGCCGTACTTGACGATCGCGCGCTTCGCTGCGAGAACCTCATCAAGCCGCTGCACCGGCCTGCCGTGCGGCGACCGACGCAGCGTGTCCGGATCCTCCTTCGCTTCACGAACGATCGCGAGCATCGCGTCCGCGAACGCATCCAGCGTCTCCTTGGCCTCGGTCTCCGTGGGCTCGATCATCAGCGCCTCGGCGACGACGAGCGGAAAGTAGATCGTGGGCGGATGGAAGCCGTAGTCCATCAGCCGCTTCGCGACGTCGAGTGCGGAGATGCCGTGCTCTCGCTTGAGCGAGCGCGCGCTGAGAACGAACTCGTGCATCGCGAGTCGGTCGTATGGAAGGTCGTACGCGTCCTTGAGGCGTGCCAGCAGATAGTTCGCGTTCAACACCGCGGCCTCGGACATCTCTCGCAGCCGAGGCCCGTACGACCGGATGTATGCGTACGAGCGGACGAAGACGCCGAACGGCCCGGTGTAGCCGCGCACCTTGCCGATCGACTTGGGGCGGTCGTAGTCGAGCCGGAAGACATCGCCGTCCTTCACGATCGCCGGCACGGGCAGGAATGGCTCGAGTGTGTCGCGCACGACGATCGGGCCGCCCCCGGGCCCTCCCCCGCCGTGCGGCTGCGAAAAGGTCTTGTGCAGGTTGATGTGCACGATGTCGAAGCCCATGTCGCCGGGACGCGAGATCCCGCACACGGCATTGAGATTCGCGCCGTCGTAGTAGAGGAGCGCCCCGGCGTCGTGAAAGATCTTCGAGATCTCCCCGATGTGTTCGTCGAAGAGCCCGAGTGTCGACGGGTTGGTCAGCATCAGGCCGGCCGTGCGCTCGTTGACCAGCTCGCGCAGGTGGGCGACGTCGACGTTCCCGCGCGGATCGGTCTGGACCTTCGCGAGCTTGTAGCCCGCCATGGTGACGCTCGCCGGATTGGTGCCGTGCGCTGTGTCGGCAGTGATGATGGTGTCGCGCTGGTCTCCCTCGCCGCGGTCGGCGAAGTACGCGCGCATCAGCATCAGCCCCGTGAGCTCGCCCTGCGACCCGGCGGCGGGCTGCAGCGAGCAGGCGTGGAGGCCGGACACCTCGATCAGCGCCTCCTGGAGCCGCCACATCAGCTCGAGCGCGCCCTGGATCCCGTCCTCCTCCTGGTACGGATGGAGATCCCGGAACCCCGGCAGCATCACGAGGCGCTCGTTGACTCGTGGGTTGTACTTCATCGTGCATGACCCGAGCGGGTAAAACCCGGTATCGATCCCGAAGTTGCGTGTCGAGAGCTCTGTGAAGTGCCTCACGATCTCCGGCTCGGCCAGCTCCGGCAGTCGCGGCGGCTCCGCGCGGCGGAGCTCTTCGGGTACCTCGGCGGCGGGAATGTCGTAGTGGTGCAGCTCCCCGGCGCGCCGACCGGCCTGCGACTTCTCGTAGATGAGCTTCATCGCGCGAGCACCTCGGCAAGGCGGTCGATGTCCGCCGGCGTGCGGCGCTCGGTCACCGCGACGAGGAGCGCGTCGTCGAGGCCCGCGTAGTCCCGGCCGAGCGCGTAGCCAGGGTGGACGCCCTGTTCACGCGCGTCGCGAATCGCATCCTTCGCGCTCCGTCCGACTCGCACTGCAAACTCCTTGAATGTTGCCCGTTCAGGAAACACGAGCTCGAGCCCGGCCTCCGCCAGCCGGCCTTTTGCGTACTCCGTGAGGCTCATACAGGTCTCCCCCACCTCGCGGAGTCCCTGCGGGCCCAGCCACGACAGGTGGACCAGCCCCGCCAGCGCCAGCAATGTCTGGTTCGTCGTGATGTTGGACGTTGCCTTCTCGCGCCGGATGTGCTGCTCCCGGGTCTGCAGTGTGAGGACATAGCCGCGCTTGCCCGCGGCGTCTAAGGTCTCGCCGACGATCCGGCCCGGCATACGACGGATGAACTCGCTTCGCGCAGCGAGGAATCCGTAGTGCGGGCCGGCGAAGGACTGATAGTTGCCCGCGCTCTGCCCTTCGCCGATCGCCATCCCGGCCCCGTACGCACCCGGCGCTTCGAGCACGCCGAGCGAGACCGGATCGACGTGTGCCACGGAAACCGCTCCCGCCTCGTTCGCCGCGGCGGCGAGCTCCGGCGCCGGCTCCAGTACGCCGAAGAAGTTCGGCTGCTGGAAGATCACGCAGGCGGCGCCGGCTGCGGCCTCTCGAAGCTCGTCCGGATCGGTGACACCGCTGCGGTGCGGCACCTCGACGACCTCGAGCCCGAAGCCCGGTGCGTATGTCTTCACGACCTGCCGGACCTGCGGGTTCGTCGCCTCGGTAACGACGACCTTGCCTCGCCCCGTCGCGTGCTTCGCGACGTAGCACGCGTCCGCGGCGACGGTCGTGCCGTCGTAACCGGACGCGTTCGAGACGTCCATCCCCGTCAACTCACAGATCGCGGTCTGGTACTCGAAGATCGCCTGGAGCACGCCCTGGCTCATCTCGGGCTGATACGGCGTGTAGGCCGTCAGGAGCTCTCCGCGCTGCAGGACTGCGTCGACGACCGCAGGGACGTAATGGTCGTAGATCCCGGCGCCGAGGAACGACAGCTCCTGTGTCGTGTCGACGTTCCGCGCGGCCAGTTCCTCCAGATGACGTGACAGCTCCTGCTCGGTGAGCGGTGGCTCGAGGTCGAGCTCCCGGTCGAAGCGCACCGCCTCCGGGATGTCACGGAAGAGCTCGTCGACCGAAGAGACGCCGATCGCCGCGAGCATCTCCTCGCGGTCGCGGTCTGTCAGCGAGAGATAACCCACTAGGAGTCTGCGACGACCTGCTTGTAGGCCTCGACGTCGAGGAGCGCGTCCGCTTCCGAGGGATCGGCCAGGCGAATCCGGACCAGCCAGCCCTCGCCGTACGGATCCGCGTTCACAGTCTCGGGCTCCTCCACCACCTTCGCGTTGACCTCGAGGACCTCGCCGGAGAGCGGCGCGATCACGTCGGACACCGCCTTCACGGACTCCACCTCGCCGTACGGCGATTCCTTGGCAATGTTGTCGCCCACGTTCGGCGGTTCGTAGTGCACGAGCTCGCCCAGGGCGTCCTGTGCGAACCACGTGATGCCGAGTAGCGCCTCGTCGCCGTCGAGCCGGGCCCAGTCGTGTTCCTTGTGGTACCTGAGGTCATCGGGATAGGACTCGCTCGCTGCCACTTAGTGATCCTCTCGGTTGTAGATCGGTTTCTTGACCACTCGTGCCCGGCGCGACTTCCCTCGAATGTCGATCGCCAGCTCGGTGTCGGGCGCGGCGGCTTCGGCCGGCACATAGCCGAGCCCGATGCCGCGGTCGAGCATCGGCGAGTGAGTCCCGGACGTAACCTCGCCGCCACCCTCGATCGGCATGCCCTGGCGCGGGACCGCCTTCTCCTCCATCACGAACGGGACGAGCTTCCGCACCGGCCCGAGCGCCTTGATCTCGCGCAAGTCCTGTGCCCCTGAGAACTCCTTGTCCAGTGCGCAGCACCAGCCGAGCCCGGCCGAGATCGCGTCCGTGTCCGGCGTGATGTCGTTCCCGTGCAGCGGGTAGCACGCCTCGATGCGAAGCGTGTCGCGGGCACCGAGCCCGCAGGGCACGGCGCCGCGCTCGAGCACGCGATCCCAGAGTGTTCCCGCGTCCTCCGCCATGACGAGCAGCTCGCATCCGTCCTCGCCCGTGTAACCCGTGCGGTTGACCATGCACTCGATGCCGTCGATTTCTCCCTCGGCGAACGTGAACTGTCTCGCCTCGGGCAAGCCGAGCCGCTCGATCGCGCGAGGCCCTTGCACGGCGAGGAGCCCGTACTCGTCCGATACGTCGCGGACGTCGGAGCCCGGGATCTCGCGCTCCTTCAGCCAGCGGAAGTCTGCTGCCCGGTTGGCCGCGTTCACGACGAGCAGGTACCGAAACTCGTCCAGGCGGTAGACGATCAGGTCGTCGAGGATCCCGCCGCGCTCGTTCGTCAACAGCGTGTACTGCGCCTGACCGGAGCCGATCTTGTCCAGGTTGTTCGAGAGCGTGGCCTGCAGCAGCTCCGTCGCCCGTGGTCCCTCGACCTCGAACTCGCCCATGTGCGAGACGTCGAAGACGCCGGCGTCTGCCCGCACGGCCTTGTGCTCGGGGATGACTCCCTCGTACTGAACCGGCATCTCCCAACCGGCGAAGGGGACCATGCGAGCCCCCTGGGCTACGTGCCGGTCGTGCAGAGGGGTTCGCTGGAGCGTCTGAGCCATGCTCCGACGATGCTAACGAGCCTCAGAAAGGTGCCGCTCCGGCTGAGTCTCCAAGGAGTCGCAGCCGGAGCGACGGACCGGGTCGTGGGGCCAACCGGGGAGGTGAACCCCAAGAGGGCACCCGTTCACTACCGCCGTCGCTGCGGCTTAAAACCTCCGCCGCCGGATTAGTCGTCGCGCAAGAAGGACGGCACGTCGAGCTCCTGCGAGGAATCGAAGCCCTCACTGGGGGCAGCAGCAGGGACGGGTGCGTCGCGCTCTGCCTCACGGCGCCGGCGGCGGCGAGCCTGGCCGCCGAAGCCAGTAGCGATCACCGTGACTCGAACCTCGTCGCCGACTGAGTCGTTGATGACGGCGCCGAAGATGACGTTCGCATTCTGGTCCGCGGCGCCGGTCACGACTTCGGCGGCCTCGTTGACCTCGAACAGCCCGATGTCGGAGGGCCCGGTCACATTCAGGAGAATCCCGGTCGCGCCTTCGATCGACGCCTCGAGGAGCGGGGACGACACCGCGCTGCGCGCGGCCTCCGCGGCACGGTTCTCGCCCGACGCGCTCCCGATGCCCATCAGGGCAGAGCCCGCGTCGCGCATGATCGTCCGCACGTCCGCGAAGTCGAGGTTGACGAGGCCAGGCTCGGTGATCAGGTCCGTGATCCCCTGCACGCCCTGGCGCAGGATGTCGTCGGCCATCCGGAACGCGTCGACTACCGAGGTCTGCCGCTCGACCACCTGAAGCAGCCGGTCGTTCTCGATCACGATCAGCGTGTCGACGCGGTCGCGCAGCTGGTCGATGCCGCGCTCGGCCTGATCCGCGCGCTTGCGTCCCTCGAACGCGAACGGCCGCGTCACGACGCCGACCGTGAGCGCACCGATCTCCTGACCGAGCTCGGCAACGATCGGCGCGCCGCCGGTGCCTGTGCCGCCTCCCTCGCCCGCGGTGATGAAGACCATGTCGGCGCCCTTGAGCGCCTCCTTCAGCTCGTCCCGGCTCTCCTGCGCTGCTGCGAGCCCGATCTCCGGATCGGCGCCGGCACCGAGACCGCGCGTCACGGTCGAGCCCACCTGGATCTTCACGTCCGCGTCTGCCATCAGCAGGGCCTGCGCATCCGTGTTCACGGCGATGAACTCGACCCCGGCGAGGCCTGCGTCGACCATGCGGTTGACCGCGTTCGTGCCGCCGCCGCCGACGCCGACGACCTTGATCACCGCGAGATAGTTACCTGTCTGGCTCATGACATTGAAGGTTGCCCGGCCTCAAGCTGGACTAAAGCGTTGGGGCGGCCGAACGCCTCTTGCGAAGCAGGGTACGCTCCGGCACCTGCAGTGTCAACGCGGGTAACCATCAAGCTCAACCTGAGGGTTGAGGGTTGCGGCCCGCGACAGGTCTTTCCGGGACGGCGACGTCGAGATAGTCGGGGCCGCCCTCCCCGGGTAGCGCGAACGCCGGTAGCAGGTGATGGGCGATGGCGATCTTCAGCCCGAGGTCGACGGGTGCGCCGAGCCTGACCTCGAGGCCGCCGCGCAGTCCAAGCGTGATCTGCCCGTCGAGCGCACGGACGAACGAGACCCGTTGCGAGAAGCTGCTTCCGACGAACGCGGCGAGCGAACGCGCGGCCAGCCCTCCCGGCTCGTCGGCGAGGAGCGCGCCGATCTCGATCTCGGTCTGTGGCGGCAGCCAGACGCGGGGCAGCAGCCGACGCCCGCCCCGTTCGATTGGCCCAATCACGCGCCCCCGCGCCGACACGAGCCAGGAGTCCGCGCCGCGGCGCAACACGGCCACGGGCACCTCGGGAACGACCCGTACTCGCAGGGTGTGCGGGAAAGCACGGTCGACGACGGACGCTCGGACTGCAGCCAGGCCGTCGACGTGTTGCTCGGCAGCCGCTCCGTCGACGACGACGAGACTCCGTCCTCGGTACGAACGGAGCACGGCCTGCACCTCAGCGGCCAGCTCGGGTGACGCGCCTTCGACCTCGACTCGCTGCAGCGCGAACATCGAGCTCTCGCGGGCGAGCGCGTAGAGCCCTGCCGCAACGACGATGATCGCGGCGCCGAGGAGCAGCGACCTCCCCGAAGGCACGAACCGCAGCACGTCGACGCGCGTGCGAGCGCGCAGCGGCAAGACCTTCTCGGACATGCGGCTGACTTCGCCGCGCCTCGCGCAGGTCCTACTCGGCGAGTGCCGGGAGCGCGATCGGGCCGAGGAACTCGACCTCGTGCTGCAGCGCCACCCCGAACTGCTCTCTCGCCCGCCGCCTGGCCTCGGCCATCAGCGCAACGGCGTCGGCGGTGCGGGCTCCGCCGGCGTTCTCGATGAAGTTCGCATGCCGGGGCGAGATCTGCGCACCACCGATGCGGTGGCCCTTCAAGCCGCACGCCTCGAGCATCCGCCCCGCTGTCAGCTCGTGCTCCGGGTTTTTGAACACGCTCCCATAGGTTCGCTTGTTCGTGGGCTGGGCGGCCTTGCGCTTCGCCTGCATGCCCGCGACGGTCGCCTTGATCTCGTCGACCGGACGTGGAGTGAGCCGGAACTCGACGCATGCCACGACCTGGCCGTGCTCGAGCTCGGAGTGCCGGTAGCGGAGGCCGAGCTCCTCGGGTGTGCGCCAGTCGGCGCCGTCGCCGTCGACGACGAGCGCTCGTTCGAGAATGGCCGCCCAGTCGCCTCCGTAGGCCCCGGCGTTCATCCAGACCCCGCCACCGGTCGTGCCGGGGATCGCGCACGCGAACTCGAAACCGCCGAGCCCCGCTGCCCGCGCGCGGTGGAGGCAAACGGCGTTCGGCGCCCCACCTCCCGCAACCAGTAACTCGTCGCGCACGTCCGCCTGTGCGAGCTCGCCGGCCAGCTTCACGACGAGGCCGTCGAATCCCTCGTCGGCCACGAGCAGATTCGAGCCGAGGCCCACCGTCGCGACCGGCAGATCGCGCTCGTTTGCGTACCGAAGCGCGTCCTGGACCTCGTCGAGCGTTTCAGGACGTGCGAGCGCCCGCGCAGGCCCGCCGGTCCCGACCGTCGCGAAGCGGGAGAGGTCGACGCGCTTCTCGATCTTCATCCTCGCTCCTCGAGGATCGTCCCGGCGGCACGGTCGACGTCTCCGGCCCCGATCGTCACCACCCGGTCTCCCGGCCGGATGAGGCTGCCGAGATAGTGCGCTCCCTCTTCCACGGACGGGGTCCACGCAACCGCCATCCCCGGCCGCAGCTCCGTGAGTGCATCAACGACGAGCTTGCCGGTCACGCCCGGCACGGGGTCCTCGCGGGCCGCGTAGACGTCGGTGACCGCGACGGCGTCCGCGCCGGCAAGGGCACCGGCGAGCTCGCGCGCGAGGTGGCGCGTGCGGGAGTACAGATGCGGCTGAAACAGAACGAGGAGGCGGCCGCCGTCGCGGAGGGCAGCCAGCGTGGCGGCGATCTCAGCTGGGTGATGCCCGTAATCGTCGTACACCTCGACACCGTGCGCCTCTCCTCGTCGCTCCAGCCGCCGCGTTGCACCGGCGTACTCCGCGAGCCGGGGCGCTGCTTCGTCACGTGTCACGCCCATGAGCTCGAGCGCCGCCAGCGCGCAGGCTGCATTGCGGCGGTTGTGCTCGCCGGCAACCGCGAGCGGTCCGTCGTACGGCGCGACGTCGTCCCCACGGACCGCCGAGGGCACTGCCGCCAGCCAGTCCTCGAAGAGCTCGTTGACCTCGGCGAGCGAGCCGAACGTCGTGTGGTGATCCAGATCGACGTTCGTGATGACGGCGACCCGCGGGCGGAGCGCGGCCACCGTCCGATCCGACTCGTCGCCCTCGACGACCAGCCAGCCCTCGCCCGTGCCGGCGTTGCCTCCGAGCTGCGGGATCTCGCCGCCGATCAGCCAGGCCGGATCACGACCGAGCCGTTGCAGGCAGTACGCGATCATCGCGCTAGTGGTCGTCTTGCCATGAGCGCCGGCGACGACAACCGAGTCACGGAGCGACACCAGCTCTGCCAGCAGCTCGGCGCGACTCTTGCCGGCGACCTGTCCGGCAAAGGCAGTCGAGACGAACGACTCCCAGCCCTCTGGCGGTTCGGGCGGCTCGGCGGAGATGTCGACTTCGATTCCCCCGAGGTGATCGAGATACGGCGTCTGCGCACGGTCCCAGCCACGCACCTCGGCTCCCCAGGCGCGGGCGAGCAGCGCATATCCGCTCATCCCGGCGCCGCCGATGCCGGCGAGCCACAGCCGCCGCCCTTCAAGTGGCGAGGGCAATGAGCTCCTCCGCGATCACGTCGGCGGCGTTCGGCTTTGCGAGCTCGAGTTGCGCGCGCGACATGTCCGCCAGCCTGCGCGGGTCGTCGAGTAGAGACCGGATCAACTCCGGCGCACGTCCCGCTTCGCTCTCCGGCACGACGATCGCGCCGCCGCCGCGCTCGAAGTAGCGTGCGTTCTTCGTCTGGTGGTCGCCGGTTGCGAAGTCCCCGGGAATCAGCACGACCGGCTTTCCGGCTGCGGCCAGCTCCCAGACCGAACCGCCTGCACGGGCAAGGACCAGGTCACTCGCCCCGAGTGCGGCGCCGAACTCCTCCGTGAAGGCGAAGAGCCGGTAGTCGGGGCGCGACACCTTCTTCTGCAGCTCGTCGTAGTCACGCGTGCCGCTCAAGTGCAGGACGGCCGGACCGCGCGCTCCGAACGCTTCGAACGCCAGGTCGTTGAGCACGCGAGCGCCGAGCGACCCGCCGAACACCAGCAGGACCGGCCCGGTCTCGGGCAGACCGAAGACCCGGCGTCCTTCCGCCTGCGGCAACGGCCGCGAGCGCGCCGGGATGGGGCGGCCCGTCACGACGTACTTCGGGCCATCTCGACCGTCGATCGGAAACGACAGGAAGACCCGGCGTGCGAACGGCGCCGCGAGTCGGTTCGCGAGACCGAAGTGCGCGTCTGCCTCGAGCAGCGCACTCGGGATCCCGCGCCGCGCCGCGGTGTAGACCATCGGGCCGGCGACGTAGCCGCCGCCCCCGAGCACGAGGTCCGGCTTCCGCGCGTCCAGGATCCGCCGGCAAGCACGCGGCGCGCGCGCGGCGAGCAACAGTGCGCGAGCGAGTGCAGGTGTCGGACGACGCGGGAGGCCGGAGATCCGGAAGGTGTCGAGCGCGTAACCCGCCTCAGGGACGAGCCGCGCTTCGATGCGATCGGGCGACCCGGCGAACGTCACCAGCACGCCGCGGCGCTCGAGCGACTCCGCGACCGCCAGCGACGGCGCCACGTGTCCTGCCGTCCCTCCGGCCGCGATCACGCACCGCAACTCTCGCTCGTGCTCCATGCCTGCCGGCGATGTTAAGGAGGATGCCGACGCTCAGGAGCGCGACCACGAGGCTCGACCCCCCGTAGGAGATGAACGGAAGCGGGATTCCCGTCAGCGGGGCGAGCCCGAGGACGGCGGCCAGGTTGATGACCGCCTGTCCGCACACCAGCCCGACGAGCCCGGCGGCGAGCCGCTTGCCGAACGGGTCGGTGCAGGCCAGAGCCACGCGCAGTCCTGCATAGGCGAACGTCGCATACGCGGCGATCACCGCGGTCACGCCGAGGAGCCCCAGCTCCTCTCCGATCACGGCCATGATCATGTCCGTATGCGCTTCCGGGAGGTAGTTGATCTTCCCGATCCCATTCCCGAGGCCGACGCCGAGCAGGCCGCCCGAACCGAGCCCGATCATCGCCTGCACGGTCTGAAAGCCGGCCCCTTGCGGGTCCTTCCAGGGGTCCAAGAAGCTGAAGATACGTGCGCGCCTATATGGCTCGAACCAGATCGCTGCGAGCCCGACGGCGGCGGCGATGCCGACCCCCGACGCAAGTGTCGGCATCGGCGTGCCTGAGATAAGCAGTACGGCCAGCAGGACCACGACGAGCGAGATTGCGGTGCCGAGGTCCGGCTCGGCGAGGATCAGGGCGCAGAAGACGCCGAGCATGAGTCCCACCGGTCGCCAGAGCTCGCGCAACGTGCGCGGCGCAGGCCGCTTGCACAGGTAGGCGGCGGCCCAGACCGCAAGCGCGAGCTTCGCAAGCTCGGAGGGCTGGAAGGTTGCGGGGCCGACCTCGATCCAGCGTCGCGCGCCGTTGATGCGCGAGCCGATGACGAGCACTGCGAGACAGCCGCCGAGCGCGACGAGAACGAAGCCCGGCGCGAGCAGCCGCAGTCGACGGTAGTCGAAGCGCGCCGCCGCCATCATCAGCGCCACCCCGATCAGCGCGTAGACACCCTGCTTCTTCAGATACGACATCGGATCGGTCTTCGCGAGCGCGGCGGGTGCCGAGGTCGCGCTGTAGACCATCACGAGCCCGAACGCAACCAGGGCAAGGGTCACGAGGACGAGCAGATGCTGCTCGAGCTGGACCTTCTTCACCAGAGTTCCTTGACGAGACGCCGGAACGTCTCGCCGCGTTCCTCGAAGTCGCGGAACTGGTCGTAGCTCGCACAGGCCGGCGAAAGGAGGACGACGTCGCCCGGCTCGGCGTCGCCTGCAGCGGCACCGACCGCGGTGGCGAGATCGCCGGAACGCCGATACGAACGCCCGGCGCGGCCGAGCGCGGCGGCAAGCTCTTCCGTTGCCTCTCCGATCAGGTCGATCGACCGCACGGTGTTCGGGATCTGCTCCGCGAGCTCCTCGAATGACTCACCTTTCAGAGAGCCGCCGAGAATGAGACGGACCGGCTGGCCCGCGTAGGCAGCGATGCCACGTCGGGCAGCAGCGGTGTTGGTCGCCTTGGAGTCGTTGACGAAACGCACGCCGTCGATCTCGCCGACGAGCTCGAGCCGATGCTCGACTCCCGGGAACGTGCGCAGTGCGCTTGCAATAGCAGCGTCTTCGAGTCCTGCGGCACGTGCTGCGGCAGTCGCGGCGGCTGCGTTCTCGCGGTTGTGCTCGCCCGGGATCAGCGGCTCCGCCGGCAAGGGGTCGTCACCCGCAAACTCAACGCGCATTGCGCCGCCCGGAATGTTGCCGAAGCCGCGGGGCACAACGGCCGTGTCCGCTGCGGTCTGGTTTTGGAAAACGCGAATCTTGGCGTCGCGGTAGGCGTCAAACGTGCCGTGCCGGTCCAGATGGTCGGGCTCGAGGTTCAGCAGGACGGCGACGCGCGGCCGGAAGCGGTGCACGTCCTCGAGTTGGAAGCTCGACAGCTCGCACACGATCCACGCATCCGGAGAAAGCGCTCCGTCGAAGCCTGTCAACGGCCGGCCGACGTTCCCCGCCACCGCAACCGGCGTGTCCGCGGCCCGGAAGATCGCTCCGAGCAACTCGCTGGTGGTCGTCTTGCCGTTCGTCCCCGTGACACCGACGAAGGGATTTCGGAGCAGGCGGAAGCCGAGCTCCACCTCGCTCCACACGGGGATCCCGCGCGTACGCGCAGCCGCCGGCAACGGCGAATCTCCGGGCACACCCGGGCTCTTGATCAACAGCTCGACGTCGTCCAGCAACCGTTCCTCCTCAGTCCCCAGGTGGACTTCGACGCCCGCGTTGGCAAGCCTCCCGGGGTCGATGTCCCCGGCTCGGTCGGCCCCGACGGTGGGGACTCCACGGCGTGCGAGCGCGAGCGCGGCGGCCTCGCCGGACCGCGCGAGCCCGACGACGAGCGCCCGTCGAGGCAGCCTCACGGCTTGCGTGCGCTGCCGTAGAGGTTGCCCTGAGCCGGGGCCACAGTCACCTCGACGAACCCTGCTTCGCTGAAGATCTGCTCGAGCTCACGTTCGCCTAAGTTCAACGCGGAATCGGCGCGCTCCTCGTCCTGCTCGAAGACCGCTACGAAGCCCCCGCTTCGGAGCACTCGTAGGAATTCGGCGGCCTGCTCCGGACCGGCTACGGCCAGCGGGGCCAGGATCGCGTCGACCTCCGAGTCCGGCAGCGGCAGGACCTCGGCGGTTCCCACCAGGTAGAAGACGTTCGGCGCCACGCTCGCCCGACGCACGTCGTCGAGCCGGTCCACGGACGGGTCGACCGCTAGCACGACGCCGTCCGGCGCAACGCGCTTGGCCGCCTCGGATGTCAGCAGCGCTCCAACGTCGACGACCGTGTCGCCCGGCTCGAGCCGCGCTTGGTCGAAGAGCAGGTCGAGTTGCGCGATCAGCGGCGGAAGAATGTGAAGTCGTTGTAGAAGAGGGCGAACCCGACGGCGCACAGGATCGCGGTGACGATCCAGAACCGCACCATGATCTTCGTCTCGGACCACGCCTTCATCTCGAAGTGGTGATGGATCGGCGTCATCAAAAAGACGCGTCGGCCGAAGTACTTGAACGAGATCACCTGAACGATCACGGACAGCGCCTCGATCGCGAAGATGCCGCCGATGAAGAGCAGCAAGAAGATCGTCTTGGTGAAGATCGCCATTGCGGCGAGCGCGCCGCCGATCGCCATCGCGCCGGTGTCGCCCATGATGACCTCCGCGGGGAAGGCGTTGTACCAGAGGAATCCAATCGTCGCGCCGATCAGCGCCGCGCCGACGATCGCGAGGTCGAGCCGGCTGTCGAACCGTCCCCCGGGGTTCCCTGAGCGGATGTAGGTGACGACGGAGATGGCCGTGAACGTGAGCAGCGCGATGATCCCGGTCCCGGCTGCGAGTCCGTCCAGACCGTCCGTGAGGTTGACCCCGTTTGCCGTCCCGGCGATGACGAGGAACAGCAGGACGTACCAGCCCCAGGAGAGTTCGATGTTCCACTGGACGACCGGAATGAAGACGTCCGTCGGCAGGTGCTGGTGATCGGCAGCGAAGCCGACGCCGACCGTGATCAGTGCGAGCAGCAGCATCTTCCAGCGGCCGCGCAGGCCGAGCGAACGCCGGTGCGTCAGCTTGATGAAGTCATCCAGGAAGCCGATCGCGCCGCAACCGAGGGTCACGAACAGAACAGTGAGCGCAGGCACCTTGTACTTGGAGACCGCAAGGAACGCGGCCGTGGCGACGACCAGGATGAGCAGCCCACCCATCGTGGGCGTGCCCTGCTTGACGCGATGGCCCTCGGGCCCTTCCTCGCGGATGTGCTGCCCGAACTCGTTCCTACGGAGGAAGTCGATGAACTTCGGACCGACGATGATCGACACGACCATGGCGATCACGCCCGCGGCTAGGACGCGGATCAAGCCGCAGGTACCTTGGTGAGTGCGGCTGCTACGGCTTCGAGACCGACCGCCCGCGACGCCTTTACGAGCACGGCGTCGCCGGGGCGAACCACGTCGTCCACCTGCCGAAGGGCATCGTGGACGTTCGCGACCCAGCGTCCGGAGACGCCGCCCTCGAGGTACCCACGTGCGAGGTCGCCGACAGCAAGGAGCTCGTCGACCCCGAGCTCGGCGGCAGCCTCACCGACCTCACGGTGGTAGTCCGGGCCGGTGCGGCCGAGCTCGGCCATGTCGCCGAGGATCGCGACGCGTCGCCGGTCTTCCGCGCGTTCCGCGAGGTACGCAAGCGCGGCTCGCATGGAGACCGGGTTCGCGTTGTACGCGTCGTTGATGAGGAGGCCTCCGCCCGGGAGCTCCCCCTCCTCCCCGCGCCAGCGCGAGAAGTCCACCTCGACCGACTTCGGTCGCGGCAGGCCGAGAGCATCGAGCGCGGCCAGCGCAGCCGCCGCGTTCTGCGCTTGGTGACGAGCGGTGAAGTTGAAGCTCACGCCCCCGACGAGCGCACGCTCTCCGGCTGGCTGCACGCTCTCGGGCGCGACGCGGACGACGTCGATGTCGTCACGATCGACGGGAAAGTCGAAAGGCACGATCGCCGTTCCCCCAGGCGGCAGCGCTGTGATGAGCTCCCCCTTCGCCCGGCGGACGCCGTCGACCGAGTCCACGAGCTCGAGGTGGACGGGCCCGACATTCGTGATGATGCCGACCTCCGGTTGCGCAATCTCGCAGAGGTGAGCAATCTGGCCGAAGCCGCGCATCGCGAGCTCGAGGATGCACACCTCGATGTCGGGCTCGAGGCGGCAGAGCGTGAGCGGAACGCCGATCTCGTTGTTGTAGCTCGCCTCCGCCGCAATCGTTCGCGCCGACGGCGCGCACAACGCCGCGAGGATGTCCTTCGTCGACGTCTTTCCCATCGAACCGGTGATGCCGACGACTCGTGCGGAGCTGCGATCACGCACTGCCCGGCCGATCCGTCCGAGTGCGGCGAACGCATCGTCCGGGACGAGGGTCGCGGCGGCGCCTTGCCGCAGGGCGTCCTCGACGTACTCCGACCCCCGTCCGACGGCGACAAAGAGGTCGCCGGGAACGATCCGCCGCGAGTCGACCTGCACACCGGTGACGCGATCGGCGCGGGCGTCCAGGCGGCCGAGGCCTTCGAGCAGGCCCGTCTCGAGCGGAATCATGCAGGCGCCTTCAAGCGCCGGAGTGCGTCACGTGCAACCTCGCGGTCGTCGAATGGCAGCTTCTGCCCGGCGATCTCCTGTCCCTGCTCGTGTCCCTTGCCGGCGATGAGCACGACGTCGCCGGCACGCGCCGACTCCAGTGCGCGCTCGATCGCGCGCCGACGGTCGAGCTCCACGTCGAGGTCGAGCCCGTCGATGATCTCGGCGGCGATGGAGGCCGGATCCTCGCTGCGTGGGTTGTCTGAAGTGACGAGGGCGACATCCGCGAGCTCGGTGACGACCTGCCCCATGATCGGCCGCTTCGCGCGGTCGCGGTCCCCGCCGGCGCCGAAGACGCAGATCACCCGTCCGCGGGCTAGCTCGCGCGCGGCTTCGAGCGCCGTCTCCAGCGCGCCTGGAGTGTGCGCGTAGTCCACGAGCACGGTGAACGGCTGTCCCTCGTCGACCGAATCGAAGCGGCCGGGAACGCGGTCGACCAGCTCGATGCCGCGTTTGATCGCCTCCTCGGCGATGCCGAGCGAACGCGCGGCCGCGGCGGCTGCCAGCGCGTTCTCGACGTTGAAGCGGCCGCGCAGCTTGACCTCGATGCCGGCGAGGTCGTCAGAAGGGCGGAAGGTGACGGCGTCCGGAACGTCCTCCGCCAAGCGTGCGCCGAACTCGTCACCGACGTTGATCACGGCGCGCGACGTCTGCGCGAAGAGCCGCCGTTTCGACTCGAAGTAGTCCTCCATCGAGCCGTGGAAGTCGAGGTGGTCTTGGGTCAAGTTCGTGAAGACGAGCACCGCAAAGCGCGTGCCGTCGAGGCGGCGCTTCGCCGATGCCATCGACGTTGCCTCCATCACGCAGGCTCGATTGCCGGCCTCGCGCATCTCGCGGAAGAGCCGCTGCAAATCGATCGACTCCGGTGTGTTCAGGCCGACTTCTCGCACCTCGCTCCCGACTCTACGTTCGACGTTGGTCAGCAATCCGGGCCGCTCGCCCGCCGCGGTCAAGATCGACCAGAGCAGATATGCAGTCGTCGTCTTGCCGTTCGTGCCTGTGATTGCCGCAACGGAGAGCTCGGCCGTGGGATCGCCGAAGAACGCGACCGCCGCACGTGGCATTGCGGCTCGCACGCTCGGCACGATGATCTGCGGGACGCCGAGGTCGAGCTCGCGCTCGACGACGAGCGCAACCGCACCCCGCTCCACCGCCTCGCCGGCGAAGTCGTGCCCATCGAGCTTCGCACCCGGGATGCAAAAGAAGAGAGAGTCGCGCGGCACCTCCCGGGCGTCGTACGCCAGCTCGCGGATCTCGAGGGCCCCGCTTCCAACGACGTCGGTCGGAGCCAGCGCAGCGATGAGCCGCTCCAGCTGCATGTCGCCGGTCAAGTCTAGTGCGAGCCTCCCATGGGGTTACGGTTGCATCGTGATCGATCGGCTTCCCCCGGTGTTGCTTCGACTGGAAGGCCTCGCAGTCCTCGTCGGCTCGCTCGTCCTCTACTTCCATGCGGATTTCGGATGGCTGCTGCTCGTAGTCCTGTTCTTCGCGCCCGATGTGTCTTTCGCCGCATACGGACTGGGACCGCGCCTAGGCGCCGTGGCCTACGACGTGCTCCACACGGAGATCTTCCCGATTGCCCTGGGAGTCGCGGGCGTCGTCGCCGGCTCCGAGCGTCCGGTCCAGGTCGCCCTGATCTGGCTCGGGCACATCGGCATGGATCGAACGCTGGGCTACGGCCTCAAGTACCCGAGTGCCTTCAAGGACACCCACCTCGCCCGGGTCTAGTACAGGTAACACGCGCGCGAATCGCGAGCCCCTGACCCCGCCCACCAGCCGTCAGGCTAGCCTCGAGGTGCTGACGCGTCAGTGACGCAGGCGTGCCGAAAGTGGGACTCCTACTGAGGAGGCGTGACAGCGTCCGGCGGAACCTCGAGGTACTGCAGGTCGAACCGGGCTATCTGCTGGAACGCCGGCGCGGCCACGACCCCGCCCCAGATGGCATTGCGCGGCTCGTCCACCGTGACGAGGACGACGAGCCGCGGCCGCGACGCCGGCACGATGCCGACGAACGACGCGACGTAGCGTCCCGTCGCGTAGCCGCCGTGCGAGTCCGGCTTCTGCGCCGTGCCGGTCTTGCCGGCGACCTGGTAGCCCTGAATGGCAGCGGTCTGGCCGGTTCCCTCCGCGACCACGTCCTTCATCATCCTCATGAGCTCACCGGCGATTCGCTCGGAGACCAGCCGCCGCCGGTGGAGCGACGGCCGCCCGCCACCTTCGACGTGGTCGACGATGTGCGGTCGCGACCACACTCCGCCGTTGGCGATCGCCGCAAATGCGGCTGCCATCTGCACAGGCGTGACCGCGATGCCCTGCCCGATCGGCACGTTGCCGATCGTCGACCCGGACCACTTCTCGGGCGGGAGGAGGATCCCGGGACTCTCGCCCGGGAAGTCCACCCCCGTCGTGCGGCCGAAGCCGAAGCGTGAGATCCAGGACGAGATGCGAGTTCGACCGAGCATCTGCGCGAGAGTGATCGCGCCGATGTTGGACGAATGCGCGAGGATCTGCGCAACGGAGTAGTTGACAGTCCCGCGCTCCTCGGCGTCGTGGATGACACGGTCTGCTACGTGAAGTTGGTACGGGAGCGTGAAGCGTGTCGAGGGCGACACGATCTTCTCCGAGAGGGCGCCGGCGACGGTGACGAGCTTGAACGTCGAGCCGGGCTCGTATGTGTCCGTCACGGTGCGGTTGCGCTGCAGGTCGGATGGCGCCGACGGATAGCGATTCGCGTCGTAGCCCGGTTGTACGGCCATCGCCAGGATCGATCCTGTGCGCGGGTCGAGCACGAGCGCGCTCGCGCTCTTAGCGTTCCACCTGCGAACCGTCTCGCGGAGCACTTGCTCGGCGTTGGCCTGGATGCTGTGATCGAGCGTGAGATGGAGACTCTTCCCTGCTACCTCGGGTCGTTCGTTCTGGACGTCGATCACCCGGCCGCCGGGGTCTTTCACAACAGTCTCCCGCCCGGCCTTGCCGGCGAGGGCGCGATCGAACTGGAGCTCGAGGCCCGCCAAGCCGTTGCCGTCGATGCCGACGTAGCCCAGCACCTGAGCCGCGACCGATCGCTGCGGATAGCTGCGCCGCTCCTCGGGGTAGAAGCCGAAGCCGGGCAGCTTCAGTGCCTGTAGCGCCGCCGCCTGGGCCGGGTCGGCCTGGCGAGCGACGTAGACGAAACCGTGCGTTCGGTCCGCGAGGATCGGATACAGACGGTCGGCGTCGAGTCCGAGTGTGCGCTCGGCGGCAACGGCCGCGCGGCGCGGGTTCGTGATCTGCATCGGGTTCGCGTACACGGTGGTCGCACGCTCACCGAGCGCGAGCTCCACGCCGTTGCTGTCGTAGATGGTGCCGCGGCCCGCCGGGATCGTGACCGCTTCGCGGTGCTGGGTCCGGCCGAGGCTCGAGAGCGACTCCGCCCGAACGCCCTGGAGCCAGACCGCCCGCAGCAGGAGCCCTGCGAAGGCGAAGGTCAGAACTGCGAGCAAGAGCCGGATCCGCCGGTTGACGACGCGGCTCACGTGTGCCTAGCGCCGGAGCGTCACGTAATGCATCTGATCCGGAGCCGCCTCCACCAAGCCGAGCTGCCTGGCGGCAAGCCTCTGGATGCGCGGCGCGGACGCGGCGCTCGAGAGCTTTACCGACAGAGCAGCGGTCTGCGCCTTCAGATCGGCGCGTTCGCGTCCGAGTTGATCGAGCTTCATGTTGAGGCGCAGCACCGCGACGTTCGTCGCGACGACACCCGCGAGCAGCACGGCGATCATGCCGATCCACATGACCCCTCCCGTGACGCGGCGCGGTCGCGGCACGACGCGCGGGGCCCGCGTGCGCAGCGCAGGTGCTGGTGTTTCCTCGACTCTGGCGGCCCAGGTTGCCACTAAACTTTTACTCCAACGCGTAACCGTGCCGAAGAAGAGCGCGGGTTCGCCGCAGTCTCGTGGGCACTCGGGCGAACTGCTTTCCTGGACGTCGATCGCAGCTGTGGCTTCTTGCCGCACACGCAGACCGGAAAGTCCGGCGGGCATTCGCAGCCGCGTTCGAGGTCTCGCATGAATCGCTTGACCATCCGGTCTTCGAGGGAGTGGAAGCTGATCACGGCGAGGCGTCCGCCGGGCCGCAGCATCGAGAACGCAGCGGGGAGGGCGGCCTCGAGCGAACCGAGCTCGTCGTTCACCGCGATCCGCAGTGCCTGGAAGACCCGCTTCGCGGGATGGCCTTCGCCGAAACGTGCCGGCGCGGGGATCGACACCTTGATCGCCTCGACGAGGTCCGCGGTCCGTTCGAACGGTTGCTCTTTGCGCCGGCGGACGATCGCCTTGGCGATCTGGCGCGCGTACCGCTCTTCGCCGTACCGTTTGAAGATGGTCGCGAGGTCGCGTTCCGCAGCCTCGTTGACGATCCCCGCAGCCGTCACGTCTGCCGAGGGGTCCATGCGCATGTCGAGCGGCGCGTCTGCGGTGTAGGAGAAGCCGCGCTCGGGCCGGTCGATCTGCATCGAGGAGACGCCGAGATCGAGCAGGGTCGCGTCCGCCTCGACGTCGTTGGCGGCGAGCTGCTCCAGGAGGACGGCAAAGTCGCCGCGCAGGAACCGCGTCTGGACGCCCGCCCGCTTCGAGAAGCGGTCGAAGTATTCGCGCGCACCTGGGTCGCGGTCGATCGCGATGAGCTTTCCGCGGCCCTGCAGGTCTACCGCGAGCAGGGACGAGTGTCCGCCGGCGCCGAACGTGGCGTCGACGACGGTCTCCCCCGGCTGGACCGCGAGGAGCTCGCGCACCTCGTCGGCGAGAACGGGGACGTGATCAGTCGCGCTTGTCTGCAAGGCGTTCGGCAACATCCTCCGCACTCCCTTCGACCTCTGCCAGCTCCGTGCGCCAGGCGGCGCGGTCCCAGATCTCGAGCCGGTCGTGGACACCCGCTACGACGACTTCCTTGCCCAGCTTTGCGTGCTCGATCAGCTGGGCGGGAATCATCACGCGGCCCTGTTTGTCGAGCTCGGACTCGGCCGCCCCGGAGAAGAAGTGCCTTTGGAGCCGGCGCCCTTCCGGGCGGAGCGGATCCACCGTGGACAGTCGAGACTCGACGAGTCGATCCCAATCCTCACGACGGAAGGCGTAGAGACAGCCGTCGAGGCCCCGGGTGACGACGACACCCTCCGCAAATGCCTGACGGAATTTGGCGGGAAGGGTGAGACGGTTCTTGTCATCGAGTGTGTGGTCGTATGCGCCTAGGAGCATTCTGGGGCCGGTCGGAGATTACCACTTCGCCCCACTTTAAACCACCAACCCCCACCTGTCCACCCCGGAAGGGGGATTTTCCAGCGCTTTAGGGCGAGGCGCTCCGGGCGTCGAGCTGGGCCGCGTAGGGCCCGCGGCCGGTCATCACCGCGGCTCCACACCGTGCCGCGAGGGCGATCGCCTCCTCGACCGGGTCGCCGCGGCCGAGCGCGAAGGTCAAGCCGGCGGCGAAGCAGTCGCCGCAGCCGTAGGCGTCGACGACCGGACCAGGCAGCGGCGCCGGGCGGAACGGGCCGCCGGGCTGCACCCACCCGCCGAGGCCGCCCGAGGTGGTGACGACAAGGCTCGGAGCCGGGTCGAGGTCTCCCGCTCGGTAGAGCTCGCCGTCGTCCTCGCCGCTCCCGACGAGCGCGTCGAGCTGGATGCCCGCCTCCCGCAGCGTGGCGAGCTCGCGCGCAGCGGCAACCAGCACCCGGGCCGTGCGCGCGTACTGGAGGGCCTCGGCATCGCCGCTAACGAAGTAGACCGCGTCCAACCCCGCGAGCTCGCGCCACGGCAGCCTGCTGTCGCCGCCTTGCGGACGCAGCTTCTCACCGATGACGGTGATCGTCCGCTCGCCGGTGTCGTCGATGAAAGTGAACGCGCGCCTCGTCGGCTTCGCGTCCGGGATCGCCTGGATCTCGACCCCGAGCCGCGTGAGCTCGGCGCGAGAGCGCCGGCCGAGGTCGTCCGCCCCGAGACCCGTGAACAGCGAGCAGGCGCCGGCCAGGCGGCTCAGCTGGACCGCCGCGACTGCACCTCCGCCGGCCGGTTCCTCCCAGGTCTCGTGGGCGTGAGCGATCTCGCCGGCTCGCGGCACGGTCTCGACCCGCGCGAATTCGACCCACTCCACGTGCCCCACCACGGCCACTCGCATGGATGGGATCCTCACACCTTGACCCCCCTCCGCGTTTCAGGATGTCGACGATGAGCCCACCGCCGTTCGAGCTGTTCTACGAGGAACACCGCGAGGAGATCTACGGATTCCTCGTTCGCCGTCTCGGGAGCCAACGGGCCGAGGACGCATTCCAGGAGACGTTCCTGAAGGCGCTGCGCGCCTACCCCAAGCTACGGCACGGCGAGCACCTGCGCGCCTGGGCCTACACGATCGCAAGCCGCGTGGCGATCGACGAACACCGCCGCCCGCGTGCCGACGCCGAGCTGCCGGAGCTGGAGTCCCTCGACGGCCGCCCGGCGTTCGCGCAACTCGAACACCTTGCCGACGCGCTGCCGCCGACAGAGCGTGCAGCAGTCGTCCTCCGGTACGGCTACGACCTCGACTACACCGACATCGGGGCTGCGCTCGGCTCAAACGCCACGGCCGCGCGCCAGGCGGCCTCGTCCGGCATCCGCAGACTGCGAAAGAAGGAGTCTTCATGAACCCCGTCTCTCCGGAGCTCGACCGCCGCTTCCGCGACGCGGCTGCGAGCGAGAACCTCCTCGACGTCGCGTACGACTTCGTCGACACGCCGGTCGGCAGCCTGCTCGTCGCCACGAGCGAGCGCGGTCTCTGCCGGATCTCCTACGACGCCGAGCCCGAACGCGAGCTGGAGCGGCTGGCCCGGACGTTCGGCGTTCGCGTGCTCCGCTCGCCGAAGCCGGTCGACGAAGCTCGCCGGGAGCTCGACGAGTACTT
>Ga0184632_10000002_pt1 | contig 80990 bp, 82 predicted proteins | sample PLM31_50_b1_FD_133153 | JGI IMG/M metagenome (GOLD analysis project Ga0184632, IMG submission 133153) | Groundwater sediment microbial communities from an aquifer in East River, Colorado, USA - PLM3-1_50_b1 | ecosystem: Environmental > Terrestrial > Soil > Riparian zone | place: USA: East... | reverse complement strand
GTGAAGCGTCGAGCGAGACATCGCCGCCTAGATTGCGAGTCCGCAGTTGATGCGCGGGCAGCTCGCGAACGCGCGGACAAAGCCGGGCGCCGGGGTTCTCTCTTCTCCGGACGGAGGGAGAGACGCTCGAAAAACTCACCTCTGAGCGCGATAGAGACGTGCAACCGCCTGGTTGCGCATTGCAGCCTTCCCCTCGGCGCTCGCCGCGCGCCGGGGCGCCTGCTCTGACGGCAGGCGGTCGCACCGCTAGCCCTGTGGCCATGCGGGCTCAGACGTGCCGTGGTCAGTGCGTTGTCAGCGGCCTGCGCCGTACTGTCACTTCTCCACCGATGAAGGGGTCGGCCGCAAGCCCTGTATCCATGCACCCTGAAGCGCCGTGGGCCGGTTGTGGGCCGGTTTCAGGGAGGCGCCTGGAGGCATGCCAAGCTGCTCCGATGCTCCCTGCGCATGATCTCGACCGAACCGCACCGCACCCCGAGGGGCACCCCCTCCCCCCGAAGCGCCGGAGTCCCACGCTTTGTGACTCTCCCGGAACCCCTGATAGCGATACATAAGCTGCCCGTCCCGCATCGAGCGCGCGCAGTGGACACGAAGACTGGCAGAGAGCTGATGTGAAAACCGGGCGGCGCGCTGCCGGAGTCCTACTCAGCGCGGACACAGCGGCAACGGGCGCGGGAGGATCGCGGCAATCGCTGGTCCCTTTGCGCCGGGGCACGCAAAGAGAACCCTCACGTCAATCGGCCGATTTTGGTTGTGGCACGGTGGCGCGTCTCCTTTAGCACGGAACTCGATGCGGTGAACGCGAACGATGTGCATGATCAGCTGCTCGTTGGGGTTGTGGCTGCCGCAGTAGTTTGTGTACGTCCACGTTACGCCTGCCCGCGCGTGCGGACGGAACCTTCGTGCCACCAGAGTGAGCCGTGACGTTCGGGGAGCTACCCGCAGATGAAGAGCCGAGCGATCCTTGAGCATTAGCGATATAGGAAGCGCCAAGCGACACCTCGTGCGGTCTGTGTTGTAGACGGTGAACCCGACCGCCTGGGTCTGCATCGGCGCCGACGGCTCCGAAAATGCGAACGCCAGCTGGTCGATCGTGCACGCGTAATCGCGGGTCGCGCGAGAGGCAGCGCCACCCGCTGTGACCATTAAGAAGCAAGCAAGGATAAGGACGACCAGATAGACGAAGCGGCTCACGCCCTCTCATCCTGCTTCCGATGAGGCTGCTGCGCAAGCTTTGGCAGCGAACCCGAGCGCCCCGCCGATGAGCCTCTCCCGCTACCTCCTGCATCCCTGCGTTCGTAGCCACAACACACGTAGCCACAGAGGAGGACTTGTGCCCACAAAAGAATGAGCTGATCCGCTTCCGCGTCTCGGCTGAGCAGAAGCGATAGCTCGAGGACGCAGCCAAGCGCGCGGGTAAGAGCCTCTCCGACTACTTCCGCGACCTGCGAGGCGCGTCCCGTCTAGACATGCCCGGCACCCACCCTGGTCGCCGTTCCGACTCAATCTCAAGTTCATTTCGTATCCGAGCCACAGTCTTGGCCCGAGCGTTCCTTGAGCGAATGAAGGCGCGGAATCTTTCGACTGGCTCCTCAGAGTTGGCCATCTCGTCGATAGCCTTCCGCCACGTCGGGTAGAGGTCATCCCGGATCAGGTCACTTGCGTACGCGGTGATTAACGCGCTGATGCGCGCGACCTCGGCCGGATCCGGAGTCGGTAGCCGACCCTCGGATTCAGCCTTGGCCTTGAAGACGCGATTGGCTACGTCAGAAAGGAGACTCATCCTCGCCAGCAGTTCGAGGTACGCCTCGGCCTTCCGCTGCTGTTGCCGAGCCGTCCGCTCCCTGGCAAGCGTCAACCGGCCAGTCAGCCATGCACCTCCGAAACCCGCAACCGCGGCGATCCCGGCTGTCGCAACTGGAACCCAGTCACCTACCACGACGTGATTGTGACAAGGCGATGGCCGCGCTGTGACGTTCTTAGTGCGCGCGTAGCCGTGGAGCTGCTCGAACGCGGATGCAGCGTCGATCTTGCCACGAGATCCTGATTCCGAGAGGAGCAAAAAAGCATGACAGAGCAGCAGCCCGCACCGTTCGGCGGGCTTACTCCAGCGGAGGCCGGTAGGCGCTCCTGGGAGAAGAGACGCCAACGCGCAACCGAGGCCGAGGCCGAGGCTGAGTCTGCTACTGAGTCGCACGGTGTCCTCGTGGTCACGACGGCGGACATCGACTCGATCATCGGCGCCCTGCGCGACAAGGCGAAGAAGGGCGACGTGCCTGCGGCCCGCGAGCTGCGCGACTGGATCGAGGTACGCAAAGAAGACGACGGCCTGAGGAGGGGCAAGCGTCTCCTCGACCTCCTGCGTGCGGGTCAACGCGCGCTCTACTCGGAAAGTATCTCCGTCACTATCCCAACCGGGACGTCGCCACGAGGGTCACCATCCATCAGCTCCTCACACACACCGGCGGCACCGGCGACATCTTCGGCCCCGACTTCGAGGCCCATCGCAAGAAGCTTCGCACGCTCGCCGACTACGTTGAGCTGTACGGGCAGCGAGGGCTCGAGTTCGAGCCGGGCAGCCGCTGGGCGTACAGCAACTACGGCATGGTGCTGCTCGGAGTCGTGATCGAGAACGTGACCGGACAGAGCTACTACGAGTACGTGCGAACGCACATCTACGAGCCCTCGGGGATGACCGCGACCGGATCGCTACCTGAAGACCAAGTGGTTCCGGATCGGTCGATCGGCTACATGAAACCGCCGGGAACGAGCAACTGGGTCGCGAACACCGAGACACTGCCCTATCGCGGAACATCCGCCGGTGGCGGCTACTCCACGGTCAAAGACCTCGCACGGTTTGCCGAGGCGTTGTTAAGGCACGAATTGCTACGTCCCGACTCCACTGAGCTCCTGATCACCGGAAAGGTGGAGGTGCAGCGCGGCGAAAAATATGCGTATGGATTCGATGACCGTCGAGACGCCGATGGGAATGGCTCCGTCGGCCATGGAGGCGGCGCGCCAGGGATGAACGGGGACTTGAGGATCTACCCCAAGTCCGGTTACGTCGTTGCAACCTTGGCGAACATCGATCCGCCGGCAGCACAGCGAGTCTCGGAGTGGGTTTGCGCCCTTTTGCTGTCTCCTCCCTGCTAAGCGTTCACGGTGGCGAACTCGCGCGCGCTCAAGTCCTGCGAACCGTGCTACCAACCGTGCTACCGAACTGAGAGGACTTCAGCGAACTGAACTCTGCCAGGATGGCTTGACAAACCCTGAGCCGCCTCGACGCACGACGTTTCTTCGTTATCGCACCCAGGAGGTCGCCGGGTCGAGCCCGGCTAGCTCCATACACAAAGTCCCTGCTAATCACATATTCGATCAGCGAAGCGTCAGAGCCGGCAAGCGCTCGATCTACTTAACGTCTACCAAACTCACAGAGCACTTCACTCGTAATGAAGGGGTCCCCGGCCGCAGAGAGCGCGAGGTAGATCGAGATGACGATGGCTTAGGTCAACACGGTCAATGCGCCGCTGTCATCGTCGTCTACGAGTCGCAGCCGTGCTTGGCTGCGTCAAGACGAACCATGCGTTCGTTGACGTAGTGCTCGTCACAAACCACCCAGTTCTCCTTGACGACGATGCCGAAGAGTCCGTCTAGAGCATGGCCGCTGTAGGCGATGCCAGCGTTCTTGAGCGTGGTCTCCGCTTCCGCGAGGGCCATTCCACGAACATCGGGTCCGGCGGGCGTAGGCGTCGGACTGGCACCGCAGCCGGAGGCCGTCAATGCAAGCGCGACGATGACCAAGGCGAGGAGGCCGAGGCGCCCAAGACGTACGTCGCCGAACATCTGCAACTTATCGACCTCCGGCTCGGACTACTTGAGGCGAAAGGGCGGCGATCCTCAGAGCAAGGCCCGAAGAGCGTCCCTAGCTCGGCGTGACGGCAGCGCCTGCAACGCAGTAACCGCGAGATCAAGCTCTCCGAGCGCGAGCGGCCTCTCGTCGGCCAGGCGAGCAAGCTACCGCCGGGCGAATCCATCGAGCCGAGCCGGAGCGACCTCCGCCACGAGACAGACGAGGTCGAGCGCCTCGGCCAGGTCCGCGACGCCATCTCCCGAGCGCAGGTCTCCGCGCCGACGAGGTTCTTTCGCTGGATCGCGCGTCGGAATCTCGCGCGAGGCTGGCCCTGGGCCGTCATACACTCCGTTCCGGGGCCGGAGCCGAATGCCATGGAAGAGCGTGAGTCTATGCCGGCCGACGGTCGTCCTACGTCGCGGCACTCGACGCGCACCGCCTCGTGCGTCCGGCCGCTAGATCGAAGGCCGATGTCGCCATACGATCTGCCCTCCTCCCGTTCCGACCTACAGCTTTCCGATGACCTCGAACGCAAACGCGGCCGCGTTGGCCGAGGCCCGCTCCTGCCAGCCCTCGTCGTCGCTCACATTCTTGGCGTCGAGCAGGTCGGAGATCCCGCGGACGACGAGCCCTCCGACCTTCTGGTTGGCGTGCAGTGCCTCGAGGAAGCCGCGGCCCTCCATCTCTACGGCGACGGCCTGGTCGTAGTGGGCGCGGATGAAGGCGTAGGTGTCGGACCGCGTCGACGCGACGACCTGCTCGCCGGCGGCGATCGGCGCCACGACGACCGCGGGCTCGCCCCCGCCGTCCAGCCTCCGCGCGAGCCAGTCGTCGGACTGCGACTCGGCCTGCGCCCGCTGCACAAGCGCGTAGCTCGACTTGCCGACGTCGGCGCGGGGAGTGAACGTATCGGCGGCCTTGCCCGAGTGGTAGCCGAAGACGTCGGTCGCGGCGACGACGTCCCCGAGGGCGACGTCCTTGATCCCGCCGGCGACGCCGACGAACAGCGTCACCTCGGGATCGAAGTGTCGGACCGCGCGCTCGGCCTCGAAGGCCGCACCGGCGTTGCCAGCTCCGATCAGCGCCGTCGCGATCGTCCAGTCGGTCGTCGGCGATGCGAAGGTGCCGACGCGGTAGACGGTGCCGGCCTCATGAACGACATCGTGGAGATCGGCGAGGTGGGCCAACACCGCTTTCTGCTCGACCGCGAGCGCGGTCAGGATCACGGCCACCTTCTTCGGCCGCGCCCGCTCGGCTGCTCGCCGCTCCTCGGCCTCGGCCAACGCCTCGGGCGCCAGCCGGTAGCGAGTCACCTCCTTGACCTCGGTCGCGGCCAAGTCGAGGTCGCAGTCGGAGCAGGGGAACTCGTCGCCGGCCTCGCTCGCCGCTTCGCGCTCCTCGGGCGGGTTGAGCATCCCGCAGCGCGGACAGATGATGTAGCGCTCGGCGACCAGGAGGTCGACCGGCGGCTGCGCCGCCGCGGCGAGGACGCGCTTGAGCTGCTCGGCGCTCACCCCGAGCTCGCTGGCCAGCGCCTCGGGCTCGAGCAGGTCGCCGGCGCCGACATCGCGCAGCAGCTTGTCGAGGCGCGCCGGCAGATCGCCGAGCTCCGGCAGGTCCTCAGATAAGCGCGCGGATCCGCTGAAGAACATAGGTGACGATCTCCTGCGAAGTCGGAATCATGAAGTTGACCCGGCTGTCGTTGGCGATGACGTTGACGTGCAGATCGCCGGGGAGCGGGTTCGCAGCCCCGTCCGTCGTCGTGTCGGCGAGCCAGTAGAAGTTGCCAAGCCTTCCCGTGCTCTCCCCGGCGATCGCCGTCAGCGCGTCATCGATGCGCGTCTCGCCGGTGACCGAGTCGCGCCAGGTCGGGCTCGCCGCTTCGATGCTGCGCCCGCCACGGCTGCGGTAGCCGAGCCGATGGGGCCGCGCCTCGGGCGTTCCGGCCTGCGCGAGCTCGTGCAAACGGCTAATCAGGCGCTGGAGGTCGGTGCGACTGAAGCGGTCGAAGACCAGGAACGGCTGCACGAGCCTAGCGAAGCGCTGCTCGGCGTCCTCGTAGTCGTAGCCCCGGCCGGCCTGCGTGATGTGCAAGGCGGCAGTGTTCGTCAGCAGGTCCCAGCGGAAGGTCAGCAGGCCGCGGGTCACGACGTGCACGTAGGCGAGCAGCTCGATTGTCCGCCCGGCGGAGTCGACCTCAACACGATCGCGGCTCGGCTCGCGCTCGCGATACTCGCGCCGCTCGACCGCCGCGATGGTGACGACCCGACCCTGCTCGACCGTGATCGCCGACAGCGCCAGCTCCTCGGGCAACACAAGCGGCAGGCGCGCGTCTAGGAGCTCGGCGACGTTCGCGTCGGCCAGCCGCGCCCGCAGTGTGTCGGCGTTCTGCCAGCCCTCGACCAAGCCGTCGCCTCCGTCGTAGAGGTAGACGTGCTGCTTCGACCACGGCTCGACCTCGTCGAGGAAGTCGACCAGGTCGACGATCGTGATCGTGCCGTTGGCAAGGTTCTCCTCGAGCCGCTCGCGCAGATCGGCCCGGTTGCCGTAGCGCGGGAGCTCGTGGCGGCGGAGAAAGTCGCGGACGCGGTCGAGGCGGAGCACGAGCAGGAACGTGAGGAGCGCCTGCTGCTCTTCGTTGAGGGTCGTGCTGTCCGGAGGCATCGGTGCAGGTTAGCCGCGTTCGGCACAAGGTCCCAATCGCGCAAGAGCGCCGGGTTCCGGCGCAGGCATCACGACCGCGTCGATTCCGCGTGGCACGCGGTGGACGCCTCGAGCTAGAGCTCGAAGACGGGCTCCGCCGAAGGGAGCAGCGAGGACACGCCGATACGCGATTGGGACGGCGCGAACGGCAACCTGCACAACGCGACCGAGACGGACACCTCAACGCCGTGCTCTTCGGCTCCGACGGCTCGCGCGTGTGCGTTCACAGACGTTCCACACGAGCACGAGCGCGAGCGGCGGGAGCATCACCTTCGACAAGCCGCACCTCATCTGCGGCTAGCTCAACCCGTCCTTAACCCAGCAGCGTCCTCTCCCTCGGCGGCGACATGATCCACCGGGGAGAGGACGCCCTTTCTCAAAGGATCTCTAACTGGCAGGCCACCACACCCGGGCAAGCGTGCGCAGCTGCTGAGTGTGAATCCGGCGCGGTTTTGGAGCCGCGAGATCCCGGAAGGCCACTCGCGGCAAGGGGTCGTTCGCTCCGACTCGTGTCGATGTGCGTAGCTGTCGCGTTTTGGCGGAACCACGACAATCGGTCCACGAGGAGCCTGAACTCCCAAGAAGGTACAGACCGCGACCGCTCTCGCCGACGAAGGGCTCGTGACTCGTGTTGACGACGCTGGTGGCTATCGCCCTCTGAACTGGATTCGGAGGGATTTCCGCCCGTAAGGATGGCCTCCAAACACCGGTTGGTCTTCGGCGTCTAATTCGACGCAGATGCGTTTGGGGGCTCTCACGATTGTCGCGCTGGCACTGTGCACGGCCGCGAGTCAGGCCAGCGGTGGAAGGACAACGCCTAGTACGAGCCTCACCATCGTTGCCCTGAACGAATCGGTTGGCCGCGCAGTCTTTCACCTGCGTTGTGAACCCGCGGGTGGGGACGTGCCCAGTCCAGCGAAAGCATGTGCAGCCCTCGCGCAGCAGCCCGAATTAGTCACGAATCCGAAGCCTTTCGTCTGTCGCGGCGGCCCTCAATCCCATTGGCTCGTCCGCATCAGAGGTCGGTTGAATGAGCAGCGACCCAACCTGAGCTTCTCGACCTGCTGGACCCCGCAGATGCCAACGATCGGGCAGTTCGGCCTGACGGGGGAAGTCCTCCGGAAACATCTCGTCCCACGGCGCCAAAAGTCTGCCCCCGCTGGGAAAGCGCATCGTTATCCACCCGGCGTTCTGCGGGCAACGGACCTCGTCACCTGCAACATTCTCGGCTACCACCTCAGCGTCGGGGTGCCTATCGAGGCTGGTCGGTCGGCGAGCGTGAGCTACGCCGGTACCCATCCTATCGTCGTCTTGACGGTGACCCACAACCGCGATGGCTCAGTTACCGCGACCTGTCACCGGTGGAAACGAGCGAAGTTGCCGCCTGCGCCTGCGCGGTCAGTTCTTCCGGAAGACGTTGCCGTGAGCCTCACGAGTAGCGGAATCGAGGTACGCGACGCGAGTGAGGTTAAGCGCGGCTCCTCGTACATAACCTCGCGACGTGCAGTCGCCATAGCGCGGAGGAATTTTGGTGGGATGGCTCGCCCGTACTCCTCTGGCTGGCACCGCGTCGGACGGGTGACGGTCCACCTCGTTCGCGTCGTACGCTCGAACACAGTCGGAAAGCTCGGCCTCTTTCCCGATCAACTCGCGTGGCTCGTCGTCATTCGCGACGTAACGCTTCCTATTCTCGGACCGCCCGGGCGACCAGGGCCGCTGTCATACGTCGGCATGCTCGCCGTCTTCGTGCGCACGGACGTCCCGAGCTACATCGTGGCCGCTGGTTTCTGAGACTGTCCGAAAGGGACAGTACGGTCCGCGGGTCATGCGCCTGCTCGTCGCCCGCTGTGAGGTTCTCTACACCGGCCGCCTTACCGCCAGGCTTCCGGAGGCCGTCCGGTTGCTGATGTTCAAGGCCGACGCCTCGTTTCTGGTGCATGACGATGCAGGCGGTTTCAGGCCTTTGAACTGGATCTTGTAAAAGTTCCGCCCGGATTGGTTAACGGTTCGCCGCGTCTTAGAACTTCCGAGTCTCGGCATCGGGGCTCCCGTAGTCGGGCCAGTTGTCGGGCGGCCACGTCAAGTAGTCATCGCCCGACCCGTCCACATACTCGTTCACTCGGGGCACACGCGGCCCCGGCCGAGCGCCGTCGAGCGTGTCGCCTTTCCGCCAAAATGCGACAGCCCTCGGCGCGAGCTTCGTTGCCTGCGCGAGCCCGTCTCGTCTCGGAAGCGGTGGATGTGTAACTTCGCGTCCTCGAGCTCGCCGCCTCGCCGGCCCGCCGGCGGTCAGGGGTGCTTGCCGATCTACTCAGTTGTCGTCATCCTGGCAATCGTCGAGGGGGGGCCTGGCGTCTTTCGCCGCGGGTCAGCGGCTATGAGAGTGTGGAAATGGCGAGATACGTCGAGCTGAGAAGGCACACGGACGCTGATGGGGATGTACTGACGCGGGAGGGTGTGCGCGCGGCGACGGAGATCGGTGCGCGCTTGGACGGCGGCTACGACCTGCTTGTTTCTACGGGCGCGCAGCGTGCGACCCAGACGCTCGCGTGCTTTCTCGCCGCCCTCGGCGAGCGTGTTCCGGGCGGAGTCGTGGTCGAAGCTGGTTTGCGCTCGGAGAGAGAAGAACGGTGGCGGGAGGTGTACGAGAAGGCGGGGAGCGGCGCGCTCGAAGCGATGCGCGATGCGGATCCCGAGTTCGTCGAAGCGGACTCGGCAGCGTTGGGTGCGGCGCTCGGGCGCGTGCTCGACGCTCTGCCCGACGGCGGTCGGGCCCTGGTCGTCGGGCACAGCCCCACAAACGAGGCGGCGGTATTGGGGCTTACGGGCGAGATCGTGGGACCGATCTCGAAGGGCGCTGGCGTGTTACTCGTCGCCGGGGACCAGGGCTTTCGGGTCGAGAGCCTGGACTAGGCTCGCCCTGCCCGGGCCGTATGCATACACGACTCATCTCAACCTGGTCATCTTGGTCTGCATGACCGACGATCCCGAGGAGGCCCGCCGCTGGGCTCGAGAGCTGGCGGCCGGCCTCTTCCCCGACAGATCACTCAACGGACCGCCTCCAACGCGCTAGCCCGTCCGGCCGGTCGCGACAACCAGCAGCTCGGTCGGATCTCGAGGTGCAGCGCTGTCGCAGTCTGTTGGAACTACGACAGCAGGCGAGTTGGGCGAGGCCAGTACGGAGACGGCACCCCGTACAGGCGACTGGCGGCCGAGTGCGCATGGCTAAGTTCGTGGTCGAGCTGGTCGCGCAGGCCAGCGGCGGGATCGCCTTCGCGGGCTGTGTGGCGAGCGAGCCCGGCGTGAACGGGCTCGCGAGCAAGAGGGCGAGCTACCCTCCGCGCACGACGAACATGCAGTGGCTGTAGCTTGTCTGGTCGGAGAGCGTCCAGGTGCCGCTGAAGGGTGTCACGCTGTGCTTCTCTTCGGCCTCGACGACCGCCGAGTAGGATCCGGGTCGGAGCGTCACCGTCCGCGACGGCTTGCCGTCGCACGTGTAGCTGCTCGGTTCGTGCTCGTAGTCTGAGCAGGTGGAGCAGGCCGGCGACCCCACCGCCCACGATGAGGACGCGCAGTCCGTCGGGTGGCTTCGATGTGTCTCGGCTCATCGCTTCCTCCTGCCGTTGGCGGGTACCGACGAGTCTCGCGCGAGCGCGCCCTTCGGCCATCCGCGCGAACGCTGAGGCGGCTGCGGCAAAACCGCAACGCTCGCTGTGGAGCTGCCGTGCGACGCTACCGATCGGCCCTCTCTGTCTCCGCCGCGGTCATGCCGGTTGGAGCAGTGGTCGCGGTCTTGACGCGTCCTTCACGTCGGTAGTCGGCAACCGAAGGCGCGGGAAAACCCCGACCGCAAATCCGGCTCGACGCTGATGCCACGCGTCGTCGCCGGCGGCAGGCTCGGGCTGCAACCCTCGAAGGAGGTCACCCATGACCCAGGCAACCCGACGCCGCCACGAGCATGAGGTCCTTCAGGAGCACGTCGGGCACATCCGGCTCGCGGCTCGCGAGATCCCGACCCTCTCTCTTGAGGAGCGCAGGACGGTCATCGCGCGCATCGTCGACTTCCTGCAGGGGCCGCTGGTAGCGCACGTCGAGGAGGAGGAGCGGACGCTCTATCCGACGCTCGCCCGCCTGCTCGGGCATCCGCAGTCGACGGCGACGATGGTGCGCGATCACGAGGCGATCCGCGAGCGTGTCGTGCTTCTCGAACTCGCCGCTCCCTAGGACGGTGCGCGGCTGCAAGAGCTCCTCTACGGCTTGTACGTGTTGATCTCGGTGCACTTCTGGAAGGAAGAGATCGAGTACCTGCCGCTGCTCGAGAATGCCGAGCTCGCGTCGTATGTCTGCGAGCTACGGCTCGCGGGTTAGACCGGGGTGCGTTGCGCGCCCTTCGTCTGTTCCTCGGTGGGCCACCGGCGCTCAGCGGAAGAACGGGTGGCGATCCGCCTCGGCGGCGGAAGCTGATCGCGCTTCGTGGGCGAACGGGGGGAGCGCTGAGCGGGCGGCTCCTCGCTCTGCCCTTCGGTCTCGCGATCGGCGCTCTCGTCGCTGCCGAACCTCCGCTCGTTCGAGGACCGCGGCTCCGTGACGACGCCGCACATCCAGCGGGAACCTGAACGCTCCAGGCGGGTCGCGGCCATCTCTGGGCTTGTTGTGCTGACGAGACGCCGCTTCGGGAAAGGTGAGATGGGCGCAGCGCGCCAAGCTCCGCCAACGACGAAGGAGGAGATATGTCTGCACGCACACGCTTCACCACCGACGAGGCGCGGCGGATCGGCGAGGAGATCGGCATCGACTGGACGTCGGCTCCATTCGACGTCGAGCAGTTCCGGAGAGGGATGGAGGTCGAGCTGGAGCACGGCCTCCACGACCTGCTCACGAACGTGACCGATGACGACCCCGTCCGAACCGGGAAGATTGCGCTCGCCCATCTGAACGAGTTCCCCGACTACTACATCCGGCTCGAGCGGATGGAAGAGGAGGCGAAGCGGGAGCATGAAGAAGAGTGATCCCGTGGAAGCGTCGGTGAGGCGTCCGGGGGCCGAGTTTGCGCCCCACGGCTGGCCGAGATCAAGGCACTAAGCCCCCCTGTGCTCTCAGGCCGAGCGCGCCCCGGGCAGGGGCGCGCTCCGAGCCGTGATCTTGGCTCCTCAGCTCACGCGGACGGTGAGCACGAGCTTGTTGTCGGGCCCCATCGTCTCCGCCTCGGGCATTCCGCGCATGTCGGCGACGCGCGTGTGAAACCGGTAGACGCCGACCTTCGTGAAGCGAACCAAGACGCGCTGGTTCATCATCATGAACGCGCCCGCATTCGTCGGCGGTCCGGACACCCGGACGAGCTTGTGCATATCGAGGTCCAGGTTCACGACCGCGAGCCTGTCACCACGATGCAACGTCAGGTGGAGGCCGGCCGTCCGCGTCGCTCCCACGCTCCACACGTGGCAGCCCTTCTGAGCGTGAACGATCGACACCCGCTTTGTCACTGCCCCGGCCGCGAGCGCGTTGGCGACGACGAAGGCGCCAGCCGCGACGGCGAGGAACGTGAAGAGCAGCTTTTTCATCGATTCACCTCCTAGGCTCGGTGAGTTTGCAGCCGTGCCGAGGGCGCGACATCGGGGCGGGCTCTGAATCGTCGTGCGGGTTACTACCGACAGTCGCGCCACACTCGCGAGGCGCAGTGAAGTTCGCCCGTTGCTGGCCTTGCATCAAGGAAGCCCCGACGGCCGCGGCGACGCTCGAGGGTAAGAGTCGCATCGGGCCGGTGAACTCAGTATTTAACTTCACCAGGTATGTGGGATCGCCCGATGTCCTCTTTTCTCTCGGAGCGCATGCTCGTCTGAGAGAAAGGAGAACTCCATGTACCACTGGATGGATGGCTGGCTGGGGCTGGTTTTGGATGAGCTTCATGATGGTCTTCTGGGCTGTCGTCCTCGGCGCCGTCGTCTACGTCGCCGTCCGACTTGCACAGCGGCCTACACGCCAGCGGCACCAGTAACGGTCCCCGGCGGAGGCTGCTCCTCGTCGCCGTTTCTCCGGACCTCTCGCTCGCGCCGACAGGTGCGCAGATCGTGATCGCGGCGGCGATCAGACGAATGCGCGGTTGGCGATGCTCTCGGCCTCGTCGGCTGGGCCGTAGAAGTCGGACATTCCCGTGCAGCCGAGACCGATCGCCGACACGCGGGCGGCGGTGGTTCCTGGCGGGCGAGTGATCATGGCCCTCCTGTCGATCTCGGTTCGGCTTTCCGGAGAGTCGTCAGGTCGAGAGGTGTGAAGCGAGCTCTAGCAGGGCACCGGGCGCGTCCAGGCTCCCGATCGTGACGGTCGTAGCTGCGCGTCGACGGATCCGCAATCTCCCACGGGCATAGTCGACCCCTTCGATCTCGTCGAGAGGCAATGCGAGCCGGCCGCTGCCGTTGCCGGAGAGGAGTGCGTGCAGTGGCCCGAGCTCGAGCTTGCCGGCGTGACGTGGGCCGTCACCCTCGTTCCAGTAAACCGCGTAGCTGCGTCGACGCATGGACGCAGCATCGGCGTGAGACGCGCTCGGCGCATCGGGGCGCAGGCGCACCTGGCTTGCGGGAAACCCGCAGCGTTCACGGGTCCTCGTGCAGTAGGTTCGGGACGTGCGTGCGTTCGAGATTGCGGCAGTCAGGGATCGGCTGCGAAAAGCCGGCGGAGGGTATGAGGTGGTGCACGAATCCGCCGGGCTCGAGTTGGGCGTGTATGTGCTCGTCGCGCCGGAGCCCGACCGCCAGCAGCCGCACGCAGACGACGAGGTCTACGTCGTGCTCGAAGGGAGCGGCGTGCTTGAGGTCGAGGGCAAGCAGGTGCCGGTGCGGGAGGGGAGCGCTGTCTTTGTCGAGGCCGGCGCCGACCATCGCTTCACCGCTTACGAGCACCTCGCCGTGCTCGTCGTCTTCGTGCACAAGCCTGCGGAAAACCCGTAATGGATTCCGCATTCCGCCCGGATGCCGGCGGGCCTCGGGAGGGGCAGGCTCAACGAAATGCGACCGAGGAGGATCTCATGAACCGGCTGATGATCGTCGCGCGACTCCGGGAGGGTGTACACGACGAAGCCGATGCGCTTCTGCGCAAGGGCCCGCCCTTCGACCCCGAGGAGCTCGGTTTGCACCGCCACGCCGCGTACCTGACTGCCGGAGAGGTCGTGTTCCTGTTCGAAGCAACGGAGGTCGAGTGGATCGTCAACGACATCGTCGACGATCCGGTGCTCTCCGCGGCACTCGGCCCCTGGCGCAAGCTCGTAGACGGCACTCCGCGCCTCGCGCACGAGCGTTTCTTTTGGTCTCGCGACGAGAACTCGCTCGGCGTCGGGCTGGGGGCCTAGGACTCGTCGGCGAGGAGCCCCTGGGAGAGCGCGTAGCGCACCAGCTCCGCGCGGGTGGTCAGTCGGAGCTTCTGCATGATGTGCGCACGGTGCGACTCCGCAGTTCGCACCGAGATGTAGAGCGTCTGAGCGATTTCCTGGTTCGTGTGCCCGAGCGCGAGCAAGCGGAGCACCTCGCGCTCGCGTTCCGACAGTGGATCGGCTTCGGCCGCCGCCCGCTCCTCTGCCTCGGCGGCGACCATGCGAGCCCCAAGAGCGGGGTGGACGTAGCGCCTGCCGCCGGCGATCTCCCTTACGGCTGCCACGACCTCCTCGTCGGCAGCCTCCTTGAGCACGTAGCCGTTCGCCCCGGCGGCGAAGGCCTCGCGCACGTAACTGGGGTCGTCCTGCATCGACAGAACGAGCACCTTCGTCTCGGGCGACTCCTTCAGGAGCTTCGGCAGCACTTCGATCCCGCTCTCGCCCGGCATCACGACGTCCAGCAGCATCACGTCCGGCTTGAGGGCGCGAGCCCGGAAGACTGCATCCTTCGCGTTACCGGCCTCACCAACTACCTCCAGGTCGTCCTGGGCCTCGAGGAGGAGGCGAAGCCCCGAGCGAACGACCGCGTGGTCGTCGACCAGCACAACGCGGATCACAGCGGCACTTCCACGACGAGCGTCGTCCCCGATCCAGGAGCGGATTCAACCGTGAGCCGGCCGTCGTGGAGCTCGACGCGCTCGCGCATCCCCTGCAGCCCCATACGGTCCTCTGGAGCGGTCGCGGGATCGAACCCGCGACCGTCGTCCTCGATCACGGCCGTCGCCGAGCCGTCGCGGCGGACGAGCAGGATGCTGACGCTGCGAGCCTCGGCGTGCTTGACGACGTTCGTCAGCGCCTCTTGCACGATCCGGTAGAGGGTCGTCTCGACCTCCGCCGGTAACCGCTCCTCTGCGAGCTGCGCCTCGAGGTCGACCGCGATCCCGCTGGTCTCCGAGAAGGTCTGCACGAGTCGCTCCAGCGCCGCAACGAGACCGAAATCGTCCAGTGCCTTTGGGCGGAGCTGGACGGCGAGCCGACGGACGTCTTGCAGGGTGGCCACCACCAACTCGCGGAGAGCGGCGGCAGCCTTGCGCATCTCGTCTGGACTGCCCGCATCTTCGACCGAGCGCAAACCGAGCAGGATCGAGGTCAGCGCCTGTCCCGTCTCGTCGTGCAACTCGCGCGCGAGCCGGCGGCGCTCGATCTCCTGCCCGCCCACGACGCGGCGCAGAGCGTCGCGTGCGACGCGACGCGAAAGGTCGACGGCGACGGCGGCACGGGCGGCGAACTGCTCCGCGAGGCGGAGATCCGCGCTGTCGAACCGCTGGTCCGGACCGAGTTTGTCGTGCGCGACGAGGACGCCGATCGGGCGCTCGCGCAGGACGAGTGGGACGTACAGGCCTGTTCGAGCGCCGAAGCGCCGCGCCGCGTCTTGGTGGACCTCGAGGTCCTCGAGCAGCGAATCGACCCGCTCGCTGCGCCCGCGCTCGAGCACGCGGCCCGTCTTCGAGTCGTGGCGCGGGAACGTCGTCCCGACGAAGCTCTCGGCGCCGTTGCCGTGCGCTGCCTCGATGCGCAGCTCGTCGCCGACCGGCAGGGCGATCGTCACCAGGCGCGCTCCGATCAGCTCGCGGAGGCGGCGCGCGACGAGGTCGAGCAGCCTCGAGAGCTCCAGCTCCGTGACGAGGGCGGCTCCGATCTCGTTCAGTGACTCGAGCTGTCGCGACCACTCGGTCGCCGACTCGTAGAGGCGCGCGTTCTCCACCGCGACCGCTGCCTGCGCCGCGAGGAGCGAAACGATCTCTGCATCGTCGTCGGTGAAGTCGTCGCCGCCCTCCTTCTCGGTTAGGTAGAGGTTCCCATAGGCAACGCCTCGCAAGAGGATCGGGACGCCGAGGAACGTACGCATCGGTGGGTGGTTGGGCGGGAAGCCGACCGAGCGGGAGTCCTCTGCGATGTCGTGCAGGCGCAGCGTCTTGGCATCGCTGATCAGGACTCCGAGGATTCCTCGCCCGCGCGGAAGGTCACCGATCGCAGCATGCGTTTCGGCGTCAATTCCGTGGGTGACGAACCGCTCGAGCCCCGTCCCGGCGCGGTCGATGACGCCGAGCGCTGCGTAGCGTGCGCCGGTCACCCGGGCGGCGGCCTCGACGATCCGCTCGAGCAGGGTGTCGAGCGAGAGCTCCGAGTTGATCGCGATGCCCGTCTCGACGAGCGCCCGCAGCCGGTCGGTCTCTTTCCGAGCTGCCATGGCCGGATCGTCTCAGAAAGCGTGCGTAGTAAGCCGCAACGAGTTCGCGGGCGAGCCTCAGCAGATGGGCGGGTGGGCGCGGATGGCGCGCCGAGGCGATGGGGCTTGACTGTCGGAGCAACCCGGAACCACCACTAAGGATCGGAGGAAGAGATGAGCACCGCCAGAGTTGATGACCGGGTAACAACGGCAGTTCGTGCGAGAAGCGACCTCATTCGGAAGCTCTTCGAGTGGGGCGGCTTCGGCGCCGGCGCGATCTTGATCGCCTTCGGCGTCGTCGCGATCGTCATGGGCTTCAGCGGTCGCTCGACGGTCGTGGACAGCCTGAAGCAGGAGAAGATCGTCGGGTCTCCTGACATGACGCCCGCGCTGATCGCGCAGGGAGCGAGAGAGGCCGGTCTGACCAACGTCGACCTGCCGACCACGTCTGTCGCCGGCGAGGTAATCGACACCGGCCCCGAGGCACGCGCTTTCGCGAGCTACATGCGGATCCACGCCCTCGAGGCGACTGGTGGATACGCGTATGCAGAGATGGGTCGGTTCCAGGCGAAGCCTGATACGCCGAAGGCCGAGCTCGCGGTGGGCGGCGGGACGAACAACCCGCAGTACGCTGTGGTCGACGAGGCGACCAAGCAGCCGGTCGCGAACGGCGTCCGCAACCTCTGGGTGACCGAGACCGCGCTGGCGACGGCCCTGAACGTGTCCTATATGGCCGACAGGCTCGGACTGTTTGGGATCGTTGTCGGGATCGCGCTCCTGTTGAGCGGGATCGGCTTCATCGTCCTGGCCTTCGCAGCCCTGCACCGCAAGCGGATCGCCGCGCTGTCGAGCTAGACGCGGCACAAGACGGGCCGGCGCCCGGTGGTTTCGTGGCAGGCGCCGGCCCACCTTCCAGCTGAAGGGCGACCGCAAGGTCGCCCTTCACCATCTTGCGTAGTTCCCCGCAACCGAATCAGAGTCGGGCCTGATGGCATACCGCAGGGCGCGATCGATCATCGCAACGAAACGACGGAGGAGGAGAAGGTCGCAGTGAAGGAGAGCACGAGATTGGCATCGGCGACCAGCTTCAGCGGGACGCGACGAGAGTGGGTGCGTTGCACTGCGGCGTGTTCTCATGTCGTTCGGGCGCGTCGGCGATTACCTGCGGCCCGCATCATGGCGGCGCGCCATGTTCATTCGGTGCTCGTCATCAGTGAGGACGGCTCCTGCTCGAGCATTGTGACTGCCGCCGGCCTCGCCGAAGGGCTTGAGGCCGGAGCAATCGGTGCGCAGACCGCAGACGAGATCACGGCGGCGCCGGTGGCCGTTGGTCCTCTCGAACCCTTCGGCGTGCCCTCGAGCTCATGCGCGATTGCCACACGACACATCTGGTGGTGGTCGAACCTGCTTCGCGAAAGCCGGTCGGAGTGCTGTCGGTTCTCGATCTTCTCGACGTCGTCGCCGAGGGCGAAGGCCTGTGATGCGAGCTGACCCCGTTTCAGTGCTCATCGCCGGCGGGGGTGTCGCGGCGCTGGAGGCAGCGCTCGCGCTGAATGCGCTCGCCGAAGACCATGTCACGGTCGAGCTTGTCGCCCCCGAGAGCGAGTTCACATATCGTCCGCTCTCGGTCGCGGAGCCCTTCCGTGTCGCCGAGATCGCCAGGTTCCCGCTCGAGCGGCTCGTCGCCGAAGCGGGGGCACGGTTTCGCCGGGGCGCTGTCACTTCGGTGGATCCCGATCGGAAAATCGTCCGAACGGATGAAGGCGACGAGCTTTCCTACGACGTGCTTCTTCTCGGGCTCGGAGCGCGACCGCGCGAGGCGGTCGAGAACGCTCTGACTTTCCGCGGTCCGCAGGACGCTCCCGCGTTCTCCGCGCTGCTGGACGAGACGCTGGCAGGGCAAGTTCACTCCATTGCGTTCGCGCTGCCGTCGAGCTCGAGCTGGCCGTTGCCGCTCTATGAGCTCGCGCTGTTGACGAGCGCGCATCTGACCGACCATGGGACGCGCGGGGTGAGCCTGACGATCGTCACCCCGGAGGACCGGCCGCTCGCTCTCTTCGGCGAGGCGGCGAGTGAGGCGGTGGCCGAGCTTCTCGCACTGCGCGAGATCGATCTGCGGCCGTCAGTGACGCCGTTGGCCTACGAGGGCACCGGACTCCGTGTGATTCCGGAGACGACGATTGCCGTCGACCGCGTCGTCGCGCTGCCGCGGCTCGAGGGTCCGGCGCTGCCGGGAATCCCTCACGATGGCCACGGCTTCGTCTCGACGGACGAGTTCGGCCGCGTGGAGTTCGAGGTCGATATCTACGCGGCCGGAGACATGACGAAGTTTCCCGTCAAACAGGGAGGCATTGCGGCGCAGCAGGCTGACGTGGCTGCAAGTGCGATCGCGGAGCGCGCAGGTGCCCCAGTCGCGCCGATGCCGTTCAGGCCGGTGCTGCGCGGGTTGCTGCTCACCGGGATGGTGCCTCGATACCTGCGCGCCGATCCGGGCACCGCCACATCCATTGTCGATACGGAAGCGCTCTGGTGGCCGCCGGCGAAGATCGTCGGCCGCTACCTGGCCCCGTTCCTGGCCGCCCAGCTGGGGCTGACGGACGAACTGGCCGAAGCGCCGCCCGCCGGCGCCGTGCCGGTCGAGGTAGAGCTCGAAGGTGCGTAGAACTCCGCAGCCGAATCAGTGCCTGGCCCGATGCTCGACTACGGCGCGCGAACGGAGACTGCGCATGTGAGCCAGATCGCGCCCGAGACCTGCACGCTTCGTCGCCGCACCGGTCGCGAGCTCAGACGGAAGGAGGAGTCATGAGTGCATCAGTCCTCGAGTCGGCGCGCGCACTGCCAAGCGAGACCGAGATGATGCGCGCCGTCGTGGTGCGCAGCTTCGAAGACGCACTCCGAGTCGAGGAAGTCCCGAAGCCTGTCGCGGGCAGCGGCGAGATCGTTGTCAAGATCGAAGCGTCGGGCCTCTGTCACACGGACATCCACGCTGCGCACGGGGATTGGCCGGTCAAGCCGAAGCTGCCGTTTACGCCTGGGCACGAGGGTGTTGGGATCGTCGAAACGATCGGGCGCGACGTCACCGAAGTCGCTGTAGGCGACCGGGTCGCGATTCCGTGGCTGGGATACGCGTGCGGTACCTGCGATTACTGCGTCTCGGGTTGGGAGACGCTCTGCGAGTCGCAGCTGAACACCGGTTACTCGGTGGACGGTGGGTTTGCGGAGTACGCCAAGGCATACGGACGTTATGTCGTCAAAGTGCCGGCCGGCGTCGATCCGTTCGATGCGGCGCCACTCACGTGTGCCGGTGTCACGACGTACAAGGCGGTGAAGGTCAGCGGCGCCAAGCCGGCCGACCTCGTTGCGATCTGGGGAATCGGCGGCCTCGGCCATCTGGCTCTCCAGTACGCGCGCATCGCTGGTGCGAGCGTCGTTGCCGTGGATCTCTTCGACGACAAGCTCGACCTAGCGCGTGACCTCGGCGCGGAGTTCACGGTGAATGCGTCCCGGCAGGATCCCGTCGCAGCGATCAAGGAGCTCGGCGGCGCCGATGCGGCCGTGGTCCTAGCCGTTGCTCCGAAAGCGTTCGAGCAGGCCTTCGCGTCGCTTCGCCGCGGCGGCACGATGGCTCTGGTTGCGCTGCCCGCCGAGAACACGATGGAGCTGCCGATCTTCGAGACGGTCCTGAACGGGATCTCGGTTGTCGGCTCGATCGTCGGAACCCGCCTCGACCTGCGCGAGGTCTTCGAGCTCCACGCAGCGGGCAAGACGCGGGTGATCCGCGAGGAGCGCCCGCTCGACCAGGTCCACACGGCGATGGAGGACGTGCTGAGGGGCGACGTGCCCGCACGCATCGTTCTCCGTCCATGAGAAAGGAGGCGTGAGATGAAGTCAGTCATGCTTGCCACCGACGGTTCGCCGACCGCCGAGAAGGCAACGGCGACCGCGATCGACCTCGCACGGTTGCTGGGTACCGACCTGGTGGTCGTCAGTGTCTGGGACATCGCGTACGCCACGGTGGGCTTCGCACCGGTCCCCGTCAGCGGAGAGTTGGCCAGGCTCGGTGAGGAGGAGGCCGCGAAGGTGGTCGCTGAGGCTGCCGCCCGCGCGGAGGAGGCCGGCGTCGAGACGCGCTCGGTCGTCCGGCGCGGGTTCCCGGTCGACGCGATCTGTTCGGTCGCCGCGAGGTACGACCCGCAGTTCTTGGTCATCGGCTCTCACGGCTGGGGGGCGGTAAGGCGCGCGCTCTTCGGGAGCGTGTCGACCGGAGTTCTCCATCACGCGACGTGCCCGGTCCTCGTCGTTCGCGGCGAGCCCGCCGGCGCCAAGCCCGTAGAGAAGGCCGCCCAGCAGGAAGTTCCTGCATGACGAGAGCCTGAGGGAACGTGGTCGGCGCCGCGACGGAAGCCGGAGCGCTAGCCGTCACTGCCGCGGCGCTGGCCACGGCGCTCGCAACCGGATTGGGCGCGGCGCCGCTTGCCTTCGCGACGCGTGTGTCGCGTTCCTGGCTCGGGATCGCCAACGTGGCCGCGGCCGTCTTGATGCTTGCGGCCAGCGGCATGCTGTTCTATGAGGGCAGTCGTTCCGGCGCGTCTAAGATCGTTCTCGGCGCCGTTGTAGGTGTCGTGGCCATTGCGCTGGCGGCTCGCTGGCTGAGCAAGCGTGAGAGCTGGCGTTTCGAGGCGCTCCGCGGAGCCTCGGCGCGCACGGCCGTGATCATCGTTGCCGTCATGACGGTCCACTCGGTCGCCGAGGGCGTCGGCGTAGGCGTCGCGTTCGGCGACGGAAGGTCGCTGGGTCTACTGACGGCCCTCGCAATCGCCGTGCACAATATTCCGGAGGGGCTCGCGATCAGCCTGGTGCTCGTCCCACGCGGCGTCAGCGTCCGCCACGCGGCCGGCTGGAGCGTCGTCTCGAGCCTGCCGCAGCCGCTGCTTGCACTCCCTGCGTTCATGTTCGTCGAGGCCTTCGCACAGGCGCTGCCCGTTGGGTTGGGCTTTGCGGGCGGCGCGATGACATGGATGGTCGCCGCGCGGATCGGGCCGGACGCGCTGCACTCCTTGCGCAGCAGCCGGAAACGAATAGCGTTCCCGCTGACGTGACCGAGACCCGATCCGCACCTAGGGATATCGAGGCGCTCGACACCGCCGAGGTCGCGCGCCTCGAGGCCTACTGGCGCGCCGCCAACTATCTCTCGGTCGGCCAGATCTATCTGCTCGACAACCCGCTTCTGCGCGAGCCCCTCTCGCCCGAGCAGGTGAAGCCACGGCTACTCGGCCACTTTGGGACGACGCCCGGCCTGAACTTCGTCTACGTCCATCTCAACCGCGCGATTCGCGAGCGTGACCTCAGCGTTCTGTACGTGACGGGGCCCGGCCACGGCGGCCCCGGCCTCGTGGCCAACGCGTACCTGGAGGGGACCTACACCGAGGTGTACTCGCACGTGAGCTGTGACGAGGCGGGGCTGCGGGAGCTGTTCCGTCAGTTCTCGTTCCCCGGGGGCATCCCGAGCCACGTCGCGCCGGAGACGCCGGGCTCGATCCACGAGGGCGGCGAGCTCGGCTACGCGCTCGTGCACGCCTATGGCGCCGCGTTCGATAACCCCGACCTGCTGGTCGCATGCGTCGTCGGCGACGGTGAGGCCGAGACGGGCCCGCTGGCGACGAGCTGGCACGCGAACAAGTTCCTGAACCCGCGGACCGACGGGGCTGTTCTGCCGATCCTGCACTTGAACGGGTACAAGATCGCGAACCCGACGGTCCTCGCGCGTATCCCCGAAGACGAGCTCGAAGCGCTCATGCGCGGATACGGGTACGACCCGCTCTTCATCTCCGCGCGTCCGGACGACGACCATGCAGACGTTCACCGGCGCTTCGCGTCGGTTCTCGACGAGGCGCTCGACCGGATCGACGAGATTCAACGGAGCGCGCGTGTCGACGGTGTGACCGGAAGGCCTCTGTGGCCGATGATCGTCCTTCGCTCCCCCAAGGGCTGGACGGGGCCCGCCGAGGTCGACGGCCTGCCTATGGAAGGCACCTGGCGCTCGCACCAGGTTCCGATGACCGACGTGCGCACGAACCCGGATCACCTCCGCGTGCTGGAGGACTGGCTCCGCAGCTACGGGCCGGACGAACTCTTCGACGAGGAGGGCCGCCTGCGTGCCGAGCTTGCGGAAGTCGCGCCGAAGGGCGAGCGGCGCATGAGCGCCAACCCGCACGCGAACGGCGGGCTTCTCCTCCGCGACCTCGTGCTGCCCGATTTCCGCGACTACGCGATCGACGTGAAGAGACCGGGCGTCGAGGTAGCCGAGTCCACGCGCGCTCTCGGCGTGTTCCTCCGAGACATGATCGCGCGCAATCCGGACAACTTCCTGCTCTTCGGTCCCGACGAGACGGCGTCGAACCGGCTCGGCGACGTCTTCGCCGTGACGTCGCGCAGGTGGGAAGCCGACGTGGAATCCACAGACGAGGGCCTGTCGCCGGATGGACGGGTCATGGAGATCCTCTCCGAGCACCTCTGCCAGGGCTGGCTGGAGGGCTACCTGCTCACAGGCCGCCATGGCCTCTTCAACTGCTACGAGGCCTTCATTCACATCGTCGACTCGATGTTCAACCAGCACGCGAAGTGGCTGAAGGTCACGCGCGGGATTCCATGGCGCCGCCCCATCGCCTCGCTCAACTACCTGCTCAGCTCGCACGTCTGGCGCCAGGACCACAACGGGTTCTCGCATCAGGATCCCGGCTTCATCGACCACGTCGTGAATAAGAAGGCGGAGATCATCCGCGTTTACCTCCCGCCCGACGCGAACACGCTGCTGTCGGTTGTGGATCATTGTCTGCGCAGCCGCAACTACGTCAACGTCATCGTCGCGGGGAAGCAGCCCGCGCTGCAGTACCTCTCGATGGAGGACGCCGTTCTGCATTGCACGCGCGGGATCGGTATCTGGGACTGGGCCTCCAACGACCACGATGCCGAGCCGGACGTCGTCCTCGCTTGCTGCGGAGACGTTCCGACGCTCGAGACGCTGGCCGCCGCCGCGATCTTGCGGGAGCGGCTCCCCGATGTACGCGTCCGCGTCGTGAACGTCGTCGACCTGATGCTGCTCCAGCCGGCGAGCGAGCATCCTCATGGGCTCTCCGACCGAGAGTTCGACTCGCTCTTCACGACCGACCGGCCGATCGTGTTCGCCTACCACGGCTACCCGTGGCTCATCCACCGCCTTACCTACCGCCGAAAGAACCACGACAACCTGCACGTGCGCGGCTACAAGGAAGAGGGCACCACGACGACGCCGTTCGACATGGTCATGCTCAACGACCTCGATCGCTTCCATCTCGTGATGGACGTGATCGACCGACTGCCACAGCTGAAGGGACAGGCGGACCACCTCAGGCAGGAACTCGTCGACAGTCGCCTGCGCGCGCGCGAGTACGGCCGAACGCACGGGGAGGACCCGCCCGAGATTCGCGACTGGACCTGGCCGGGCTGACCTGCGCGTGGGCGCGATCCTCGTCGTCAACGCTGGCTCGACGAGCCTCAAACTGAACGTAGTCGACGACGAGGGTCGCTCCGTCGCTGTCGACTCGCTCGAGCGAGTTCCGACCGGTGTCGTCGCAGTCGCGCACCGCGTCGTGCACGGCGGGTCGCGGTTCCGCGACCCGGTGGTGGTCGATGCGGAGGTCCGGGCGGAGATCGCCGCACTCGAGCCGCTCGCGCCGCTGCACAACGCGCCGGCGCTCGAGTCGCTCGATCGGGCACAACGTGCGCTGCCGGACGTCGCGCACGTTGCCGTCTTCGACACCGCTTTCCATCGCACCATCCCGCAGGAGGCGTCTGTCTACGCTGTGCCGCGGCGCTGGCGGACGGAGTGGGGCGTGCAGCGCTACGGCTTTCACGGCCTCTCGGTCGAATGGTGCGCCGAACGTGTGCCATCGGTGCTGGGCCACGCCGTCGAGCGTCTGGTTGTCTGCCATCTCGGCGGCGGATCATCCGTTACCGCGGTTCGGTCCGGACGTTCGGTGGACACGACGATGGGTTTCTCGCCGCTCGAGGGTGTGCCGATGACGACACGATCGGGCTCGATCGATCCCGGCGCTCTTCTCTACCTTCTACGCGAGCACGGATTCGATGCCGATTCCTTGGACCACGCGCTCAACTTCGACTCAGGTCTCGAGGCACTTGCCGGGCGGAGTGGCGACATGGTCGACGTCGAGCGACGTGCTGCGGCGGCCGACAGCGATGCGAGGCTCGCCTTGGAAGTATTCGTACACCGCGTCACAGCAGCTGTGGCGGCGATGGCCGCGGCTGCAGGAGGCCTCGACGCGCTGGCGTTCACTGCTGGCATCGGGGAGGGGTCGGTGCTCGTCCGCGAACGGATCTGCAAGCGGCTCGAGTTCCTCGACGTCCTTCTCGACGGCAAGCGAAACCGGACGGCCGAGCCCGACTGTGATCTTGCGGCGGACGACTCCCGAGCACGAGTGGTGGTTGTCCGCGCGAGGGAAGAGCTCGTCGCTGCACGCGCCGCCCGGACCCTGCTGGCTTCAGATCGCAGGGCGAAGCCCTAGAGCTCGCGACGCGCCTCTCGCATCGGCGCTGCGGGAAAACCGCAGCGAAGTCTGCGGTTATTCCGCCATCAAGTCTGCGGGCTGCCCGAGGGAGGCCAGGGCCGCCCAGCCCTATTCTCGGTGGAGACCCCCAGCAGGAGCAGACTCTGATGGCAGCCAATCCCGAATCCTCCTATCGCAGCCCGGTTCAGACCGAGTCCGGCGCGTTCTTCAAGGTCGCCGAGGCGGACATCATCTGCTCGCTGCTGCGAGCAAACGGGATCAGGTGTGGCGAGCGAGCAGCGGACGTTGCGACCTACGGCGGCGGCGGCTTCGGAGGATGGCGGGAAATCCTCGTTAGCGAGGATCAGCTCGAGCGGGCTCGCGAACTTGTCGCAACAGATGGTCGGCCAACCGCCTAACTGGGCCTCGCCGACCGGGCAGAAGCCACAGGCTTATCCCAACGCCGACGAGCATCAACCCGACGGTGGCAGGAACGCTCCACCACGGCTGCACCATGACGCGCTCTGACGGGTGGAAATGGCGGCCAGTGCGGTCGATGTACTCGACGAGTTCCCACACGCGGTAGGTCAGCAGCCATACGCTTGCGGCCAACGTCACACCGAGGACAACGCCTGCGAGATAGATCCTCCTCGTCGCCATCCCTCCTCATTCTGGCACCACGCGCTTCCCGAGGACCTTGTTTCGGCCGGTGCGCGATGGTCTCGCGGGTGCGGTGTAAGTCGCGGCGAGTCACCAAGCGCTCACCATGTGCCGAGCTAGGAACCAGGCGCCGAGCCGCTAAACCTCGACTAAGTCTCCTCCGCCAGGACCTCAGTTCGGCGAACGACGAAGGGAGCCGCTTCCGGGCTCCCTCCGTGGTCAAACAGATGACGCTCGGTCAGGTCACATGAAGTCCTGGATCCAGGCCAAGACATCCGGGACGTCCACGCGAGCGGAGTAGCCGACACCCGAGCAGTTGATGTTCGTGACGTACGAGTTGACCGCCAGGACGGTGTCCGTCCCGCCGAGCAGGTCGGGCCCACCCGAGTCACCGAAGCAGGTGCCGCCCGATCCCCCGCTGGCGTTGAGTGCGAGTCTCATGAACTCCGCGCTGTGCACGAAGTTCCCGGAGACCAGCGCGCTCGGCGCCTGGAGCCGCACGCGAGGGCCGGTCCAGCGGAAGAACGGAGGCGGCTGCGGCAAAGCGTTTCCGGGAATCTGCGCTTGCGACTGCACCCCGTAGCCGACGAAGTCGACCGCTGTCTTGTTCCTCAGCGTGTCGACGAGCCCTGCCGCCGGCAGATCCGCGTACTCGCCAACCGCCGCCATCGGAACCGGTTCGGTCAGGACGACAATCCCGACATCCCTGAACGCGAACTGGGACAGACCACTCCCACAGGGGTTGCAGAAGTCTGGGTTCGTGTGGGGAACGCCGTCGTAGGACGCGGCACCGCTGAACGGGTACTCCGGGTTGCCCTGCACGACCTCGTCAAACCAGACTCGCGCCGCGACGGTGCCGACCGTGCAGTGGGCGGCGGTCAGGAACACGGTTGGCGTCAGCAGCGAGCCGCTGCATCGGTGCGACGGGACTTGCTGCCCCGCAGCGTTGATCACGTCGAAGACAACCAGGCCGACGTACGGATGTGCGTCGCCGTCCGCTTGTCCGTTGGTGATCGCGCTCGCGGGCAGCGCCGTCGCGAGTACTACCGCCACGAGTGTCGTGAGCGCGACAAGGTGAGCCTTCCTCATATTTCTCCCCTCTCTAGCCGGACCGCAGCATCCGGAATCCTATGCCCCGAGTGATGGCCCGTTGAAACCGTGCGTATGCCGGCGGGTTGTAAGAGCGGATGATGGGACTCGAACCCACGACCTTCTGCATGGCAATTTGCGGCGACCGTTCGCGTCCGTTCGCTTAGGTTCGCTCAACCCGCATGGCGACACACTTTCCGTCCATCGAGGGAACGGCGTGCGAACGCGAGCGAACGCGGAACGTTGCCACTGTTGCCACGCCGTTAGCCTCCATGGGGCCGTGACTTGGATCATCGGGCTTACTGGACTCTCGACCTGCGGCGCGCTTGCCGGTGATGTCCGAGTGACGTCGACCGCCGGCCACTCGTTCGACGGGGTGCAGAAGGTCCACCTAGTAACGCCTTCCGCCGCGGTGGGCTTTGCAGGGTCCGTTCGGTTCGGGTTACGCGCTGTGGAGGACATGAAACAGTATGCTGCCGCAGAGGGAGTGACGGACTTCCGCGGCGGCATCGAGGGCTGGGCTCGCCGCGTCCGTTATGCATGGCAACGAGATTCGGACGTCACGAAGTCTTCAGACCTTCACCTCTTGGTCGTAACTGCTTGGCCGAAACCAGATGCGGACGAGGCGAACGCGTTTCTCGGTGTGACCCTTGCGGAGACGTCGGCATACGTTTTGAGGTCTCCTGATTTTGCGGTCGAGGGCGTCCCGCACAGGCGTGCAGTCTCGATCGGTTCTGGTCGAGCTTACGACCGTCTCACCGAACAACTTTCGAGCATCGAGGGCGAGATTGAAGGGCTCACCAACTTCGAGTTGCAGCCGTGGGCCGCAACCACGACGCTGCGACCCTCGCCGACTGCACAAGCCTCTGCCGGGTTTCGCTCCGGTGGGCGGACCCGCGGCCCCTCTACGCGTCGTGCTCTCTGAGGCGATCGCGGAAGTTGATCCACACGATGTCAGCGAACATCTGCACATGTGCCTTGTAAAACCGAACGCCTCAACCATCGTGACGTTCGACATGGCGGGCCTGCGCAGTTGCCACGGCGCCATCGACGGCACACGAGCCCACCACTGAACCGTAGGTTTAGCCTTTCCAAGAGCTGTGAAAATCATGCTGCTGGCGCGTGCCGGGTCTGCGGCTCGAAGACTGACGGCAGTTCCGAGCGCTCCGCTGCGCGCCAGTTTCTCGTTTTCGTGAAGCCGTACACACCGCGAACAGGCTGGCCAGGGGTCGGACAAGAGGCCCCAGCACGCGATGAGTCCACCCCCCGGCGGGCGCCCCCGCCACGAGACGCAACACAATCGCTCCTGACCCCGCCTGTCAGGATTTCTCTCCCCCGTGTGGGTGGCGCAGCGCCGGCGGCGGGGGCGCCTAACACCACCCTGGTGGCGAGTCAGCCGAGAGCGGCTCGTATCACTGGCAGGTCGGCCCCGGCGAATCGATTCGCAAGGACGTAACGTTCCCGTTCGCGTCCATCGTCGTGTGGAAGAAGATGGGGCTCAGTAGGTTGTTGCCCCCGCCTGGCGCCATTACGTGGATGGCGCCCACCTGGGTGAGCGTGGCTTCTCCGTTCTGCAGGCTCGTCTCGAATACGCGGTTGAAGACAACAACCTCTTGGTACTGAACACCAGACGTTAGGCCGGTGCCGGTCGCGGTGAAGACGCTGTGCAACGTGCCCGAGATGGTGTTGCCGTTGACCGTCGACGTGGTAAAGGTTTCCACGTCGCCGACGATCCGCACCTGCTCGCCAGTGCAGGCATCGAAGAATGTGAAATCAGAGTGAAACGTGCTGCGGCTGACGACGGCTGCCTGAGCGACGCTGGCTCCGACAAACGTGATCGCACTGATCAAAACCAGTGCTGCGATTACCTTCTTCATCTGACCTCTCCCCAAGCGACGACCGGCCAATCGTGGCACTTAACGCGATCGCTGTCAATCGGCAATCAGGCGTCCGCGTTGGGGGCACCCTTCGCGACGTAAAACCAGGCGTTCACCGACCCCTGATCAGCTTTCCGCGAAAAAAAGTAGGCAAATACGCATGGTTGACCCTAACGACGCACTTTCCGTCGCTTTGCAGCACTTTCGGCTTTGACACCCGCGAAAACGGGATGAGGGGTCGGTAGGCGCTCGCGGATCACGCGATGCCTCCCGCCCCCGGAGGGATGCCTAGATCTCGAAGCAAGTCCTTGCGGAGTTGCTCCATAAGACTCGCGTCCCGCACGGCGTCGGCGTCGACACTCGACCAGTAGGAGACTTGGAAGTTGCTTTTTGCCTCCTCGCCACGCGAATCGGCATAGAAGATGAAGCGTCCTATTGTCTGGACGCTGAAGACGACACATAGGTCGCCGTGTGCTCCCAGCGAAAGAGCCAACTCGCGGCCACGCTGAAGCGCTTCTGAGAACCACGCAACGATGCCTTGGTCTCCATCCACGTAGAACGGTGCCGGTCCTCGAGGCTCGGGATCACCACCAGCCTCTCTACTGACCAGGCAGCGCTGGAGCTGGACGACGCAGTCTGACTCGACGACAACGCCGTCTAGGAAGGCCTCCGGATCGAGACGAAAATCGCGCACGATGGTGCGCGTCAGCCCAACGCGCCGAAGTGACCACGCTGGCGAAGCGAAAGTAGCGCGCGAACCCGGTTCGGCGCTGAGGTTGTGAATCTCGGTCGCCTTCTGGAGTAGTCCCGTCCCTGCGCCGCTGTAAAGAGCTTGTACCGCGTCGGTCGAGCTTCCCGTTGGGGCCAGGACGAGCGTGTACATCCAGTGCTCGTTCCACGCCCGTCTGAGGGATTCGGGAGCGCGCATCGTCGCCCTGTCACGGGCCTCTCGCCCTCGACGAGTTAGGTCGAGCAGACGCCCCTGGTCGCTGATTGGAACAGGGTCGCTCGAGCCCGGGTTCCGGACGTAGATTGCACCGCTGCGCGTGAGCAGATGCGGGGTGGTACTGGACTCTTCTAAGAGGACGAGCAGCAGCCCCCGCTCTGGAGTGCTGTCAAGGCGTAGCCAACGAGCACGGAAGGCCGGCATCGGGAGCAAATACGGGCGGAGGACGTCTTTGCGATCGCTTCTTGCTCGAGCTGCTGCGCGAACAGGCCGAGGGCCGGCGGCAGCTGGAGGAGAAGTTCGCGCGCACGCTCGAGGTGGCGCACGCCGCCGGCATCGCCATCCCGCTGCTCGCCGAGGCGGCAGGACTGACGGCCTCGCGCATCCACGCCCGCCTGCAAAAACAGCGAACGCTTCCACCCGACCTCCACCTGCTTGCCGACGACGAGGTCAAGGAGGTGCTCGAGCACGCCTTCGATGTCGCGATCGTCGCCGCCGGGCGCGTCGGCTATCCCGAATACCGCCGCTACGGCGCCTACATCTGCCAGGCGGGCAGGGCGTTCAGGAACGATCCACGCTACTTCGCCTTCTACGCCAACAGCGAGGTGAAACCGGAGATCGCGGCGGTTCTCGGCCGTCGCGACCAGCTGCTCTTCACCCCCGAGACGGCGCAGCAGCTGCGCGAGCAGGGCGAAGCCGGATTAGCCGACGTCGTCGAGCAGGCCGTCCGCGACGGCGCCCGCCCGCCCGGTCGGCCGCAGCAGCTCTACCTGCTCTCAACCCCGGACGACGAGCGCACGATCACGCTCGGACAACCGATCGCTCACGCCTCCTCCGGCCCGGGCAGCGGCTTCGTTCGCGGCCAGCGCTACACCTCGCTCGCCGCGCTCAAACAACAGCCGCACACAACAGCCGAGCTACTGCGCCACCAGCGCGAGAACTGACTGACCGACGACGACCGCACGCCACGGCTCCACCACCGCCGCCACCCGGCAGGCCCTGCCGGCGCGTCAACCCCCTCTCTCCAAGCGATTTAACCCAGGCCAAACCGCCTCCGCGACCACGCGGCTCGACCCCGGCGCCCCCACCGCTTCCCTACCGTAGACACGGTCCGGCTGCGCCCCTGTCGCCTTTCCAACAGATCGCGACACGCGTTGCTGTCGGCGCCGCCTCGACCGACCGTTCAGGCCGGGCGGGCGAGTGCACGCCGCCGATAGGCAGGGCGAGAGAGGATCTTGAAGTACCACGGCGTCAGCGACCCCGTGGCGGTGTCGTGGTTGCCCGCCCCGGCCGACAGAAGCAGGTGCTGCTTCGGTCGTAGACTCGATCGTTGCTGATGCCCAGCGGATCTCGGCTTCCCGAACTCGGTCGGCGCGGCGAGGGCTGGGTCCTGTTGCAGCTCCTGCTTGGCGCGGCGATCGCCGGGTGCGGCTTCGTCGGCGTCTACTGGCCGGGGTCGGTGGAATCGTTCTTCGGCGTTCTCGGGTTGCTGATCGCTGTCGCGGGCGTGCTCCTCCTCGTCCTCGGTGTTCTCGCGCTGGGTAGTTCGTTCACGCCCCTACCACGACCGCGCGCCCGCACGCGTCTGCGGCAGGGCGGGATCTTCGGCCTCGTGCGTCACCCCGTGTACGGGGGCGTGATCTTGCTTGCACTTGGCTGGTCGTTGGCGGATGCCCCGCTGGGCCTCGTGCCGACCGCGCTACTCGCCCTGCTCTTCGACCTCAAGGCGCGGCGCGAAGAGGCGTGGCTGATCGAGCGCTTCCCCGAATACGCGGCCTACCGGGCACGCACACCGCAGCGGTTTGTGCCCTGGCTCTACTGAGCCGCGCACCCCTGTCGTGCCCGCAGCTCAGCCTGAGGCCCAAGGCTGGACACTGTTGAGGCTTCGCTCGGCACGCACCCGCATCGTCTCCCGAGCAAGCGGCGTGTCGCGCTTCCGCCAGAAGGCGACAGTCCTCCGCGGTGAGCCGCCTAGGTCGACCATTGTTGCTGCCGAGTCCCGGGCGGGAATTGCAGCGGCAGCTCGAGCTCCGGCAGCTCGGCCGCAATGAGCACGCGCGTCTCCTCGACGAGCCGTCCGAGTTCGGCCGCCGCGATTTCGGGCTCGAGTCGAAAGAGGGACTCGAGGCGATCGGCGAGCTGGGACGGCGCGATTTCCATCTTCGCTATGAGCGCCCGCATCCGCTTCAGCTCGAAGCGGGCGAAGTAGAGTCGGTTCAGGCCCGCGAGGACGGCGAGCAGGTTGAACGCGGCGTCCAGCAGCATGTCGATGCGCCAGAGCTCGGTGTCCCGCGTCGCCATCGCGTCGCCGTGGTACCAGAGCGGGAAGAAGCTCCAGTACCGTTTGACCATCGCCCGCCGCAGCGGTTCCGGGTAGTTGCGCACGCGTGCCCGCCAGCGCTCGACGAGCTCATCGCCGTAGAGCGGCAGGCCCTCGAGCATGCCTGAGAGGAGCTTCTGAAGCGGCGAGTCGAACTCCTCAAGCCGGTCGAGCAGCTGGTCGAGACGCGACTCAAGGTGCGCCACCGTGACGAACGAAACCTCTGTCCTTACTCCGTCGAGCTCGAACTCCGCGAAGCAAAAGTGTTCGGTCGGCTCTGCTCTCTTGATCGGGTTCTCTCCGCCGACGGTGGTGCGGATCTGCTCCAAGATCTCCTGCGGCGGCAACTCGTCGACGTAGAGGAGCAGGTCGAGATCCGAGTAGAAATCGGCGTCGCCGCGACCTGACGAGCCGACCAACATTGCGGCCTTTAGCGGCGCGCGCTCGAGTGCGGCCTGGACGATCCGCCTTGCCTGTCGGCGCAGGTGCTCCGTCGCGCCTTGCATCTGGGTGGGATCGTAGATTGGGTTCCGTTGCGCCGCTGCCGTCAGTCCCTGCGCGGCTCCGACCTTGCTCGTCAGCGATCACCTCCGTACCGCAACACGGCGCTCACGTCATCGATCTCGCGCGCGCACAATCGGTGTCGTTCTTTGGCGGAAGTGCGACGGAGACCTTGGCCCGGCGCGCGCCGCAGCTAACGGCTCCGCCATTCCGCCGACTCCCGCATCGCGGCGGAGTGGCGGAGTACGAAGCCCTCTCTAGGCGTAGGCTCGGGAGACGATGGCGGTGCTGGCAGGCGGTGAGCGGAAGGAGGTTGAGCTCCACGGCGTACGCGCCGAGTTCCGCACTGCGCTGCGGGAGGAGCTCGAGGCCGCGCGGCGGGCATCCGCCAGCGGCGCGATCCAGCTCGTGAACGGCCGGCGGATCGCGCAGGTCGGCGGCGCCTACCAGTACCTCTTCCTCGTCGAGTCGGCGCTGAACGCGCCCGACGACTCGCCGGGCGACCTGTACGTGCCCGGCGCGAAGCCGCTGGAGACGACGATCATCTCGGTCGACGGTCTGGCCGTCACGCTCAGCGTGCCCCTCGATCTCGGCGCGTTCGTCCCGCGGGCGGCCCTGCAGAGCGACCTCACGCACCTGCTGCGAACGCTGATCGAACGGATCGAGGAGCTCGCCGCTAAGGAAAACCCGGCCGGTGATCGGCTGCTCGGCGACGCGGCCCCGTCCGGCGAGCCGGCGGGGATCGAGCCGAGCGCCTTGAACGTCGAGCAGGTGGCGGCAGTCGCAAGCAGCGTCGGCCGCAACACGACCTTCATCTGGGGCCCGCCTGGCACCGGCAAGACGCGCACGATCGGGCAGATCGGCGTCGAGCTCCTTCGCCGCGGTCGCTCCCTGCTGCTCGTTTCGCACACAAACGCGGCCGTCGACCAGGCGATCCTCAAGATCGCGGGCGAGCTTGGCGAGGAACTCGTCGACGGCAGCGTTCTTCGTCTCGGCGTCACGAAGGAGCAGGCGCTGCTCGAGCGGCCGCGGCTTTTGGCGCAGACGCACATCGACGAGCGCGGCGCAGCGCTCGCGGCCGAGCGGGACGAGCTGACGGGCGAACGCACGGGCAAGGTCGCGCGCCTGTTTGAGGTGCAACGGCTGATTGCGATCTGGGAGTGGCTGCCGGTAGCGGAGAGCGACATCGACGAGTCAAAGGCCGCGTTCAGGCGCCTCCACGAGTTCGAGCAGCGTCGTGACGAGGTGGAGAGTCGGCTCGCCGCACTCGAGCAGGACGGGGAGGTCGTTCGTCCTCGCGCGGAAACCGCGCGCGAAGCGCTCCGCCACGAGCGGCGGCTCGGCGAGATCCGGGTGGAGCTCGAACAGCGCCTTGCCGAGATCGAGGTGGAACTCGCGCGCGAGCGGCCGCTTGCCGCCGCCGGCGTGGAAGAGGTTGCGACCTTGGACTCCTCGCGCGAAGAGGCGGAGGCGTTGCTAGCGCAGGCGGTCGAGGTGAGCGGGCTCGTCCGGCGCTGGCGCGGGCTACCAAAGCCGGAGGAGCAGGAGCAACTGATCGAGAGCCTCCGGAGCCGACACGCGCTTTCGAGCGCGGCGCAGCGGCCGCGCGCGGCGACCATCGAGGCGCTCGAGGCTGACGCCGAGGAATGCGCGGCCGTCGTTCGGAGCTTGCCGCCGCTCGGGGGGCACCAGGCGCTGGCGGAGAGCAATCGTGAGCGCCGGCCGTTCGGCGCTCTGCACTCGGAGCGGGAAGAGCTTGGCGATCCTCGCGCCGTGTTCGTCGCCACCTACGACCAGTCGCCGGAGCTCGCGATCGAGGAGGCCGAGGCGCTCGAGCACTCGCTCGCGCCGGCGCGAGAGGAGGCGGCATCAGCCCGCGCGCAGGCGGCGTCGGCCCGCGGCGATCTCGAGAGTGAGCTGCTCGGGCGGCTGACCGCGCTGCGCGAGTGGGGGCTGAGCACCGTCCGCCGCGGGGGCGCCGAGGACGTCCTCGAGGAAATCGAACGCGCACAGGTCGCGGCGAAGGAGATCGTCATCGGCATCGACCCGGCCGCCGTGCGGATCGAGCGGCACGCACTGAACGATCGGATCCGCGTGATCGACCGCCGGCTCGAGGAGATCGAGGACGAGCTGCAGCGGATCGAGGAGCTTGTCATCGGCGAGGCGCAGGTGGTGGCGACAACGCTGACGCGCGCCTATAAGCGCGAGTCGGTGCAGAAGCGGCGCTTCGACACAGTTGTCCTCGACGAGGCTTCGATGGCACCGATCCCGGCGCTCTGGGTCGCCGCGAGCCTCGCCGATGCGAACGTCGTCCTCGTCGGCGACTTCCGCCAGCTGCCGCCGATCAAGCACTCCGACCACGACCTTGCGGAGAAGTGGCTCGGGCACGACGTCTTTGAGGCATCGGGCGTGAAGCAGGCATTCGAGGCCGGCGAGCCCCCCGCGCATTTCATCCAGCTGCAGGAGCAGTTTCGGATGCACCCCGCGATCAGCGCGATTCCCAATCACTTCCTCTACGGCGGGTCGTTGCGAGACGGCGCCGGCGTGGAGGACGACGGGGTGCTCGACGGCTGGTACGAGCGCGAGTGGGGCTACGACTCACCCGTGCTGCTCGTCGACACCGGTTCGCTGAACGCGTGGGTGACGAGCGTGAACAACGCCGGGCGCACAAGCCGGCTCAACTTCCTCTCCGCCACCGCCTGCGTCGATATCGCCGAGATGTTGCTCCGCGGCGAGCGGATCAAGCCCGACAGCGGGTACGCGCGGATCTTGATCGGCGCGCCCTACCGGCCGCAAGCGAAGCTGATCAACCTGCTCATCCGCGAGCACAAGCTCGACCCGGAGGTGCGCGCGGGCACCGCCCACACCTTCCAGGGCAGCGAGGCGCCCGTGATGATCTTCGACCTCGTCAACGACGAGCCGCACTGGAAGGTCGCCATGTTCATGCCCGACCTGAGCGAGGACTTCAAGCGACTCCTCAACGTCGCGCTCACCCGCGCGCAGCGGCGGCTGATCATCGTCGGCGACTTCGACTACATCTCGAAGCAGGGCAAGAAGGCGTTTATCCACGAGCTGATCGACTTCCTGCCCGAGCGCTACCCGGTCGTCGAGGCAGCGCAGCTGATCCCGGCCGGGCTCTCGGCCCGGGCGGCTCGGATGCAGATCCAAGCAAAGGGCGGCGATGAGGTGGAAGGGGAACGGCTTGTCGTCACCCAGGACAGCTTCGACCACCACCTACTGCCCGATCTCGAGTCGGCCGAACAGCGGCTCGTGATCTACTCGCCCTTCCTCACCTACGACCGCGTGGCGTCGCTCGAGCCCCAACTACGCGCGGCAGTCGAGCGCGGCGCTCGTGTCTTCGTCGTGACGAAGGAGCACGCGGAGCGCGGCCGTCAGCTCGACGGCTACCGCCACATCGAGCGCGCACTTGCGAGCTGGGGCGTGACGGTCGTGCACAAAGCGAAGATGCACGAGAAGCTCGTCTTCGTCGACGACGACCTCCTCTGGCAGGGCTCCCTGAACCCGCTCAGCTTCTCCGACACCCAGGAGATCATGGAGCGCCGGCGGAGCAAGGCGGTCGTCGACGACTACCAGCGGACACTGAAGCTCGAGGAGCTGCTTGGCGCCTACGACCAACGCGAAGCGGGCGACGGCGCCTGCCCTTTCTGCGGCGGCGAGATCGTCGCAGCCGAGGGACGCGACGACCCCTTCTACTGGCGCTGTGTTGAGGACAGCTGCTTCTCGCGCAGCATCGGCGATCCAATGCCGAAGGATGGGATGGTCGTCTGCACGAGCGGCGGTTGTGGCGCCTCGGTCCACTTCGGCCACTGGGGCGACGCGCCGCACTGGCGTTGCGACGTCAACCCTCGCCACCGGACGAGGATCAGCCGCAGCCATCTCCGTCTGCCGAAGATGCGAGCGCTTGTGCCCACGCGCGAGCTGAAGAAGCTCGACCGACAGTTCGGGCTCGACGGCGAGGGTAAGCCGCCGCTGAAGGTGAACAGGCAGATCGGCTCGCTGTAGGCGCCGTGACTCCGACCGGGAGGTCAACGGCCAGAAACTGGGAGATCGCCTCCTTCCTCGCTCGCTCAGGCGACGCATAGCTTCGTTCAGCCAGGTCTTGGGCGGTGCGAACAGCGGCAGGTCGCTGTCGCACTTCCGCCAAAAGGCGACGCGGGAGTTGTGTCTGATCGCAGTCCTCGCGCGGTGGCTCGTCTGGTGCACAGCCCGGCTCGTGTTGTGGTATTCGCGCGCGTGAAACAAGGAGGCGTCAAAGAGGGCGGAACGGCAGACGGCTGTCTAGGGCAGGCGTTGGGCGCGAAGCGGTCGCGTCTGGTTCGTTGTCGGTCTGTCAGTTCTGGCGTTGGTAGCGCAGCAGTTCGGCTGTCGTGTGCGGTTGTTGCTTGAGGGCGGCGAGCGAGGTGTAGCGTTGGCCGCGAACGAAGCCGCTGCCGGGGCCGGAGGGTGCGTGAGCGATTGGTTGTTCGAGCGTGATCGTGCGCTCGTCGCCGGGCGCTGAGAGCAGGTAGAGCTGCTGCGGCTGCTCGGGCGGGCGGGCGCCGTCGCGGGCGACGTGCGCGACGACGTCGGCCAGCCCGGCTTCGCGTTGCTCGCGCAGCTGCCGCGCCGTCTCGGGGCTGAAGAGCAGCTGGTCGCGACGGCCGAGCACGGCGGCGATCTCCGGCTTCACCTCGCCCTCGGCGTAGAAGGCGAAGTAGCGGGGCTCGTTCCTGAAGGCCCGGCCCGCCTGGCAGATATATGCGCCGTAGCGGCGGTATTCGAGGTAGCCGCCGCGCCCGGCGGCGACGATCGCGACCGCGAAGGCGTGCTCGAGCACCTCGTCGCTCTCGTCGTCGCTCAGCGGCTGGAGCTGGCGCGGCAGCGCTCGCTGTTTTTGCAGGCGGGCGTGGATGCGCGAGGCCGTCAGTCCTGACGCCTCGGCGAGCTGCGGGATGGCGATGCCGGCGGTCTCCGCCACCGCGAGCGTGTGCGCGAACTTCTCCTCCAGCCGCCGCCGGCCTTGGGCCTGTTCGCGCAGCAGCTCGAGCAAGAAGCGATCGGGGACGGTCGCCACTGCAGGCTCCTCCTCAAAGAGAGTGTCAACTAAACAAGATACTTTCTATCATGGGGGCTGCGACCGTCAACTAGACGGCGGTCACCGTCGGAAAATGGCCGTCCGCGCGAAAGAGCGGCCAACCGGCCCTAACCGGAAAAACTGGTCGCACCGAGCCGCGCAGGAAGCGCTTGTCGAGGCCGTTTACGCGGTCTCTCCGTTGCCTCTCCAAGCAACAAAAGGGGCCTTCGGCAACTAGGGACCACAGGGGTTTTCGAAGACGAAATATGCGTACATCTTCTTCCGAAGCGAGGGCGTCGAGATCATCCGCACCCCGTTTCGCGCGCCGAGGCAAACGCGTTCGCCGAACGCTGGGTCGGCACCAAGACTCTCGGTGAGCGGCGCCTCTCCATCCCGCGGCGCCTCTCCATCCCCTCTATCCGCGGGGGAATTCCAGCTGACCTAGCTCGGCGCGCGTTGCCGCGCGAGCGGCCTTGAGTGCGGCCGCCACCTCTCTGTCGCCGATCGAGACCGTGAGCGTGGTGATCCCGCGCGGCACTGGTAGGCGGACAACGTGATCGTCGGACGCGGCGCCCGCCCACAAGGGTGCCGCTGGGCCCTGAAGGAATTGAGATCCGGCTGCGTTACCTCGGCACGGTCTTGCTCGTCCAGGAGGAACCCGACGACAGGCACCGAGGGCGGATGCTGTGGAAGACCCGCCCATTCTCGAAACGAGGGGTCCTTGAAGACGAAGGTCGGGAAGTTGGCCATCACCCCGCCGTCCACAATGATCCCGAACGGCGGCTGTGGGAGGCTCAACGGCCTCCACTCGAATGCGATCGGGATGGCCGTGGACGCCACAACGGCCTCGGTGACCGCGCATGTCGGGGTGAGCTTGGTTGAAGATGACGAGGCGCTGCCGGTTCAGGTCGACGGCGACGACGTCGAGCTCAATCCTCGTCAGTCGGTAGAGCTCCTCGAACGTGACGCTTTCGCCACGACCCTCCCCACACAGCTCGCGGATGTGCCGCTCGAGTACGTCATGGAGCCAATCGGCAAGCGAGTCCTGATCCAGGTAGCTCGCACCGTTGCGTATCCGAAGCGATCCGTTGAGAAGCGTCGGCTTGCGGAGTGTGCCAAGTGCCTTCGCCGCCTCACTACCCACCTGTGCCGGTTCCAGTCCAGCCGCGATCAAAAGTAGCGGTGATGGCACCCGCCGAAGCGCCAGCGACCGTGAAGGACCCTGAGTTTTTTTGGAGGCTCCCGGACCAGGCGTCGTCCTGGGGGAAGGGGATGCTCCGACGATGGGAGCCTCGAGGAAGTATCCGTTGGAGTTGCGGGAGCGGGCGGTGCGGCTGGTGTTCGAGTCGGGTCGGCCGGTCCGGCAGGTGGCGCGTGATCTCGGCGTCCACCACGAATCGTTGCGCGTGTGGGTGCGCCAGGCGGAGGCGGACAGCGGCCGCCGGCGCGAGCTGCTGACGACAGACGAGCGCGCGGAGTTGAAGCGGCTCCGGAAGGAGAACGCGGAGCTGAAGCGGGCGAACGCGATCTTGAAGGACGCGTCCGTCTATTTCGCGACGGAGCTCGACCCGACCCGGCGAAGGTGAGCTGCTACGTGGAGGAGCGGCGGGACGCTTTCGGGGTCGAGCCGATCTGCCGTGCGATCGGCGTGCCGGTGAGCACGCACTACGCGCGCAGATCCCGGAAGCCGTCCCGGCGCGCACTCGAAGACACGAAGCTCGTCGCGGAGATCTACGCCGCCCGCGAGGGCTACCGGCGCGTGTACGGCGTCCGCAAGACCTGGAAGAAGCTGCAGCGTCGCGGCGTCGACGTCGGCCGTGACCGAGTCGCACGGCTGATGCGGCAAGAGGGGCTCGAAGGCACTCGGCGCGGCAAGAAGAAGCGGACGACGATCCCGGACGAGGCGGCGCTCGAGCGGGCGCGCGACCTCGTGCAGCGCGACTTCACGGCGACCCGGCCGAATGAGAAGTGGGTCGCGGACGTGACCTACGTCCGCACCTGGAGCGGCTTCGTCTACCTCGCCTTCATCCTCGGCTGCTACAGCCGGATGATAGTCGGCTGGCAACTCGCGACCCTGCGCACCGAGCTCGTGCTCGACGCGCTCGAGATGGCGAACGGGCTGCGCCTGCCAGACGCAGGGCTGATCGCGCACAGCGATCGCGGCTCGCAGTACACCAGCCTCGCCTACACCGACCGGCTCGACGAGCTCAAGATCGCTCCCTCGATCGGCTCGCGCGGCGATGCCTACGACAACGCGATGGCCGAGGCCTGGGTCGCGAGCTTCAAGACGGAGCTCGTCGATGGACGCCGCTTCCCCAGCTACGAGCACGCCGAACACGAGACGCTCAACTGGATCAGCTTCTACAACGCCGAGAGACTCCACGAACAGCTCGATGACTTGCCGCCCACGGAGTACGAGGAGTTGAATTACACGACAGACAACATCAAAAGCTTGTCAGCCAAGTAAAAGAGCCTCTACGAAACCCAGGGCGCTTCACCGCGCTGAACCAGCAACGGCGGTCATCGTCCTCCACCATGGCCTCCAAGGCGCCTCGATACAGCAGGCCCTTGGCTCCGCCACCCTCGAAGACGCCCGCGACGAACCTGGTGATCCCCTGCTCCTGCCACCACAGCTGGCGTGTCTTGCTTTCGAACCTCTCCGCATGTCGGCCCACTACGCTGCACTCCGCAGGCAGACCGCGGCGGCCAGCTCAGAGGTCGCCGCCGGCAAGACTAGGCGCCGAAGGTCGGGTGGCTGAGCCGACCCCGTTTCCGTTGGCGCCGACCCAGCCCCGACGAGTCCGTGCGCCTCGCACCAGCGTTTGAGGAAGGGCAATCCCACCAATCCCGCGGTCAAGAGAACATCACGACGCTCGACGCTCCCAGCATGCGGTCGACCTTTCCTTGCTGCCCGCAGTTCTAGTTTGCGTGGGGGGACGGTGTCAACCCCGTGACTTCGCCGCGTACTGTGCCCCGTGTGCGCCGAACTCTTTCTCGGTGGCGTGAGCTTGAGCTTGAGCTTGAGCTTCACCCGGTTTCCTTGACACCTAGCTCACGGAGGCAGGTGGGGGGCGCGGGGTTTGGCAGCGTTTGGCGCGGCTTGGCAGCCGTGGCGCAGGATTGTCGATGTGGAGGTGTTGCCACGAATGCGTCAGTAGGAGTCGAGCTAAGGGCAGACCCAGCCAATCCGGCCACTCCCCGAACCCGGCGGATGGATTTACCCGACGGACACGGGTACTTCGGCCGTCACGTCGTACATCCTTGCGGTGATCGTCTGCTCGCCCGGCTCGAGCGTGGCGAGCAACCGGGCCCCTGTGCCCAAGCCACCTCCGGCCGAGGACTCCCACTCGATGTCGTCGAAGCCGCCTCTCCGCTCCTCGAAGTGATAGCCCTGCGCGGCGAGCTGCACCGGCTCCCCGGCCGGGAGCCTTGCGCCCGCCGGCGGAGAGAGAATCCAGAGCACCCACCCCTTGGGCTCGACCTCGTAGGCGTCCGAGCGGATGCGCTGGGTGTGGAAGCCGTCGGTCACGATCAGCTCGAGGAGGAACTCCCGGCCGCCGGGGAGCGCCCCCGCATTGACTTCGATCGTGTCGCCGGGGCCCGGGAGGGCGAGCGGTGTCCAGGTCTTGCCGCCGTCGTTGGAATAGCCCAGCGACGCGAGGCAAGCGTCCGCGGACGCGCGCCACCTGACGGTCTCGGCGCCCGAAAGAGAAGTGGGCCATTCGACGCTGACCTCGAGATCGCCCGGAGGCGCGGTCCGCTCGAGCAACACCCTGCCATCGAGACTCACCCGCAGGCCGGTCGCTCTCTCGGGGAACGCGACCAGGCCGACCGCAGCGAGACCCGTTTTGCCGCCGGGATATCCGCAGGGTGTGTCCAGTGGCAACGTCGTCATGGCGAGTGGTCGCCCGCCGCGCCCGAGCGCCTCCACCGTGAGTTCGCCCTTCTCTTGCGACGGTTCGCCCTCCGTGACGAAGCCCGGCTGGAGCTCGAGCTCTCCGTCCTGCAGGACTGCGCCGAACGTCAGGACTCTCATGCGAACGGGATCGAGTTGAACATGTGCTCCCAGTGCGGGATCGAGGGCCACTGCGGGTAGCAGTACGACATCGCTTCGTTCGATCCCGACGGGAAGAGTGTCCGGGTCGTCACATTGAGCCCCGGATCGCTGATCGTGAGCGGCAGCCCGCCGTAAGGTCCGGCCGCCCCTCCGCAGTTGACGTGCAGCTGGCCGGCGGCGTGGGCCAGCTCGTGCGTGCACGTTTGGGCGTCGCCGCCCTTGACGAGCAACGTGGGGACCCCGGCCCCGGTGCGCGGCAGTGCCATCCCGGCCCAGGGATAGGCCGAGTCGCTCGGAACGATCGCCATCCGCACGCCCCCCACGGGCTGGGACGCGAACAGGAAGGTCATCGTCTGGATCCGCACGACGAGCCAGTACCAGTTCGCGCTGTTGCTCAGCGCCTCCGCCCCCGAGAGGGTGAAGGCTAGCTCGGGGTTGACGATGAAGCCGTTCTCCGGGAACGGATGGGCCTCGGCCGGGCCGGTCAAGCAGGTGTAGAAGTCGGCCAGCGTCGGGGCCGGGCTCGCGCTCGACGGGTCGGTGATGAGGAACGGCAAGAACATCTGCGAGGACTTGGGCGTGAACGACACGTCGACGCTGCCGCTCGTGAACGCGGTCGGCGGGGCGCCCGGCGGACCCGGTTGGGTCACGGTTGCTCGAAAGCGGACATTGCCGTCGCACGCGGCGACCGGGACGTCGAAGTTGATCGAGTCGGTGAGGACGTCCCGGTTGAGCCCCGGTGCGGCCTCGGCTGGCGTGACCCACGGGGAACCGCAGTCGAACACCGCGCCGGTGGCGAGGTTCTCCGCCACCAACCCGGCTTCGAGGCCGCCGATCCGGTTCGGGCCGAGGCCGAAGTCGAAGCCGTCGCTGATGCCGCTGTCGACGAAGACGCGCACTGCGGTCCGCCGCCTGGACACTAGCCGCACGGAGTTGTCCGGCTTCTGGATGGACTGCACGACCTCGATCCGCATGACCGCCAGCATCGACGTGCGGCGCATGCTGAATTCGGCGTCGCGGGTCGTGATACCGCAGCCGTTCGTCGCCGTCAGGCGGTACTGACCGGTGACTGGAGCCAGTCCCGTGACAGGGGGAAGTGTGATCGAGCCGGCGAACGGGAGTGGACTTGTGAGCGGGAGAAGCGGGCCGCCCGGACTGATGCGCGTGATCTGGATCGCGGTGGCGTTCGAGACGTTCCACGTGAGCATCGGCTGGCCACCCGGCTCCACCACCGCCGGCGCGAACCCGAACGTGTTAACGATCGGCCTCCCGCCAGCCTGGATCCGGTTCTGATCGTTGGGCAGGCACGGCGGGCAGGAGACGGGCGGCGTCTGCACGCGATCGAACCCTCGGGTCCAGACCTGCGCCGCCGCGCCGATGCACGTCGTCAGCTCGCCGGTGACGCCCTGCGGCTCGTGGTACTCGCCACTCAGCTTCACGAATCCCGCGCACCCTGGCCCAACGTCGGCGGGCGCACGCACGACCACAGCATGATCCGACCAGGAGTCGACCTTCGCCTCGCGGCAGCCCCCACCAGTGGTTGGCATGTACACCACCACGTCGGCCGGCTGGGTCGGCCCGAACCCGCTGCCGTGCAGCGTCACCTGGCTGTCGGCGCACACGGGCGAGGGCGTGACCTTCGTGATGCCCGTGGAGTATGAGCTCGACCGGCTTCCGGCCCATCGCCCGACCTCGAGCACGGCCTTCAGGACGCCGGCGAAGCAGTTGCGCTCCACGAACCGATCGATCTCCTCCAACCACTCCGGGATGACCGGAGGTGGCGGCTCGAAGAGCCGCTGGCGTCCGAGGTTGGCTCGGAGCAGGAGGGAGTCGGGGTCAGGATCGGCGGCGGCGTAGATCAGACCGGCGGCGAGGTCGTCCCCGACGTCCCTGCCCGTCAGACCCAGCGCCACGGCGCCGGCCACTAGGTAGCCGACCGAGTGTCCCCGCAGGACCTCGAGCCCGTCGTCGTCGGTCTGCCCGAACAGCCGAAGTTGCATCTCGGGGCGCCCTTCGCCCCTGACGGCGGGGTGCCCCAGCACGAGCTCGCTCATCGCGCGAGCTCCCTTGAGCGAGAACGAGGTCGTGGGCGGCAGCTCCGCACGCCACGATCCAACGCGGAACACCTGCTCTGCGAACGCCTGCACACTCAAAGACAAGCCGTTCACCGCGCCTCCGACTCGTAGGGCTGAAAGGGCAAACCCGCGATCTGCGGAGTTCCAGGTGGGCGGGTGACGCCGAATACCTCCGCCGAGTACGGGAGCGTTCCACGGAACTTCTCGTAATCGATGGCCATCAGAAAGCCTCCCGTAGCCGAGCCGGGTTGCAGTGCCCAGACTCCCCCAGTCGGCGCGGCGGCTGCCAAGCTGCCATCGAACGTCTGCGTGATCGAAGGGGCATCGCGTCGACCTCCAAGCCGGATCGCCGCAGTGGCTCTCAGTTTCGCACGCCTTACGGCGCGGTGCAAGGCGGTGCGCTAGGAGACCTTGCCCGCGACCGACGTCGCGATTCACTTTGCGGACGTGGCTCGCGAGTCTCGTGTTCCTCTCTCCTCAGGCGGTCCGCTAGGTCGTCGACCGCAGGACGCTACGCTCACGCTGAGCCCCCGTAGCTCAGTGGAGCCTTCACTTCATTTGCGCGGCCTTCGCTTGTTCGAGGCAGCCGCCTTCCGGCGCGCGATGTCCTCCGGCGCGCTCAGCCACGGGAAGTCCGGAACCTGGCCGGCCTTCACCGCACGCACGGGCCTTTGCGCCTTCTCGATCTTCTCCTCAACGCTCGAACCGATCGCCCATCGCCCCGACACGTTGAAACGTAGTCCGATGCGGGCACGATTGTCGCGCTTCCGCCAAAGCGCGACATGATTCACGACGGTCTGCATGACGCTGACAGGCGCCTAGGAGTCGGGATGGCCGGAATCGTCGATCAAGGCGTTTCGCAGTGCAAACGCGCCGTCGGGCATGTGGTCACGGCCAACGTCGTTCAGCCAGTGCGCCAGCACGTCGAGCACCGCTTGCTGTTGGGCACGAGTGAACGTGACGCTCGTGCTCGCGTTCGCCGATACGGCAATCGTTTCCTCGGCCGGCTGCGCGGAGGGGACAAGCCGCAACCGCTCGCGGAGTTCGTTGGCCTCTGTGTCTGCGAGCTCGATCATCCCGCGCCGCGTCCGAATCCTGAGCATGGGACGAGCCTAGCCCGGCCGGGGTCCGAACCTGCCGTGAACCGCCACCATCGTCCTCGTGCACCGCTGCCGTCAGCCCCTGCGCGGTTCCGACCTGCTCGTCAGCGACACCCCCCGTACCGCAGCACGGCGCTTACCTTGTCAGCCTTGTTCTCGCGCGCGCGCGGAACTCGGCGTCGCGTTTTGGCGGAATCGTGACAAAGACTGGCAGTGCCGTGCCTCGCTGGTGGAGGCGTGCCGGTAACGCAGGTGGCGGCGCAGCTCGGGCGCTCGAGCAAGTCGCTCACGCGTGATCGCCTAGACGGCCGGGCGCTCGACGCGACATAGAGGCCGACCTAGTCGCGGCTCCCGTCCGAGCCGCGCGGCACCATAGGCGGGGCCGTGGCCCTCGCAGCGCTCATCGTCGCGGTCGTCACCGGTACGCTCGCGATCCTCAACTTCGGGTGGACGATCTTCTGGTCGGTCTGGCAGCATCGACAGACTTCGCGCCCGAAGCTCACGGTCGTGGGTTCGTTTGCGGTGCTCGGCACTGATCCGCCGGTGCGCGTGTTCGAGACCAGGGCGGTTAACGACGGACTCGTGCCCGTGACCCTCAGTATTGCGTCCGCCGAGATCGAGGGCGTGACGGATCAGTTGATCTGGTTTAACTACTTCTCGCAGGCGCCGGCGCCTCTTCCGCACCTGGTGCCGCCGGGCGAGCATTGGCAGGGGCTCGTCGAGGCTGACGAGTTCAGGAAGGGCCTCACGAGCCTGCCGGGGGCAGGCGACTCGCCGTGGCGAGTCCGCGTCAGCGTCAAGGACGTCGGCCAGCGCTTCTATTACTCCGACTGGTTCGAGGTCGCAAGCGGCTAAAGCATGTCGCTTTCCCAACAAAGCGCGACGGGCTTCCCCCGCGCAGGCGGGCCGAGCCAGCACGATCTCCAACTGCTGCAGCACCTATCGGCTCCCGTGGGTACCAGAAGGGAGGCTGCCCGCCGACGTCCGTGTGGGCCAAGCCATCGGGGATGCTCGGCTGGTTAGGGTCGTCTAGATGGAACGACTTATAACGGTGGAGTTCGGCCCGTCTCGGTCGAAACGATTCGGGAGAGCCGTGGCCGAGGCTCGCAGCCGGGCGTGCGAGTGCAGCGAGGTCGAGCCGGGCAGGTACCGAGCGCGCTTCGTCCTTGGCATGGACTCCACCACCTACACCGGCCTGGCCGCTTGCTGGAGCGCGTTCGCCGTTGGCGGGCGACCGAAGTGAGCGAGGGCGATGAGGCGGTCTCCGCCTACCACGCCAAGGAGATGGCCTGGTGTGCCTCCTCCCAGCTCAAGTCGCATGGAGCCTGCCGACTCCGCTTCTTCCACGGAATCTTGCCGCGCTGTTCTGTCTGTCCCCTGTTCGACGCCGAGCGCGCGATCCGGGACGTGTTGGGCGAGCACCCGCTCCAAGGGGCGGTGCTCGAGATCTCCTTCAGCCCGAACCTTCACGCCCTGCTCACGGGGGAGCTCCCGCCCAACCTCGACCCGGCCTTTGAGGTTCCCGACTTCCCGCCAGCGGAGTGGGGAGAACTGGCCGGCGAGGAACCACCAGGTTGAAGATCCCCGGCGCGGTTGGGGCGTGCTTAATACGAACCGCTCGCAGAATGGTTACACGCGCGCGCGCGCGAGGGGAGAGCGGTGACGACTCTGGCTCGTCAGGTGATGCACACTAGGCGCGGAGCTTCTCGAGTTCCTCTTCAGTTGTCACGCGACAGGAGGGTACGCAGTCGGGGTAAAGCCTTCTAAAGGTTGAACGTCTCGAGGTCCAGCTCGTCGGCACGCTCTGTCGCGGCGAGTGCGATCGCCAGGTCTTGAATCGCCAGGCCGGTGGAGTCGAAGATCGTGATGTCGCGGGCGGAGGCACGGCCCTCGGCTTTACCTATGAGCACATCACCTAGCTGAGCCACGTCGTCACGAGCGAGGACGCCAGGCTCAACTGCGTGAACCAGATCGCCGTTGTGGCTGGCTTGTTCCCAGTCGTCGGCGTAGATGCGTCCTCGCCCCGGTGTGTCCGTTTGTTACACCCTGCTCAGAGAAGTAACAAAACGACCGGGCGCCCGGACGACTTGTAGGCCATGCGGACGACGGCCGAGCGGCTCATCGCGACGACCCCCATTGCTCCCGCGTCAGGCGGTAGAGGCGAAATGGCCAACCGTCCCTGGCCACGACGTCCCGCTCGAACGCCATGCCGAGCTTCTCCATGACCCGTCTGGACGCTGTATTCCCAGGGTGATGGACGGCGACGAGGCTCTCGAGCTTAAGCCGCTCGAACGCCTCGTCACGGATGGCGCTTCCGGCCTCCGTCGCATACCCCTGGCCCCACGCCGCGGGCGTGAGCATCCAACCGATCTCGACTTCGTCGGGCGAGACGTCATCGCAGCTTTGGCCGAAGTACTTCGTGTCGGTAAAGCCCAGCCCGGCACCATTCTCCTTCGCCACGATCCAGCGTCTGCCGAAGCCGTGTTCCCGGACGCGTGCGAGCGACGCCGCGAAGTCCCGCTCCGCCACGTCACGCCTGTATGGCCCACCGGGCGCCCAGTACCTCATGGTGTCCGGATCAGCGGTGAGCGCGACGAAGTCTTCAAGCCGTGACACGTTCAAGGGCTCGACGAGAAGGCGCTCGGTCTCGATCGCGTTCACGTTACTCCTGCTCTCACGCTGAGCACCGGCCGACTAAAGCTCGAGCCTCGGCAGCTCCAGGTCGTCGGCCTTCTCCGTCGCCGCCAGCGCGATTGCGAGGTCCTGGATCGCGAGTCCGGTCGAGTCGAAGATCGTGATGTCACGGTCCGACTGACGGCCTTCAGCCTTGCCCGCGAGGACGTCGCCTAGCTGAGCCACGTCTTCGCGGACAAGCACGCCTGCTTCGACCGCGTGCACAAGATCGCCGTTGTGACTCGCTTGTTCCCAGTCGTCGGCGTAGATGCGCCCTCGGCCGGGTATTCCGTTTGTTCCACCCTGCTCCCAGTCGTCGCAGAACACGCGGACGCGCGCCAACTCCTCCACAGCGATCTCCGCTTTCCCAGGCCCGTCGGCTCCCATCAGACTGGCGTGCTGCCCCGGACGCAGTGACCCCTCGCCGAGGACGATCTCCTGCCCGGGAGTCACGGTCACCAGCAGATCTGCTGCGAGTGCTTCGTCGCGGCTCGTAGCCGTCCGAGCACCGATTCGACCGGCGACGTCAGCGGCGCGAGCCTCGTCGACGTCCCAGAGGATCACGTCGCGGCCGCGCGCGACGAACGTCCGCGCCGCTGCTTCGCCGTTCACGCCGGCCCCGATGACCGCGGCTGTCTTCGAATCCGAACGGCCGAGCGTTTCCGCTGCGAGCACCGCTGCGGCGCCCGTTCGCAGCGCCGTCACGGCTCCGGCGTCGAGCACCGCCTCGGGCATCCCGTTCGAGGCATCTGACAGGAGCACGAGCCCGGTGACAGTGGGTAGGCCCTGCGCGGGGTTGCCCGGAAAGGACGTCACCCACTTCAACAGAGCATGACCGCCGCCCAGCGCTGGCATCGCACGGAAGTCACCTGCCGGGTACGCGGGCACGTACACCTTGGGCGGCATCGTCCACTCGCCGCGCGCGTAGGCCGCGAAAGCGTCGCGCACCGCCCCGAGTGCGCGCTCAGGTGAGACGGCTTCACGCACCTGTGCGCCGTTGAAGAACGGGATCAGGCGCGCCACCCGCCGGTCTCGCCCTTGTACGTCCCTCCAAAAAGCGCGCGCGGCGTGCGCGCGAGAATCTTCAAGTCCAAGACAGCAGAGCGGTTCTCGACGTACCAGACATCGAGCTCGATGCGATCATCCCAGGGGAGCTTCGCGCGGCCCTGGATCTGCGCCCAACCGGTGATGCCGGGCTTCACCTCGAGCCGCCGGCGCTGCCGCGGCGTGTAGCGCTCAACCTGGTAGGCGAGCGTGGGGCGGGGGCCGATCAGGCTCATGTCGCCGCGCACGACGTTCCAGAGCTGGGGCAGCTCGTCCAGCGAGAGCCGCCGCAGGAATCGGCCGACACGCGTGATGCGCGGGTCGCCCTCGTTGACGGCGAAGCCGGCTCCCTTCTCCTCGGCGCCAACCTCCATCGTCCGCAGCTTCAGCAGTTCGAATTCCTGCCCGTTCAGGCCGACTCGCGTCTGCTTGTAGAGCACGGGCCCGCCGCCTTCGAGCTTGATCGCGAGCGCTGCCACGGCGAGGGCGGGGCTCGCCACCGCGAGACCGAGCCCGGCGGTGGCGACGTCGAGCGCGCGGTTCATCGTGTGCCTTCGGCCTTCGCCCAGACCGCGGGAACGCCAAAGCGCAGGTAACGGATCAGTGACACGACCGTCGCCCAGGTCACGAGGACGTAGTAGCGCGCGATCCCGACGCCGAGAGCCGCTGCCAACAGGAGCAGCAACTGCGCTCCGAGCGCAAGCTGGTAGACGAGCCCTGCGCGCACGAGCGCGATCGACGAACCGAGCAAGATCAGGTGCAGGATCCCGCTCGCGTAGCGGAGATGCCGGTGCGACAGGATCTCGAGCAGGTACGTCGGCCCGAGCCGACGGAGCATCTTGCCGCGCAGGACGATCAGCCAGCAGTGCTCGAACATGCGCACCTTGCGGCGGTACTCGTCGCCGATGTTGCGCGACGGCTTCTCCCATGCCACCGCTTCCGGCTCGAAGATCGCGCGACGCCCGCGTTGGACCATCAGGTAGGGCAGCGCCAGGTCGTGGCCGAAGCGCGGGTCGACATCGACGTAGTCGGAGCGCCGCACAGAGTAGATCGGCCCGATGCCGCCGGTGATCGACCCGAGTGCCGACTCGTTCCGCCGCAGCCATGCTTCGAAGCGCCAGTACGTGCCTTCGCGATTCGTCCCGTCCGCGGCTTCATAGAAGTGGCCGCCGCACACATACGCAACGTCGGGATCGGCGAAATTCCGCACCAGCTTGCTCAGCGCATCCGGCTTCCACTGGGCATTCGCATCCGAGAAGGCGAGAATCTCGCCGCGCGTCTCGCGCACGGCCTGATTCTGCGCGGCGACCTTCCCACCGCGCGGACAGCGCAGCAGCCTCACGCGCGGCTCTCCCGCGGCGATCGCTTCGACGAGCTCGTCCGTCCGGTCGGTCGATTCGTCGGAGGCTACGACGATCTCTAGTTCGTCCGCCGGGTAATCCAGCGCGAGCAGGTTCTCGAGCCGCCGCTCGATCACGCTGTCCTCGTTGTGGGCTGCGACGATCAGGCTCACCGAAGGCGTGGAGTCGTCCGTGCGCACGGGCCGGCCACGCACTCGCGCCAGCGCTGCGGCGGCTATCGGATAGCCGACTTGCGTCCACGCGAGTGCGCCGAGCGAGCCCCAGAACAGTGCTTTGGCGATCATCACGCCGAAGATCGTAGATTCAGAGGCGCTTGACCGACGCGGTGAGTTGCTGGATCGAGTCCTTTGCGTCACCGAACAGCATTACTGTGTTCGGGTTGAGGAAGAGCGGGTTCTCGATTCCGGCAAAGCCGGGGTTCATGCTGCGCTTCAGCACGACCACCTGCTGGGCCTGGTCGACGTTCAGGATCGGCATGCCGTAGATCGGACTGCCGGTGTTGTTTCGCGCGTCCGGATTGACGACGTCGTTCGCGCCGATCACCAGCGCCACGCTCGTGCGCGGGAACTCGGCATTGGCCTCGTCCATCTCCTTCAGCTGCGGATACGGGACGTGCGCCTCCGCGAGCAGCACGTTCATGTGGCCGGGCATCCGTCCTGCCACCGGGTGGATCGCGTACGACACCTCGACACCGCGCGACTCGAGCAGGTCGGCCAGGGCATGCACGTCGTGCTGCGCCTGGGCGACCGCCATGCCGTAACCGGGGACGAAGACGACCTTGTCCGCATAGCCGAGCATCACAGCGACGTCCTCGGCGCTTGCGGACCGCACTTGCCCGTCCGTGTCGCCGGTGGGCGTGCCGGCCGCGGAGGGGGCAAGTTGTCCGAACGCGCCGAACAGGACGTTGGCGATCGAGCGGTTCATCGCTCGCCCCATGAGGACCGTGAGCAGTGTGCCCGACGCGCCGACGAGCATCCCGCTGACGATCAGCACGTTGTTCTCCAGCTCGAAGCCGGTTGCCGCCGCAGCGAGTCCGGTGAACGCGTTGAGCAACGCGATGACGACCGGCATGTCGGCGCCCCCGATCGGCAGCACGAACATGACGCCGAAGACCAGCGAGCCGCCGATCAGCGCCCAGATCAGCCATTGGCGTTCCACTCCCGCGGAGATCGCCACCCCGGCGGCGAGGACGCCCGCGAGGATCAGCCCGTTCACGACCTGCTGCCCGGGATAGACGATCGGCCTGCCGCGAATGAGCTCCTGCAGTTTCGCGAAGGCGATCAGCGAGCCCGCGAACGAGATGCTGCCGATGACCGCGGAAAGCATGATCGCGATGCTGATGTCCGTCTTCAGCGTGCCGGGCTCGGGCGCGCGGTTGTGGAACTCCGCGAGCGCGATCAGCGCGGCAGCGCCGCCGCCGACGCCGTTGAACAGCGCCACCATCTGGGGCATCGCCGTCATGTGCACCTTGCGGGCGGCGACGTAGCCGAAGACGCCGCCCACCACCATGCCGGTTGCGATCTCCCAGTAGCTCACGACCGAGTCCTGGGCGAACGTGACGATGATCGCGACGAGCATCCCGACGGCGCCGATCTGGTTGCCGCGTCGCGCCGTTGCCGGGCTGGACAGGAACCGCAGCGCCAGGATGAACGCCACGATCGTGATCAGGTAGAGAAGGTTCGTGACCTCCCTACTCAGGTTTCTTCTCCCGCTTCTTGAACATCTCCAGCATTCGGTCGGTCACGACGAATCCACCGACGACGTTCGCCGAGGCAAGCACGACGGCGATCAGCCCGACCACTGTCGTGAGCGTGTCCTTGTCTCCGACGCCGGCGACGAGCATCGCGCCGACGATGACGATGCCGTGAATCGCGTTCGTGCCGGACATCAGCGGGGTGTGCAGCATCGTCGGCACCTTCGAGATCACCTCGAAGCCGAGGAAGATCGCGAGGACTAGAATCGTGATCTCGAACGTGAGCAGAAGGTTGTGGCTCATGCAGCTGCGACTTTCTCGCGCGTGACACACGCTCCTGCGGTGATCTCGTCCTCCCAATCCAGCGCGAGCTCGCCTGCCGGCGCGAGGTGCTGCAGCAGCTCCGAGACGTTGCGCGCGTACAACTGACTCGCATGGAACGGCATCGTCGACGGCAGGTTCGTCAGGCCGACGATCGTGACACCGTCGCGCTCGACGATCTCGCCCGGCTCGGTCGCCTCGGAGTTGCCGCCGGCTTCGGCCGCGAGGTCGACGATCACCGAGCCGGGGCGCATTCTCGCTACCGCGGTCGCAGGGATCAGCTTCGGCGCCGGCCGTCCTGGAATGAGCGCCGTCGTGATCACGACGTCATAGTCCGGGATGCGTTCGGCTAGCTCCTCCTGCTGGCGACGCTGCTCCTCCTCCGTCAGCTCGCGGGCGTAGCCGCCCGCGGTCTCCTCGCCGGTGATCCCGAGCTCGAGGAAGGTCGCACCGAGACTCTCAACCTGTTCCTTCACGGCGGGACGAACGTCGAACCCGGCCACGACCGCTCCGAGCCGGCGCGCGGTCGCGATCGCCTGGAGCCCGGCCACTCCCGCGCCGAGGACGAGCACCTTCGCCGGCGCGACGGTTCCCGCCGCCGTCATCAGCATCGGGAAGAAACGTGGCAGGCGGTCGGCCGCCACGAGGACCGCCTTGTAGCCGGAGACGGTCGCCTGCGAGGAGAGCGCATCCATCGGCTGCGCGCGTGTGATGCGCGGGATCGACTCCATGGCGAACGCGAGCACGCCGCGCTGTGCGAGACGCTCGATTCCCGCCGGATCCGTCAGTGGCTCGAGGAACCCGATGAGCAGCTCGCCCTCGCGCAGGCGCTGGTCTTCCTCGTTCGAGGGCTTGCGTACCTTGACCACGCCCTCCGCGTCCCAGACGGACGCCGACATGTGTGCACCGGCCTCCGCATAGGCATCGTCGGGAAAGGACGCTGCAACGCCGGCACCGCGCTCCACCACGATCTCGAATCCGTTCTGGACGAGCTTCGAGACGGCGTCTGGGACGAGGGCCACCCGGCGCTCGCCTGGCTCGAGCTCCCGAGGAACCCCAATTCTCATCCGCGCGATCTTACGTAGCCTGGTGGCGGCGTGACCCGCTTCCTCCAGGACGACCTTCAAGGCGAGCCATGTTCGAGACGCTGACCGAGTACGTCTCGGGCTCCCCGTGGTCCTACGCCTTTCTCTTCGGAATCGCGGCGCTCGACGTGATCTTCCCGCTCGTTCCGAGCGAGACCTCGGTGATTCTGGCCGGCGTATTTGCGTCCACGGGCGATCTCGTGCTCGCAGGCGTGATCGTGTGCGCGGCCGCAGGCGCGATCCTCGGCGACAACACCGCTTACGGAATCGGCAGAACGGTGGGCCATCGCCTCGTCGAGCGTTTCTTCAGGGGAGAGCGGCGCAAGCGGGTGGACTGGGCCGAGAAACAGGTGGACGAACGCGGCGGCTACCTCATCGTGGTCGGCCGCTTCATCCCCGGCGGGCGCACCGCCGTCACGCTGGCGTGCGGTCTGCTGGAGATGCGCTGGCGTAGGTTCATCAGCTTCGATGTCGTGGCGGGATTCCTCTGGGCCTCGTATGCGGCACTTCTGGGCTATGTGGGCGGGAGGACGTTCGAGAAGAACCCGTTGTACGGCTTTCTCATCGCTTTCGTCGTCGCACTCGCGATCACGGGCGCGATCGAGGCCTTTCGCTGGTACCGGAAGCGAGTCGCCCACTGAGGTTCGCGGCGCTCGTGCTGTTCTTGCTTGTCTGTGCTCTGCCCGAGGCGGGCGCAGCGCCCGGCGTGCCGTCGTTCGACCACGTCATCGTCGTCGTGTTCGAGAACAAGGAGTCCGGGCGTGTGCTCGGCAGCCCTGACGCACCGACGTTCACGGCCTACGCCAAGCGCCACGCGAACATCACGCGCTACTACGGCGTCACCCATCCGAGTCTCCCGAATTACCTCGCGCTCGTCTCCGGCTCGACGCACGCGATCAAGGAGAACTGCACGAGCTGCACCATCTCGGCACGAACGCTCGGCGACACGGTCGAGGCGTCGGGCCGCACCTGGAAGGTGTATGCGGAGGGCCTACCGGCGGCAGGCTACGTCGGCGCGGTCAGCGGGCGATACGCGAAGAAGCACAATCCCTTCGTCTACTTCCGCAACATCGCTGCCAACCCGGTCCGCCGTCGCATCCACGTCGTACCGTTCGCCCACCTGGCGCGGGACCTCCGGAGCGGCGGGTTGCCCCACTTCTCCCTGGTCGTGCCGAACATGTGCAACTCGATGCATGACTGCCCGGTCTCGGTCGGAGACGCGTGGCTGCGCAAGCTCGTCCCGAGGCTCGTGAGGCTGCCGAACACGGCCATCTTCATCCTGTTCGACGAAGGGACGACAAGCGAGCGCGGCGGCGGCCATATACCGGCGATCGCGCTCGGGACGGCCGTGAAGCAGGGTGCCCGTTTCACGAGAGTCACGGACCACTACGGGGCACTGCGCACGATCGAGGAGGCGTGGGGGCTGCCGCTCCTCGGCCGCTCGGCCCGGACTCCTCCGATCACCGGGATCTGGAGGGAAACGGGCCCCTAGGTGGAAATGAGTCCGGCCGATGCTGGCCGCCCTCGCCACCGCCCTCGCCGCACGCGATCCGTCGACAGCGGCTCACTGCACGCGCGTCACGTTTCTGGCTGGGGGAGTCGCGGTCTGGCTCGGGTGGGACGTGAAGCGCCTCCGGTCGCTCAAGCTGGGCGGGCCGGTACACGACATCGGCAAGGTCATGATCTCGGAGACGATCCTCTGCAAGCGCGGGCCACTGCTGCCCGAGGAGCTCGCCGAGATCCAGACGCATCCATCTGCGGGTGCGAGGCTCATCGGCCCCGTCTGGCCGGCAGAGGAGGCCTTGCCTTACGTGCTCTACCACCACGAGCGCTGGGACGGCGACGGCTATCCGACGGGACGCCGCGGCACGGAGATCCCGGAGGAAGCGCGCCTGCTCGCTGTGGCCGACGCCTTTGACGCGATGACGTCCATGCGGCCCTACCGGCGAGCGCTACCCGTGGACACTGCCTTGCAGGAGATCGAGCGCTGTGCCGGCACGCAGTTCGATCCCGCGTTGGCCTCTGCCTTCCTCGAGTGCTTCCATGCCGGCGCTCTGAGCGCCGCAATCGCGGGCTAGAGCGCGGCCCAGACCTCGAGCTTCGACTTCACGCTGCGGATGACCTCGTCGGTGAACTCCGTCGTGCCCGCATGCCCGCCGAGATCCGCGGTGCGGATTCCTTGCGAGACCGTCTCGAGCGAGGCCTCGCGGATCGCGCGGCCCACCTGTCGCGTCCGCTCGTCCCCGTAGGTGAGCAGCGCGGCTCCGGCCAGGATCATCGCCATCGGATTCGCGACGTTCTTGCCCTGCAAGGACGGAGCCGTGCCGTGCGCCGCCTCGGCCATCAGCGCGCGCGGCTCGTAGTCCTCCTCGAAAGCGACGAGCAAGGACTCCGACCCCGCGATCGAGCCGAAGAGCGGCAAGACGAGGTCGGAGAGGATGTCGCCGTCGCGGTTCAGCGCAGGGATCACGAGTGGGTCGCCCGCCGAGGCGATCAGCAATGCAAACGTCGCATCGATCAGCTGCGGCTCGTAGGGGACCTCCGTGTGCCGCGCGGCGGCAGCGTCCATCTCCTCTTTCAGCATGCCCTCGTACGTCGGGCTGACGGTGTACTTCGGCCCGCCGAACACCTTGGCGCCGCTCTGCTCCGCCAGGCGGAACGAGAACTCGGCGACCGCCCGGCAGATCCGCCGCTCGATGCGTTCGGTGCGAAACGCCACTTCGTCGTCGCCGTCGCCTTCGCGCCACTCCTTTGCGCCGTACGCATCGCCGACCGCCATGCGGACGATCGAGATGGGCGCATGCACTCCCCCGAACGGGACGACGCCCGGGATCCGCCGCCCCGTGCGCACGATCACACGGCCGCCGATCTCCTCCCGCAGGAGCCTGTTCGGCGAGCCCACGTCGTCGCGGCCTTCCGGCGTGATCGTGGCGGCCTTCAGCCCGAGCCCGTGCTCGCGGATCGCACGCGCCGCCTCGTGGACGACCTCGTTCTGCGTGGCACGGCGGGACTCCAGCGACAGGTCGAATCGCGGGAAGTCGAGCTCGAGGCCGGTCACCTCCGGGGAGAGCACGCGGAGGGCTTCCTCGAGGAGCTCCTGCCCCGTTTCGTCCCCTTCGAGCACCACGATCGTTTTGGCTTGCACGGCTGCGGACACTAGCGGTGGAGCATGCCGAGGAAAGGGGGCTGGAGGAGAGAGGGCTCGCGCGGACGTTTCCGTTACGTCGACGCGCGCGGCAATCGCATTACGGACGAGGAGAAGCTCGGGCGAATCACGTCGCTCGTGATCCCGCCCGCGTGGACCGACGTCTGGATCTCTCCCAACCCGGCCGCGAAGCTGCAGGCCACCGGCGTCGACGCCGCCGGGCGGAAGCAGTACCTGTATCACGCAGCCTTTCGGGCGCAGCGCGAGCAGGAGAAGTTCGACCGGCTGATCCGCTTCGCCGAGCGCCTCCCGGATCTTCGCGCCGCGATGTCCGAGCACATGGACAACGACGCTCTGGATCGTGAATGCGTGTCGGCGATCGCAACGCGTCTGATCAACCGCGCCTGGTTCCGGGTCGGCACGGAGCGGTATGCGAAGAAATCGCGAACGTTCGGGATCACGACGCTGCGCAAAGGACACGTGCGCGTGCGCGGGCACAACATCTCCTTCCACTTCCAGGGGAAGCACCGCTCAGTCGTCCGCACAACCCTCGTCGACGGCGAGCTCGCGGACGCGATGACGCTGCTACTCGCGTTGCCGCGCGGTAGTCGGTTGTTCCGCTACGAGTGGGAGGGCGGCCTGTTTCCGCTCAACGGCGCCCGTCTCAACGACTACGTCCGTGAGTATCTCGGTGACGAGTTCACGGCCAAGGATTTCAGGACATGGGGCGGGACGTTGATCGCGGCGGTCGAGCTGGCCGAGCGCGGCGCGGTCGAGACGGAGCCCGAGGCGAAGCGGTCGCTCGCCGCCGTGATGCGGCGGGTCGGCGAGCAACTCGGAAACACACCCGCCGTTGCGCGCAGCTCATACGTCAGCCCGGCGGTCATCGAGCAATATCTCGACGGCACAACGGTCGAGGATTTCCGGCCACGTCATTTACGGGTAGTAGGCGCTCGTGATGTCGGGCTCGACCTGGAAGAACAGGCCCTGCTCAGCCTGCTCCGATCGTGGCGAATTAAGCAGGCGCGAGCCGCGGCCTAATTCTTCGCTCCTTTCCGCTAGGCTCATTCTCGAGAAACGAGCTCCACAGGAGGAAATTCCGTGGCACGAGTAACGAGACTGGTCTGCGACAATTGCGGCAAGGAAGTCGAAGAAGCCAAGGGCGCCGTGATGCGGATCAATTTCACGGACGCTCGGCGCGGCTCGAAGCAGGCGGACCTGTGTGACGCCTGCGCCGGCAAGATGCCCGGCCAGGCGGTGGCCAGGCGCGGCCGCCGGCCGAAGGCCGCCGCATAGCCCTTTCCCGCTCTTAGCATCCGCGCTCGGGGGTCGTCAGGACCCCCGAGTAGCATGGGTTAGTTGGGTCTGAACCTCATCACCGGCCCGGCGAACGCCGGGAAGGTCGCACTCCTGCTGCGCCGGTATCTCGAAGCGCTCCCTGAGGAGCCGTTTCTGATCGTGCCGAACCGGTCGGACGTCGAGCGGGTCGAGCGCGATCTGCTGGAGATCCAGCCGGCGCTGTTCGCGGGTGAGATCGGCACCTTCGACGATCTGTTCCGCCAACTTGCCCGCGGCGGAGGAGAGTCGATGCGGGTCGCCACCCCGGCCCAGCGCGCGCTCGTCGTGCGCCGTGCACTTGCGGGGCACTCCCTGAATGGTCTCGGCCGTTCCGCCCGCTTCGGAGGGTTCGCGGATGCCCTGCTCGCCGTCCTGGCGGAACTCGAGTCGGGCCTCCTCGACCCGAACGACCTCGACGGCGAGCTGGCGACCCTGTACGCGGCGTACCGCGCGGAGCTCGACCGGCTGGGGCTGTGGGACCAGGATCTCCTCCGCCGCCGTGCGGCCGAACGCCTCGCCGGGGAGCTCGATGCATGGAACGGCGAGCCGGTCTTCGCGTATGGCTTCGAGGACCTGACCGGCGCGGAGTGGGCGCTGCTGCAGGCGCTCGCCGGACGCGGCGAGGTCACTGTTTCGATGCCGTACGAGCCCGGTCGTCCCGCCTTCGCCTCGCTTACTCGAACGATGAACGACCTGAGCGCGCTGGCCGACGGCCGCATCGAGGAGCTCCCGCCGGGCTTCGACCAGGTCGCGGAGCCGGCGCTCGCACATCTCGAACGCTGGCTCTTCTCGGAAGCCGTCCCCGAGGCACCGCCGATCGACGGCGCGCTGCGCTTCTTCGAAGCGGCCGGCGTCCGGGGCGCACTCGAGCTCGTGGGCGAGGAGCTGCTGTCGCTGATCCGCAGCGGCGTCGCGCCCGAGCAGATCGGCGTCGTCTGCCCGTCGCTGGAGCGCTGGCAGACGCCGCTCGAGACGGCACTGGGGACACTCGGAGTCCCGTACGCACTCGAGGCGTACGCGCGTCTCGACAAGACGCCGTACGGCCAGGCGCTGCTCAGCCTCCTACGATTCACCTGGCTGGGCGGGACGCGAGGCGACCTCTATGCGTTCCTCCGCTCCCCGTACTCGGCACTCACGCGGCAGAACGTGGACTTCCTGGAGGGCCGTTTGCGCGGGCGCGCGGTGGACACGCCGGAGCGGGTCGAGGAAGAGACGATCCGGCTCCGTGACGGACAGCCGCTTCCCGTGCTCGAGTCGCTGCGCGGCACGCCGTCTCCCCTCGATGCAGTCGCGGCCCTCGCCGGCTCCATGCTCCGCGCCGCCTACGGCCTCGAGGCGCCGCCGGTCGGTGAGCTCTCGCGGCAGGACATTCGCGCGCACGACGCCGTGATGCGACTAGTCGGCGAACTCCGCGGCTGGAGCGAGCTCGACGGGCCACTGTCGCCGGAGGAGGTGTTCGCAGCGCTCGAGCGCTCAGAGGTTCGACGCGCGGCGGCGGGCGAAGCAGGACGCGTCGCGGTGGTCGACCTGATGCGCGCGCGCACCCGCCGCTTCGAGATCGTGTTCGTGCTCGGGCTCGAAGAAGGCGCGCTCCCGCGGCGCGGTCACGAGTCACCGTTCCTCGGGGACGACGCGCGGCGCGAGCTCGACGAGCGCTCGCGCGCCCGGCTGGCTCGCCCCGATCAGGTCGCGCGCGACCGATACCTCTTCTACACGGTCTGCACGCGGGCCACGAAACGCGTGTACCTGATCCGGGAGGCTGCGAACGACGAGGGCAGCCCACGCGAGCCGAGCCCGTTCTGGGACGAGGTACAGGCGCTGTTCCCGCGTGACGATGTCGTTCGCTGGACCCGCCGCCGTCCACTCTCGGAGCTCACGTGGACGCTCGAGTCGGCGCCGAGCGAACGCGAGCGATTGCGCGCGGTCGCGCTTCGTGCCGCCGACGACCGCTCCGCCGCCCAGGCGATTGCCGTCGCCAACGGCTGGGACCGGCGACTGAACCGGGCCCTCCACGCTTTCGAGCGGCCCACGCGCCTCACGCATCCGCAGGTCTTGGCCGAGCTTCGGGCGAAGACGACCTTCGGTGTCACCGAGCTCGAACGTTTCGCGGACTGCTCGTCGATCTGGTTCATCGAGCGGCTGATCGACCCGAAGAACATCGACGCGAGGGTAGACGCACGTCTCCGCGGTTCGATCGCGCATCAGGTGCTCTTTCGCTTCTACTCGCGCCTTCCGAAGGAGCTCGGAGTCGAGCGGCTCGAGCAGGACCGCATCGAAGACGCGGTCGCCTTCCTGCGCCGAACCCTGGACGAAGCGATCGAGGGCGTGCGAATGGAGTTGACGGAGCTCCAGCAGCGCGAGCTTCGCCACGGACTGTGGCGGGACCTCGAGGCGTTCGTGCGCGAGGACGCTGCATCCGATGCGCCGCTCGTCCCGCGCCGTTTCGAGGTTCTGTTCGGGTCCGAGCGCGCGGCACCCGAGCTGCAGCGCGGGCTCGAGCTCGCAGAAGGGCTGACGCTCTCGGGAAAGATCGACCGGATCGACATCGACCCGTTCAGCGCGCGCGGCATCGTGCAGGACTACAAGGCGGGCAAGCACGCGCATTCCGCGGTGCAGATCGAGCAGGAGAAGCGTCTGCAGATCCCGCTGTACATGCTCGTCCTGCGCGACCTGGTCGGGATCGAGCCGCTCGGCGGCCTGTACCGCCCGCTCTCGGGCGAACGCAAAGCGCGCGGACTCTTGCGGGCGAACGCGCGTGAGGACGGCGTGCCCGGCTTCGCCAAGAACGACTACCTCGACGAGGACGCCTTCTGGAGCCAGGTCGAGCGTGCGCGGGAGCTGGCCGTCGGCATCGTCGACCGCATGCGCTCGGGCGACGTGCAGCACGACCCGAAAGGCGGCGACTGCCCGACGTGGTGCGAGCTCTACTCGATGTGCCGGATCAGGCGCGCATGAACCTCAATCTCAACCCGGAGCAGCAGGCTGCCGTCGATGCGCGCGGGCTCGTGTTCGTCTCGGCAGGCGCAGGAACGGGCAAGACGAAGGTGCTGGTCGAACGGTTCGCGCGCGCTGTCTGCGACGAAGGGGTCGATGTCGAGTCGATCCTCGTCATCACGTACACGGAGAAGGCGGCGGGCGAGCTGCGCAGCCGGATTCGGGCGCGCCTCGTCGAGCTTGGGCGGCCCGAGCTCGCACGAGCACTCGACGGCGCCTGGATCTCGACGATCCACGGCTTCTGCAACCGCTTGCTGCGTTCGCATCCGTTCGCGGCCGGCGTCGACCCGCGCTTCCGCGTTCTCGACGAGAGCCAGGGCCGGGTGCTGCGCGGCGAGGCATTCGAAGCCGCGCTGACGGCGTTCTGCTCAGACGATGATCCAGAGCGCCTGCGCTTGCTCGCCGTCTACGGCGCGGACGGCCTGCGCAGGATGCTCACCGGCGTCTACGAAACGCTGCGCTCCGCCGGACGCGAGCTCGTGCTCGAGCTCGGGGAGCGCCGGAGCCTCGAGGCGCGTGTAGAAGAGCTCCGCGAGGCCGCCGGCTGTCTCGCCGAGGACTCGGGTGCCACCGATGCCGCGCGTGACACCGCACGGCAGGCGCTCGGCTTGCTCGAGTCCGACGCCCGCCCCGACCGCCTGTTCGACCTGGGCGACCTCAGGCTGCGCGGCGAGCGTGCGGCCACCTACGAGGAAGCGAGGCATTCGGTGGAGCAGGGGGCGCTCGACGAGCTCGCGGCGGCGGATCGCGATCTCCTCCAGGAGCTGCTGACCGGCTTCGCCGCGGCGTACCAGGAAGGAAAGGACCGCGAGTCGGCGCTGGACTTCGAGGACCTGCAGCTACGCGCGCGCGATCTGTTGCGTGACGACGAGGCAATTCGTGCGCGCGAGCAGCTTCGCTTCCGCTCGGTCATGGTGGACGAGTTCCAGGACACGAACCGGTTGCAGTGCGAGTTGATCGACCTGCTGACGGACGGTCTGGGTGAGTGTGAGCGGTTCTTCGTCGGGGACGAGTTCCAGTCGATCTACGGGTTCAGGCACGCGGACGTGCAGGTGTTCCGCGAGCGGCGTTCCGCGGCGGGCAACGGTGTCTTGCCCCTGACGATGAACTACCGCTCGCGTCCGGAGGTGCTCGCGGTCGTGAACCAGCTGTTCGGCTCCGACTTCGGCGACGAGTTCCAGCCGTTGACAGCCTCCGGCGACTTTCCAGATCCTGTCTTCGGACCGCCCGTGGAGCTGCTCGTCACGGACAAGTCCACGTATTCGGAGACCGACGTGCACTGGAGACGTGGCGAGGCACGAGCGATCGCCCGAAGGATCCGCGACCTGATCGACGCCGGCGATGCGACGCCGAGCGAGATCGTCTTGCTGTTCGCGGCCGGGACGGATGCGGAGTGGTACGAGGAGGAGTTGCGGGCCCTCGGCGTTGCCACATACCGCGGCACGGGCCGGGGGTACTTCGGCCAGCAGCAGGTGGTCGACCTGCTCGCGTACCTGCGTCTCCTGCGCAACCGGTACGACGACGAGGCGCTCGTTAGCGTTCTCGCCTCACCGTTCGTCGGGATCTCGAACGATGCGCTCGTGCTGTTGCGCCGTGCCGCTCCGAAGCGGCCGCTCTTCGTCGCGCTCGAGCGCGAGCTTCCGGACAGCCTGCCGGAGCGTGACGTGCAGCTGGTGCGTGCGTTTCGCCAGCGGTACGATCGGTTGTCCGCAGCTCTGGCGCGTCTGTCCCTCGAACGACTGTGCGAGCGCATTGTCTCGGAGCACGACTACGACCTCGCGGTGCTGGCGAAGTGGGACGGCAGGCGCCGGTACGCGAACCTGCGCAAGCTGGCACGGCTCGCGCGCTCCTACGAAGAGCTGCGCGGGCCCGACGTCGAAGGGTTCGTGCGGTTCGTCCGCAGCCAGGAGGCGGTGGGCGCGCGCGAGCTCGAGGCCGTGGCGGAGGAAGAGGGCGGCGACGCGGTGCGGTTGCTGACGATCCACGCCGCCAAGGGGCTCGAGTTCAAGGTCGTCGTGGTGGCGGACGCGGGTCGCGATCGAGCGCCGCCTGCATCCGACGAGATCCTCGCGCTCTCCGACGGGCGGTTCGGTTTCCGCGTCGCGGACCCGCTCACCAGCGAGCGGCGGGGCGTCTACTCCTACGAAGCGGTGAAGGAGACCCGGAAGGCGGAGGAGCGCGCGGAACGTCTGCGTCTCTACTACGTCGCAATGACGCGGGCGATCGACCGGCTGATCGTCTCGGGCTCCATCGATCCGGCTCGCACGGCCGACGAGTCCACGCCGATCGGCTGGGTACTCGGGCGCCTGGAGGCGAGCGCCGAGATCGAGGGCGCGGGTCGCGACCCTGTCGAGCTCGAACGCGACGGCGCCAGGGTGATCCTGCGAGTCGACCGCTACGACGAGCTGCCGGCACCGATCGAGGAGCTCGTGTCCGAGGACGCGCAGCTTGCCCTGTTCGACGAGGCAGGCGCCGCTGCGCTGCCGCCACTCGTGCCGGCGCTGCAGCCGCTCGCGGAACTGCCGGCACCGCCGCTCCACCGGGTGCGCCGCCTCTCGTTCAGCGCGCTGGCGCTATTCGATCGCTGCTCGTACCGCTACTACGCGGAGCGGGTCGCGGGCATGCGCCCGACGGACGAGCGTCGTGCTGCGCCCGGCACTCCGGGGCTGGCGGCCACCGAGATCGGCGACGCCGTTCATCGGCTCCTCGAGCTCGTCAACCTCCAGGAACCGCTGCCGCCCGATGACCTGGCTGCGCTGGTGCGCGGCTGGTATCCGAGCGTGACCGACGAGGAGCTCGAGCGCATCGGCGGCTTCGTGCGCTCGTACTGCGAGTCGGAGCTCGCCCGCCGCGTGGCCACCCTCGCCGGGGCACGACCCGAGCGTCCCTTCGCATTCGAGCACGACGGCGTGTTGCTGCACGGCCGGCTCGACGTCCTCGAGCTCGACGGGCCGCGTGCGGTTGTCGTCGACTACAAGACGAACTCGCTCGAAGAGGGAACGCCGGAGGAGATCGTCGAGGCCGACTACAACCTTCAGCGCCTCGTCTACGCGCTCGCCTGCTTCCGCGCAGGTGCAGAGGAGGTGGGGGTCGTCTACCACTTCCTGGAGCGGCCGGACGCGGTGGTGACGACGGTCTTCAGGCGCGAGCAGCTCGGTGAGCTCGAGGCGGTGCTGAGCGCCGCGATCGCGAAGATCAACGCCGGCCAGTTCAGTCCGACGCCCGACGAGTACATCTGCGCCGGTTGCCCGGCGCTCGACGTGGTCTGTGCCGGCCCGCGCCTTCGCGCGAGCAGCTACGCAGAACACGCCCTCGCTACGGTTTAGTGCCCCTAGCAATGGCTCGCAGCTACGTGACAGAAGCGCGTAAGCGCGTCGGTCCGAAGCGTGCTCGCATCAGGCCGATCGTCGAGCGCCTGAGGGCGGCACATCCGGACGCGACGATCGCGCTCAAGTCACGCTCGGACCTCGAGCTGCTCGTCGCGGTGATGCTCTCCGCACAGACGACCGACGTGAACGTCAACCGCGTGACCGAGAAGCTCTTCGTCAAATACCGCCGCCCCGAGGACTACCTCGCCGTCCCGCCGGAAGAGCTCGAGCGCGACATCTTCGCCACCGGGTTCTTCCGTCAGAAGACCAAGTCTCTGCGCGGGACGATGAAGATGCTGCTCGAAGAGTTCGACGGTGAGGTGCCGCGCAACCTCGACGAGCTCGTCCGCCTACCTGGGGTAGCGCGCAAGACCGCGAACGTCGTCGCGGCGGAGCTCGGGGAGCCTCAAGGCATCGTCGTCGACACCCATGTCCGCCGACTGTCGCAGCGCCTCGGTCTGACGAAAGAGGAAGATCCGGTGAAGATCGAGCGCGACCTCATCAAACTCGTGCCGCGCGAGTACTGGCGCGACTTCCCCCACCTCTTGATCTGGCACGGCCGACGCGTCTGCGATGCGCGCCACCCGCGCTGCGAGAAGTGCGTTCTCTCCGACCTCTGTCCGTCGTCGCGTGTCTGACCTTCAGCATCCCGATTCGAGGAGTTTCGAGCTCGTCGCCGACGTTTACGAGCGGGCACGCCCGCGGTATCCGGCCGAGGCCGTTGCATGGGTGGCAGAGCAGCTCGAGCTGAAGAAGGGACGCACGGTCCTCGACCTCGGCGCGGGAACAGGGAAGCTCACACGGAGCCTCGTCGAGACCGGCGCAACCGTCATCGCGGTCGAGCCGGGAGCCGCGATGCTCGAACAACTCGAGCGGGCCGTCGTTGGGGTCAAGGTCTTGCGGGGGGCCGCCGAAGCGATTCCGCTTCCCGACGCGAGCGTCGACGCGATCACGGTGGGTCAGGCATTCCACTGGTTCCGCCACCAGGAGGCTGTGCCCGAGCTTCGCCGCGTGCTCCGCTCGCAGGGCGGCGTGGCGCTCCTCTGGAACTCACGGGATCAGGAGGCACCGCTACAGCAGCAGATCAGCCGGCTGATCGCACCCTGGGAGACCGCCCGTGCTGTACGTCCTGATTCTTCGACGGAGCTCAAGCTGGCCGGCTTGTTCGGTCCGATCGAGGAGCGCCAGTTCGCCTTCGTCGACGAGCTGGACGAGGATGGAGTGGCGGAGCGGATCGCGTCCATCAGCTTCGTCGCCGCTGCACCCGAGGGAGCCCGCCGCGAGATCGACGCAGACGTGAGGGAAGTGGTGCGGCGGCGGGGTGGTCGTGTCGACTTCCCCTACGTGACCTGGGTTTACGTCAGCCGCGCGGTGTGATCGCCACGAGCAGCCCGCCGTCCTCGTCATAGGCGGGAAAGAAGTCCGCGGTCACCGCCTTCTGCTGCCCAGCGCGCGTCCGGAGCTCGAGCCTCTCGCCGAGACGCCGCACACCCCAGTCGAGCGCCAGCTTCGCGGGATTCTGGTCGGGCTCGAACCCGTTCAGCCCGAGGCGCTTCACCAGGTCGGTCCCGAGCAGCTCCTGTTCGCGGAAGCCGGTCAGCTCGAAGACGCCACGGCCAGAAGCGAGCACCCGCCCCTCCCGGTCGCACACGACGAACCCCGCGTTCGGCGCGGGGTAGTAGTCGTCCATCAGCTCGAAGAGGAACCCGAAGCCGCACCGTCCGCAGGCAACCGGCACGGAGTCGAGATCCTGCAGGCGATCGTGGTCGATCGAGCGGTTCTTGCAGTTCGGGCAAATGAAGTACGGCATCCGATCAGGTTAGCCAGGCGTCAATGGGCTCCGAGAGAAAGGCATCCACCCACGCCGAGCCCGCGAAAGGCTGGGTCAGACCCCGCCTCCTCGGGCCCCGCCCGAGCGAGCCCTGGAGTTCGTGCCGAGAGTGTGACTTTTCTTCCACACCTGCCCGGCGCGGCCATGGACGGGACTGTCCCCGGACATGGCATCCGGAGCGCAGGCACGCGGGCGCCGGAGTCTAGATCCAGCGTCTCCGCCGGAAGAAGATCAGCTGGGCGATCGTGACGAGCACGATCACGCCCCACGAGAACAAGTAGCCCAGTCGCCAATGGAGCTCCGGCATGTGATCGAAGTTCTGGCCATAGACCCCGACGATGAAGGTGGGGAAGAGGACGAGTGACGCGACCACGGTGAGCCGCCTGATCGTTTCGTTCTGGTCGAATGCAATTTGAGTCGACTGGTAGTCGCGGACGGCCGCGAGCAGGTCACGCGAGAACTCGAGAGATTCAGTCGCTCGTAGAAGCTTGTCGAGCACCCGCTCGAAGGCGCGCTCGACCTCTTCCGGGAAGACCTCCCGTCGCAGCAGGCCGGCGTCTATGTCGATCCGCCCGTCGACGACGCCGCGCACCGCGTCGCGAGTCGGCGCGAGTGTACGCCGGAGATGCAAGAGATCGTGTCGAAGCTCGCTGAGCCGTTTGCGCAGGCGCCTCGACGACCAGACGTCGACGTTCTCTTCGAGCTCGTCGATCTCACCGTCGATGCCGTCGAGCAGATCGAGATAACGCTCCGCGACCTCGTCCACGAGGTGATACACGACTTTCCCCGCAGGGATGTTCTGGCGAACCGCGCAAACCTCCTGAACCCGTGCAGGGTCGAACGGTTCTCCGTCCGGCGGCGTCTTGCGAATTGTGAGCACCCGGTCTCGTCTGACCACAAGATCGATCTCTTGGTAATACAGCCGGTCCTGCTCCGGCTCGAGCACGGCAGAGAGTAGGACGCCGAAGACGTAGTCGCCCTGGCCGCGGAGCGTTGGGCGCACGCTCCCTCCTTCGGGATCCGCCCGTGCAAGCAGTTGCTCGAGCGTCCCCGGATCGAGGTCGGGTGCGTGCGCGCGCACCTCGGCCTCGGTGGGGTCGAGGAGGTCGATCCACTCGGCCATTAGCGGCCGAGGGTAGAGCAGGAGTCGGCTATACCTTTGCCTTCTCGACCTCGGCGCGCGGCGCGGCGAGCGCCGATGCTTCGTGCCCTTCGAGTGCGGCCAGGTAGCGCTCCGCGTCGAGCGCGCCCATCGAGCCCGTGCCCGCGGCGGTGATCGCCTGTCGGTACACGTGATCCTGCACGTCGCCGACGGCGAACACGCCGGGGATGTTCGTCTCGGTGGAGCGTGGTTTCGTGAGCAGGTAGCCGGCCTCGTCGTGGTCGAGCTGATCGAGGAACAGCGAGGTGTTCGGATCGTGGCCGATCGCGGCGAAGACGCCGTCCGCGTCGAGCTGCCAGGTCTCGTCGGTATTGACGTCGCGGAGCCGCACGCCGGTCACGCGGTCCTCGCCGAGTACCTCGTCGACGACTGCGTTCGTGACCCACTCGATCTTCTCGTTCGCGCGGGCGCGGTCGATCATGATCTGCGATGCCCTGAAGTCCTCGCGGCGGTGCACGATCGTGACCTTCGCGGCGAACCGCGTGAGGAAGGTCGCCTCCTCCATGGCCGAGTCGCCGCCGCCCACGACGACCACGTGCTTGTCCGGGAAGAACGCCGCGTCGCAGGTCGCGCAGTACGAGACGCCGCGGCCCTGCATCCGCTGTTCCGAATCGAGGCCCAGCTGGCGTGCAGTTGCTCCGGTCGCGATGATGACCGCCCGCGCACGGTGCTCCTCGTCGCCGACCCAGACGCGCAGCGGCTGCTCCGAGAAGTCCACCTTCGTCACGTCGTCCGTGACGAACTCGGCGCCGAAGCGCTCGGCCTGGCGGCGGAAGTCCTGCATCATCTCCGGGCCCATGACGCCCTGGGCGTAGCCCGGATAGTTCTCCACGTCGCTGGTGATCATGAGCTGGCCGCCCCAGTTGAAGCCCTCGATCACGAGGGGCTTGAGGTTGCCGCGGGCGGCATAGAGCGCAGCCGTATAGCCGGCCGGGCCACCGCCGATGATGATCACGTCGCGGACGTCTTCTTTAGTCATAGTTGTGAGATTCCCCATTCCTCTGTATTAAACGATTTGGGTCGGCTGAAGCTTCCTGGGCGGCCTCGGGGAGGCTTCGGAGCCTCTGCTCATGGTAGTCGCGGGTCCTCCCGGCGAGCCCGCGAGGCATAGAATCGCGGCCTCGATGGTACGTAGCAGCGACTGATGGCAGAAATGGTGACGTGGTCGCTCCTGCGGGAGCTCGCGGGTTTCCGCGCGGAGAAGGGTTGCGCGACGAGCCTCCATGTGAACCTCGACCCGACGGACACGCCCACGGCGGGGGACGCCCAGGCGCGGATGAACGCCCTGCTGAACGCCGCCGAGAAGACCGACCGGACCGACTTGACCCACGAGCAGCGTGGCGCCCTGAAGGCCGACTTCGAGCGAATCGCGCGCTGGTTCGACGACGACTTCGACCGCGACGGCGCTCAGGGTCTCGCGGTCTTCGCCGCCGGGGCGGACAACTACTGGCGGACGCTGGCCCTGCCCGAGTCCATCGCGGACAACGTCAAGGTCGGACGCAACTTCTATCTCGCGCCGCTCGTGCCGCTGGTGGCGCACGCGGACGGCACGATCGTGGCGGTGGTCGGGCGAGAGCAGGGACAGCTCTACCGCCTGCGCGCGGGACGGCTCGAGGAGATCGCGGAGCACTACGACGAGCAGCCCGGCCAGCACGACCAGGGCGGTTGGTCGCAGGGTCGCTACCAGCGCCACATCGAGAAGCTCGTGCAGGAGCACCTGAAGGGCGTCGCCGAAGAGCTCGATCGCAGCCGGCGCCGGCTGCATTCCCCGAAGGTCGTGCTCGTCGCCGGCGATGAGATGCGCGCGGAGTTCACGGATGCGCTGTCGAACGAGGCCCGCGAGGCGCTCGTAGGCTGGACGCAGGCGAAGTCGAACGCGGGACCTGCAGAGCTGCTCGAGGCGGTCCTGCCGGTGCTCGAGGCCGCTGAGGCGAAGGACGAAGCCGAGACGCTCGAGCGCTGGCGCGAAGAGGCTGGGCGCAACGGCCGTGCAGCGTCCGGCTGGGAACAGACCCTGGAAGCTGCGTCCGACGCACGCGTCGAGCTGCTGCTCTTCCAGGAGGGCTCAGACCGGCAGGCGTTCCGCTGCCCGGCTTGCGGCCGCGCGGCCGTCTCAGAGGGCAGCTGCCCGCTCGATGGCACTCGCCTCGAGGCGACCGACTCCGGCCTCGACCTGGCGGTGCACCAGACCCTCGCCCACGGGGGAGCGGTGTGGGCGATCAAGTATCACGACGACCTCGCGCCGGTCGAGGGCATCGGTGCCCTTTTGCGCTTCTAACTAGGCGGCGTCGGCAGCGACACCCGGCAGCTCGAGCACCGTCTCGGTCTCGAGTACTTCCTGTTCCTCCACCGCGCGCTCGAGCTTGGACTCGAACTTGTCGAGCCGCTTCCCGGCCTCGTGGTACTTCGACTGCGCGTGTCCGAGGTGAGTGCCGACCTTGTCGAAGTCGTCGGCGAAGCGGTCGAAGTCGCGCTGGAGGTCGGCGACGTACGCCATCACCTCGTGCGCGTGCTCCTCGATCTGCATCCCTCGCAGGCCGAGCGCGATGACCTGGAGATACGCCGTGAAGGTGGTCGGCGACACGGGGAACACACGGCGCTCGTGCGCGTAGGAGAGCAGCGCGCCCGTCTTGCCGCAGGCGAGCTCGTAGTACACCGCCTCGACGGGGATGTACATGAAGGCAAAGTCGTAGGTGCCCTCGTCGGGCCGGATGTACTTGGTCGCGATCGCGTCGATGTGCTGCTTCACGTCGCGTCCGAACTGGCGCTCGGCGAGAACGCGCTCGTCGTCGCTCTCCGCCTCGACGACGCGGATGAAGTTGTCTAGCGGGAACTTCGAGTCGACCGGGATGCTCCGGTCGGCGTGGACAATCGCGTCGACCCGCTCGCCCGAGTCGAACGTGTACTGCATCTCGTAGGCCGACGGCGGCAGGCGGTCGCGCAGCAGGTTCTCGAGCAGCAGCTCGCCGAACCCGCCGCGTGCCTTCGGCGGCCGCAGGGCCTGCTCCAGGCGGGCGAGGTCTTTTGCACGTTCGAGCATCTGCGTCGTGGCCTCGTCCACCTTGCCGAGGCGCTCGTGGATCTTGCTCGTCGTCACCGACGCGCTCTCGAGCCGCCGGTCGACCTTCGTGTCGAGCTCGCCCAGCCGCCGGTCCATGGTCTCGACCAGGCTCTGGAGGCGCCGGTCGACGTCGGCGCTCCGCTCCGCGAGCTGCGAGGTCGAATCGGCGCGCAGGGAGCCGAGCTCCCGTACCAGCGAGCGGCCGACCACGGCGAGGACGCCGGCGATTGCGGCTCCGAGCAGCAGGATGAGGACCACGTCGACCATTGGGCCGACGAACGGTAGAGGGGGGATCGGACGGAGACCGGGGGCGGCGCCAAGCCGCCCCCGGGTCAGGCTGTCTTAGGTGTTCTCCTTCTCTGCGTGGGCCTCTGCGGCCTGGTCGCGCTGGTCCTGCGCCATGTCCTCGTGCTTGTGGGCGCGATCCTCCGCGGCGCCCTCCCGCTCCTGCGCAGCCCCTTCGCGCCGCATCTTGGCATCACCCATCAGGTCGCCGGCCGCCTTCTTGCCCCGGCCGAGCAGTCTGTCGAGAAGTCCCATTCGTTCGCCTCCAACTAGGTGAGGGAAAGTGCTGTCGAGGTTCAGTATCCGTGCGGACCACAAAAAACGCCAAAGCCGGCGAACCCGAGGGTTCATCGGCCTTGGCTCGCGGAGCATATGACTGGCCTGCGCAGCCAGTCAAGAGGCGTCGCGCCGGGAAAATCGCGCACGTTGCGAACTTCCGGCTGGGCTGCACCGCTTGATTGCGGACGGGTACCCTGGCACGCGCAATGGCCAAGAAAGTCCGCACGCCCCCGCCTCCGAAGAAGGTCCAGGTCCCTCAGCGCCGCGACACCCGCAAGGGCGCTGGAGGCGGCCGGCCGCCCTGGCTCTATGCGGCGGGCGGCGCGGCGGTTGCCCTTCTCGTGGCCGCTGCCGTGCTCGGCTTCGTCCTGACCCGAGACGACGCAGGCGGGGGTACAGAGACCAGGACGACTGCCACGAACTACAACAACCTGCCCGGCGTCCGGAGGACGAAGGCGCCGTGGCCGCCCGAGTACGAGTTCCTGGCCGACCGACTCCTGCCGCTCGAGCTCACGCCGCTCCCGCAGGAGGGCGTCGCCACCCATATCCACGCCCACCTGGACATCTTCGTGAACGGCAAGCGCGTCACGGTTCCGGCCAACGTCGGCATCAACCCAGGCGCCAACTACCTGACCGAGCTGCACACACACGACACGCGCGGCGTGATCCATGTGGAGTCGCCGAAGGAAAACGACGAATTCACGCTCGGCCAGTTCTTCGGCGAATGGGCCGTCTATCTCAACGGCCGCTGCGTCGGCGCTTACTGCGACGGGCTCAAGTGGTACATCGACGGGAAGCCGCAGACTGGCAATCCCGCCGGACTCGTGCTGAAGGCCCACCAGGAGATCGCCATCGTCGTCGGCAAGCCGCCGGCCAAGATCCCGGCGTCGTACAAGTTCCGGTCGGGCGAATAGACGACAACTCCGGGCTATCCTGACGTCGCCGGGGTGGCGAAACTGGTGATACGCGCCCGACTTAAAATCGGGTGTCCCCTGCGTGGGGCGTGCGGGTTCGAGTCCCGCCCCCGGCACTTCCCGGGCCTAGACTCCGAACGTGACTGAGACTCAAGAGCTGTCTGCCGAGGAAGGGCGGCTCGAATGGGATACGCCGCTCTTTCGAACTGCGCTGGCGCAGCTCGAGCAGGCGATTCCGTACGCTGACGTCAACGAGTCGATTGCCAGGCGGCTTCGCTACCCCGAGCGCGCGGTGATGGTCACGGTGCCGATCCGCCGCGACGAGGGACACGTGGACGTGTTTCCGGCCTATCGCGTCCAGCACTCGAGCGTCCTCGGGCCGACGAAGGGCGGCATCCGCTACGACCCGCACGTCACGCTGGGGGAATGCGCAGCGCTTGCCGTGTGGATGACGTGGAAGTGCGCGCTCGTGCGTCTGCCGTACGGCGGCGCGAAGGGCGGCGTGCGCTGCAACCCGCGGGAGCTCTCGCTCAGGGAGCTGGAGCGGCTGACCCGCCGCTACACGAGCGAGCTGATGGGCGTGATCGGCCCGCAGGAGGACATCCCGGCGCCGGACATGGCCACGAACGAGCAGACGATGGCCTGGATGATGGACACGTATTCGATGCAGGTCGGACACGTGGTCCCGGAGATCGTCACCGGGAAGCCGGTCTCTCTCGGCGGCTCGCTCTTCCGCCGCGAGGCGACGGGCGCCGGCGTCGTCATGGTGATCGAGCGCGCGTGCCAGCGGCTCGGCTGGGACCTCGCGGATCAGCGGTGCGTCGTGCAGGGCTTCGGGAACGTCGGCGGCATCGCCGCGCACGAGCTTGCGGCCAGGGGCGCGACCGTGCTTGCGGTGTCGGACGTCTCGGGCGGGATCTATTCGCCCGTCGGGCTCGACCTCGAGGCGGTGCGCAGGTGGGTCGACGACCATGGGACGCTCGACAGCTTTCCCGGCGTGCTGCACGTCTCGAACAGCGAACTGCTGGAGCTGCCGTGCGACGTACTCGTGCTGGCTGCCCTCGAGGACCAGCTCAACGCTGACAATGCGCCGCGGATCGAGACGAAGCTCGTCGCCGAGGGCGCGAACGGCCCGACCTCGATCGAGGCTGATGCGATCCTCGCGGAACGCGGCATTCTCGTCCTGCCGGACGTGCTCACGAATGCCGGGGGCGTGACGGTGTCGTACTTCGAGTGGGTACAGGATCTCGGCCGGCTGTTCTGGACCCGCGAAGAGATCCGCGCACGGCTGGCGGACAAGCTCAGCGACGCGTTCGACCGCGTCTGGAGCCTCGCGGCTGCAAAGGACATCTCGCTCCGGCAGGCCGCCCTCGTCGCTGGCATCAACGAGGTCGCGGGGGCGCTCAAGGCGCGGGGCATCTATCCATGACGACGAGTCAGCAGGTCCGCGACGCCATGGTTCCCGAGCCCGGCGCGCTCGACAGCTCGGCGACGGCGCAGGAAGCCGGCGAGCGGCTCTCCGATCCCGCGGTCCGCGCCGTGCTCGTCACCGACAACGGGAACCTCGTCGGCGTCGTCACCCGCAAGACGCTCGTGCGGCAGGTCGTCGCGACTGGGCGTGACCCCGGTGCGACAGAGCTGCGCGAGATTGCGGAGCCTCCGCTCTTCACGCTCGACGCGTCGATGGATCTGGACGAAGCGTTCCGGGCGCTCGAGGACGAAGACCTGGAACGCGTCCCGGTGGTGGAGGACGGTCGCCTCGTCGGCATCCTGTCGCGCACGATCGTGCAGCGACGGCTGGCCGAGGACGAGCCGCCCGAGGCAGACGAATCCGAGTGCTAAGACTCCTCGCCCATCGCCCAGACTCCGAGCTTGCCCGCCCAGCAGCTCATCGCTCCTTTTCCGTGATACGTCCTCGGCGCCGGCGCCGCAATGTCGTCGGCGTTGCGCGACACCCAGAATTCGAAGTGTCCGTATCCGGCCGACACGCCGTTGAATCGGAGTGACTGAAGCGCTAGCCGCTCGTGCTTTCGGTGGCGGGCGCGAAAGTACTTGACGAGCGTCTTGCGATCGTAGGCCCAGCCCTGGAGCCGTCGGCCGGGTGCGGTACCGACCGAGTACCAGCGCCACCACGTGCCGCGGGCGAAGAGGCGGTCGAGCGTCTTGAAATCGCCCCGGTTGAAAGCGCTGATGAATCTGGCGACGTGCTGCCTGGTGCCACGCTCGTCGCAGGCCTCACCCGTAGCAGCCGACGGCGTCGTGCCGAGGAGCGCAGCTGCTAGCAGGGACGCCAATCCCAGACCCATCAGCAACAAGTGTACGCGCCGGGCGGGGCCGCGCCCTCGTCGCGTTCGGGCAGCTCGGCGGCGGCGAGGGCGGCGCCGTCGAGGATGTCGCGCTCGCTGACCTCGAGCTTGTCGAGGCCGAAGAAGGCAAGCGCCTCCCGTGCGATCACGGCGCCCGCGACGATGACCGGGGCCCGCGCGGGATCGAGCGGCCGCATTTGCCGGCGCTCCTTGACCGGGACGGAGGCAAGGCGCTCGAGCTGTTCCGCGAGTGCTTCCGCGCTGAGCTCGAATCCGTGCACCTGCTCGCGGTCGTACTCCTGCAGGCCGAGGGCAAGTGCGGCAAGGCTGGTGATCGTCCCGGCCACGCCGATCGCGGAGCGCGTGGCACTCCGGATCTCGTCGGGGACACGTTCCGCGAGCAATGCACGCACCGCAGCGGCGCACTCTTCGAGCTCCGCCTGCGTGGGCGGGTCCGAGCCGAGGAAACGCTCCGTCAGGCGGACCGAGCCGATGTCGAGACTGTCGTGCCAGTGAACGCCGTCGGGACCGCCGGCGACGAGCTCCGTCGAGCCGCCGCCGATGTCCACGATCACCGTTCCCTCGACCAGTCCGCGCTCGGACGTGACGCCGCGGAACATCATCAGCGCCTCGTCGTGCCCGGACAGCAGCCTCGTGGCGAACCCGTAGCTCCACTCGACCTCACCCAGGAACGCCTCGCCGTTCTCGGCGTCGCGAATCGCGCTGGTGGCGACTGCGAGCGTGCGCTCAGCGCCAAGCGACTCCAGCGTCCGCCGGTAATCCGTCAGAACGTTCCGCACGCGTGTGATCGGAACGGGAAGCAGCCGCCTCCGCTCGTCGACGCCTTCGCCGAGGCGGGTCACCCGCGTGTCGCGCTCGACGTCCGCAATGCGCCCGTCCTCGACGTCCGCAACGAGCAGACGCGTCGAGTTCGTACCGAGATCCACAGCGGCAACGCGGCTCACGAGGCTCACGGTATCGCCGAAGGGGTCGATAGAGGACGACTCGCGCGAGCTAACGGACTGCAGGCCGGGCGCGCTATAATCCGTGCAGCGACGCGGGGTGGAGCAGTCAGGTAGCTCGCCGGGCTCATAACCCGGAGGTCGCAGGTTCAAATCCTGCCCCCGCTACTGAGAAGGCCCTGGTAACAGGGCCTTTTTGTTGCCGCAGTCGGCCTCGCCCCTCGAAACTTTTGCCCAATTTTTGCCCGCACGAGCGGCGCGGCGCTTTGGAGCAACGAAACGAGGGGTGAGCTCCTTCGAGGGGGGTGAGCTCGTCAGAGTGCCGGCTGAGGGATTTCCTCCGCTCCGGATCCCCGGCGGGCTGACGAGGCTCGAACGACTCATCTATCTCTCGGCGCTGCAGCGTTTGACTGGCGGCGAGCGGCTGTCCGAAACACTCCGTGAACTCAAGGACATCGCACAGGCCGATCCCAGGGTACGCCCAACCGTTGAGATCCACCTCGGCATGCTAAATGCAGGCGCTGCTAGCTGGCGAGGTACACGTTGTCGCGCGTGGCTGAGAAACTTTTGCCCAAACTTTTGCCCACCTGAGGTGATCTGAGCTGACCTCAGCCGATCGAGCATCGCCGAGGCATGCGTTTTCTGATGTTGCCTGACCTAGCAACGCACGTCTCATAACCTGAGCCGACGTTAGCTAGTCGGAGATCACCTCAGGTGAGAAAACCCGGAGGTCGGTTTTCCTCGCGGGTGCTAGTTCAATGGGGTCCGGCGGAAGTCGACTGCGAGCGTCTCAACATCGTGTAGCCAAGGGGATCGATCTCATTCTCGCAGCTCGTTCGTGATCCGGCGTCGTTCGCCATCTCCTTCAGCCGCAGCGATACGGCGAGCCGCGTTGCCGTGCAGCGTGGCGGACAGGAGCGCGCAACCGAACTGCTGGGGGTGACGCATGAGGTGGGCTAGTCCGGGCCGTGCCTTTCGGCACGAAGGTTTTTTCCTGGCGTCCGAGTGAATCAACTGCGGCATGCAGTCGAGAGAAGAACGGATCGCCCGCAATGACTCGACGTTCAGGGACGCGAACGAGAAGATTGCAACGGCAGCGGGTAAGTACGAGCTCGTGGAAAAGCTGCCTTTCATCTGTGAGTGCGCGACGGAGTCATGCACGGTGATAGTCCACCTCTCGCTGGGGGAGTACGAGGAAGTGCGATCGGTTGCGACGCGCTTTTTCGTCGCGCCCGGCCATCAGGCTTCGGAAGGTGTGGTCAGCCTTCTCTACGAGCGCGACGGCTATGTAGTGCTTGAAAAGGAGGGTCGTGCCGGAGAGGTAGCAACTGAGCTTGACCCACGTTCGGGTTCCTGAGTAAGTTCCATCCGAACTAGGGAGGGTCTCAGGGATGGAAGAGCGGGAACGCCGGATCGGTCTGAACGAGGCGCTGTTCCGTGAAGTCAACGAACGGCTTGAGGAACTGGCTCAAGGCTTCGCGCATACGCCTGAAAAGCTTGACTTGATCTGCGAGTGCGGCAACGCGAGTTGCGCGAGCCGGATCGAGATGGACCCCCAGGAGTACGAGCAGGTCCGCTCCGATTCCGCCACGTTCGCCATCGTCAAAGGACACGAGATTCCAGATGTCGAGGAGATCGTGGAGCGGAGGAAAGCGTACGACGTCGTGCGCAAGACGGCCGCTGAAGCCGAAGAGATCGCGGAGAAGACGGACACGCGCACATAGAGATTCGCGGTCACTGCCGTCAGGCCCCTGGTGGCGGGACCCGGCTTGGCGAGCCTCTGGCGCTGCGGTGGCACCAGCCCATGTTTACCGAGGTTCAAAAGTGTCGACCTACTCGATTGGGGCTGGGCGCGAAGGGGTCTCGCGAGGGGAGAGGGGAACTGCGGCACACCCGAGCGTCTTTCCACTTGCGCGCCTGGCCCCTAGGGATTTGAGATCGCTGGGGGCCGGGGCGGGAAGAACATTCCGCCGAAGGTTTCACCGGTAACCCGGCGGGGAGGCTGCCCTCGTCCAGAGAGGAAAGGGGGTCTTAAATGCGCATTGCGCTGTCACTTCACAAGCTCGGGCTGAGTAGTGACCTGCTTCACAGCCTCGGGTTCGCATCGATCTTCGGCGCGGTGTCACTGTGGCTGCGCTCGGCGGCGGCTGACAACAAGGAAACGCGGGCGCGGGCCGAGCGGCTCGCGATTTTCATCGGGCTGTGGCCGCCGACGTTCTTCCTGCTCGGCAAGGTGCTGCAGGACATTGAAGCGGCGCCTGAAGAGCAGGCACGACGTGGCCGGGTAGCCAAGGAACAAACGCTTGAGGAGGCACTGAAGCCACCCGCCACCGCCGCAACGCACTAGACAGGGCGACAACACACCAAGGAAGGGGTCAATGGAAATGGCAACAACGCAACGAGCGGAGAAGAACATGGGCTACGAGGGGGAGGCCCTGGGAGAACGAACCACCGGCCTCCATGACGAATCGAAATGGGCTCTACTGACGACTGAGTTCTGGGCGATGGTGCTGGTCATCGTTGCGATCTTGATCGCGACCGCCGTGTCGGACAGCCTTAACGACACGCGGGGATGGCTGTTGGTCACCATCATCGCGACCGGCTACATCGTTAGCCGCGGACTTGCTAAGGCGGGGGTAGGTCATTTTCCGATCGGAGCCTCGCGGCGGCGCACCGGCTAGTACGGGAAGCCTGACGGCGGAGGAGCCGTGACCCCGCTCCCTCCGCTCACCTCGAAAGAAGCGGTGCCGTTGATGGTTCGGCCAGACTAAGGCTTACCGTTGCCGGAGCTGTTTGACGAGACGAGTCGAGCCCTCGACATCCGTGAACAGGAACGTGAGGGCTCCGCTCGGTAGCTCGGCCATGCCGATAGCGTGACAGCTACGGCGACGGGCGCAACCCGTAGGCGTGGGATCGGGGACCGGTGATACCTCATGACCAGGTCTTGCATAACGGCCCAGGTTCGAATCCGGGCGGAATCCGCCGAATCAGACGCATGCAGCGTCTTGAGTGTTGCCAGAACTGACGCGGATTTCAACCCGATTTTCTACCCGCTTCAGCCGGTCCAGGATGCCTTCAGCTCACTCCGGAAGGCTGAGGTAACCCAACCTCACTTCAGATGACCCAGATCGGCCGGTCTCATAACCCGGAGGTCGCAGGTTCAAATCCTGCCCCCGCTACTGCCAAAGGCGCCTGAAACGGTGCCTTTCGGCGTCTTTGGAGGTCTTGGACGCCTAGAGTGCCCGTCCACCTGCGACTGATCCGACCGGGCCGTCGGGTGGGTTCAGACAGACTCAGGCACTCGAGATCGCCACGCTGCGCGAGCACGCCGCGGCCGATGACATCGCGGCATTCTTGATCACACGGGACTGCGCATCCCGCCCCGGACAGCGATCGGACCAGCCAGATCGTGGACGCTCAGCGGATCGTGGCGGCGCGGCACGAAAGCTGATGGACTCTGCGGGTACGGGCCAGTACAGGGATCGATAGGAAGCATGCAAGGAGGCGAGGCCATGAGCGATGCAACCGCGGAGTTCTTCCAGAAACTGGCCGGTCGTGGACATGAGCCGCTGCTGGAAAAGGGAACAGGCACCATTCGTTTCGACCTCGTCGCCAGCAAGCGGACCGATCGCTGGCTCGTTACGCTCGACAGGGGCGACGTTTCCGTGTCGCACAAGAACGCCACCGCCGACTGTGTTGTCCGCGCGGAGAGAACGCTGTTCGACGCGATGGCGACCGGCGAGGTGAACGGGATGGCCGCGTATCTACGCGGCGAGCTGACGCTCGAGGGCGATCCGGAGCTTTTGGTGTTGATCCAGCGGGTCCTTCCCGGACCCGCGACTCGGTGGTCGCGGCGACCGAGCGCAGCCCGCGAGAGGGATCGGCGATGAGCGACGACCTGGTCAAGATCCTCGACGGCAACACGTTCGTCGTCAGCGATGGTCGAGGGGACATCGAGGCGTCGCTGACCGATCCAACGGGCCTGTTCTCGTTTGACACCCGCTTCCTGTCGAAGTGGGTGTTGACCGTGGACGGCCAACGGCTGAATCCGCTCTCAGTCGACGATCTCCACTACTTCGAGACCCGCTTCTTCCTCGTCCCGGGAACGGGAACCGTCTACGTCGACGCCAAGCTGTCGGTGATCCGACAGCGAGCGGTAGGCGACGGCTTCCGTGAGCAGCTGACGATCTCGAACCACGACGACGAGTCAGTCGACCTCAGCGTGCGTGTCGAGGCGGCGTCCGACTTCGCCGACCTGTTCGAGGTCAAGGATGCGCTCGAGAAGCAGGGCAAGTACAGCAGCCGGATCGAGGACGGCAAGCTGCTCCTTGCCTATGAGCGGCAGACGTTTAGACGCTCGACGGTGATCTCCGCAACTGCGCCGGCCCGGATCGATAAGAACGGCCTGACCTTCAAGGCTCGCCTCGAGCCGCAAGGTGAGTGGACGACGGAGATCGATGTCGCCGCCACGCTTCTCCCGGCCGGGAAGCGAGGCGGACGGCCTGCGCTAGCGCGGAAACGGCGACGCGAGAACATGGAAGGCAACCTGGAGCATTGGATCGCTGCTGCTCCCCGGCTCGAGTGCGACTGGGAGCCATTGAGGGTCGCCTACCGGCGCAGCCTCGTCGATCTTGCCGCCCTTCGCTTCTCACCGCCGATCACTCCGGGTAAGAGCCTGCCGGCCGCCGGTCTGCCGTGGTTCATGACCATGTTCGGCCGCGACAGCATCTTCACCAGCCTGCAGGCGCTGCCGTTCACGCCGGAGTTAGCGGCCACGACCCTCCGTGTGCTTGGCCTCTGGCAGGGCACGCGTGTCGACGACTTCCGCGACGAGGACCCCGGGCGGATCTTGCACGAGATGCGCTACGGGGAGATGACGGCGTTCGAGGAGCGGCCGCACTCGCCGTATTACGGTTGCGCCGACGCCACGGCGTTGTACGTCGTGCTGCTCGACGAGTACGAGCGCTGGACGGGGGACCGGAAGCTCGTACGCGAGCTCGAGCAGGAGGCCCGGGCGGCGTTGAACTGGATCGACGAGTACGCGGATCTGATGGGCAACGGTTACGTCTCCTACCGGCGCCGCAATGAGAAGACCGGCCTCGAGAACCAGTGCTGGAAGGACTCGTGGGACTCGATCTCCTACCGTGACGGCCGGCTGCCCGGATTCCCGCGCGCGACCTGCGAGTTGCAGGGCTACGCGTACGACGCGAAGCTGCGCGGCGCCCGGCTCGCGCGCGAGATCTGGAAGGATCCCGCGTTCGCCGACGAGCTCGAGAAGCAGGCGGCCAGCTTGAAGCGCCGCTTTCACCGTGACTTTTGGGTCGACGACGACGAGTACTTCGCGCTCGCGCTGGACGCGGACGGCAACCAGGTCGACGCGCTGAGCTCGAACAATGGCCATCTGCTGTGGAGCGGCATCGTCGACAAGTCGAAGGCGAAGGCGGTCGCACGCCATCTGCTGGGACCACGGCTCTTCTCCGGTTGGGGCGTCCGTACGCTGGCCGAGGGCGAAGGACGCTTCAACCCGATCGGCTACCACGTCGGCACGGTCTGGCCCTTCGACAATTCGTTCATCGCCTGGGGGCTGCGCCGCTACGGCTTCAAGCAGGAGGCGGCGGAGATTGCCGCCGGCATCCTCAACGCCGCCGCCTTCTTCGACGGTCGCCTACCGGAGGCGTTCGGCGGCTACGAGCGAGGGGCGACCAAGTATCCCGTTCAGTACCCAACCGCGTGCAGCCCGCAGGCCTGGTCGACGGGAGCGCCACTATTGCTCCTGCGAACGATGCTCGGCCTCGAGCCCCTCGGCGATCACCTCGTCGTCGACCCTGCGCTCCCGAGCGGCATCGGCGTGCTCGCGCTGCTGGACATCCCCGGGCGCTGGGGCCGCGTCGACGCCTTCGCACGCGGAGAAATCGAGCTCGGCCGAAGACGCGAACTGCAACCGCAGCTCGGGGGGCCCGCGCCGGCTCTCGCGCGTAGGCGTTAACGACTAGGCGGGCGGATCAGCACATCAAGTCTTAGACCGGAGCCGCGTGCGTGAGTTCACGGATTCGGAAAGCGAGAACGATGTCCCTGACGCCGCGAATCAGGGTGAAGGCGGAAACCCAGGCGACGAGAAGGATGGCGCTCCGACCGTAATAGCCAGCGGCCCAGAACCCGAGCGCGAGCTCAATGATCCCCCCGATCAGCTGCAGCCACCAGACCTCGATCTCGCGCCGAGTCGAGATCGAAGTGATGATGTCGAAAGTCCCCGCGAAGACGAGGAAGAAGCTGATCACCGCCGCCAGCGCGACGAACGTGTTGCCCGGATGGATGAACGAGACGATCCCGGCGGCGATGAACGCGACCGCCAACACCGCGTAGAGCAGCTTCCACCAGCCCTGGGCGAGCATCGTCACACCGACCTCGAGGATCCCGGCCGCGATGGCGACGATCCCGAACAGGATCGAGATCGCACGCACGGTCGTGTAGTCGAAGCGCAGCAAGATCACCGCGACGATCGTCCAGCTAATACCGGTAATCAGAAACAGCCACCAGGGCGGCAGTACGCGCGCAAGGGTGCGCGGGACGGCTCCGGCATTCGAGGACATGAGGCCCCTCCTAGCGATCGATGTCGCTGCGGGTATACCGCAGCCCCGCCGGACGAGTCAATCAACCCGATCTCTCTTCGGACGTTTCGTGTGTCGAAGTGGTGAACACGCTTCGGTCGGCCTTCACATTGCTGTGCGATCGGCGTAGCGTGGTCGGACTCAACGACGACAGCCACAAGAGAGCCGGATG
>Ga0184632_10000001_pt1 | contig 83073 bp, 80 predicted proteins | sample PLM31_50_b1_FD_133153 | JGI IMG/M metagenome (GOLD analysis project Ga0184632, IMG submission 133153) | Groundwater sediment microbial communities from an aquifer in East River, Colorado, USA - PLM3-1_50_b1 | ecosystem: Environmental > Terrestrial > Soil > Riparian zone | place: USA: East... | reverse complement strand
CCCCATCTGATCGACCCGTCACGACTCGAAGCCAGCGCGCGGCGACTGTACGGCGACACGTTCGACGAGCTGTGGGGCGAGCTTGCTCCGGTGCCTGCGCAGAACCTTCGCATCGTCGGAGACTACGTGGCCGGGCTCGAGTGCTTTCCGAGCCCGGGACACGCGAGTCACCACGTCTGCTTCCTCGCAGCCGACGGCACTCTGTACGCGGGCGACGCGGCGGGCGTTCGCATTCAGCCCGACCCGATCGTGCTGCCGCCGACGCCGCCACCCGACTTCGACCTCGAGGCGTGGTACCGAACGATCGATGAGATCGAGCGCCGTCGCCCGAAGCGTCTCGCCCTCGTGCACTTCGGCGTCGTCGAGGACGTCGCGCCGCACCTGGGCAAGCTTCGTGAGAGGCTGGGCAGATGGACGGACTGGGTGGGTGAAGGGATGACCGAGACGGAGTTCAGCGACGCCGTGCGCTCTGAGCTGGCCGCCGAGGGACGATCGGACTACGCCTTCGAGCGTGCAATGCCGTTCTGGCAGTCGTACGCCGGCCTGAAGCGCTACTGGGACAAGCGACGAGAGGAGACCTGATGCCGCCCGTCCCCGTACCACCCGAAGTGGACGAGCTCCTGGCCCGGCCCAATCCGGCGGTCGTCGGAACCGTTCGCCCGGACGGGTCGCCGCACACCGTGCCGACCTGGTACGACTGGCAAGACGGTCGCGTCCTCCTGAACATGGACGAGAGCCGGCTGCGTCTCGGCCACATGCGCCGCGACCCACATGCCGCGCTTACCGTCCTCGCCGGAGACGACTGGTATGCCCACATCAGCCTGCTCGGCCGGATTGTCTCCATCGAAGACGACCCCGACCTCGCGGACATCGACCGGCTTGCGGTCCGCTACACCGGACACACGTTTCGAAGACGTGACCGCCGACGGGTCAGCGCGTGGATGCAGCCCGAGCGCTGGCACGGCTGGAACGACCGCGGCGCCTGGACTACCTAGCCCGCGCGGTCGCGATCTCGTACGCGCCGACGTAGTCGCGCACCATGCGCTCCGGAGAAAACTCCTCCACGACGTAACGGCGCAGCTCGAGCGGGTCGAGCTGATCCGCCCGCTCGAGCGCGGCGGGCATCTCCTGGTAGTGGTCGACGATGATGCCGCTCAGGCCGTCCTCGATCACTTCCGGCACGGCGCCCCGCCGGGTGGCGATCACCGGCGTCCCGCACGCCATCGACTCGATCATCACCAGGCCGAACGGTTCCTCCCACTCGATCGGGAACAGCGTCGCCCGCGCGTTCTGCAGCAGCTCGACCTTCTCGCCGTGCGTCACCTCTCCCAAGTACTCGATGCCGTCCACCAGATGCGGCTCGACGAGCTCGTGGAAGTACTCCCGCTCCTTCGGCTCCTGCATCTTGCCGGCGAGCTTCAGCGGCAGCCCGGTCTCTCTTGCCACCGCAACGGCGCGGTGCGCGCCCTTGTCAGGACTCATCCGGCCGAGGAAGAGGAGGTAGTCGCCGTGGTGCGGCTTGACCGGGTAGACGGTGAGGTCGAGCGCGTTGGGGCAGTTCGCGATCCAGTTGAGGTCCGGTTTCGGCTTGCGCTGGTTCATCGAGATCGAGATCAGCCCGACGTCGGGCGCCACTCGCGCGATCCGCTCGTAGATCTCTCCCGGCTCGCCGTTCAATGGGCCGTGCACCGTGTGCACGACCGGTGTCGAGACCGTGGCCCCGAGCGTCGCACCCAGCATCCCGGTGTGGTCGTTGATGACGTCGAACTCGCCCGCGCGCTCGAAGCAGGACAGGGCGTGCTTCAGCTCCCAGAACGTGCGGCCGATCTGACGACTCGGCGCCTCCGGGAAGACCGCCGAGAGCTTGGCCTTCGTGAGCGAGTCGCCCGAGGCGAAGAGCGTGACATCGTGCCCGGCATTGACGAGCCCGTCGGCGAGGAGCGAGACGATCCACTCGATCCCGCCGTAGCCGGTGGGCGGAACGGCGAACCACACGGGGGCGAGGACGGCGATCTTCAGTGGTTCGGCCGATCTCATCGCCGCTACGCCTCCTCGACACGGACGCGGCCTTCTTCGAGCCTCGCGTCCCAGAGGCGGCCGAACGCGCGCACGCCGGTCAGCCTGATCGTGCCGGCCCACGACGGCAGCTCCAACGGTGCCACCGTCTCGAGGGAGTGACGTCGCCGGTCGGGCTGCAAGCCGAGCAGCAGTTGCAGGAGCAGCACCGGCGTGCCGGCTGCCCACGCCTGGGGACGTGCGGCGGTCGGATAGGCGATCGGAAACGGGGTCTCGGAGCGGCGCATGCCGGCGAAGACCTCGGGGAGCTGGTAGCCGAAGTGCTGCGCCGCCGTCAGCATGCGCTGCACGATCCGTTGAGCCTCGGGCCAGCGCGCGTAGCGCGCAAGCCCGGCCGCAACGATTGAGTTGTCGTGCGGCCAGACGGTGCCGTTGTGGTACGAGAGCGGGTTGAAGGCCGCGTCCGCGGTCGACATGGTGCGCACGCCCCAACCCGACCATAGTTGGTCGCCCATCAGCTGGTCGACGATTGCATCCACACGGTTCGGCGGAACGATGCCGCTCCACAGCAGGTGGCCGATATTCGAGCAGAGCGAGTCGACCTTGCGCTTGTCGCCGTCGAGCGCGAGCGCATAGAACCCCCCTCGCTCCTCGACCCAGAACGCCTCGTCGAATCTGACTCGAAGCTGTTCGGCCTCTTGGTCCAGGCGCGTCGCCAACTCGCGATCGCGCCAGACCTCGCGTGCGAGGTCGGCCGTTCGGCGCTTTGCGTCATAGACGTAGCCCTGCACCTCACACGGCGCGATCGGCGCGAGCGCGAGGGTGCCGTCGTGGAACCTCTGGGAATCCCACGAGTCCTTCCACGACTGGTTCTCGAGACCGCGCTCGGTGCGCCGCTCGTACTCCACGAACCCGTCCCCGTCGCGGTCGCCGTACTTGTCGATCCACTCGAGGGCGGCGAGCGCGGGCCCTTTGAGGTCGCGCACGAGCGCCGCGTCGTCGGTCCAGCGCCAGACCTCGGAGAGCAGGATGAGATACAGCGGGGTCGCATCGGCCGTTCCGTAGTACCGCTCGAACCACGTGCGCGCCGCCTTGCCGCGCCGCACCTCGTGGACGATCTTGCCCGGCTCTGCGTCGATGCTCGGGTCGTCATCTCTTGCCTGCAGCTCCGCCAGCACCTCCAGAGCGGTTCGTGCGAGCTCGGGCCCGAAGATGAGGGTCTGCAGACAGGTGATGATCGTGTCGCGTCCAAACACGGTCATGAACCACGGCACACCGGCGCCCGGAAGCTTGCTCATCCTCGTGTTGTCGGAGCGCATGCGCAACGAAGCGAGATCCGAGACGGACTGTCCGAAGGCGCGCCCCAACGCGTCCCACGACGTGCGCAGCTGCGGAACGCGGAGCTGCCATGCCGCCAGCGAGTCACGCACACGCCCGACCTCCTCGCCGAACCGCAGCTCCGCGAATCGCGGCGCAACCTGCTCGCCGTCGGGTAGCGGGATCACCTCGACCTGCAGGTCCCAGCGCTCGCGTGGCTCGAGCGCAAGATGGAAACGGACGCTCGAGTCCTTGACCTCGCCCCGCTGCGACATGATCACCTGCGTCTTGAGCGGCAGCTCACCGTCGTCCGAGATCAGGAATTGATTGCGGTCAGCGTCGTACACGGCGGGCCGAGGCTTTGGCAGCGGCTTCGCCCGCAATGGATCGCCGAGCGCAAAGTCGTAGTCCTTGACGGCGAAGATGTCCGCGAAATCCGCGCCGATCTCGAGCTCGAGGTCGAATTCGATCCGCTCCATGCTCTGGTTCTGCACGCCGAACGTGTCCTGCATCCCGTCGCCGACGAAACGCTCGCGCCGGATGGAAAGGGCATCCTGCGAGAGCCCGTCTACGAGCGGGTTGCGCATGAAGAAGGCGGCAGAGAAGTACTCGATCTTGTCCGAGGAGAGCAGGAGCGGCCGCTTGCCGTTCACGGTGAGCCTGAGCCGGGACAGGAAGCGCGTGTCCTCCGAGAAAAGCCCTTCGACCTCGCCGTGGAGATCGCCCAGCTCGTCGCAGATGCAGAAGGTCGCGCCCTCGAGGATTCGGAGTTGTTCCGCCATCAGCCCTCCGAACGCACTATGCGTCCCCCGCTGGATTGTGCAAGCGCCTTGACGACGAGCTCGTCGACGTTCACGTGGGGCGGCCGCGTGACCGCGAAGAGGACGCAGTCGGCGATGTCGTCCGGCTTCATCGCCTCCACTCCTTCGTACACCTTGCGCGCGGTCTCCGCGTCGCCGCGGAAGCGAACGAGCGAGAAGTCCGTTTCTACGAGCCCCGGGTCGACCGTGGTGAGGTGGATCGGCCGGCCGAGGAGATCCTCGCGGAGCGCGTACGTGAAGCCGCGCACCGCGAACTTGGAGGTCACGTAGATCGAGCCCTTCTCGTACGCCTGGCGGCCTGCGATCGAGCCGAGGTTGACGATGTGCCCTCCGTCACGGATGTGCGGGAGGCAGAGGCGTGTCATGCGGATCAGCCCGTTGACGTTCGTCTCGAGCACCGTGCGCTCGTCCTCCTCGGTGCTGTTGTCGAACGGCTCCCGGCCGAGCGCAAGGCCGGCGGCGTTGACGAGGATGTCGATGCCGCTCAACTCCGCGACCGCGGCCTTGACGAAGCGCTCGCAGCTCTCGGGGTCGGTGACATCGAGCTCGAGCGCCGTGACTGGCGAGGAGATCCGCTCGGTTCGCCTGGCGCCGCCGACGACGCGCGCACCCTCGCGCGCGAGCGCCGACGCGGTCGCCGCGCCGATGCCGCTCGACGCGCCGGTGACGACCGCCGACTTTCCTTCCAGCGCGGGCACCGCGGGACTCTATCCGCGCTGGAGCGGAGTGCGACGCGCCACTGCCTCGCCGAGCTCGACGGCTGTCGGGCCGCCCTCGAAGTGCTCGACCTGCAGCGTTGTATGTGTCAGGCCGAAGCGGTCGGCCAGCGTCGCCTCGAGCCGCCTGCGCGCCGCGTGGCAATCTACGTCCTGCTTGACCAGGACGTGAGCCGAGAGTGCGGGGAAACCGCTCGTCACGGTCCACACATGAAGGTCGTGCACCTCGACGACCTCCGGATCCGCGACGAGGGCACGGCCGATTGCCTGAGGGTCGGCGTCGCTCGGCGCGCGCTCGAGGAAGATGAACGTCGACTCGCGCAGGAGCTGGGCGCTCGACCAGAGCATCAACACCGCCACCGCAAGGCTGGCGATCGGATCGAAACGGTCCCAGCCGGTTGCCAGGATCAGCCCGCCCGCGAGCGCCGCAGCGCCAAACGCGGCGACATCGGTGAGGACGTGCAGATAGGCGCCGCGCACGTTGAGGCTCTCCTTGCTCGCGCGTGCGAGGACCTGGCTGGCGGCAAGGCTGACGAGCATCCCTGCGAGCGCGACCACGAGCACGAGGCCGCCGCGCACGTCCTCGGGCGAGACGAGCCGGTGGATCGCAGACCAGACCACCCAGAGTGCGATCAGGCCGAGCGTGATCCCGTTGGCCTGCGCGGCGAGGATCTCGAGCCGCGAGTACCCGAACGTCCAGCGTCCTGCTGCGGGCCGGGCGGCCATCGTCGAGGCGATGACTGCGAAGCCGAGCGCGGCCGCGTCGGTGAGCAGGTGGCCGGCGTCGGCGAGCAGGGCGAGCGAGTTTCCGATCACGCCGGCAACCACCTCGGCGGCCATCAGGCCGACAACGAGGACGAGAGCGACCGTCAGTGCGCGGCGGTCGGTCGCGAGCCGGTGATCGTGGTCGTGGTGCGTCCAGAGAGGTTAGTTACCCGACCGACGCGCCCACAGCCACTCAGGAAAGAGGCTGCTCCGGCAGCCGCAGTGCGGGCAGATCGGAAGGTCGTACCGTCCGGAATGCGAGTAGTCCCTGTGGCAGCACACGCAGTGAAATCCCGATTTCGTTCCCATGTCTGAAAAGACCTGCGAACGGCCCCAAACTTGCGGCGGAAGGGCCGACTAGGCCGCCGGGCACGGGCCTGGAGCCGAGCTCTCGCCGGGTCCGTCCTTGTGGAACATCTCCGAGCCTGTTCCGCTCTCGATGCAATACGTGTCCCGACTCGCCCGGACGATCGTGATGGCCACGATGCCGGCGTCGTATGCCCGCAGCCCTGCGATCGTCATCCCGCCATAGCCATCATGGTCGGAGGAGTACGCCTCGATCGCGGGAACCGCAGCGCGCAATCGCTGCTCGGCAGTGGTGGGCTGAGCGGACGGCGGAGACGCGGGCCTCGGGACGATCGCGCCCCGGGTTCCACACCGACCTCTTCGGGCTGGGCCGCCCGGGCCGTCGTAGTGGACGAAGGGCTTGAGCGTGCTCTCGATGCAGTAACGGCTCCGCGTCGCCTTGCGAACGACGATGCTCTTGAGCGAACGGTCGTACGCGCGCCGGAGCTTCGCCACCGACATCCCGGCATAGGTGCCGTGGTCCGCGTGGTACGCCTCGCTCGCCGGGACTGCAGACACGACTTCGAGCCGCCGCTTTTGCAGAGGGCTCGTGCCGGCGCTCGCAGACGAGACGACGACGACGGCAAGGAGAAGAAGCGAAAAGAGGCGGCGACGCACGGGTTCTGGGTCGGCTCGACTCCTCGCCGCTCACATCCCCCGAACGAGTGGGTGTTTCGTTCCCGTAGCCTCCCGGTAGCCTCCGTCGGATCGGAGGGCTTGGCCGGCAACTTCGGAGGAGGCATGCCGTGCACGTCAGTCTCACGCGCGTGAGTACCGCAGATCAGCCGATCTCGAATGCGACGATGGTCGCGGAGGAGATGCTGCGGTGGTTTCGCGAATCAGAGGGGTTCGAGGGGCTTCTGATGATCTCGAGGGAAGGGACCACGCTCGGGCTCACTTTCTGGGAGAACCGCGAGGTGGCCGAGCGGCACCGCGTCGCTCGAATGCAGTTCCGCGACCGCATGACCTCGGCTGCAGGCGTGCAGGTCGAGGAGACCGTTGACTACGAAGTCACGTTCGCCCACCTCACGCCGCGGCTAGCCGACTTCAGCAAGTAGAACGAGATCCACACCGGCGACGGGCTCGAAGCGGCGTAGCCCCTGCTCGACCTCGTACCTTGAGAAGCGGGGTTGGCCCTCGCCCAATCGCGCTGGTGTCGCCGCAGTCGCCGGCGCGTGTCCCCTGCGAGGGCCTCCCCCCAACTAGAAGACGCGGACCAGGCCGGGAACCTTCCCGCCGGCTACTCCGGTGCTCCGAATGGTGCCCACAAGGCAGGAGCAGTTCTCTCTCAGACGAACCTGGAGTGGGGGTCGGTCCTCGTCCTGGCCACAGTCGGGCGCCGCCGCAGTCGCCCACTGTGGCGCTCTCAGCGAGGGCCTTCCCCCGTTCAAGAAGGCCCGGTCGGCTCTCGCCGGCACGTTCGTACCCCGCGCCGGCTAACACTGAACCGCCGAGTGGTCAAAGCGGCGGCGGCCCACCTCTCTGGCGCACCCGGCGGTTCGGACCACGGGGTGTTGAGTTCTCTCCGCCTGAACCCGTGCCGCGAGCCTACGACAGAGTCGACCGCCTGCCTATCGGCCGTTCGTCTAGGAGTCGTATAGGGCGAGGCAGACCAACGTGGCCGCCCGCTGATCTGTCTCGCTCTTAGCAGTATTACTCCGGGCCGGGCGCTGGTTTTAGCCATTCACCACATTCCCCACATCAGTCTTGTAATCGTCGCCGAGGGGTCGAGACCGACGCCGGCAGGCGAACCATTGACCTGGGCCCCGCTCTTGCTTGACGAGTTGAAGGCGCGACGGATCCGCGCCTCGCCTTTGGCGGGGCCTTTCTGTTTCGAACTGCGATCCGGTAGCCGGGTAGTCGCAGCCGCGCGGATCACGTGAGCACCGGGCGGGTTGATGCCTCCTTCTGCGCCGGCGCCCCTGCGCATCCCTGCAGGGCTAGCAGGCGGTCGCACGTCTAGGCCTGTATCCATACGGCCTTACGAGCGCCGTGGTGAGGACATGGTGAGCTGCTCAGAGAGAGGTATCCCCCAGGGGAGGGGCTGGAAAAGCCCTAGCCGCGTTTGTGCTCGTCCCGCAGGCATGCCCCGGCCGCTTCGGTTGTCGAATGCGTGAACGCGACCGAACCCGAGCCATCCGGCTGCGAGGCACCCCCTCCCCGCGAAGGCTTGAGCCTCTCCGCGCGGGTCTCTTGGGGGAGGCTCGACATCGATACAGACGCCGCTACGCGGTCACGACCTCGTTCAACTGATCAAACGTGATCGACGGCATCGGGCCGTCCTCTGGAAACGCAGGCTTGACGTTGGTCTCGAACCACGCCTCGAAGTCGCCCTGCGAGTCCCACACCTCGGTCACGCGCCAGCCGCCGGGCACAGGGCCGTTCGCGTGCACGACGAATCCATTCTCGTTCCGTATCTGCTCGAGCAGCGGCTGCATGCCGTCGATCATTTCCTTCGTGCCGCCGGGAATGTGAGCGGTCATCAACACGGCCATTTGTGCCCTCCTGACGTTCGATTCCGGGAACCTCTCTGCGATCATGTCACGGACGGAAGCGGGTGCCCGCCTGGGGCTCGAGGCGCTGCACGCCCTTCCACCGAGCCGACAAAGGCCGACCCCGCGAGGCACCCCCTCCCCCCGAAAGCTTGAGCCTCTTCGCGTGTGACTCCCTAGCCCAGCCCTCACGAAAGAGCGGACGATGGGTACGGGAAGTCGACGGGCGTCCACACTGAGGAGTCAACGTGCGCCCTCAGGGCCGCATCGCAACTAGCGAAGCCCCAATTGATGAGCTGCTCTTGCGTGTGGATATCCAGAGACGCTAGGCGTGTCGGGAGGTTGGCGAGGCGTGTCGTCTTGTCGCGGGCGCACGGTAGTGCATCGGCAAGCTGGAAATTCGCGATATCGCTACGGATGCTCCAGTAAGTGCCGCGGCGCAAGCCTGCCCTGAAGGCGGCAACTGCCTGACGCTTGCGCAAGGCGGCAACCTGGTTTCCCAAGGTGTCTAGCATCCGGTAACCGTACGACTGCCAGACCCGCCGTGGCCGCTTCATTGGACTAACGATTCCTCCCCCATCGCTAATCAGGATCGTTCCGTATCGTGCCCATGCAGATTCAAGGGCAAGGCTGTCGAACAAGCTTCCGTCTGCGAGCACAACTCTTCCAGGCCCAGATTGTTGTCGATCTAGCCCAGAGTCCGATTCGAATTCGGTGTCTCGGAATCTCAGGACGACTGATCCCCGGAAGGTTTGGGCGGAAGATGCAGCGACCACGTCTGCGAGTGCGGTTCTGGGGTTCCTGAGCAGGCTGAGGCGGTAGTCCCAGATGTAAGGCTTGGAGAAGCGCATCAAACCCCCGGTCTGTAGGTTCGTCGCGCTGAACGCGAAGCGTGGTCGATCCCCTAGGTCTTGAAGGCTCGACTGACCAAAGAGGTGTTTTCGATACGCACCCGCTAAGCGGCTACCGATCCGCCCGTGTCCGAGCCAGCCCCAGCCACTCAGGAGCATCGCGGGCGCGTCGATCGTTCGCTCTGCTAGGTGCCGAATGGGCTCGACTACCTCAGGCACGAAGTCATGCGAAACGCTCGAGTCATCGAATGACAGACGCGACCATCTTTGCGCCAAAACCCCGGCGACCACCGAGCCGGCCGAGACGCTTGAGATGCGGTCGAGCCGCGGGAGGTAGCCGGCGTCGTTCAACCGCCAAACGGCACCAAGGTCAAACAACATCGCCCGGTAACCGCCGCCGGAGAGACAGAGCGCGATCCCCTCCTTCGGCTCTCCCTCAACAAATCCGACGGGTTCGTCTGGGAGTGTCTGACGCCCTTCGATCGCAACAGGTGCGGCAGCACGGCGAAGAGCATCTCGGGTTCGGAACCATTCGGCCTCCAGGGTGGCTTCCGCCGACACTTCGCCTGCCGCCCCGTGTTCGCTTGTCGGGACAGCGCGAGTCGGTTCTTCTTGTGGGTCTTGCGGCATCGCCTCACCCCGAGAGTCGAGACGCGTGCTGAGATTAGGCGTTTTGCTTTTGCTTGTCTACGAGCGGGTCTATTTGGGTAATGCGCTCTAACGACTGCTGGGCCTCGCGAACGAGCGGCATGGCCCCATCGATCGCCTGCCTGACTGTTTCGTCAAACGGAAGCACATCACGGCGAGCGAAGAGATCCTCGAGAACGTTGATCGCGGCCTGAACCTCGAGCCATTCGCTTGAGCTAAGAAGAGAGAACACGGTCTTTCGGTCGTCGGGAGGAGGTAGACGCAAGTCCAATTTCGAAGGCCACCACATCTCCCCTGCTGCGGAGGTCTGCAACGACATCTCCACCTTCCCAAAGTAGCTTCGCAATTCGCGGGCCGCTCCGAGAGCAAGCCGATGCTCCTTCTCCTGCTCGTCCTGTCCTTCTGAGTCTCTAGCTCCATCGCGTGGTCGTGTCGCTTTTTCTCCGCGTGAAGCGTCACGAATCCGGTCAGCGCGCCGCCGATCAACGCTCCGACGACGCCCGCAGTCGCGCCAATGATGGCAGTCGTAAGGCCCGAGTCCACAAGGGCATGGTAATTCGACCTGGCTGCCGTCGAGAACTGAAGGTCGATGTCGTAGCCGTACTCACCGAATACGTCGTGAGTGGCTTGCGTCATCCCACTTGTCGCGCAGACGAAAGTCATAGGGGGTAGAGCCTGGCGACCATCAGGTCAAACGTGGCAAGGCGAACACCGGTGCGATTCAGAGTTTCGAAGATCTTTGCGATCGCAGGCAGCGGCACATCGTGGGGCCAGCACATCTCGCTGAAGGTGTAGGGTCGGAAGTTCAGCGGCTTCGACTACGACACCGGCAATCACATCAGCGAGGAAGTCCGCGGCTCCTCCGTCAGCCTCTACGACTACGATCACGGCCAGTACTTCAACTACTCCGTGTTGGAGTTCCCCCGCTTTCGTGGACACCTGAGCGCTGGGCCCGTCTGGGCCGGTGGAGAGGATGGTGTCTATGTCCTCATCAAGGCGGTACCGTGGGCCGTACCCGTCGGAGTTTCGGCGTGATGCGGTCGAGTTGGTTCGTTCGAGCGGGCGGCCGATCCGGCAGATCGCTCGCGAGTTGGGCGTTTCGTACGAGTCGCTGCGAGCCTGGTTGAAGCAGGCGGAGATCGACGCCGGCGAGCGTGAGGGGTTGAGCAGCGAGGAGCGCGAGGAGTTGCGGCGGCTGCGTCGGCAGGTGCGCGTGCTCGAGGAAGAGCGGGAGATCTTGAAAAAAGCCGCGGCCTTCTTCGCCAGGGAGAGCGGGAGCCGGTGAGCGTCTTTCGGTTCGTCGCTGCGGAGCGGGCCCATCACTCGGTCAAGACGCTCTGTCGCGTTCTGGGCGTGAGTCGCTCCGGCTTTCATGCTTGGCTCAAGCGGTCGATCTCGGCCCGGGCGCGCGCCGATGCTCGGCTGCTCGAGCGGATCAGACAGGTGCATCGCGAAAGCCGCGGCACCTACGGAGCCCCGCGCATCCATGCCGAGCTGCGCTTCGACGGCGTGTGCGTCTCGCGCAAGCGGGTGGCGCGGCTGATGCGGCAGGCTGGTCTCTCCGGCCTGGTCAAGCGCCGCCGCGGCCGCACGACGATCAGCGTGCCCGGGGTGCGCTGCGCCCCCGACCTGGTCGAGCGTGACTTCGTCGCCGCGGCGCCGGACCGGCTCTGGGTGGCCGACATCAGCTACGTCCGCACCTGGGAGGGCTGGCTCTACGTTGCGGTTGTGCTCGACTGCTACAGCCGCCGTGTCGTCGGCTTTACGATCGGCGACCATCTCCGCGCTGCGCTCGTCGTCGACGCGCTCGAGCTGGCGGTCAGCCGTCGTCAGCCGCCACCCGGGCTCGTTCATCACTCCGACCAGGGCTCGCAGTACGTCTCGCTCCTCTTCGGCCGCCGCTGCCGGCTGGCCGGGATCGAGATCAGCATGGGCTCCAGAGGCGACGCCTACGACAACGCCGTCTGCGAGGCGTTCTTCAAGACGCTCAAGAGCGAACTCGTCGACCGCCGCTCCTGGCCAACCAAAGCCTAAGCGCGGCTCGCCCTGTTCGAGTACATCGAATGCTTCTATAACCGCCAACGCCGTCACTCGACACTCGGCTACCTCTCACCACACGAATACGAAAGAATCAATGAACAACGAACCGCGGCCTAATCAACCCGTGTCCACCGAAGCGGGTCAACTCCAAGTAGAGATGACCGTGGGCCTGGGCCACAACGGCACAGACGACATCGAGAAGGTTCTCAGCGAGGGCCTAAGCGCCCCGGCCCACTCCGACGCTAGCGCGTACAGCCCCCTCGAAGGGCACTACTCACCATTCTCCTCACCATTCGGCCGCTCGACGGAAGAGGGTACGCAGCAAACGGCCTGGCACAGCGATGGGCGGTGACGGGATCGAACCGCCGACCTCCTGCTTGTAAGGCAGGCGCTCTCCCAGCTGAGCTAACCGCCCGAACGACTTAACGATACGTGGTTGCCGCGCGTGTCCTGGATGCCGAACGGGCGTCGCGGCAGGAACAGACGCCGGCGCGTTGTCAGCACCCTGTGCAGTGCGTTGGCCCGGCAACGGCACGGTCGCCCGAGACTTCGCTTTGCTATGTCGCGTCGACAGGCCGCCGCCGGGTCTCCTTACTAAGCTCGCGCTGGAGCGCACGACGCTGCCGTCCAAGCTCGTCGCTGATCGCCTCGATCATCTCGCCGGCCGACTCGCGATCATCATCGGCCCACGCGTCGACGAGCTCCTGAACCGCACGAACGAGCCCTCTCACCCCCGCCCGCTGCATGGCGAGCCACTCATCGGGTGCGACTTCTGTGTAGTAGCGCTTCTCGTTTTGTCCCCAGAGCGTTTGCTGCCCCCGCATCCACATGCGCATCTGACGCGCAGAAACGGGAGGTGTCTTCGCGCTGAGCGCGATGCTCGGACGGCTGAACGTCGTATCCAGGTACGAGCCCGCGAACATATGCGTGGGACCTACGTCGAGGGCGACCGAGATCGCAAATGCCTCGTCGAGTGTGATACGCCTCTCCCCAGCCTCCCACTTTCCGATGGTCGTCTGATGCACCAGGAAACCGAGCTTCGCCAGGCGGGTTGCGAGTTGCTGCTGAGTCCAGCCCTTCCGCTCGCGTTGAATCCGCATCTGCTCGGCGAACATCTCGCTGGGCCTCTTCGCAGGCTGTCGCTCCATTGCCACGCTTTAGCCACGCTCCCTACTCGTAGCGCAGGGCCGTAATGGGATCGAGTCGGGCGGCGCGGCGCGCAGGGTAGTAGCCGAAGAAGAGCCCGACACCGAGCGCGACCACGAACGACAAGATGAGCGGGGTCACGCTGATGAGTGTCTGCCAGCCCGCAAACACACTGATCAGCCTTGCCGCGCCGATGCCCGCGACGATGCCGGCAACGCCGCCGAGTGTGCTCAAGACGACCGCCTCGACCAGGAATTGCACCTGAACCTTCCAGGGATCGGCTCCGACTGATTTTCGGATGCCGATCTCGCGTGTGCGCTCGCGAACCGACACGAGCATCATGTTCATGATCCCGATCCCGCCGACAAGCAGGGCGATCCCGCCGAGCGCGAAGGTGAGCACGCGGAAGGTCGAGGTCGCTCGCTGCCCCTCCTTGACGATGCTCGCCTGGTCCTCGGCCGAGAAGTCGTCGGGGTAGGACTCCGGAAGCTTGTGCTGCTCGCGTAGGAGAGTGGTGATCTCGTCGATCGCGGGCTCGATCTCGGCCTCACTGCGGACACGGGCGTCGACGTGGACGGTGTTCACTCCACCGAGGAGGGCCCGGGTGATGATCGGCAGAGGGATGAAGATCCGATTGTCGAGATCCTCATCGGCCAGCTTCCCTCGGCGGTTCTGGATGCCGATCACCTCGAACTCGTGATTTCCCACGCGCACCGTCTTCCCGATCGGGTTCTGGCCCGGAAAGAGCTTCTCCGCCGGGACCAGGCCGAGCACCATGAGACTGCGTCCGAAGCTGACGTCGGCAGCCGAGATCAGACGCCCGTTCAGGGCGTGTTGATTCTGGATGTCGGCGTAGCTCGCCGTCATTCCGACCAGCCACGTGTTCGTCTGGTACCGGCCCGCAGAGACGACGATGCTCTCGATGTCTTGATGAGGCGCGACCGTCGTGATCATCGGGAGCTTCTCGATCGCCGCCACGTCCTCCGGCGTGATCGTACGGTCAGTAGCCGACTGACCCGTGCCGATGTTGATGAACTCTCCGTCCACTTTCACGACGTTGCCGCCGAGCCTGCGGATGCTGTCGGCGACCTCGGTCTGAGCACCGGAGCTGACCGCGGTGACTGCTACCAAGGAGGCCACGCCGATGACCACGCCGAGTGCCGTCAGGGCGGCGCGGAACCAGTTTGCGCGGAGCGCCCCGAGTGCGATTCGCCACTGCTCGACGAGCGTCGTCATCCGGCCACTTCGAGCGCGACCGATCGATCGACCGGCTCGTCCGCGACGACCAGCCCGTCCGCGAGCCGCAGGATTCGCGACGCGTGCTCCGCCACTCGGTTCGAGTGCGTGACCATGACGATCGTCGCTCCTTGCCGGTTTAAGCGCTCGAGGATCACGAGTACCTCGGCCGCGCTCGCCGAATCGAGATTGCCGGTCGGCTCGTCCGCGAGCACGACACTCGGTCGCACGACGAGCGCTCGGGCGATCGCGACACGCTGCTGCTCGCCGCCTGAGAGCTGGGTCGGAAGGTGTTGGGCTCGCTTCGAGAGCCCTACTTCGGCGAGCGCCTCGAGGGCACGGGAGTGACGCTCGCGCATCCGCACACCGGCGTACACGAGCGGCAGCTCAACGTTCTTGAAGGAGCTCGACCGCGGAATGAGGTTGTAGGCCTGGAAGACGAAGCCGATCCGTTCCCCTCGGACGCGCGCCCGGCGCGTCTCTCCGAGAGTCGACATCTCCTGCCCGACGAGCCGGTAGGAGCCCGTCGTCGGCCGGTCGAGGCAGCCGAGGATCCCGAGCAGCGTCGACTTCCCCGAGCCGGAGGGGCCCATGATCGCAACGAACTCACCCGCCTCTACGACGAAGCTGACACCACGGAGCGCCTCGACCGAGACGTCGCCGCTGCGGTGGACCTTCGTAACGTCGGCGAGGTGGATGATGCTCGCGCGGCCGTCCTCAGGCACTACTCCTCCTCTTGTTGACCCTGGCTTGCCGCGAGTACCACACGCTCGCCGGCGCGCAGGCCCTTGACGATCTCGACCTTTTCGTTGTTTGCGAGCCCGAGCGTGACTCTCCGAGCCGATGTCTCACCGGCCGCATCCACGACCGTGACTACGGCGCGATCCTCCTCGTCGCGAGAGACGGCTTCGAGCGGCACCTGCACGACGTCATGCCGCCTCGCGACGATGATCCGGACGGAGACGTTCATGCCGGGCCGCAGCCCGCGGACGTGTCTGATGCCGACCTGGACCGGGAAGGTCACGACGCCGCCGGTGCTGGTACCGGTCAGGGCTGCGAAGAGCACTTTGCCCGGAAAGGACTTGCCGCCAAGCGCGTCGACGCTGACGACGGCCCTCAAGCCCGGCCTCACGCGGGCCACGTCGAACTCGCTCAAGTCGACGTTCACAGCGAGGCGATCAAGGTCGGCCACGGCGGCGATCGGCGTCAACGAGTCGACAGGGGCACCGGGCACCGTGAGCAGTGCAGTGACGGTTCCACGTGAAGGTGCGCGAACCGTCAGCAGTGGCTTGGTGACGCGCGGGCTGGCTAGCCGGAGCTGGGCTGCCACGACCTTCAGCCGTGCGAGGGCGACGTCGAGCGGTGAAGCGGGCCCACCGCGGGCGCGAAGAACGGCCAGATCGGCCTCGGCCCGCAGAACATCGAGCCGGGCTGCGGTGACGTCGCTCCGAAGCGGTGGCCCGAGCAACTGCGCGAGCCTTGCCCGAGCGGAGTCGACGGCCTGGCGGGCGGCTGCGAGTGCCGCGGGGTTTGGGCCGGCTTCCAGCTTCCGAAGCTCGGCCTGCGCCCGCTCGAGCTCCACCCGGGCAGGCGTCACGTCGGCGGGGTTGGGAGGTGCGAGAAGCTTTGCGAGCTTCAGCCGTGCCGCGGCAACCGCCGCCCTCGCAGCAGTGATCTCTTCCGGCACGGTACCGGCCGCAGGCTTGAACAGCACAGCCAGGTCGGATTCGGCCCTCCTCACTTCGGCCTCCGCAACGGCCACGTCAACGGCGCTCGGCGGCGCAAGAATCCGGTCGAGCCGCTCCTGTGCCAACTGGACGTTGCGCTTCGCGAGGAGAATCGCCTCTGCGTGGGCCTCCGTCGTCCCTCCGAGCAGCGTCTCGAGATCTGCCTCTGCGCGCTTCACGTCGAGTCGTGCGGCGCTCACCTCCGCGTGACGTGGACCATGGAGCAGGCGCGCGAGTCGCATGCGTGCCGCGGTCACGGCACGCCTGGCCGCGGCGAGCTCCGCGGGCTGCGCCGGAAGACCCTTCAAAGGGTCGCTGGTACGCTTCTGCCGCAACTCGAGCAGCGCTATCGCGACGTCGTTCTGCGCCTGCGCAAAAGCCGTCGCGGCCGATCGACGGTCGTCGAGCAAGGCCAACGGCTGACCCGCGGCCACGCGCTGGCCAGGCGCAACGAGAAATCTCACGAGGTGACCGCTGGTCCCAGGGAAGACGGCGTTCGCTGAGGTCCCGGCTGCTGCCGATGCCCCGCCGGACGCCGCGGACCCTGGCGCCGTCGCACCGCCCGCTGCCGCTCCAGGCAGGGCTATCTCAGCGGACACGCCCGCTTGGACGATCCGTCCTACACCCCCGACCGTGAGGACGATGTCGTCGCGGGTCGCCGTGGCGGCTGCAGCCGCCGATTCTGACGCGGCAGGTGCGCTCTGAAGCTGCCAGACGCTGAGGCTGATACCGATCGCGAGCGCAGCGAAAGCAAGCCAAACAAGACCCCGCCGCGACACGCGAATCGATCGTACGGTCGTCAAGAGTTCGGGGGGAAGCCTGACTGCCCCGAAAATCGACTTGACTCTAGAAGTGACTCCAGAAGCAGTGATCACAGGGACCCTCCTCGTCTGAGCTTCTGCCGAAGTATTGGAAGGTCGAGATGAAAGGACGATGAAAGGCGGAACGGTGCCACGGCCCACTAACCGCCGGTCGTCGCCGGCAACGTTCGGCCGTATACGTCCCTGCTGACCTTGTACGCGCGCTTCTCCATCTTGAGCGCTTCCGCACGGAAACGCTCGAGTGCCTTCGGGCTCCTGGGCACCCGTTTCACGAGTACCAAGATCTCTCGGTCCTTGTCTCTCGAACCAGCCCACCCGACTCGAACATTGCCGACGCCGCGGACGTAGTACTTGACCTGGTAGGCGTCCGGCTTGCCCGTCTCGAACTCGCGAGTCACAAGAACGTCCTCGTAGCAGCGAAGAGGCACGCACGTCCTCGCGCCCATCCGGTAGACCTTCGCATGGTCGACCCAGTTGATCGGGGGAGGCGCGAATCCCTGGGAGTAGCTCGGCGAGCCCACCTTCGGCTCGGCCTTCATGACGAGGCCGGCTTTCGCGCCTTTCAGCCCGGCGAGCCACGCCGGGGCCGCGACGAACTTCCCGTTCTCGTACTCCTCGGGGTACTGGCCCAGGTGCCAGACGTTCCCGGCGTTGTCCTGCGCGAAGAATGCAAGCTCCGTCTCCACCAACTGACCTTCGCTGTAGTCCCTCTCCCAGATGACGAGGGTGGGCACGCCGTTCACAACTTTCGTGAGGTCAGTAACGCTGAACACCACGCGGTGACGAACACGCCTGTCGTTCTCCTTCGTCGACCCCTCGAAGACGAGCTGCGTCCCTGCTCGCAGCGGGAACCATTCGTTGTCGATCTCGACCGACCGGGGGAAGTTCTTGCGGTCGAAGTCCTTCGCCGTGATCGGCTTCGCTGATTTCACCTCCGAGCGTGTCTGGCTACCGCATCCGGAGACAGAAAGGACCAGCAGTGATGCCGCTACCGCGGTGGCGGCGCAGAGACGCACCATCTTGACCTCCAATCGTGTCCGGTGACCACCGGGCCGTTCAAACCGGCGCGGGAAGCGCACCCTTACCCCTTCCGAAGCGTAGGTAGAGCGACGGCACGACGAACAGGTTGAGCAGAGTCGACGTGACGAGACCACCGAGAATGACCACAGCCATTGGGTACTCGATCTCGTGGCCGGGAATTCTGCCGGCACTCACCAGTGGCACGAGCGCCAGCCCTGTTGCCAGGGTCGTCATCAAGATCGGTGACAGCCTCTCTCGCGCTCCGCGGAGGACAAGTGCGGGACCAAAGGTCTCGCCTTCATGCCGTTCGAGATGCTGGAAGTGATTGATCATGAGGATCCCGTTTCGTGCGGCGATCCCGAACACCGTGTAGAAGCCGACGAGCGACCCGAGCGAGAGCACGCCGTCGCTCATGAACGCCGCGAGCGCTCCGCCGACCAGGGCCATTGGCAACGTCAGGAAGGACAGCGTCGCCAGGCGCCAGCTTCCGAAGGACGCCTGCAGGAGGAGGAAAATCACGATTGCGGCACCAATCCCGAAGAAGAGCATCCGCTTCTGCGCGGCCTGCCGCTCCTCGAATTCGCCCTTCACCTCGGCCCGGTATCCGCGTGGGAGAGCGATCTTCTCCAGCCCTTCGTTGATGTCGTGCACGATGGAACCGAGGTCGCGTCCGCTCGGGTTGGCGCTCACGTCCAGGCGGCGCGACAGCTGTTCGCGTTCGATGGCATTGGGAGTCGGAACGATGCGCACGTCGGCCACATCAGCCAGCTGCACGTGCCCGCCGCCGGGCGTGTCGATCGGAAGCGCTCGGACGCTGCTCACACTGTTGCGGGTCTCCGGCGTGCTCCACACGTGCACGTCGTACGCTTTTCCACCCCGGAAGAGGTCACCGACTTCCTCGCTCGCGATCCACGCCGCCGATGCACGGCGAACGTCGCCCGGCTTCACTCCGTACCGCCGGGCTGCGGCAAGATTTACCGTGGCCGTCAGCTGCGGAACATCCGCGTGAGCCTCCTTCTTCTGGTCGATGAGGCCATCGACCCCATTCAGCATCTCCAGCACCTCGTCGGCCTTCTTGTCGAGGACATGCAGGTCGTCGCCGTAGATGCGCACGACGATGGCGTCGCTTGATCCCGTCAGGACCTCTTTGATTCGCTCTCTGAGATAGGTCTGCACGTCGCGCTTGATCCCGGGATAGCCGGCGACCACCTCGTTGATCTCGGCGAAGGTCTTGTCGTAGTCGACCTTGGGGTCGATACTGATCCAGTTCTCGCCGAAGTAGATGCCGTACGGCTCATCTCCCATCAGGGCCTGCCCGATGTGGGATCCGCAGTTGCGGACCCCTGGAATCGTCCGCAGTTCCCGACACGCGCGAATCGAGACGCGGGTCTCTTCCGGACCGGACGTGTCGGGCGTGGTCAACCAGTGCATTAGGAAGTCCCGCTCCTTGAAATTTGGAAGCAGGGACTGCCCCAGGAACGGCATCACCAAGAGCCCGGCGGCCACGGTGAGAACGGCGGCGAGATACGCCCGGCGCGGCCTGGAGACGATCGGTGAGAGCGAGCGCTCGTAGCGATGCTCTAGCCACCGAGTGAGAGGGGACTCCCGACGCTCGAGTGGCGCCTTCTGCAGAAGAATCAGGCTCAGCGCCGGGGTCACGGTCAGTGCGACCACCAAGGATGCGGCCACCGCGAGCACGTAGGACAGCGCGAGTGGGCTGAAGAAGGCGCCGGTCAGACCCCCTAGGAAGAAGATCGGAACAATGGCTGCGACGATGATCAACGTCGCGTAGACGATGGGGGCTCGCACCTCGAGCGACGCCTCGAGGACGATGGCCGCCGTCGACTTGTCACTGCCTTTCTTACGGTGCTCGCGTAGACGCCGCACGATGTTCTGAACGCCGATGATCGCGTCGTCGACTACGACGCCGAGGGCGATCACGAACCCGGCCAGGACCATCACATTGATCGTGGTGTCGCGAAGGTAGAGCACGAGTCCGGCGCTCACGAGGGACAACGGGATCGAGACGAGGCTGACCACCGCGGCGCGCCACTCGAAGAGGAAGGCGCCGAGGACCAGGATCACGAGCAAGGCACCGATCAGCAGCGCCTTCGTGAGATTGTCGAGCGACAGCTCGATGAAGGTTGCGGGACGGAAGATGGTCGTGTCGATCGCTATGCCGCGCAGACCGGGCCGCAGCTCGTCGATCGCTTTTTCGACCTCCCGTGTTACCTCTAGGGTGTTGGCCCAGGGAAGTTTCTCGACGATGAGCATCAGGCCCGGACCGTCGTTGATGACCGCGTCGCCGGCCAGTGGCTGATGATCCCAGACCAGCTCGGAGACATCGGAGAGGACAAGCGGTCTGCCGTTCTTCTTCTCGATCGTCACCTTGGCCAGATCGCCGGGCGTGACGATGGGCTGGACATGCTGGATGTTGAGCCTCTGGTTCGGGGTGTCGATGAAGCCGCCGGTACCGATCACCGATCCCTCTGTGAACTGCAGCAAGCCGGAGTCGAGGGCGGCGCCGGTCGTGTCCATGACCTTGATGAGGGAGACGCCCTGCTCTCGCAACTTGGCGGGATCGACCTGGAGTTGCATCTGCTTCAGCCGCTCGCCCCAGATCGGCACGTTCGCGACGCCGGGTACCTGCAACAGCCGGGCTCTGATCTTCCAATAGGCGATCACCGACATGTCCATCACGGAGAGGCTCTCCGATGTGAGCCCGATCTTCATGACGCGGCTCGTCGATGACAGGGGTTGAATCATGACGGGCGGGGCCGCCCAGGTTGGCAGCCTCGGTGTCACGGTCGCCACGCGCTCTTCCACCAGCTGTCGAGCCGCTAGGACATCGGTTCCTCGCTCGAAGAGCAGCCTGACCATCGAGAGCTGGGGAACCGACTTCGAGCGAACGGTCTCGACATCAGGCAGCCCGATGAGCGCCTGCTCGATCGGAATAGTGACCAGTTCCTCAACCTCTTCCGAGGAGAGTCCGAGGCTGGCGGTCTGGATCTCGACACGCGGCTGCGCGAACTCGGGAAAGACGTCCACGGGCGTGTCGCGCAGCAGCCCGCCCCCGAACACCATCAGCGCTACGCCGGCAGCGACGACGATGAAGCGGAACTTCAGGCTCGTTCCGATGAGCCAGCGCATCAAGGCCGGAGACCCTCCGCGATTTCGAGCAGGTCGTTCATCAACCCGAGTACTCGGTCTCGGTGCCGAACAGCTGTTGCACGCCGACCGTCGCAACCCTCACGTCAGCGGTGGGCCCGGACGAGAGAAGCGCGCGATTCCCGTCGATGGAGTCGATCGTGATGGCGGCTCGAACGAAGGTTCGAGGCTTCGGGCTTGTGTAGACCCAGGTCCGGCCGTCCGGGTCGTAGAAGACCGCGGCGTACGGGACGACCTTTCGCTGCTCTCCCTTGACCTCGATGGTGCGAACTGGCGCGGTCTTGACGTCGAGCCGCTTCATCGCGCTCGGGGTCAGCACGAGTCGATTCAGTCCCGCCTTGCCGATGGGCTCAACCGTGGCCGGCTCGTCTGACGCGAGGGCTGAGGCATGCGGGCTCGCAGCCACGCCCTCGTACACGCCGAAAGCGGTCAGACCGGCGAGAACGGCTGCCGCCATCATGTACGGCCAGCGGCGCTGCGGCCGTTCCTCGTAATACTTCGTTACCTCCATCTGCCTCACTCCTCTTCGTCTAGGACTCGTGATCACCGAGGCGCTCGATCATCGAGTCGCTGGCCCCCTACGAGCTCGATTCCGAACGGACGGGTATCTCCTGGGGCGCTCCTCGTCGACGAGCCCATGCTCGAGCGCGTCGCTGCAGGACCGCCGCCAGGGACGGTGACGTCTCAGGTTCAGGCCTCGACCCGAACCGCAAGTAGACCGTGGGTACGAGGAACAGGTTGAGGAACGTCGAGGTGACGAGCCCACCGAGAATGACCACGGCCATGGGGTGAACGACTTCGTAACCCGCTATCGGCCCGGCAATTACCAGAGGCGTGAGCACCAGCCCCGCCGCCAGCGCTGTCGTCAGGATCGGCGAAAACCGTTCCCGTGCCGCGCGCAGAACGAGTTGGGTACCGAAAGCCTCGCCTTCGTGCTGTTCGAGTTGCCGGTAGCGACTGAGCAGGAGAATGCCGTTGCGCACGGCAAGCCCGAAGACCACGAACAGGCCCATGTACGAGCCGAATGAGAGCTTCCCGCCGTCCGCCAGCGCCGCAAGCACTCCACCCGCCACCGCGACGGGGAAGGTGAAGAAAGAAAGCGTCGCGAGGCGCCAACTACCGAACACGGCCTGGAGGAGGAGGAAGATCCCGATCGCGGCGGCTATTCCAATGAGGATCAAGCGACCCTCGGGCTGCTCCTCCGCAGCCAGCACTACGGAGTGGTATTCGAGGGGGAAGTCGACCTTCTGGAGGGCCTGCCTGACATCGTGTGCCGCGGACCCGCGATCGCCGTTCACGTTCGCCGCGACATCGACGTAACGCGAGACCGCTTGGCGCTGGATCACCGCAGGATTCGCCGCAATCCGGACATCGGCCACCTCGCCCAGGCGGACGTGGCCGCCGCCAGGCGTGTCGATCAGAAGCTGGCGCACGCTGGTCAGACTGCGGCGCACATCAGGCACGCCCCAGACGACGACGTCGAATACCTTCTGCTCCTCGAAGAGGCTGCCGACGCCGATCCCCGACAGGAGCGTCGCGGCCGCCCGACGTACGTCGCCGGGCTTGATCCCGTATCGTTGAGCTGCGGCGAGGTCGGTCTCGATCTTGAGTGTGGGTTCCACGGCCGCCAGCTGAACATGCTCGTCGGCGAGGCCTTCGACTTCTGACAGGGCCCGCTTCACCTCGTTCGCCTTCCTACGGAGGACCGACAGGTCCTCGCCGTAGATGCGGACGACGAGGTCTTCGTCTGCACCAGAGAGCACTGCGTGGACTCTCTCGTTCGAGTAGGTCTGCACGTCTCGTGCGAGCCCCGGATAGCCGGCCACGACCTGCTTCACGGAGGCCACGGTTGCGTCGTAGCGGCCGGGATCGATGCTGACCCAGATCTCGCCTGAGTTCACTCCGACCACCTGGTCCGCGGTCACGGCGCGGCCGACGTGCGCACCGACGTCCCGGACCCCGTCGATCGAACGCAGCTCGCGACTGGCGCGAGCCGTGATCCGGTTCATCTCCGGAAGCGACGTGCCGGGCGCGCCGTCCCAACGGATCAAGAGCTCCGACTCCTTGAACGTGGGCAGCAGTGACTGCCCGAAGAACGGCCCCGCTGCAATGGCGGCCACCACGACGGCACCGGCAGCCAGGTACGCAAAGCGCGGTCTGTCGACGATCCGCGCCAGCACAGCCTGGTAGCGGCGTTGGAGCCACGCCACGAGCGGGGACTCGCCGCGCTCGACCGGCCGGGTCGACAAGAGCAGGACGCTCAACGCCGGTGTGACGGTGAGTGCGACCAGCATCGATGCCGCCAGCGCCACCAGATAGGCGATGGCGATCTCCGGGAAGAATGAGCCGGCCAAGCCTTCGAGGAAGAAGACGGGCAGCACGGCCAACGCGACGATCAGCACGCCGTAGAGAACCGCGCTGCGCACTTCGAGCGAGGCCTCGACGACGATGGCCGCAGTGGACTTGCCACTGCCTTCCTCACGGTGCCGGCGTAGACGACGGGCAATGTTGTCGACGTCGACGACCGCGTCGTCGATGACGAGAACGAGGGCCGCCACGAGGCCTGCCAGCACCATTGCGTTCATTGACTCTCCGAGCGCATAGAGCACGAGCGCTCCGACGACGAGCGACAACGGGATTGCCACGAGGCTGATCAGAGCCGTGCGCCACCGGAACAGAAATGCGCCGAGCGCCAGAAGGAGAAGAACAGCGCCGATGATCAGCGCCAGTCTGAGATTGTCGATCGCCTTCTCAATGGAGAAAGCCGGCCGGTAGACACTGGCATCGAACTCGATCCCGGAAAGCCCAGGCTGCAACGCAGCGATCGCATCCTCAACGCCCCGAGTCACGTCCAGGGTGTTGGCGCCTGGAAACTTCTCGACGACGAAGAGGAGGCCGCGGCCGTCCTTCACCACGGCGTCGCCGATGAGCGGCTGGTGATCCTCAACCACCGAGGCCACGTCGCCGAGGGCCAGCTTCCTGCCGTTCGCATCTTCGAGCCTGACCTGGGCCAGGTCGGCCGGCGTTCTGATGGGCGAGATGTGCTGGATCCCGAGCCGTTGGTTCGGCGTGTCAATGAACCCTCCGGTACCGGGCGTCGAGGCCTCGATGAACGTCAGCGGCGATACCCAGAGCGCGTTGCCGGCGGTCTCGATCACCTGACCGAGCGAGACGTTGAGATCGTTGAGGCGCTCCGGGTCGACCTGCACCTGGAGCTGCCGATCCCGCTGGCCCCAGATCGAGACGTTGGCCACGCCGGGGACGGCCGTCAGGCGCGGCACGATCGTCCACCGCGCGAGCAGCGACATATCGATCGGCGACACGCTCTTCGACGTGGCCCCGATCATCATCACCCGGTTCGTCGACGACAGCGGCTGCAGCATCGCCGGTGGCTTTGAGACATGCGGCAAGGCGTGCGCCTGCGTCATGCGCTCAGCAACGACCTGCCGCGCGCGGAAGATGTCGGTGCCAGGCTCGAAAACGAGCAGGATCCGCGACAGCCCGGGAACCGACTCTGAGCGGATGTCGTCGAGGAACGCCACGCCGTTCAGCAAGTCCTGCTCCAGCGGAACCGTGATCAACTGCTCCACCTCCGCCGCGGAAAGCCCGAGGGCTTCAGTCTGGATCTCGACGGTCGGCGGACCGAACTCGGGCAAGACGTCGACCGGCATCGCGCGGAGCTGGCTGACGCCGACGGCCAGCAGCGCAGCGGCGAGAGCAACCACTAGCAGTCGAAACTTCAGGCTCGATCTAACGATCCAACGCATCATTGGTAGGGCCTCCTTGCCCAGCTGCTGCCCACATCCCGTTGGGGTGGGCCCTGCCTGGCGATCCGATCGTCGGCACTGGCCGAGTGCTGGAGCGCACTCCCGGACGTCGAGAGAGCGAACCGAATGTGCCGGGGTCTGGCTGGGCGCCGAGTCGACCCGCGCGCGAACCCCGTTTCAGCCAGGCGACGGCCTCGTCTCTCGGCGTGCCACGGGGGGTATCCGCTATCCTGCGCGACGCTGATCACTCTGGTTTGCCTTCCGGGGTGTATTTGGCGTTTCGGGGCCGGGTGCAACCGGCCCCGCTCTATGTACATCTCAAGTCACTACGGTGGAGTGGCCGCGCGGGTTTGAGCGCGCAAACGAAGTCGCTTGTTCATGGACGGCGCCAATGTGGCAGGCTGGAGCGCGTCGGAACTTCCCGAGCAAATCGGCAGGTCTACAAGACTCCAACACGAACCGTACTTCCGCACCGCTCTCCCCTCCGTCAGCCGCAAAGGCCGCGGGAATAAACAAAGGTTACAAGCTCTCCAATTTGGCGTCAACGGGCGCCGCATTGGCTTAAACGGCAACACTTTGAAAATCGTCTGCACACACGCGCAAAACGACTGCACACATGCAGCCGCAAACTCCCCGCGCGTATAGGTCAGGCTGGCGTAACGGTCAGGCGAACACACATCCTGGTTCGCGACGTGCGCATTCCAAGTGCGCGCTTCCAGAATCACGTGGACGTGATGGCGCTTCTTCTAACGCGTAGAGACCTGTGATGCGGCGCTCGGCAGCGCAATCCAGACGTCTGCGCCGCCGCGTTCTTCGTTCGCGACATGTGCACTTCCACCGTGTGCCTCCGCGATCACGCGGACAATCGAGAGCCCGAGCCCAGAGCTACCGCCGGTACGGGCCTGGTCGGGACGAGCAAAGCGCTCGAAGGCCTGCCCGAGGAACTCAGGCGGGAAGCCGGAGCCCTCATCCGTCACATGAAGCTCGACCCGGCCGTCCGCCTGCGCCGCCGACAGCCGCACCTCTCCTTCGCCGTGCTGAAGCGCGTTTTCGACGAGGTTCGCAAGCGCCTGCTCGAGCCTCATCCGGTCGCCACGCACGTGAACTCCCGAAGCCGCCACTGCGTGGACGGGCCGGCCTGTTTCCTGAGCCCGCCACTCGAAGCGACTTGCGACCGAGCTCAGGAGCTCCAACGCGTCGAACATCTCGAGCTGCAAGGCCAGCTTTCCCCGATCGGACCGGGCGATCAACAAGAGAGCCTCGGCGAGCTGAGTGAGCCGGTCGACCTCCTCCGATGACCGGCGCACGGCCTCGCGGAGTTCCTCGGGAGACTTGGCCTGGCGCAGCGCGAGCTCGAGCTCGGTGCGGAGGAGCGCGAGCGGCGTGCGGAGCTCGTGGCCGGCGTCGGCGACGAAGTCGCGCTCACGCTCGACCGCCGCCTCAAGCCGGGCAAGCATTGCGTTCAACGTCTCACCGAGCCGTTCGACCTCGTCTCCGGTCTGCGAGACCGGCAACCGGTCGCCCGGCGTATCGGCCGAGATCTCCGCGGCACGGCGGCGCATCGACTCGACGGGACGAAGCGATAAACCTGCCAGAGCGTAGCCGGCTACAGAGGCAAGCGCGAGCGCGATCGGGCCCACTATGAGGAGTTCGTAACGAAGGCTCGACAGTGTCTCGTCGACGTCCCCGCGCGTGGCACCGACGACGAGCACCAGCCGCCGGCCGCGGCGCACGAGCGGCGTGGCGATCAGCCGCGACGGTTCATCGAGGCTTGGGAGCGAAGGACGATCGGCGAAAAACGGGCGGCTAAGTGCCGCGCGAAGCTCCGAACCGTTCAGAAGCGGCACGGTCCGGAGCGGTTGGGTGGCGTCGAGAACGCGGCCGCGATCATCGAGCAACTGGGCAAAGGCCTCGCCCTCCTCCACGAACGGGGCCCCGTTGGCGCCCGCAAGGGGCGCGCCCAGGCCGCGGACGACCACCGCCAGGTCTTGCGCGCGCAACCGCAGCCCGCGGTCAAGCGCGAGCGACAAGTGGGAGTCGAGGCGCATGTAGAGGAACCAACCTGTGCCCGTGAGGACAACTGCCATTGCGACGGCAAACGCGGCCGCGACGCGGAGCCTGATCGGAACGAGTCTCATTCCCCGCCGTCCGGGCGCAGCCGATAGCCCGCGCCCCGGATCGTTTCAATCGAGTGTCGACCGAACGGAGCGTCGATCTTGCTGCGCAGGTGCCGCACGTAGACGTCGATGACATTCGAGCGGTTCTCATATGCGAAGTCCCACGCGTGCTCAAGCAAGTGAAGGCGCGAGAGCACCTGATCTGGCCTGCGCATGAACGTCTCGAGCAGCGCGAACTCCTTCGCGGAGAGTTGAACCTCGGCGGAGCCGCGCCAGACCCGCCGGCTCGCCGGGTCTAACCGGAGGTCGCCGACCTCGAGCACGCTGGGCCGCTCGAGCGCGCCCCGGCGGGCGAGCGCGCGGAGACGTGCGAGCAGCTCGGCGAAGGCAAACGGCTTGACTAGGTAATCGTCCGCCCCGGTATCTAGGCCGGCGACACGGTCGTCGAGCGAATCGCGCGCCGTGAGCATGAGCACAGGAACCCAAACACCGTTGGCGCGCAGTCGCCGACAGGTCTCGAAGCCGCTGATCCCCGGCAGCATCACGTCGAGGACGATCGCGTCGTAGTCCAGGCTCTCCGACATCCAAAGCGCGTCCTCGCCGTTGGCCGCGACGTCCGCAGAGAGGCCCTCGTTCATCAGGCCGCGGCGAATCAAACTCGCCATGCGCAGCTCGTCCTCGACGATCAATACACGCACTGTCTCATCGTCCCGGATCCTCGATGAACGCAAGATGAATCTCGGGTGCCTACGTTCATCGTCCGTTCATCTTCGGTCCACTACTTTAGGCGCGATGGCCACCAAGGGCAGCGACCCTCTCGCGATGCGAAGTTCGGCGTGACGCCGGTCGTCGAGACGCACGGCGTGGGTAAGCAGTACGGCTCGCTCGTCGCCCTCGAGAATCTCGCCTTCTCCGTCCAGGCCGGCGAGGTTCTCGGCGTGCTGGGCCCGAACGGCGCGGGCAAGACGACGGCCATCCGCGTCCTCACCACCATCCTCGCGCCCAGCAGCGGCAGCTTCTCCGTGGGCGGGATCCCGCACACGCGGCCGGCCAAGATCCGCCGGCTGGTCGGCGTGCTCCCGGAGAGTGCCGGCTACCCGGAGAGGCAGACTGGTGAGGAGTATCTGCGCTATTTCGCGCGGCTCTTCGGCCAGAGCCGTGCGAGCGCGCAAGAGGTTGCGCGCGCCCTGCTCGCTGAGGTTGGGCTTTCCGACCGCCGGCACTCCCTGATCGCGACCTACAGCCGCGGAATGCGCCAGCGCCTCGGGATCGCCCGCGCTCTCGTCAACGAGCCCCGGGTCGTCTTCCTCGACGAGCCCACGCTCGGGCTCGACCCCGCGGGCCAGCGCCAAGTCCTCTCGCTCGTCCGCCGGATCACGGCCGAGCGCGGCGCGACCGTCCTGTTGAGCACGCATCTGCTCGCCGAGGTCGAGGAGGTTTGCTCGCGCGTCCTCATCCTCAACCGTGGTCGCCTCGCCGCCGAGGGCACCGTCTCCGAGATAGCACGGCGGGCAGCAGCTCCTCGGAGCGCCAGACTCCGCGTCGCCGCGGAACACGTCGAACGGGCGCGCAAGACGCTGACGGCCTCCGCGGGGATCGAGCAGGTCGAGCCGGGCGACGGTCACCTGGGCTCCCTGATCGCCATGTTGGATGGAAGCGCGAGCCCCACTGCGATGAACGATGGGCTCCGGGCACTCGCGGATGCCGACGTACAGGTGCTCGCTTTCGAGCTCGAGGGCGCGCGACTGAGCGACGCCTTTCTCGCGATGACGGAGGAGGCGTGATGGCTTCTGCCGCCCCAACGATGCCGCAGCGCCGAACGCCCGGCTGGGCGATCGTCGGCAGGCAGGAGCTCCGCGACCTGTGGCTCGGAGGAAGGGGGTTGCTCCTCGGCCTCGCCTTCAGCGTTCTCCTGAGCACCATCGCGTACCTCACGGCAACCAACCAGGCGCTCAACTTCCTGGAGCAGCGTGAGTCGGTCAACCTCACGCTCCAGGTCGCGATCGCCGTTGGATCACTCCTCGTCCTCCTCGCCGCAGCAGACGCCGTCAGCGGCGAGCGCGAGCGCAACACCCTCGAGACCCTGCTCGTGACGCCCGTGTCACGGCTCCACCTCACGGGCGGGAAGCTGCTCGCGGCGCTGTCGCTCTGGCTGGCCGCGTTCGTGATCACGATCCCATACGTCTGGTTTCTCGGCCGCGGCGTCGGCGTCGTCCGCGACGCGCTTGCCACCGGCATCGTCGTCGGAACCCTCCTCGCCGTCTTCCTTGCTTCCCTCGGCATCATCGTCAGCGTCTTCGCAAGCTCGAACCGCGTCAGCCTCGCCCTCAGCCTCTTCCTGCTCCTGGCCGTCTTCGCCCCGACCCAGCTCCCCGGGAGCGCGCAGAAGGGTTGGGCGGGCGAACTCCTGCTCCGCGTAAACCCCCTCACCGCAGGCGAGCACTACGTCGGCAAGATCCTCGTCAGCGGACACGCCTGGAGCGAGGACGCCTCCTGGCTCATCTCTCCCATCGCCGCGGCTGCCGTGTTCTCGGTCGCCGCCGCCATCGTGGGCGCACGCTTCATCCACTTGGGCCGAGGCGGAAGCTGATGAGCATGAGGCGCGCCATCGGGCTTACGCTCGCGACGCTCTCGGTTGCACTCGCGTTCACGGGCGCCGCCGCCGCGTCCGATGAGGTCTCCGTGACGGTCGACCGCTCGCGCATCACGACCGAGCTGGGACAGAAGTTCGTGTTCCGGACAACGATCGCCAATCACGCATCGACCGCGACAGGCTCGTTCATCGCCCACCTGAACGTCCTCAGTCTCCGCAACGGGGTTGAGGTCGATCCAGAGGACTGGTCGACCCACCGAACGCGATACCTCGGCACGATTCCCGCCCGCGGGTCGCGAACGATTACTTGGAATGTCCACGCGATCAACACCGGCAGGATTGCCCTCTACGTTGCCGTCCTCCCCCAGGCAGGGGTCAACCGGCCGCCGACGACGGGCCGGACGATCCAGCTCGTGGTAGCCGAGCGCGACACGCTCAACTCAGGCGGCATCCTCCCGCTCGCTCTGGGCATCCCTGCGCTTCTCGGCCTGCTGGCCGGAGGCGTGCGAATGACGAGAAGACGCCGGTGAGGGTGCGGCGTGCGAAAGCCGCCGATGGAGCCGCAGCGAGGGTCGCTAACCCGCCATCTTTCGACGAATCTCCATGTAAGTCCATCTATCGGCCTGCTTGAAAGGCAGACGCTCTCCCAGCTGAGCTAACCGCCCGTTCGCTCTACAGAATGCCGAACGTGAGTCGTCGGAGGCGGCTCGAGTGCTCTCGCGGCTCGGGTCGGTTCAGGCGCTTCAGCAGGTCACGGCGCAAACGCGGCGGGGCGGGTATGGCCGCAAAGCCCCCGAAAACCTCCGTCGGCGACACGAAACGTTGCTCGCTCTCCCGGCACTGCTCGCACTCGCGGACGTGCTGACGCACGACCAGCCGGATCTTGTCCGCACCGGGATCCTCCAGGTCCGACAGGGCGAGATCGAGCCGCGCGCAACTCTTGCGCCAGCGGGTGACGACGAGCGTCGAAATGACCGCATCGTCGAGGCCGCGGCAGAGACGGCTGAGCCTCGTGGATGCGGACCCGTTGAGCCCGCAGTGGTATGCGAGCTCCTCCACCGTCAGGTCGTGGCGGATATGAAGGTCGAGGAGCGAGTACTCGTCCGGGGTCAGAGCGGCCGCCGAGTCCCACACCAGCTCGATCAGCTCCCGGTCGAAGAGCACGGCGGAGGGGTCCGAGAGCCGCTGCGCGTCCATCTGCGTGAACTGGTGACCTTCCCGCTCCGGCAGGTCAGCGGGCCTGGCCCGTGCTCGGTCGTGCAGCGCGTCCAGCGCGCAGACCCGCGCCAGTGCGAACAGCGGCGCCTCGCCGAAGTCGCCGGCAGCCTTACGCACGCGCGCAAAAGCGGTCTCCGCGACGTGCGCCGCCAGCGGGCCGTCTCTGACCACGCGCAGCGCAAAGTCGTAGACGGCGCCGAAGTGCGCCTCGTACAGCGAGAGCAATGCCTGTTGATCTCCGACCAGAGTGCGCGCACCGAGCTGCGCATCCGACGGAGAGGCCGTGGCCGCCACAGCCTCCATCTAGTCCGCCTTCGCAGGGGCAACGAATTGTAGGTCACGTTTCCGAGTTTCAACCCCACGGCAGAGCACTCGGAGAAACAAACGCCGCCGTGCGTGGCTTTGCCGCGCACGGCCGCGACGGCCAGGATCGACGCCGAATCCGACGAAGATCATCATGGCCGCGCAGCGGCCGGATCTTCGTCGGAGAAATGCCCCCAGCGGGATTCGAACCCGCGCTACCACCTTGAAAGGGTGGCGACCTAGGCCGCTAGTCGATGGGGGCGGCCGAGGGCAGGATAGCCGCGAGGCGTGTCTACACTGGCCTCCGCGGGCCGGTAGCTCAGTTGGTAGAGCAGGGGACTTTTAATCCCAAGGTCGCAGGTTCGAGACCTGCCCGGCCCACTGCCGAAAGCGCCGCTAGTGCGGCGTTTTGCGTTTTCCCGGCCCACGCGCAGGCGGTCGCACATTTAGTGACCGTGAGCGCGGTGCCTCCGGATATCGGACCTGTTGCAGGGCGACCGATGACAGTGGTACTTGCCGCGGTACAGCCCTTGGCTCGCGCACCTCGTCCAACAGTGGTGCCCGCCTCGGCTGTCGAGGCCGCCTGATGTAGAGCTTGCGGCAGGAATCGCCACCGAGCTTGCGGCAGGAATCGCCACCAGCATCGTGACCGCCACCACACTTACGAGAAGCGTGAGCAGTAGAAGCTTCCGCATTTCTTCCCCCCAAATCCCGTTGTCAGGAGAGAGGGAAGTGTCCCCCTCTACACCAGAACCCGAGTGGAGACGCAGGAATTGTTAGGCCGCCGTGCCGCGCGAGGTCTAACGCAGACGCATTATCGCACGGATTGTGACAACCTGCACGATAGACCACGCCTAGGGCCTCGCCTCCACGCGCGTCGGCGATCTCTTAATTCCAAGGGAACAGGTTCGAGACCTGCCCGGCCCATCGTCGAACGTCGCCGGCTACGTCGAGCCGAACTTCTTGGCAGCGGCCCGCTTCTCGTTGCGTCGTTCCTTGAGCGTTTTCTGCGGCTGCTTCTTTGCAAGCTTCTTGGGTTTTGCGGCGCCCTTCATGACGACCTCCTCGAGTTACGACCCAGCCTACGGCGGTCGGCACGGTTCAGCAAGCGTGCTACGCCGAGTCCGGCTCTTCTGAATCGACCGGCTGCACGGCGACGCCGGACTCGTCCAGCTGTCCCGCGCGCTCCGCGGCAGCGGCCTGCTTCTTTTCCTTCTTCAACGTTCTCTTTTCCTTGACCCTCCGCTCTCGCTCCATCTTGGCGAAGGTCTGCTGCCTCTTCGAGCTCATCAGGCATTCCTCTCTGTCGATGCCGCGGGGCCCGGAGACGTGCCACGCGCGCTAACGAAAACACGGGAACGCCGCACACCACGATAGCCGTAATCCGCTTCTTGGCGGACGGGTAGCGTCCGGCTGCCCTCTCCGCCAGGACCTGCCCCAGCGCCTAGTCTCGAGCCGTGAGCCACTTCGTGGGACGCGAGAACGTGCGCAAGCGCCTGAGCTCCCTCGAGGGCGAGCTGGGTCGTACGACCTATGAGCGCGGAGTCGTGCGCATCGACACGGGCACCGGCACGCTCGTCGTACGACCACCTTTCGGACTGGCACACGAAGGCAAGTACGACACCGTGCATCTGTCGCCGCTCTTCGACGCTCTGGCCGCGGATTACGTCGTCGCCGCGGTGCTCGTCAGACTTGGCGGCTATGCCGTCGGCGTGTTCGACGGCGAACAGCTGGTGGCTTCGAAGGTGGGCTCGCGGTTCGTGAAGGGTCGTCACAAGAAGGGCGGGATGTCGTCCAATCGCTTTAGACGGCGCAGGGAACAGCAGGTGCGCGTTCTGGCGGACGCGGCCGCGGCAACGACGGCAGACCTGCTCGGCCCCTGGCGCGACCGGGTCGAGTTCGTTGCGTTTGGCGGCGACCGGCGAGCAGTCGACGACGTGCTGGGCGCAAGCCCACAGCTCGACTGGCTCGCCGATCGGTCGATCCCGCGCTTCTTCACCGTGCCGGACCCTCGGCTGCGCGTGCTCGAGGAGCTGCCTTACGACCTCTATGCAGCCGAGCTGAGCACCGAGTGAGGGCTATGCAGCCGGGTCGAGGTGCCTGAAACCGGCGTCGGATCGGAAGTGCGGCCTGCTGAGGCCCGTGGCGTTGACGAGGTCGGCGATCCGCGCGTTCAGGTCCTGGAGCCTCTCGTCCGCCTGCGCGCGCGTGAGCCGGCCGGCGGAGACGGCGCCGTCGAGCCGTTCCTTGGCCGCGGCGACGAGCGCGTCCACCAGCCCGTCCACGGACTTGCTCCGGTCACGCGCGACCTGAGCAAGGCTCTTGCCGCCCTCGAGGTCTGCGCGGAGCTCCGCCTCGGTCACGCCGAGGTAGCCGGCTGCCGCGTCGAGGCTTCCGAACGCCCCAACGTGGCCGCCGCGATGATGCAGCCCGCCCAAGAGAGGGAACTCATCCGACTGGATCCGCTCTTTGAGCGCATTCGCCTCGTCCTGTGTCAGTCGTCCGGCCGCGACGGCTTCATCGACTCGATCGCTGAGCGCCTTTTTCAGCGCGTTACTCAGCTTGCTCGACGAGATGCCGAGCTCGTTCGCCGCATCATCGATGATCGCCTTGCTCTCCTCGCTCCGCGAGTCGGTTTCCGACGCGGCGACCGCGACGCCGCCACCCGCCGCCGCGAGCATCGCTGCGGCGCCGACCACAACCTTGTGCTTCCGTTTCACGTACGCGCTCCTTCGTTAGATTGGAGTTAAGCGTTCCACGGCCCCGTGAACGTCCCCTAAGAGCGCGCTAAGAAGTGCCTAAGAAGTGTCCTGGCCGTTGAGGCTGAGCGTGATGCGCGTCCCGCCGCCCTGCGCACGTTCCGCAACGACGCTTCCTCCGTGCGCGACGGCGACCTGGCGTACGATCGCGAGGCCGAGCCCGGAGCCAGACATGCCGCGTGCGGAGGGTGCCCGATAGAAGCGGTCGAACACGTGCGGCAGATCGTCCTCATCGATCCCCGGACCGTGATCTCGCACAGTGATCTGTCCTTTCCGGACCGCGACCTCCACCTCACCGTTCGGCGGGCTCCACTTCGCGGCGTTGTCCAGCAGGTTCGCGACGGCACGCTCGATGGTCGACGGCACACCATGGACCACCGACTCCTCTATGTCCGTCACGAAGCTGACCGCTGGACGGTCACGGCGCGCCCGCTCGACGGCTTCCGAGGCGACGAGGTCGAGCCGCACTTCCTCGGGGTCGGCAGCCGGCCGTTCTCCGCGCGCGAGGTCGATGAGACCGGCAATAAGCGTTGTCATCTCTCCGAGCTGCTCCACGACATCATGCAATAGCCGCTCGCGCTCGCCCGCGGGGAGCGCGCGTTCGCTGGCGAGCACCTCGATGTTCGTGCGGAGGCTCGTGAGCGGAGTGCGCAGCTCGTGCGACGCGTCCGCCACAAGCTGGCGCTGCGCCAGCGTCGAGGCCTGGAGTGCGCCGAGCATGGAGTTGAAGCTGCCGGCGAGACGGCTGAGCTCGTCCCGCCCCCCGTCGTCGATTCGCTCCGAGAGGTCGCCGGTCTCAGTGACGTTCTCCGTCGCAGCGGTCAGGCGGCGCACCGGCGCAAGCGCCGCGCGCGAGACCGCGAGGCCCAGCGCCGCTGCGAACGCGATCCCGCCGCCGGCGATGAGGATGAGCAGATTCTCGATCCGGCCCAGCGACCGGTCCACCTCCGTGAGAGGGCGCGCGATCTGAACGGCGACGCCCGGTACGTACGGGAACGCAAGCATGCGGACGTGCGTACCGTTCACGTCCGCAGTTCCGAAGTACGTTCCCTCGCCGTTGCGAGCGACGGCGATGATCTTCTTGTTGACGGGAAGCTGCACCGTCGCACCCGGCGGGAGGCCAACTTCCCCGTCCTCGCCGACAAGCTGCGGGTAACCTGGCGCGCCGCCGAGCTCTGCGGACGGGGAGGCGAAATGCTTGAAGTCGTGCACAGGTGTCCGGGCGAGTTGTGCAGCGGTGGTTCGCAGCGAATCGTCGACGGTTCCGAGTAGCTGGTCCCGTACGACGAAGTACACGACGAATGACGAGACAACCACGGCGAGCGCAACGGCCGCCGCAGCGACTAGCGTCAGCCGGACCCGAAAGCTCACGGCTCGCGGAGGGCGTAGCCGACGCCTCGAACCGTCTGGATCAGGCGCGGCCTGTCCCCGGCCTCCGTCTTCCGCCGTAGATACCCGATGTACACGTCGAGCGAGTTCGACGCAAACCCGAAGTCATAACCCCAGACCCGCTCGAAGATGATCGAACGAGTCAGGACCTGGCGCGGATTCGTCATGAAGAGCTCGAGCAGCGCAAACTCGGTGCGCGTCAGCTCGATCGTCTCTCCCGCCCGGCGAACTTCGCGGGTGCCGGGGTCGAGCTCGAGGTCGGCGAAACGCAGGATCTCGTCGGGGCTGTCGGAAGCCCGTCGCAGCAGCGCGCGCACACGCGCGACGAGCTCTTCGAGTGCGAACGGCTTCGTCACGTAGTCGTCCGCGCCGGCGTCCAGTCCGGCGACACGGTTCTCGATCTCGTCCCGTGCAGTCAGCATCAGCACCGGCACGCTGTTCCCGCCGCGGCGCAGGCGCTGGCAGACCTCGAGGCCGTCCACGCCGGGCATCAGCACGTCGAGGATGACCGCATCGGGCTGGGGGGTGCCGTTCTCCATCAGCCGTGAGAGAGCCTCTCGGCCGTCGGCGGCGAGCTCGATCTCGTAGCCCTCGAGCTCGAGGGCACGCCGAAGCGAGTCCCGCACGGCCCGTTCGTCGTCCACGACCAGAATCTTCATAGGTGCCCCTGCCAGTGATGCTGCCGAGTTTCTGGGTCGCGAGCACCAAGCCAGAGGCCGCACTCGTCCGCAGCAAGGCTGGTCTGCCTTGCTAAGGGCGAGGGTGGACTCTGGCGCCGCGTGATCGCGGGCCAGAAGCCGGCAAGTATTGCTGGGAGGGGCACGAACAACATTGTGCTGTCTGAAGCTGAGAGTGGGCTAAGAGAGGACGATTACGGCTTCGAAACGGCGAGGCTGAACGAGCCGTTGCCCTTGAGCGCCCGGACTCTGACGCGGTAGCTCCGCGTGCCGCAGATGGTCAGCCCGCGCGCCAGTGTCGCGGCGCCCGCCGCATGAGCGACGCGCTTCGAGGCAGCGAAGACGTCGAGCGACAGGCGCGTGCTGGACGAAGGTCTCAGAGTCACCCTCAGCCGGCCGTCCAGCTGCGTCGCGATCGTGAACGTTCTGGTCCGGGTCGCGCGTGTGAAACGACCGGTCTGCGTCGTCGTCGTCTCGCGCGCCCAGGGCGAGGTGACATCGAGCTCGACGGCCTGCAAGGCGGCCGCGTCTGGATAGAGGATGTCGGAGACGATCTGCCACGGCGTCTCGACGCGGCCGGCTTTCCGCTCGTTCAGCACGCGGTAGGACTCCGCAAACCCCTCGCCCGGATTGATCTCGTACTGCACGGGATCCTCGGCACCCGGAGCGACGTCTCCTTTGCGCGCCTTGGCGCACACCTGGATCGACGACGCCCAGCGCTTCGTGCCGGTGTCGAGAGCGTCCCAGGGTGCGTTCGAGCGATTCGCCGCGACGTGATGTCCGTACTCGTGCGTGACGACCGCCTCGGCGGAGAGGTCGGTGGCCGGATCTTCTCCGGGTGCAACGAGCAAGTCGTCTTGCGGGCTGTAGCACGCGACGGCGTCCTGGCCACAGAACTGCTCGACCTGTGACCCAGGCGCAAGGAAGACGATCACCGACGAGAGCTCGGAGCCGTGCACGAGAGAGGCGAGGAAGTTCGCCCAGCGCTGTCCGACGGCCGGGTCGACCGGATAGGCGTTCGACGCGAAGATCGTCACCGACTCGCCCGTCGAGCTCCTGTAGGCGCCGCCCCACGAGGAGCTAGGCACCGACAGCTTGGCGGACAGCGTCGAATCCGGGATCGCGCGCCCTACGCGGGAGATGTCCGAGCGCTGCGGCGCCTGAAGCCTGTGCGCCGGTGCGGACTGCGCGGCCGCCGCGGTCGCAAGGGCGGTAGCGACAACGGCGGCCCACAGCGTCACTGCTCGGGCGGAGGGGGCCGCCCGGCCGAGGCGTCGCGAGTGGAGGGTCGCTGTCGGTTCCAAATCCCGCGATGCCACTGAGACGAAGATGCCACGCACGGCTAAGACCCGGCTAAGACGACCGTAAGGAGTTTGTGAGTTGGAGTCTTAGGCACTTCTTACGCCGCTCTCAGCCGCATCTTAGGGACGGCTGGCTCAATGGCTGTCGATGCGTCGTCCAACCTCACTCTCCCTCGTGGCCGCTCTCGTCGCCGGCGCGTTCATCGGTGTCGGTGGCGGCGCGGCGACCTACGCCGCTCTGTCGTCCGGGGACACGAAGACGGTCGTCCGCCAGGTCACGGTCGACGACTCCCAATCCGCCTCCAGCTCGAGTGGGTTGTCGGTGAACGCCATCTACCAGCGCACCCACAAAGGGGTCGTGGAGATCACCGTCTCTGGCCGGACTCAGGCATCGCCATTTGGAGGCTCCGGCACACAGCAGGCGCAGGGCTCGGGGTTCGTCTACGACACGGAGGGGCGCATCGTCACGAACGAGCACGTCGTGGAAGGCGCACAGTCCGTCTCGGTCAAGTTCTGGAACGGCAAGTCGTACGACGCGACGGTGGTCGGCACGGATCCGTCCACCGACCTCGCGGTACTCGATGTCGACGCTCCCGCGTCAGTTCTGTCGCCGCTCGCACTCGGCGACTCCGGCAAGGTTCAGGTGGGCAACACGGTCGTCGCCATCGGCAGCCCCTTCGGACTGGAGCAGACGGTGACCGCGGGAATCGTGAGCGCGCTGCACCGGCAGATGACGTCGCCCAACAACTTCACGATCGACGACTCCATCCAGACCGACGCTGCCATCAACCACGGCAACTCTGGAGGCCCGCTCATCGACTCGAGCGGACGGGTGATCGGCGTCAACGCGCAGATCGCAAGCGACTCGGGCGGAAACGAAGGCGTGGGCTTCGCCATCCCCTCCAATACGGCCAAGTCGATCGTCTCGCAACTCATCGACACCGGCAAGGTCGAGCACGCGTTCCTCGGCGTGGCACTGCAGGACGCGTCCGGCGCGAACGGCGCGGAGATCAGCCGGGTCACGGCGAACACGCCGGCACAGCGTGCGGGCTTCCGCGGCGGTGACGTGATCACGCAGGTCGACGGCAAGCTCGTCGACACCGCCGACGAGCTTCGCGCCGCGATCAACGCGAAGCAACCCGGGGACACGGTCTCGGTGACCTACACGCGGGACGGCAAGACCCACACCGTGCGGGTCGCGCTGACCAACCGGCCTTCGTAGCTACAACGAAGGAGACCGGTAGGTCTTCGACATCGCCTGGAGGAGCTTCCAGGCGATCGAGCCGTGCGTCTCGACGAGGGGACGAAACTCCCAGGACGTCAGGCCGTAGCACTTGAGGTCGCTCTCGGCCGTGATCGTGGCCGTGCGGGCGCTCTCGTTCAGGAGCGCGACCTCGCCGAAATAGTCTCCGGGCCCGAGCCGCCGCCGTTCGTCGCCTCCGACCGTGACCTTGGCCTGGCCGCTATCGATGACGAAGAAGCCGATCCCGCTCTGTCCCTCCGACGTGACGGTGTCGCCCGCCCTGAAGGTGCGCTCCTTCATGGACGAGGCAATCCGCTCCAGCTCCTTCCCATCCAGGTCGGAGAAGATCGGCACCCGCTTGAGGAGATCGACGGCGCCCTCTGCCACTCGTGGACTATGCCACACTGAGAAGGTGAAGCTCACGGTCGTCGGGTGCTCTCCGGCGTGGCCGAATCCCGGCGGCGCGCAGTCCGGATACCTCGTCGAGGGGTCCGGACGCGTCCTGCTCGACTGCGGACCGGGCGTGCTGCCCCGGCTCCGGGAGCAGGAACCGTGGCCGCGCGTCGACGCGATCGTCATCACCCACTTCCACCTCGACCACTGGGGCGATCTGGTGCCGTGGACCTTCGGCTCGATGTTCGGCCCGGGGCGCGACGTGCCGCCCCCCGAGCTGTGGCTCCCGCCCGGGGGCAAGGACGAGCTCGGCCGGTTCGGCGTAAAGCTCGGCTTCGCCGGGATGTTCGATGCTTTCGACCTCCGCGAGTATGTGGAGGGGGAGTCGTTCGAGACCGACGGGCTCGTGATCACACCGGTCCGCGTCCCCCACTACCAACTTCAGACGTATGCGCTCCGCGTCAGCGACGGCACGTCGACGCTTGCCTATTCGGGCGACTCGGCGCCGAGCCCGCAGCTCGCCGAAGTCGGACGCAACGCGGACCTCTTCCTCTGTGAGGCGACGCTGCTCGAGGGACGGGAGGGCGGCGACGGCTTGCGGGGCCACCTCTCGGCCGAAGAGGCGATCGAGGCGTTCGAGCAGTCCGGCGCGAAGCGCCTCGTGATCATCCACCGTCCGCAGGAGCTCCCACTCGATCCCACCATCGAGCGCGCCTCCGACGGCGACGTCTACGAGCTCTAGGGAACGCGGAAGGCGAGCTCGCCGAGGCGGCGGTAGCCGCCTACGCCAGGGTGGTCGCCGTCCGACGTCCACTCCTCGCGCATCCGGCCCGGGCGGTCGGGGTCCTCCAGCGTGTCGTGGAACGGAAGCAGCGGCACCTCCTCCTCGCGCGCGATCTCACCGATCAGCTCGTTGAGCCGCCGGATCTTCGGCTCCGCTTCGGGCCAGCCGTTGTTCCAGGGCAGGACGTCGGCGAGTGCCACTCGCAGCGCGAGCTGTTTCCCGCGCTGCACCATCGCCCTCAGGTTCTCCGCGGCCGTCTCCACCGGGCGGCCCTGTGCGATGTCGTTGATGCCGCCCTGGACGACGAGAACGTCCGCGCCGCTCGCACAGTCGTCGAGCCGCGCCGCGATCTCGTCGGTGCGCTGTCCGTAGATCCCGCAGTTGCGAAACTCGAGCCGGTGATCCAACCGCGCGGCCCAGTGCTCCCACTGGCTCGTCTCGTCCCCTCCCTGCCGCGAGTCGTAGCCGGGCGAGCCCTCAGTGATCGAGTCGCCCAGCGCTGCGACGAGGATCCGCTCGTCAGTCCTGTCGCGGATCTGTCTGCTTCGCGATCTGCTCGGCTGCGCCCTCGTCCTTCCGGACGATGATGTAGCCGCTGCACTTTGCCACGACGCTCTCCACGTCCGGGATCTCGTGGCCGGGGTGCACGGCGAACTGACGCGACTCGGAGCGGACGCGTTCGTACTCCGCACGCGTCATGCTGATGCGCCGGTCACAGGTCGCGTCGCCGCACTCGCAGACGAGGTCCAACGAGTCCTGGCTCAGTTCGAACTTGTCGGCCAGACTTTCGATGCGCTCGTTGACCTCCCGGAAAACGGCCTCGTTCAGCCCGATGCGTTCTTCTCGTGCGCTCATTCCGGCCGCCGACCCGATCGCTCCGGAAGAGTCGCAACCAGCTCAGGAGGGCTCTCGACACCGGGCCTGATCGCCCGAACGAGATCGTGGAGCTTCACTCGGTGCGAGCGCGCAGCCTTCCGGATGAGCTCGAACGCCACGTCCGGCTCGAGGCCATACCGCTCGGCGATGATTCCTTTGGCCTGCTCGATCGCTACACGCGACTGAAGCGCATGCTCCAACTGCGCCCGCCGCTCGTAGGTCGCCTGCGTCACCGACAGGAGCCGGCCAAGCGCAGCCGTCGCCTCCTCTACCGACCCTAGGTCGAGAGACTCGAGAGCTTCGTTCAGTGCCTGGTCAGCCACGTCGCTCGCGATTGTATGGGCGGGCAGCGCCCTACTTGCGCGGCTTCAGGTCGACGACCAACTCGCACTCCAGGGCGTCCGCGATCCGGAGCAGCGTGTCGATCCGTGGAGGCCGGCCGCCGCGCTCCAGGCGGGCGATCGCGGACTGCGTCGTCCCGACCCGTTCGGCGAGCTCTCGCTGGGACAGCCCGACCTCCTGCCGCCGCTCGGCCACCTTGTCGGCGACCGCCGCAAAGAACCAGCCGCGATCCGCGGTTCGGATCCGCTCCTGCAGGCGCTCGAGCGCGCCCTTCTCACTGCGAGGCATCGCAGACATGCTATACGGCCGGTCGCAGTCGACCCTTGGGCGAGGGCCCGGGCTAGGCGAGCAGGTCGCGGTGGCGCTGAAGCGAGGCGAGCACCGCGTCCACGTCCTCGACCGAGTTGTAGCAATGCGCCGAAACGCGCAGATTGTCGTCGCGCTCGGAGGTCACGATGCCTTCGCGTCCGAGTGCGGCCACGAGCGCCTTGGCGTCCTTCGACTTCACGCAGACGAGCGCGCCGCGCCGCTTCGGACGTCTCGGCGTCACCACCTTCGCCTTGAGCTCGTCGAGCCCGTCGAGCAGGCGCGAGTTGAGGCCGAGGACGTGCTCGCGCGTCTCGGCGATGCCGATCTCCTGCATCAGCTCGATGCCGGCGATCCCGGCGTAGATCGACGGCACCGGCGGCGTTCCGGATTGGAAACGTGCCGCGGTGTGCGCAGGCGAGTAGTCGGTGTGATCCATGGCGAAGATGTTCTCGTCGGCGAACCAACCCGTTTGAGTGGGCCAGACGCGCTCCACGAGGTCGCGGCGGCAATAGAAGAAGCCGAGGCCAGCCGAGCCGAGCAGGTACTTGAGGACTCCTGCGCCGAGAAAGTCGACGCCGAGCTCGCGGACGTCGACCGGCAGCGAGCCGATCGCCTGGTACGCGTCGAGCAGGACGAGCGCGCCACGCGCGTGCGCGAGCTCGACCACCTTGGGCACGTCGATCATCGCGCCGTTCCGGTAACAGACGTGCGTGATCGAGACGATCAGCGTGTCGTCGTCGATCGCCCGCTCGAAGTTCTCGTACGGGATCGTCCCGTCCTTGCCGGAGGCGACGTGCACGACGCGCCCACCGCGTGACTCCTGTGCGTGCCAGATCTGTCCGATCGTGGGGAACTCCCAGTCGGTGAGCACGACCTTCGACCGCTTCGCAAATCGCAGACCGCTCGCGAGCGAGCTGACGCCGGCCGAGAGCGACGTCGTCACCGCGACCTCGTCGGGGTCGGCGTTGACGAGCGTGGCGAAGGCGGCCCGGGCCGTCTCCTGCCGCTCGACCCAGTACTCCCAGGGCGCGCCCTTCTCGTCCCAGTCGTCGAGGTACTGCTCGTACGAGGCGCGCACGGCGTCCGACAGCGCACCCTGGGAGCAGGAGTTGATGTAGACGCGTTCCTTGAAGATGGGGAAGCGGTGGCGGATCCGCTCGGGAAGCGGCCCGTACTGTTGCGGGCGGGCGCCGTTCCACCCGTACGGGTCGAGCCGAGTCTCGGAAGCGCGCATGCTCATGTACCGATTGTAGGGAGCGGGCTCAGAAAGCCGGGGTCAGACCCTTGCCGTTCGAGCCGTGACCGGAATAGCCCGGGTCAGACCTGTGCCTTTCGAGCCACGCCTATAGCGGCTGGGGTCAGACCCGTGCTGTTCGGGGCGGGTCGCTTACAGCTGGGGTCAGACCCTTGCCGTTCGGGGCACGACGGGGGGCCCGTGCCCCGAACAGTCGAGGTCAGACGCGTGCCGTTCGGGCCAGGACCGTGACGAAATGGAAGGGAAAGTTCGGAATGAGCGAGTCTCGGCTCGTCGGCTGCTTACCCTGGATTCATGTCGAGACCACTGCGTATCGACGTCCCCGAAGCCACTCATCACATTGCCGCGCTGGCGGTCGACAGGCAATTCGCTTTCCGTGAGTCGGCTGATCGTAGGCGACTGCTTGCACAGCTAGAGGCGATCGTGGAGTGCTACGAATGGAAGCTCAGGGCGTACTGCCTAATGGGCACCCACTTCCACCTCATCGTGCACACGCCGCTGGCGAATCTCTCGCGCGGAATGCAGCATCTGTGTGGCACCTACGCGCAGTGGTTCAACTGGAAGTACAACCGCCGTGGACATCTCTTCGCGCGACGATTTGCGTCCGTATACATCGAGTCCGACTCACACCTCATGGAGGCCCATCGCTACGTCGCGCTCAATCCGGTCCGAGCCAAACTCTGCAAGGAACCGGCTCGGTGGCGCTGGGGGAGCTTTCGCGCGCTCGCAGGCCTGGAGCAGCCGGCGGCATTCCTCGATGTCGACGGCGTACTCCCATATTTCGATGCTCGTCGTCCGGTCGCTCAAGCCGAGTTTCGCGCGTTCGTCGAGGCCACGGCACCCGATGACGAGTCCCTGCCGCTCGCTCGAATGGTCGGCGTCTAACCACGGCTGTCATGTCAAATCCGCTGACCCGGACGGCCAGGGTCAGACCCGTGCTGTTCGGGACACGCACTCAGCGGCCGAGGTAGGCCTTGCGGAGATCCTCGTGCGCAAGGAGCTCCTTCGCCGGGCCTTGCAGCACGAGGCGCCCGGTCGAGAGGACGTAGCCCCGGTCGGCTATCGATAGCGCCATGTTTGCGTTCTGCTCGACCACGAGCAACGCGACGCCGGATTGATGCACCTGCTGGATGATCTCGAAACTCCGCTCCACCAGGATCGGCGCCAGACCCATCGAGGGTTCATCCATCAGGAGAAACGTCGGATGGGACATCAACGCGCGTCCCATCGCCACCATCTGCTGCTCGCCGCCGGAGAGTGTTCCAGCGAGTTGCGCGCGACGCTCGTAGAGCAGCGGGAACAACGAATAGACGCGCTCGAAGTCCTGCTTCCGTCCCTGCCCGTTCTTCTGCAGGTACGCGCCCATCTCGAGATTCTCGAGCACGGTCATGGGCGCAAAGAGGCGCCGGTTCTCGGGAACTATCGCCATCCCGCGGCCGATGCGATAGCTCGTCGGCCGGTTCGTCACGTCCTCGCCGTCGAACTCGACTGTCCCGGTGCGCGGTCGAACGAGTCCGAGGATCGTCTTCAGTGTGGTCGACTTTCCAGAGGCGTTACCGCCGAGTAATGAGACGAGCTCCCCCTTCTCCACCTCCAGGTTGAGGTCCTCCAGGATGTGGATCTCGCCGTAGTAGGTGTTGATGCCGGAGAGACGCAGAAGGCTCATTTCGTCTCCGCCTGACGCAGTCCGAGATACGCCTCGATGACGCGCGGATCGGTCGCGACCGCGTCGAAGGATCCTTCGGCGATCTTGACTCCATGGTCGAGTGCGACGACGCGATCAGAGATGCCCTCCACGACGTGCATGTCGTGCTCGATGACGAGAATCGTGTAGCCGCCGTCGTCGCGCAGCTTCCCGATCAGCTCGGTCATCTCGTGGGTCTCGACGGGGTTCATTCCCGCAGCGGGCTCGTCGAGGAGCAGGATCCGCGGACCGGTCGCCGTCGCACGCGCGATCTCCAACCTGCGCCGGTTGGCGTACGAGAGGCTGTAGGCCGGCTGATCCCACCGATATCCGACCAGTCGCTGCCCGAAGAACGCAAGCTTCTCCTCGGCGATGCGTTTCACCTCACGCTCCTCTCGGCGTGCGCGCGGAAGGCGGAGAATCGACTCGAGCACGGTTGCCTTCGTCCGGCCGTACTGGACAGCCATGACGTTCTCTCGCACGGTCATGTTCAGGAACAGCCGGAGCGTCTGGAACGTTCGTGCAACTCCTCGCTTCGTGATCTGGTGCGGCGGGAGGCCGACCAGGCTGCGCCCGTCGAGCAGGATGTCACCCGCATCGGGTCGGTAGATCCCCGTGATGAGATTGAAGAGCGTCGTCTTGCCGGCGCCGTTGGGCCCTATGACGCTGACGATCTCGCCCTCGACGACGCGCAGATCGAGGTCGGATACGACCGCGAGGCCTCCGAACGCCTTGTCGACGCCGCGAAGTTCGAGCAGCGCGCGGTCGTTCAAACGACCTCCACCCTCGGTGTTCCGAGCAAGCCTTGGGGGCGCACGGTCATGAGCGTCACGAGGAGCGCGCCGAAGAGAATCCAGCGCGCGACTGCCGGCTGCTCGACGAAGCTGTTCTCCCAGACAACGGCGGCGAGATAGACGGTGGGAACGACCGCCACGGTCCGGATCCAGCCTCGCAAGCGCGTCAAGATCAGAATCGCGACGACCAGGCCGACGTACGCGAAGCTACCGAAACGGCCGTGGCCCGGCGGTGTGATCACGACCCATTCTTTGACGACGCCGGCCAAGCGACCCCCTTCGACAACCGGGCCGCCCGTCCATGACGGCGCGACGGCTTCGACCAGCAATTGGATTACGAAGCCGAGCCCCACGATTCCGCCGACGACCGCGCCGAGCCGCCACCAAGGGCGCACGCTCAGCACGAGCAGGAGGAGGGTGATTGCATAGAAGAGCAGGCGGGCATTGTCCTGCGGGTTCTCGGGCGCCAGGAACTGAAACGAGACGTTGATCACGATTGCGCCGAGCACAACGCCCGTCAGGCTGCCGAACCCACCGAGGATGACGACGGCGTAGATCGTGATCAGGAGTGGGAGATCGAAGTTGCCCGCGGTGACGGCCGTGAGAACCGCTGCGAAGATGCATCCTGCAAAGCCCGCGATCCCGGCGCCGAATGCGAACGCCATTAGCTTGAGGCGTTTGACGGGGATGGTCATTGCCTCGGCTGCGAGCGGGTCCTCGCGAAGAGCGCGCCACGCACGTCCGGTACGAGACTCGCTGAGGAAATGGAGTCCGACGAGGACGAGGACAACGGCGAGGAGCAGGAAGTAGAACTGCTGAGCTCTCGACGTCAACTCGTAGCCGAAGAAGTTCAACGGGTCGATGTCGGCAATCCCATTCGGCCCTCCGGTCAGGCCCTTGCCGGCGACCGTCGGATTCCCGACGTTGACGAAGACGACGAACGCCTGGCCGAAGAACAGCGTCACGATTGCCAGGTAGTCGCCAAGCAGCCGGCGAGAAGGGATGCCGAGGACGAGGCCAAGGAGGGCGGTCGCAACGACGACGACCGGGATTGAGGCGGCGGCCGACCAGTGAATCCCGTACTGCTCGGAGGAGAGCTCCGCATAGAAGTACGCGCCGAAGCCGAAGAACGCGATGTAACCGAGGTCGAGCAGGCCGGCGAAGCCGACGACGACGTTGAGCCCCAGGCCGAGGAGCGCATAGAGCAGCGTGAAGATCCCGTAGGTGAAGAGATCCCCGCGGCCCATCCAGAGCGGCAGCGTGGCGGCGAAGCCGACGAAGAGGCCGAGACGCACAGGCGCGGGGACAACCGAGGCGACGCGGCGAGTGAGCCCGGCGAGCCCCGTGTAGCGGTCGCGCCTTTCCTCGACCTGCGCGACCCACTCGTCGACCCCGACACGCGGTCGATCGATGGCGTCCGGCGGGGTGGGGAGGTCGGGTATGTCGCCGCCCGGGGCCACTCAGACCTTCTGGATCGCGCGCGTGCCGAGGAGACCGCTCGGTCGCACGAGGAGGACGAAGATGAGGATCCCGAAGACGATCAGGTCCGACCAGCGGCCGCCCGCGTATCCGGTCGCGTACGCCTCGGCAAGCCCGACGAGGATCCCGCCGAGCATGGCGCCGGGGATGCTGCCGATCCCGCCCACGACAGCGGCGGTGAAACCTTTCAGGCCGGCCAGGAATCCCATGAAGTGAAAGATCTGGCTGAACAGAAGGCCGAACATGACGCCGGCCGCGCCTGCAAGCATCGACCCGATCAGGAAGGTGGACGCGATGACTCGGTCGACGTCGATGCCCATCATCGCCGCCGCCTCGCGGTCGAAGGCCGTTGCGCGCATCGCCTTTCCGATTCGCGACCGGGCGACAAGGAGAGTAAGGGCGACCATCAGCCCAAGTGACATCGCGAGCACCAGGATCTGGACCAACTGGACCCGTACCCCGTTCACAACGAAGACGGCGTCGGACAGCGGTCCGGGAACGAACTGCTCCGGGTGCGCCGAGCCGAGGACGAAGGAGTCGTATGAGCGAAAGCTTGCGCCGAAGAGGAGCAGCACGCTGTTTTGAAGGAAGAACGAGACGCCGAGCGCGCTGATCAGGGGAGCGATCCGCGGCGCGTCTCGCAGCGGCCGGTAGGCGAACCGTTCGATGACGACGCCGAGAGCGCCGGAGCCGAGCATGGCTCCAAGGAACATCAATGTGATCAGCAGCGCGACCGCGATGCTCGGCGAGAGCGGCCCGCCGAACAGGTGGAGGACCCCGAAACCGACGAACGCGCCGACCATGTAGACGTCCCCGTGCGCGAAGTTCAGGAGCTTGAGGATTCCGTAGACCATCGTGTAGCCCAGCGCGATGAGCGCGTAGAGGCTCCCGAGCGTCAGGCCGTTGACGAAGAGCTGGGTCGCGAGCTCCGAGTTGAAGGCGAGCGGGAGATCCACGGGGGGAAGGTTGTCAGAACGACGTGCGGCCCATCGAGGTGATGGGCCGCACGCGCTACGTCATGTGCTCGCGCCGGTCAGCCGATGCGCGAGTAGGCGCCGTTGTTTCCGATCCGGTAGATCCCGAAGTCGGCGGGACGCTCCATGTCACCGGGCCCCAGCGGAGCCTTCAGCGTCTTGACGAACCGAACGGCGAAGCCGAGCAGCGACTCCTTCTTCGGGATGTTCGTCCGAGCGATGTGGCCGCGAACCTCAGCCCGCGTCGCAGAGCCGTTCTTGCATGACTTGTCGATCGCCCGCGCGACTACGTCGGCCGCGACGTAGCTCGGTAGACCGAAGAGCTCGGTCTGTCCGCCGCCGGGACCCCGCCGGTACGCGCCGATGACCTTGCTCTTCAGGTCGATCGGGAAGAACGAGACCAGCGAGTTCGGGATCTTGAAGTTGTCCGGATCGAAGAGCCCGTCCGAGCCGAACAGCCTCGCTTGCTTCCCGGCCGCACGGAGCTGCGTGCCGAAGAGCTGCGCCTTCGGGGCGAGCTGCCACGGCACGTAGACGACCTGGGTGTTGGCCGGGATGCGGGCGACGAGGGACGAGAAGTCGGAGACCGTCGCCTCGCTGACCGTTTCCCGCTGGACGTTGACCCCGGCGGCTTTCAAGATCCGCTCCACCGTGTCCGCAAGTCCCGTGCTGTACGTGTTCTGGGCGTCCACGATCACGACGCGGGTCGCCTTCACTTGGTTCCGGATCCAGTTAGCGACGCGAGGGCCCTGCTGGTCGTCATTCGGGACGACGCGGAAGAAGTAGCCGCGCCTAGTGCCGTCTGTGGTCAGGCTCGTCCGGGTCGCAGAACCCGACACGTATCCGAGTCCGCCGTTGCGCAGCGGCGCCGATGAGACCTGGACCTCCTGGCTCCCCGCCGGGCCTACCACTCCCAGAATCTGGGAGTTCGACGCGAACCGCTCTGCGACCTGAATCGCCTGCGCGGTGTCCGGCAGCTGGGTATCACCGGACACGACCCGCAGCTTGTTCCGGTGCGACCGGTTGTAGCGCGTTACGAAGAAGCGAGCCCATTTCAGCTGTTGCACCCCGATCGAGGCCGCCGGCCCGGTGATCGGGGCGGCAACTCCGAGCGTACGCGTCCTACCGCAGTTGATGAGCGCCTTGTCCGCACCAGCGGTCGCCGTGGGCGCCGCCGCGCGGTTTGTCGTCGCCGACGCTGCAGCGACGATGGCGAGCGCGGCCGCAAGCGCCAGCAGGGCCGCGATCGTTCCTGTCCTACCCTTCATCCAATCTCCTCCTTGGTTAGTGCCCAGACACTTTGACGACTCTGGTGCCTACTTGTTGTCCTCGTACTCGCGCGAGGCGGGGCTGCCGGAGGGATGAAAAACTCCGAGGATCCGCATCACGCTCCTTCCGCTGTTCTCGATGCAGTGGATCTCGTCGGGCGGAAGGTGGAAGCACGAGCCCGAGCGGAGCGGCGTCGACCGATCGCCCACGTGCGCGATCCCTTCACCGTCGACGACGTAGCCCACCTCGTCGTACGGATGGCTGTGCATGGGCGCCTTGCTCGGCTGAACGAGGCCCACGAACTGCGTCACGTCGAAGCAGCCCGCATCCTCGTTGACGAGGTAGCGGTACCTCCGCTCGCTCGAGGCCTGAAGCTCCGGCTGATCCTCGAAGCGGACCGTCACCTTCCGCTCCGCTTCAGCATCTGCGCGGTCCTCGGGCGCCAGCACCGAGATGGCGAGCAGCTCACCGGGTCCCGGATTCTCGACGGCGTACGTCTCGCCGCTCCGGATGAAGACGCCGGTATCGGGCTCGAGCGGATGCAGCTCTCCGTCGAGCTCGAGCTCCCCTTGGCCCGCGACGACGAACAGGACCTCCTGATGGCCGTCCAGCTCCCGGTCGAGCGAACGCCCCGGCGCGAAACGGAGAACGCGCTGCTCCAGCCGCTCGCAGCCGTTGGACATGTCGAAGATGACGCGGACACTCGCCGTGTCGCCCTCCTCCCGAACCGGCTTCGCGTCCGCCTCGTCCACCACGAAGGTTGTGACCGCGGCCATGTGACGGATCGTACGCCGTTTGGGCCACGCGGCTCGAGCCTTACGGCTGAGCCGACCGCGACGCTGCCTGGATGAACACGACGAACGACAACCGGACCCGCCCGACCAGGCCGGTCACGCTCCAGCAGCCCTCCGTCGGAAAGGTCACCGAGGAGGACCAAAATCGAATTCCTGTCGGCATTCCCTCGACGTAGCCCTCGTGCGCGCTCGCCGCGAAACCTTCGTGTACGCGCAGCCCCATCAAGGGCGCAAGGGCGTCAAGCCTCCTGCCAGTGATTCTGAGCGGTTGCCGCGGTTCGCGAGTTCCCCACCACATCCACTTCCACGAAATCGATCCGTCGGCGTCGGGAGTTCGAGTGATGCGGCCGTCCGCCGCGGTAGAGAGCCGACCGTTACCGTACTGCCGGTCTTGCCGGACCGGCGCCCCCGGAGGCGCGAGTCCGTTCGCGACCGTCACAGGGCAGGTGCCTTCGACTCCGGGGGCCGGCGACGCTGTCGCAGCGACACCTGCTGCGACGGCCGCACACAAGGCGCAAAACGCCCGCACATGGTCATTGTCACAAAAGGCGACCGCCGACGACCTCGACGCTGTCGCCAAGAGCTACCTGGCCCGGCTCCACGACCTCGCCGAAGACGCCGAAGGGGATGTGCTTCTTGCCGGCCTCATTCTCGGTCTGTGCGCGGTAGCCCGAGATGGTCCGAAGCGTGTCCAGGTCAGGGACGCCTGTCTCGGGATTCTGGGTCGTGATCGCGCAGCGGCCGACGTCGCCGCGGAGCCGGACGAGCGCCTCTCCGATCCGTAGGTGCCGCTTGATCCAGCCGTCCTCCTCGTGCGCTGAACAGCCCTCCACCTCGAAGAGCATCCGGAAGCGGCGACCGTCGACCGGTTCCGTTCCCGCGTTTCGGCCGAGCTCGGCGAGCGATGCCCGCGAGATGAGGGAGATGTGGCCCCGACCGCGGTCGACCGCTGCGCCGGGCGCGGACTGCACGAGCCGGAGGGGCCTGCCGGCCCAGTTCGAGAGGGCCGCGGACCAGGGACCTTCGACGTAGCTCCCCGGCACGGGCCGCCCGTAGAAGTCGGTCGTCACCTCTCCGTCAAGGGCCACTTCTCCGGCCGCGACGGATCCGTCGGGAAAGTGAAACGCCAGTATTCCGGCCGCCTCGTCGTACTCCGGACGGATCTGCACCAGCTCTCCGTTCCGAATCTGGTTGAAGCGGCGTCCATCGGCATCCACGATGTGAAAGCGGCGATTCGCCGAGACACCCGTCGGCTCGAGCATCACCTCGTCCGGGTGCACGAGCCCCAGCCCCTTGACCGGAGCGATCGAGATCCGCGCGACCGACGGCACGGCTCAACCCTACGCGTTACGCGCGCGTCTCCACCTCGACCTCGTGGCCCTCGAGGTCGAAGACGTAGAAGTCCCGGCCCGTCACGTGCACCGCAACGTTGTAGACGGGGACGGTGCCGATCGCGCCCTCGAAGCTGCCGGCGTGCGAGTGGCCGTGGAGGACGACGTCGGGGCGATACTCCGCAATCGGCGCGGCCAGTCGATCGCTGCCGAGATACGTCCAGATCCCCTCGGGCTCTCCGTGGAGCGTGTCCGACGTCGGCGCGTAGTGGAGCAGGACAATACGGATGGGACAGTGCGCCACCGTCTGGAGACCGTGACGAATGGCTTCGACCTCCGCGCTCGTCTCGGCATAGACCTGGCGCAACAACGGTTCGCCGAAGTCGGGCAGCTGCGAACCGGTGAAGCCCCCCACGAAACCCTTCGTGCCGACGATGCCCACCTCCTGGCCGCCGAGCTCGACGATCACCGAGTCGCGGTCCAGCACGTGGACGCCGGCGCTGTTCAGCACACTCGCAACCTCGTCGCCGCGCCCGGCATGCAAGTCGTGATTGCCGAGAACTGCATAGATCGGGACGCTCGAGCCGCGAGCGGCGTCCGCGAGGATCTGCGCCTCCTCGGGCTCGCCGTGGGCGGTCAGGTCGCCGGCCAGCAGGACGAGGTCGACCTCACGCTCGATCGCCGCGAAAGACCGCTCGAGGCGATCCCGCGTCGATTCAGAGGCGTGCACGTCTCCTGCCGCCGCGACCTTGACCATGTCCCTATGTTCCACGTACGTGCCCTGAGGGAAACCCGGAAAACGTGAGCAGTCGGCAGGACCAGGACTTCGAACGGCTCCTCGCCGCCATGAAGAAAGCGGGCGGAGCCCTGAAAGAGGCCGGGATCCCGTTCGTCCTCGGGGGCGGTCTCGCCGCCTGGGCGCGCGGCGGCCCGAAGACCGAGCACGATGTCGACTTCCTGCTCAAGCCCGACGATGCGGAACGCGCGCAGGAGACCCTCGCCGACGCCGGCATGCGCACCGAGCGGCCTCCGGAAGGCTGGCTCCTCAAGGCATACGACAACGGTGTCCTGATCGACCTCATCTTCAATCCCCGGAGCGGCACGATTGACGACGGGATCTTCGACCGGGCAGAGGAGCTCGAGGTGCACGCGATGCGCATGAAGGTGGCGTCCCTCGAGGACGTACTCGTCCAGAAGCTCCTCGCGCTCAGCGAGCAGGAGCCCGACTATTCGAGCGTCCTCGAGCTCGCGCGTTCATTGCGCGAGCAGGTCGACTGGGACGAGGTGCGAGCGCGAACGAGCGAGTCGCCGTTCGCGAAGGGCTACTTCACGCTGCTCGACGAGCTGGAGATCGTTCCGGCTTGACACCCCGGGCCGGCCGAATGGAAGAATCGCGGCGTACGCTCGCTCGGCCAAGAGCACGCCTACGCCGTACCGCGAAGGCTGGCTCCCCTTGCCGAGGTCGTAAGGTCACTACTGGTCGAGCGCGAAGGAGCCGTACTCGATCTTGCCGGACCGCTGATAGGTGTGGATCGCGACACCGGTCGTAGAAGTCTTGGTGTCGGCGAGCTTCAACCCGGAGGGGATGGTTCCGTCGGCGAAGAGCCGCTTGCCGGTGCCGAGCAGGACGGGAAAGATCCACAGTCGGTACTCGTCGACGAGGTCGTGCTTCATCAGCGTCTGGATGAGCTGCCCGCTGCCGGTGACCTGGATCTCCGTACCCGTCTGATCCTTCAGCTTGGCGACCTCTTCGGCGATGTCGCCCTTGAGCAGCGTGGAGTTGTTCCACTCGACGCTCTCGAGAGTCGTGGAGGCGACGTACTTGGGAATGCTGTTCAGCTTTGACGCGACGGGGTCGCTCTCATCGGTGACGTGGGGCCAGTGGGAGGCGAAGATCTCGTACGTCTTACGCCCGAGCAAGAGACCGTCGGCCCGGTTGGTGAACTCGTCCATGATCGGGCCCATGACGTCGTCCCAGTAGTTGAAGGACCAACCGCCATGCTCGAACCCGCCCTCGCGGTCCTCATCGGGACCACCTGGGGCCTGCATCACTCCGTCGACGGACAGGAACGTGCCTACAACGAGCTTTCTCACGTTGGCTCCTTTGGATCGGTTTCGTCGCTCTTCGAGTTAGGACGGGGCGAGGACGCGAAACTCATCGGTCCCCGCTCGCTTCACCCTGGGCTTCCGGAGGACGTCTCCCGCCCTCGCAACCGCGAACGCGTACGCGGTCAACCAGACGAAGGTCATGCAGGCGAACACGAAACCGAGGGCGAGTAAAGCCGCGAAGGACTGCCCGAACTGTGGGAGGAGGCTCGGAAAGAACACAGCCATCTTGGGGTTTCCGAGATTGCTCAAGAGGCCCTGACGAAACGTGGCGTCCTGGCCCGGTGTGACGATCACCAGCAAGGCGACGCCGGCGAAAGCGGCGAACTGCGTCCCTAGAAGTAGAACTGGCTCCAGGCCGACCACCAGTCATCCGCCTTCGAGGAGAGCGTCAGATCGTTCACCTGCTCGACGCCGCGCCGGTTGCGATACTCGACGACGCGGTCGGGCGTCATGAACTCAATCGTGATGTCACAAGGACGGCCGGGATCGTATGGCTTCACGGCTGAGAGATCCTTCAGCGCCTTCTTCGCCCCGTCCTCGATCAACTCCCGTGCCTTCAGCGGCGCGACCTGCCGCGCGCTGAAACGGCCGAGGCCTTTCTTGACGGCCACGGTCGTCAGGCCCGCTCCGAGCAGCTCGGTGGCCTCGCGGCAAACGGCTTCATCGCCGGTCACGAGCAGTACGGGGCAACCCCATTGCCCGCAGAGGGCCGCGTTGATCCCCGTCTCCCCGACCGAGACGCCGTTGAACTTCAACTCCCGCCACGCCTGACCCGAAACCGTGTGGCTCATCACCCCGTCGGGCGTTCCGGCCTTGGCGTGCATCGCGATGAAGAGCGCAGCGTCACAGCCTTGTTCGAGCAGCTCGATGTACTCCGTCCAGTCGTTCTGGACGACGTACTCGCAGGCAGGATCGAGCTTGTCGGGGATGAGAGAGTTGAACGTCCACTCCTCCCCTGCGCCGTGGCAGTCCATGACGACGATCTCGTCCGCCCCTGCAGACTTCGCGCCGCGAACGGCAGCGTTGATCTCCTCGGTGTACAGCTCCCGGCCTTCGTGGTAGGCCTTCTTCTCCTTGACGCCGTCGACCTGCTGCCACTTGACGATGCCGGCGACGCCCTCCATGTCGCTGACGATGAAGACCTTCACAGTGGGCGAACGCTACCGCGTCAGCCAAACGCGCGACTTCTCAGTGGAACGTCCGCGTCTGTGGGCATCCACCGACCGGTCGCACTCGTCGCCTCTCCCAGCAGTTGCCTGCGCAAGGGCTCGAGGCCGGCCACGTCTCGCTCGCTGAGCTCCAGTTCATCGCGCGGTTGGATCCAGCGATAGGTGTAGGCGTAGAAGAGCACTTTCCGAGTCGGCCCCGAGAGGTTGTCGCCACGTGCGTGCCAGAGACGCCGATCCATCACAACAGCGGTGCCCGCGCGAACGAGCAGCGGCTCGCTCCCGCTGGGCCGGCCCGATCCATCCGGCGGCCTCTCGAGCACGTCTCGGTTGTGACTGCCGGGAATGAGCAGCATCGCGCCGCCCTCAGCTCGCTGCACATCTGTCAGGAAGTAGGCGACCTTGATCGACAGCCTCGGGCGTGGCGATGCCAGGTCGACGTTCTGCCGACCGCCGTCCTGGTGCCAGCGCCACGCCGGCGCCGGTGAACCGCGGATCCGCGGATGCACGTCGAGATGACAGTGATAGAGGTAGATGTTCCACCCGAGCAGGGCGGTGACAACCGGTAGCGCGGCCGGATGGTCGACCAGATCGAGGAAGGCGGCGTCCAACGGCACAAAAGCGAGCCGATGTAGTGCCGAGCCGTCGGAGGCCTCCGTCCTCCACACACGATCCACACTGCTGGTCAGTCTGCGGACCTCGTCTGGATCGAGAGCGCCTTCGATCACCGCGAACCCGTCGCGCTCCAACCGTTCGACCACGCCTCGTCTACGGCCAACCGGCCTTCATAGGTCCGGGCGTCTACGCTCTCGCCCGTGAACACTGGACTCGACGGGAAGCGCGTGCTCGTGACGGGTGCGTCGGGCGGGATCGGCGGCGCGTGCGCCCGCGCGTTCGCGGCCGAAGGCGCTGCGGTCGTCATCCACTACCACCGCGGACGCGAGCAGGCGAAGGCGCTGGCCGGCGAGCTCGGCGACGCGCAGACAGTCGGTGCAGATCTGACCAGCGAGGACGAAGTGAACCGCCTGTTCTCCGAGGCGGGACGGCTCGACGTCTGCGCCGCCGTCGCCGGCGCCTGGCCGTCCGAGGACACTCCCGTCTGGGAGCTCTCGCTCGAACGCTGGCGCCAGACGCTCGACGCGAATCTGACGTCGACATTCTTCACCGCCCGTGGCTTTCTGCGCCAGCTCGAAGGAGACGGCGCTCTGATTCTCGTTGGGTCGACGGCAGGCCTCGTCGGCGAGGCCGGCCACGCCGACTACGCGGCGGCGAAGTCGGCGATCCTCGGTGGACTGTTGCTTAGCCTCAAGAACGAGGTCGTACGGAAGTCCCCGGGCGCGCGCGTGAATGCCGTCGCGCCAGGCTGGACGGAGTCTCCGATGACGCGAGGCCACGTTTCCGCGGAGCAGGTGCGCCGGGTCTCGCGCACGATGGCGCTGCGCAAGGTCGCGAAGCCGGAGGACGTCGCGCGCCAGGTCGTCGTCCTGGCCTCACCGGAGATCTCTGGCCACGTCACGGGCCAGGTGGTCACGGTCGCCGGCGGCATGGAAGGCCGAGTGGTGCACGACGACTAAAAAAAGAGTGGCGGCGGAGTCCTCGTCCGCCGCCGCATACTCCCAGGCCGCAGGAGTGATTGCCGTCAGTCCCCAGCCGTGGAGTCAGGACGAAGATCGGCACCGTCGTCTTCCGACTTGAGCCCGAAATTGTCCAGAAACGCAAGAGGGGCCGCCGCCTGGCCCCTCCTGGGTCTCCTTTGGAAGGAGACTTGCCGAGGTTGCCCCCGCCGCATCGGGGCCTCTCTCGGTATGCCTTCAGATCATCGTGAGGAGGGGTCACTTCATCCATCACTCGTTCTCGGTTGACTGAGGCACTTCACGAAAGATCGGGGGCCTATACTCCGTCTCGGAAGCGGGCAGCGTCCCGTTCCGCATCGAGAGAGGCTGAGGGAACCGGCCCTGTGAAGCCTCGGCAACCTGCCTCCGCGGCAAGGTGCCAAACCCGGCCGGGTGAGAGCCCGGATGGATGTGTCGAGCGAGTTCGGAAGGAGACGAAGTGCCCGTTCAGACCAACCGTTTTCTAGAGCGCCTCGAGAGCGGACCGGCGATCGTCGGCGACGGCGGGATGGGCGCCCTGCTGTCCGCGGCCGTGCCCCGACTCCGCAGCCCGGAGGAAGCGAACCTGCGCGCGCCCGACGCGGTCGTCTCGCTGCACGTGAGCTTCATCAACGCGGGCGCGGACCTGATCGAGACGAACACTTTCGGGGCGAATAGGCGCAAGCTCTCGCACCACTTCCTCGAGGACGACCTGGAGAAGATCAACTCCGCCGGTGTGAAGCTCGCGCGCGATGCGCGGGAGGTGACCGGTCGCGACGTGTTCATCGGCGGTTCCATCGGGCCGCTCGGCGAGCCCGCCACCTCGCGCGTCCGCCGCGAGCTCTTCGCCGAGCAGGCGGCGGTGCTCGACGGCCGCGGCGCCGATCTCTTCATGATCGAGACGTTCTACGACCTCGAGGAAGTGGTCGACGCGATCGAAGCGGCGCGCAGCGTCTCCAGGCTGCCGATCGTCGCGCTCCTCACCTTCGACGAGAGCGCCGAGACGCTCGCAGGCGTGACCGCGCGCGAGGCTGCCGCCCGGCTGCGGGATCTCGACGTCGCCGCAATCGGCGCGAACCACGGTGCCGGCCTCCTCGCCGCGCTCGCCGCACTCGAGCAAATGGGCGGGGACGGCAAACCGCTCGCAGCGCTCCCGAACGTCGGCCTCGCAAGCCTCACCGGTGGCCGCGTCATCTACCCCCACGCCACGCCCGAGTACTTCGCGGAGTTCGCAGCGCACGCGCGCGACCTGGGCGCGAGAGTGATCGGCGGCTGTTGCGGAACGACTCCCGCAGAGATCACCGCCATCCGGTCCGCGGTCGAGGAGGAACGCAAACCGCGTGCGCCGCTCGTCTTCGATGCGCCCGAGCTCGTCGTCGCGCTCGGCGAGGAGCAGCGCGAGACCGGACTGTCGCGTGCTCTGGCCGCTGGCGAGTGGATCGTCTCCGTTCAGCTCGACCCACCGCTCGGCGGCAACAGCAGCGGCCTCGTCGAAGTCTCGTCGGTCTTGAAGGAGTCGGGCCGCGTCGGCTGGGTGGACGTCAACGACAACGCGACCGCGCGCGCCGGAATGAGCTCGCTGATGGTCTCCGCCACGATCGAGCGGCTCGCGGAGATCGAGACGATCCCGCACCTCACGACGCGCGACTGGTCGGTGATGGGACTCGAGTCCATGCTGCTCGGCGCACACGCCGAAGGCGTCCGCAACGTGCTCGCGGTCACGGGCGATCCGCCCGAGGTCGGGGATTACCCGGGTGCGCGCGGCGTGTACGAGGTCGACTCGATCGGCCTGACACAGCTCATGACGAATCTCAACCGCGGTGAGGACTTCAACGGACGCCCGATCGATGCGCCGACGTCGTTCTTCCCGGGAGTCGCCGTCAACCCCACGCCTGACGACATGGACGTCGAGCTCGAGCGTTTCCAGCAGAAGCTCGAAGCCGGCGCCAAGTTTGCGATGACACAGATCGTCTTCGACCTGGAGTATCTGGACGGCTTCGTCGAGCGGCTCGGCGGCAAGTGGCCGATCCCTGTCCTCGTCGGTGTGTTCCCGCTGACGAGCCACCGCCTCGCGTTGCGGCTACACAACGAGGTGCCGGGCATCCTCGTCCCGCAGGCACTGCAGGACGCGCTCGAACAGGCGGGCTCGGATGCCGCCGAGATCGGCTTCGCGCACGCAAAGGAGCTCATCGCCGCTTCACGGGAACGCGCGGCAGGTGTCTACCTCGTCGCGCCGTTCAGGCGGCCGCTGCGCGTGCTCGAGCTGCTCGACGCCTAGGGCGCGCAGTCGCCGGTCGACACGGGGCCGCTGCGGGCCGACTTGAGGTCGTCGCGAACGACCTCGGCGGGAACGCCGAAGCCGCCGATCGAGCCGAGCCGAGCAGCGAAGATCGTCGCTTCGACGGCACCGCGGGCATCGACCGCCGGCGCTCCTGAGTCACCGTGCCGCACCTCGCCCCGCAGCGATGTGATCGCGCGTGTCACCGGCCCGCTCCCGTACGCGTCCTCCGCCAGGACGAAGGCCGTGCGGCCGATGCGTGCGGGGGTGATCGTGAACGGCCCGTTCTCCGGGAAGCCCAGCACCGCAACGGGCGCGCCCGGCTTCGGATCGACGAGCGGCAGAGCACGTAGGCCAAGGTTGCTCACGCGCAACACGGCGATGTCGTTGCGCCGGTCGAACACGACGACCTGAGCCGGCAGGCGGTCGCCGGATCGCAGTTCGACGATCGTGTCGTTCTGCCCTGCAACGACGTGCGCCGCGGTAACGACTAGGTCGGTCCGCGCGGCCCACCCCGTGCCTTCGATCCCGACGCCGCAAGCAGTGCCGAGCACGCGCACGACGCTGGGCGACGCGTGCCGCACCCCCGCCGACGTCGCGAGTCGCGGATCGGGAGGCGCAACGGGCGCAGCGGGCCCGGCGATCGTCGGAAACGGGTCTATGCGCGCAAGCGCGTTGAGCAGGTCGGTCGGCGGGATGACCTCGTTCAACCGTTGCAGGAGCGCGGACCCCTGAGCTCCGCGCCGCAGGTCGGTCTGCCCAGGCAAGAGCAACGCAACCGCGCCGACAACCCAGACGACCGCGAGTCCGGCGAGCGTCCCGAGCACAAGACCCCCGGCGGAATCGAAAGTGCTCAGCCTCGGCTTGCCGATGCGGGACCGGAGACTCGACCCCGCGAGCGTGCCGAGCGTTTCCAGGAGGATTGCGCCAACCGCGGCCCCGGCGAGCGCAGCGAGCGGTGTGTACGGGGACTTGTCCCCGCCCTCGAGCAGCTGAGGCGCGAGCCGCGAGCCGAGCCACGCGCCGAGGACGATCCCGGCCACGGAGAGGGCGCTCGCCACGAGCCCTTTCTTCCAGCCGATGAAGGCTGTGAGGGCGACGAACCCGAGCGCGATCAGGTCGACTTTGGTCACTAGGTTGGCAGGCTACTCGCTAGACTGGTCGGTCCCTCGGGGGCGTAGTTCAGTTGGTTAGAACGCCGGCCTGTCACGCCGGAGGTCGCGGGTTCGAGTCCCGTCGCTCCCGTAAAAATCCTGCAAATAGGCTTGTATTTGTTGTCGCGTTAGGCGGAGACGACCGCCGGCCTCCAGCGATCCCGCGCACATCCCGCACGGCAATGGCCGGCAGCAGCCGGTTCTTGCCGGCAATACCCGCAAGGTGTACGGCCGGCCAGTACGACCGGCAGTCGATAAGTCGGTGTCAGATGAGACAACGACGCCGTCGGCCTGCAAAGCCAGCTTCTTCACGGGCATCTGTGCGAAGGTAACCGGTCGAACCCGTTGCGGGGGGGACGCGCCATGGAGATGATCGAGGTTGACGGGCTCCGCATCGGCTACGAACGCGCCGGCGATGGACCACCACTCGTCCTCCTCGACGGCTATGTGGGGGACGGCCTGACGACGTGGCGGCGGCAGATCGAAGAGCTCTCGGCCGAATTCACGGTCGTGCCTGGGACGCGCCAGGGGTCGGTCGATCATCCGATCCCCCGGAATCGTTTGGCATGGCCGGCTATGCCGACTGCCTGGCCGGGTTCGTCAACGGGCTCCGCCTAAAAAGGCCGGACGTGGCCGGGTTGTCGTTCGGTGGCGGGCTTGCCCTCGAGCTCTACCACCGACACTCCGACATCCCGAGGACGCTGGTACTCGCGTCTGCATACGCCGGGTGGTCCGGTTCTCTGCCTGCCGACGTCGCCGTGCAGCGCCTTCGACAAGCGCTTGCGTTGGCAGATCTGTCGCCCGACGAGTTCGTGCGTGCGCTACTCCCGACGATGTTCTCCGAAGCCACGCCACCAGAGTCGGTCGATGAGTTCGGCGCGAGCATGCTGGCGTTCCATCCGGTTGGGTTCCGGGCCATGGCGCGTGCGTCCGCCGAGGACCTGCGCCACGTATTGCCTCGGATATTGCCTCGGATCAGAATCCCGACTCTGTTGGTGTACGGCGACAAGGACGCGCGGGCACCCCTGACCGTCGCCGAGAAATCCCACGAAGCGCTCTCCGGCTCGACGCTCGTCGTCCTGCCGGACACCGGTCATCTCTGCAACATCGAAGCCCCTGACGAGTTCAACAGGGTACGGAACTTTCTCCGCGACAGTCGCAGCTGGCCACCTTGGCTGCGCCGCCCCGCGGCTCCCAGGCCGAGTAGCGCCAAGCATCCGACGCCGGGGAAGAGCACTCGCCTCCGGAGCGAGGTGCGCAGGTTCGCGAATCCTGCCGGGGGCACGAGCGGAGCGAGTGGTCGTTGAACCTCTCACCTCACTCTCCTACGGAGCTCGCCATCACGTCTCGCTCCTCTGATGGGTCGCCCACCGATCGACCAGCCCGTCGTACCTTACGCCCGGCGGCGATCTTCTTGGCGATGTAGTCCGCGTCGCGGCCGACGCCCTGGATCTGTTCGGAGGAAACGGAGTAGAGGAACTTGAGACCGATGAAGTAGAGGCCGGGCTCTGATCCGACGACCCCTCGTTTGTGCAAGGGCTCTTGTGGGCCGAGGACGGGGAGGTCGACCCAAGAGAACCCGGGGTGGAATCCCGTACACCACACGACGTTGGCGACCTCCACGGTGCGGCCGTCCTCGAGTTGCGGCGATCCGTCGTGAACGTCGGTGACCCGAGGAACGCGCTCGACGCCTGCGGCCTTGAGGTCTTTAGGCTTGACTCGGATCAGAGGTTCGCCGCTAGAGATCATCTTCGGACGAACTTTCTTCCCGATGGGAGTCCTGATCGTTAGCAGCCGGTGGAAGACGATCCGACCGATGATCGGCATCAGGACACGGGCGACAACGCTTTCGGGCCGGAAGGGGATCGCGCCCGTGCTTGGACCCGACAGGATCACCTTGTGAGTCCGTGCCACCTCGATGGCGATCTCGGCTCCAGAATTGCCTGCTCCCACGACGAGGACGTCTCCTTCTTGGAGCTGGCGCGGGTTCTTGTACTCGGCGACGTGAAGTTGGACGATCCGGCGATCGAGCTCGGACGCGAGATCGGGAACCCGCGGGCGCTGCCAGCTCGACATCGCAACCACGACGTTGTCTGCTTCGAATCGTCGGCCGCCTGAGATGGCGACGAAGCGATCCCCTTCCCGAGTCAGGTTCTCCACCCTGACTCCCGTCTCGACCTGAAGGTCGAACTTCCGGGCATAGGACTCGAGGTGATCGGCCCACTCGTCCTTGCTGGCGAACCCCCAGCGAAATCCGGGGAAGCGCATCCCCGGAAGCCGGTTAAGTCGGTTGGGGGTGAACAGCCGGAATGAGTCCCAACGGTTGCGCCACACGTCACCGATACGTGGGTTAGCATCGACGATCTTGTAGGGCAGATCGCGCCGCGACAGCTGGTATCCCATCGACAGGCCCGCCTGCCCGCCTCCGATCACAAGCGTCTCGACGTATTCACGTCCGCGCTCGGCCGCCATATCGCCACCTCCTCGCCCCCGCCGGGCTCCTTTCGGCATCCCGGCCATTCTGGGGCCTACGGCTATACTCTAATTTGGAGTACGGTATACTCGCGTTTGGAGTATGTCAAGAGGAGACATGACCGCGCGACTGACCACGACGTCCTATGCGGTGCTGGCCCAGGTAGCGGTGCGTCCATGGTCTACGTACGAGCTGGCGCAACAGCGGGTTCGCTACTTCAGATACGTGTGGCCGCGAGCCGAAAGCGCCATCTATCGGGAGGTGAAGCGCCTCTCTTCGATGGGCTTGCTCGAAGCGAAGAAGGAACACGTCGGCAAACGGGCGCGCACCGTCTACTCGATCACCGAGAAGGGGCGAGAGGCGCTACGAGCGTGGCTCGCCACGCCGGTCTCCCCTTTCGCCATGGACTTCGAGGCCATGATCCGTCTCTTCGTAGCCCCTCTGGGGACGAAGGACGAGATCATCGCCACCCTCAAGCTGGTGCTCAACGATGCCCGAGAGATGCTCCGCTTCAGTGGAGAGGTCAAACAGGAGTTCCTCGAGGGCATGGCGGTCACACAGGATCAGGTCTACATCCGCGCGCTCGCGGTTGACTTCTTCATCAGCCTCCTCAACACGGTCGAGGCGTGGGCGCAACGGACGCTGGACGAGATCGAATCGTGGGACGACCTCAGCCCCGATGGAAAGAACGAGCGAGCGCTCGAGAAGCTCCGGGAACTGCCCGTTCCCACGCCGGGATCGATAGAAACGACGCCGGTACCTCCCCGCACTCAGCGTCAAAGGCACCGACGCGCGTGACAAGGTGCTACGTACACAGCGTTGTGCAGGCCCACGAGGCGGAGCCGCGTCGCAGACGTCTGGGTCTCGGTGATGCCCAGTCAGGCGGACATTGAAGCCAGTTTGTTGAAGCCGGCGACGCGGACAGGCATCCTCGCCATCTTCATGCCCTAAGAGCCGTTACACGCTGGGCGAGCCACTGAGGCGCTCCTCTTCACGGATTCCATCAGCGCCCTCTAGAAGGCACTCGTACTGTTGCCTATATCGTCAACTAGTCGGCTACACGCCTACTACACAGGCCCTGCCGGGTGGGAGGGGGTCGTAGCCGGTCGCAGCCGGTTCCGCTGGCGAGGATATGCCTGCTCCAGCCGGTAATTCCGGGTCGCAGCCGGTAGTAGCCGTTTGCCCCGTACCGGCCTGTCACGCCGGAGGTCGCGGGTTCGAGTCCCGTCGCTCCCGTTCTTCGCGTGAGAAAGCCCTGCAAATAGGCATGAGTTGTTGCCTGCCGAGGCGCAAACGACCGCCGGCTCCCTCTTCATCCCGCGCACATCCCGCCACGGGAATCCCCGCAGGTACCCGACCGTACCCGGAAATACCCGCAGGCCGGACGCCCGGCCAATGAGGCCGGAGGTCGTCCCGCAGTCAGACTCGAAGGGTTGTGTTTGCAGGTGGGACGCGCACGCGAATCGCCGCACCAAGCCGGCCAGAGCCGGTGATCCCCGCAACCCGTGGCGCCGGCCGATGAGGCCAGAGGTCGTCTCGGAGCGAGGATGCACGTGAGCCTGTTTGCAGGGATTTTCGTCCAACTAGGCAACAGTTCTGGTCTCAATCCTGCCCAGATCCCGCGTGCGCTCAGGCCACCGGCGGCTCCTCGCCGATCGACTCGTTCATCAGCCACAACACGATCATCGACAGCGGCCGCGACGGGATCCGGATCGAGACCGGAGGCAACGTCGGCAACGGGGTAGGCACAACGGGCTCGACGGAAACGTTGCGCACGACTGCCACGACGACACGGTCGCAGCAGGCACCGGCGGAACCGGCAACATCTGGGAGCACAGCAAGGCCGAGACCCAGAACCGGCCGGGCCTCTGCGGAGCGCGACGATGACGGCCGGGCCTTGATCCCAATGCCGGTGCGTGGCCCCGCTGCCCGATGGGCGGCTTCAGCCCGCGCCGGCGGGCTCGCCTGTCGGCGAAATCCGCGCGAGGTGCGCCGTCAGCGCGCTCTCGGCGGCGCGCGCATAGGCGTCCACTGCGGCGTGCGCGGCGGCCGCAGCAGTCCCTGGGTCCAACAGGTCGCCTGCCCGCAGGCCGAACGGGTCGGTCAACTCGAACAGCAACCCTTTGCGGAGGGACGCCCCCCACGCGTCGAGCGCTGTGATCGCGTCGGCTGCGGCCGTGCCGATCGCGGCCTCGCCGAGCGCCGACGTCACGGCGGCTCGACGCCTTCGCAAGAGCCACAGCTCCTCGGCGGCTGCCTCCAGCAAGCGCGAGGCCTCCCCGTAGCTGCGTGTTTCGTGCGGCACGAGCTGGGTCGCCTCGTCGAGCCGCGCGACCGCGGTCCCCAGGCCGGCGGCGAACGCCTCGACGTCGACGAGCGCGGAGCGGGCCGCGGAGCGCCGGAGCCTGAGCCGTAGGAAGAACGCGCGCACGGCACGCCCTATCGGCACCGTCAAGATCGCCACGAACACGAGCTTGTAGACGAGCAGGGTGCCTCCGCTCCACCGGTCGATGAACTCATGCCCGAGCGACCAGTTCAGGGTGTCGGGGATCGCGAGTCCGGGGACTGCGTCGAGGGCGTGCCAGACATGGAAGCTCACGGCCGCGCGGATCTGGCCGGCTGCCGCGAGCGGCTGCGCCGTGTCTGCGATTCCGAGCTGAAGGAAGCCGATGGACGCTGCCGCCGCCGCTTCCGTTAGCAGGACGAGTGCCAACACGTACAACGTCAACGTGCCCCAGACCGCAGCCGCTCGCTCTCCCGGCGCCACGCTCACGAGCCCGATTCCAATCGGAGCCACCGCTAGTCCGGCGAAGACGAATGCTCCAATGACGAAGGCCGGGACGGCGCTGACCCACAGCAGCGAGTAGTCGTCGCCCGCGACGGTGACCTGGTCAGGAAGCCGCGCGATCGCGTGGGCCGCAGCTGAGGACGGGTCGAGAACGAAGGCGAACGCCAGGCCGCCGAGCGTCGCCCAGATCGCGGATCCGCCGCAAAGGCGCCACGCGACGTGCGCGTAGGACCGCGACGAGCCCGCCGCGCGGCCGTGAGATGTTCTGAGCACCAACGTCGCCTGGAGGAATCCCTGCTGCACGACCAGCCAGCCGTCGATCGCGAGCCGCAGCACGACGAGCGCGACACGCAGCAGCGGCAGGATCACGACGAGCTTGAAGGCGAGGACGAGACTGCCGCTCACGTGGTCGTCGAAGCCGGTCGGCTGCTCCCAGCGAAGCGACTGCGGGATGCCGAGGAACGGCACTGCGTCAGCGAGATGCCAGACGTAGAGCTCTTCGAAGCGCCACAACGTCGGCGAGCCGGCCCGGTGCAAGACGCCGCGATCCCAGAGGAGCCACGTGACGCCTGCGAACGCGACCACACACGTGCCTGCGACCGTCGCGAGCGACAGACCTGCCAAGACGTGACGCTCGACATCCTCGGGCTCGTCGCGGGTCCGCCAGAACGTCAGAGCGAGGAACGCGATGCAGACGACTGCGATCAGCCCTACGAAGACGACGGTTAACGCCTCGACCGCGAGCGGCCTGCCATCCGAGAGCGCGGATAGCAAGAGCAGCTGCAGCCCCGCAACGAACAGCAGGCCGGCGACGATCGCTCCGCCGACCAACGCGGCCCAACCCGCCGTGGCGTCGCCTATCCCCACGATCGCGACGCGGAGAGCGCCGAAGGCGGGCCGCAGCAACCGCTCGAGGCGCTCGCTGTCCGCAGACTCGCGCCACACAGTTCGTGTCATACGGCCCCCTCTGGCCTTCGATATCGCAGATCCGTCGGGTGCTGTCAAGCGCACCCAGGCCGCGTCCGGGTCCGATCACATCTCGCCGCCCACCGAGATGGCGGCGGAGCCATGGACGCCGCGGAACGCCGGCGCGTGTTCGTGGAAGGATCCCGGCGTGATCGCCGTTCCCTGGGATCTCGCGCCGCTCGCGGCTTCTGAGCAGAACATGGAGGAGGCGCGGTTGGACGCGGCGATAGCTGGGGCGGCAGCGTTCGTCGAGAAATGGAATGTCGATGAACATCCCGTCGGTTTGCTATTCAGACAACGCTCCATCCCGCGCTCATCCCGCACGAGGTCGCCGGAAGCTCCCGCCCGCGCCCCGCGAATCCCCGCAACGGCAGGGTTGAGGCGGAGGTCGAAATCGCGGCTGTACCGCTCGTTGCCGCTGTGCGGGGGACTTTCCCGGACGGACAACAGCCCCGCGGTCATCCCGCACGAAGCCGACAGCGTTCAAGTTGTTCTCTCGGCGGGCTCGATCAGTGGGTGATGATTCGGGCGAGAGGCTCACCAACCCGCCGCTGATCCTCCTGCACGGCGGGCCGGGCTTCTCCGAGACGCATTTCTTCCGCCACGTCAGCGCGCCGCTGGAGAAGACCTTCACGGTCGTCTACTAGGACCAGCGCTGGCACTGGCAAATCGTTCGACCGCAAGATTCCCAGATCCTCGATGACCGTCGACCAGTTCATCGCCGACCTCGACGAGCTCGTCGAGGCGGTGCGCAGACGCCTCGGAACGGAGAAGGTCGCGATCTTCGGGCACTCTTGGGGCTCTGCGCTCGGCGTCCTCTATGCCGCCCGCGCTTCCCAGAGAAGGTCGCGGCCTACATCGGAAGCGGCCAGGTCGGCGACTGGCCGGCGGCCGAGGCGTCCTCGTATGGGTAGCACCAGGCCGACGCCTTCCCCGCCGGTGTTTGGGTAGCACCAGGCGAGGTTTCAGTCGACTGGCGTACATCGACTGAGCGGCGTCTGATGGCGCGCAGGCGGCTCGGTGAGCAGACTCACGTAGCCGGCCGTGCCTCTAATGAGCGCTTCTGGCGAGTTACGCTGCCCGTTGAGATGAGCGACGCCGTGATCAGCGCCGGAGTCGGCCTCGCCGTGGGCTTGGTGCCTTTCGCGTACCGCGTGCGTAAGGATCGCGAAGAGGCACGGCACCGGGAGGCCGCTGCTGATGCTGAGGCAGCACGGTTAGCCAAGGTCGAAGAGCAGCGCAAGGCTGCCGAGGAGAAGAGCGAGGTCGACCAGCAACGTGAGCGAGGAAAGGCCGTGGCCGGGACGTACCTTGAAATGCTCGGCAGCGTGATGGCACTCGTCGATGTCCTGCGGGTCGATGCGGTCAACGCTGACGATCTGCTTCGGCACGCATCGGAGGCCAGTGCGAAACTTCAGGGCTTCGCGCAAGGCGAGCTCTTGGTCACGTTTGGCGCACGCTCACCCGTGACATGGGCCGACCGCGCCTGTCGGCAAATCATCCGGAATGCGGTAGACCTCGCGCACGACGCGCGACACACCGGAAACGACGGTGAGGCCGCCATAGAGACCCAGAACGCGATTCGCGAGATGACCGCTGGCGGTATCGATCCCGTGGGAGGGCCGCGTGACCTTGTCCGGTGGGCGGCAGACACTGCGGTCGCCCGATGGCCCGCAGAACTAACCACCTTCGAGGATCACACCTACATGGCGCGCAGTGTCGCCGTCGTGGCTGAGTTGGAGTTGGATCCCTACCTGTGCCAGGACGGCTAGCTTGTCTCACGCACGCGTGCGCTTTACTGGACCGACGATCACACGATCGTCTACCGCACTCAACGAGCGTCGGGCGTCATGCTGCCGGCGACTCGTGCCATGCTCGACGTGAGCGTCATCTGCTGCTGGGAGCCGGCTGTCGCGGCGCGACCGCGAGCAGAACTCCGCTGCGAGCGGTCGCCGTAAGGTCTCCGTGTGGCGGGAAAGGGCGGAAGCGAAGCGGTTGTGTGACGCGCTGAGAGTCTAGGGAGGAGATGCGATGCCCAACGTCGCTGGTATTCGAACGCTGCAGGATGCAAATCTGGAGATTCCGGATCCGAACACTGGTGTCAACGACCGCCATTTCCGCTTCGACCTGCCCGATTACGTACCGCGGCATTCGATATTGATGTTTCGACTGCGTGCTCTGGAAGATTCAACGTTTCAGTTTCGGATCCAGGGCACTGATGCCCTGAGTCATAACCTACCCGCGGAAGCTACTCGCACGTTTCATGAGATTTATCCGGGAGAGGCACTCAAGGAATCCGGCAATGAACTCATACTATTCGTAGGAGCTGGACGTGTCGCTGTCTCGGACATCTTGGTTCTTTACCAGGTGACCGCCGCGTCGAGAGACCCGTTCCCCGACTCGGTCATTAACGTCAAGGACTACGGAGCTAAAGGCCTCGACTTGGGCTTCAATGACGACACCGACGCGCTACACGCGGCAATCGCAGACTCGGAAGCGGGCCAAGCCTTGTACTTCCCCCCAGGGACGTACCTTGTCTCAAGGCCACTGCGGCCGAAGGCCCACCAGCTGTACTTTTCCCTCACCGACCGGGCCACACTGAAGGCCCGCCCGGGCGAACCGGGGTTCGCGATGTTTGATGTCCAGTCGTGCCCAGTCGAATTTCGGCACCTGGCCATCGACGGCGCAAAGGACAAGAGAACCAGACCCCGCGACCCGGACGACGCCTCAGGCATATGGGTGCAACCCGACACGGGCGCCATCGACGTGGTTGTTTCCGCCTGCCGGATCCGGAACACCCACGGTCATGGCATTCGCATCATGGGGGGCTCTGACCCTGACCGCGGCTCGGACCGCGTGATCGTTCGCGACACGGTGGTGAAGGACTGCGGCTGGAAGGGGAACGGGAACGGCCTCGTGCTCGGCCGGGTCGACAGCGTTCACGTGGAATCGTCGTCGTTCGAAGGGTGCCACAACGGGATCAAGATGCTCGACTGTCACGACGTTGTCGTGCACGGCGTCACGGCGAACGCGAACCGTCGCCACGGCATCGTCTTCACATTCTCGCACCGCTGGCACGTCGACAAGTGCATCGCCCGGGAAAACGGATCCGCGGCAGACGTGTCGAAGGAGCCCGGGGGCTGGGGCATTGCCGCCGGCGGTGAGCCCATCACGAACCTGGTCCCCAACAGCGACTTCACGATCACCAACAACATCTGCGAGGACAATGCCGAGGGCGGCATCACGCTTGACCCGACCGAGGCCGATGATCCGATGACCGATCCGGATGAGTCGGCGGAGGTTTTTGCGCAACGGGCGCGCGTCTCCGGGAATGTGTGCAGGGGCCGTCGGAAGGACGGCGAGCTTTGGGTCGAGGACGCACCCGGTAGTCACGGCATCCATGTAAGGAACTCGAGCGCCGTCGTGGTGACCGACAACCTCTGCCATCACAACAACAGGTCCGGCATCGCGATCGTGAATTCCTCGCATGTCCTCGTGCAGGCGAACGCCTGCTACGGGAACTTGAACGGGATCGGGCTCTTCAGCCGCGAGGGCGTGGATTCCGGGGATCACGTGATCGGGGTGAACATGCTGCACGACAACAAAGGCGAGGATCTCAGGCAAGGCGGCTCTCAAGAGACTCCCAGGTCACTCCCCGGTGTGCGCCTGTATGGCTTGCACGGGAACGAGGACCCCAATCTGAAGCACGCAGCGAACCCCGGGACGCTCTACGAGCGGCACGAAGACGACCAAGGCACGCTCTATGTCAAACAGACCGGCAACGAGACGGAAGGATGGTTCCGCCTGGTAACCGACGCCGCCCCATGAACTGCTGCCGGCCCGCCGCGCTACAAGCCTCCGGCCCGCCCCGCTACAAGCCCTCAGCGCGTATGCGCGTGCGCCCGCGTGGGCGAGTGGCTTTGAGACAGTAGACGGAACGCTGACCCCATACTTGGTGTGCTTGCCAGAAACGCCGCTGATTCGCTTTGAGCATCTCGCTAAAGAACACCCGCCTCCGCGCACAGATCCGGGGGGCGATCGAGATGGTTGCAGCTGGGACAACGGCCGCATGGTCGCGGGTTCGAGTCCCGTCGCTCCCGCTCACAATTGCCCCGTTTGGCGACGGCCGCCGCCGGAAGTCTTTCCCAATCGGAGCGCTCGTGCTTTCTGGCCGACCGCGCCTCAAAGGTACGAGGCACCCGCGCAGGGCTTCGGGTTTGAACGCTTGACCTATAGCCGCCGCGGGGCGAGACTTGGGACTGGTTGCCCACATAGGAAGGCGGTATCGCATGGTTGATTGGGAACGCAACTGGCGCGGTAGCGGCATCGGCTTCGTCTTGTTCTTCATCGTCGCGTACGTCATCTACGGCAGTCAGCCGAAGGTGGGTGCGTCGGCCGGCACACTCGTCTCGTTTTACGACGGCGATCGCACGCGGATCCTGATCGCTGCGGTCATCTTCGGTCTAGGGGTCCTCAACCTGCTCTGGTTCGCAGCGGCGCTCTCGAATGAGCTACGTGCTGCGGGCCAAGGCGTCTGGGGAGCGGCGGCGACAGCTTCGAGCGCAGCGCTGGGCGTGATCTTCTTCGTGCTCATCATGGTGAGCGCGGCGCTCGCGTACTCGATCGCCGGCTCCGGCAACAACCAGATCACATCTGGGCTCAACGACTTTTCGTGGGTCTTGATGGTCATTGCGTCGTTCCCGGCTGCGATGTTGATCATGGCCGGAACGTTCGGGCTTCGGCAGGCGGGAACCATCTCGAGCGCGGCCTTCTCGGCGGGTGTGGCAGCCGTGGTGCTCGTCCTGCTCGGCGGAACGACCTGGGCCGGCGACGGATTCTGGGCGCCCGACGGTGCCTATTCGCGGTTCATCTCGCCGATCGTCGCTCTTGCGTGGATCGCGGTGGTCAGTGGCTTCCTCTACATGCGGAGCCCCTCCACGGTGAGCACGCGTGACCGGGCGGCTGTCCCTGCGTCGTAGTTTGGAACGGAGCGCGGCGTCTTGGCGTCGCGCTCCTTCTCTCCATCCCAAGGTTCGACCGTCCTCACGGTGGCCAGCGAGAACAGGATCGTCAATCCCTTATGTAGGTCAACCTCGAAGTACGCGTAGCGTGCCAGCGGCCTGACTAAGGCTGACCGCCGCAAGATCAGTCGCAGGTTCCACCCTGATGAGTAACGGCGATCTCGTACGCCTTCCGCGTCGCTCCTTCCCGTAGCTCCATGCCGTCCGTGGCCACCCCAACCGTGGCGCCCTGACGGTCGAAGCACGCGAACAGGGTGCGGTCAACAGTCCACGATGTTCCATGCCAACCTCGAAGGTGCTGCTTGTAGAAATGCACGATGTCGTCCTGGGTGAGTGCGTTTGGGACCGCATATGACACATGCGTCGAGTAACCCACGACGTGGGAGAATTGCTCACCCCAGGACTCCTCGTTGCTGAGCATCTGACGTGCGACCTCATGCGCACCGCGAGGGCGCGGCAAGCTCATAACGATTTGTTCGTTTCTCGCGAGGTAAGTCTCACGGTCAGGCCCACGGAAGTACCGGACGAGCAGCGTGATTGCGACGGCCGCTCCGAGAACGAGAGCTAGAACCGCAAACCATCTCTTGCCGACCGCGAACGTCGTCACATCTTGGAAGATCGGCATGGTCGTGAAGAGAATTGAGCCGAAATCCAGGCAGAAGGTGGCCGAGCTTGGAGCGCGAACGGAAGAGCCGTGAGACGCAGGAGGTATCGGCCAGTTGCTCTAGCGGTCTCGCCGTATCCGCCGGACTGGGCAGCTACCTGGGGTCGGCGCGGCTCGCGGGTAGTACGTCAACAGCGCCCAGGACGATCACCCTGCGAAGCCAGGACGTGGCGGTGTTCGGCCGTGTCCGGTGCTCGGCCAACGTCGAGGCGCGCACTCCTCACTTCCTGTGTTCAAAACGACCGCGTGCGAAGGCGAAGTACGAGGTCTCAATTTTCCGCGAGAGCATCGTTGTCTGGAAAATGGGGTTTCCGGACGATCCGGTTTACACCACTCCGTAGCTCGGTGCAGGGGGTGCTGCCGCCGCGAAGGAGGGCGGGCACCTTCTCGCTCGCGGGGTTGGTGCCCGCCCGCCCTCAGTTCCGTTCTCTAGTGGAAGTGTGCTGCCGGTGAGTTGCTCGGTCGCTCAACTCGGCCTTCCGCATCCCATCAGGGTCAAGCCGGGCCCAGGCAGGTCAGCTCACCCTTCTCGACCCTGACCGTTCCGGTCGAGAGGTCAACCACGATCACGAACCGCGCCCTAATCCGGTCTCCGGAGTGATTCGTGAGGATGTCGGTAAGTCTGAACATCTCGACCTGGCCATTGAGGACATTCGAGTCCGTCCCGTGGCCGACAAACCCCGTGGGACTCGTCGTAATGGTCCTCTCGCTGTGGGCGACGATGCGACCGCCGTGGTCGTGAACAGACGTTGTTCCGGCAATCGTGACCGTATGAGTGAGGCCCGTGCACGGATTCACGTCATCGAACACGAACTCGAACGGGAACGCGGTCGGCGGATCTGCGGCCGCCGGAACGGCGAACACCAGAGCAACGACACCTAGCAGGACAGCAAGGAGTCGCTTCATCGGATTCCTCCTCTCCCTCGCTCTGCGGCAGTAACAGGCGTCAGCGTGACCGCCAGCGCGAGGGCGGCGAGCACGGCATGTCGAGCTTTCATGCGTCCTCCTCTCGGGAGACTCACTGTCGGATCTCCCAAACGCTTCTCGAAAAGGCCTGCAAGCAGGAAAGCGCATCATAAGGCGGAGCGAAAGCGAAATCCGCCTCGCACTCTCCCGCGTAACCACTCACGGGAATAGAGAGGAGGAGCGATGAAGAAAGCAGTTGCGCTTTTCGTGACGGCCATCGCCGCAGGTAGCGTCCTGCTGCCGAGCGCCGGAGGGCATCCGCCCAACAACCCCTTCGACACCACGATTTTCGCGCCGATCCAACCCGGCGGATTCCAGGTGAAGCTCGAGACGGTGGCGACAGGCTTGACCGCACCGAACAAGGGCGTCGTCGCGCCGGGGGAGCCCGGGCGTCTCTACGTCGTCGACCAGGTCGGGAAGTTGTGGATGATCGACCTCGCCAGCGGCTCGAAGACCCTGTTCTTCGACGTCGGCTCCCGCCTTGTGCCGCTCGGTGTCTTCGGCCCGGGCAGCTTCGACGAGCGCGGCTTCCTGGGCGTCGCGTTTCACCCGAACTACGCGGTCAATGGGAGGCTGTACACGTACACCTCAGAGCCGAACGCTGGACCGCCGACCTTTCCGAGCACCATGCCTGCCGGGACGCCGCCCGACCACCAGAACGTCGTTGCCGAGTGGAGGGCCGTCCTCCCGGGCAGCCCCGCATTCGGCGTCGATCTCGCCAGCCGTCGCGAGCTGCTGCGCGAGGACCATCCACAGTTCAACCATGACGGCGGCGACCTCGCCTTCGGTCCCGACGGCATGCTCTACATCTCGGACGGGGACGGCGGCGAGGCCGACGATCAGGGCGCCGGGCACGTGCCCGGCGGGAATGCCCAGCAGCTGACGAGCGTGCTCGGCAAGGTCCTCCGCATCGACGTGAACGGCTCGAATTCCGCGAACGGACAGTATGGAATTCCCGCGGACAACCCCTTCGTAGGAGTTGCCGGCGCCGTGAAGGAGATCTACGCCTTCGGCTTCCGGAACCCGTTCCGGTTCTCGTTCGACCGGGGCACGGGCGCTCTCTACCTCGGCGACGTCGGCCAGAACGACATCGAGGAGGTCGACATCGTCGTCAAGGGTGGAAACTACGGCTGGGCAACGAAGGAGGGCACGCTGTTCTTCTTCAACAACGGCGCCGGACCCGGCTTCGCGAGCACCACGGACAACGGGCTCGTGCCGCCGGGCGCGATCAACCCGATCGCCCAGTACGACACCCATCACGAGGGCCACTCCGTTATCGGTGGCTTCGTCTACCGCGGCAGCAGATTCCCCCAGCTCGCGGGCCGCTACGTGTTCGGCGACTTCGCCCGCATCTTCCGCTTTCCGGCGGGCCCGAACGACAGCGGACGTCTCTTCTTCCTGACGCAGAAGAACCCCAAGACGGGGCTTCAGCAGATCAACGAGCTCTACGTGCCCGGCCAGCCGCCGCCGGGCCAACAGGAAAAGGCGGGTACAGAGGGCATCGGCCTGGCCCTGCTCGGGCTCGGACAGGACGCGGCAGGCGAGCTCTATGTCCTCGGCAACATCAACGGCACGCCGTTCGGCACGGATGGTGTCGTCCTGCGGCTCGCGCCCGCCCACTAGGCGCGAACACTGATCGGCCCCTCGGCCAGCCGGGGGGCCGATTCGCGGATGCTGAACGCCGCGCAATTTCAGGGCAGTTCGAGGCATTCGCGCGCGGGGTCGATCCGGGTTCGAGTCCGCTTCGGTCCATCATCATCGCCCGCCTCGCCTCGCCTCGTCTTAGGCCTCGTCGCGCAGAGGCTGGTAGTTCGATCGGAAGATCCTTCCGCCGAAGGCGCGCAAGACCATGTTCCGGACGACCGTGGGGAGGTAGCGAGTTCGGTCGCGCCGATGCGTCTGCGCGCGCACCCAGTCCGTTCGCGGGCGGCGACGGGCCTCGAAGGCCGCCAGTGCGGCGGGAATCGCCTCGAGGCGACGCAGACATTCGGCGAGCACGAGCGCATCCTCCAGCGCCATCGCGGCGCCCTCGGCCATGTTGGGTGAGGTCGCATGCGCCGCGTCCCCGACCAGCAGGACCCGCCCGCGCACCCAAGAGTCGAGCGCGACCTCCTCGATCGTCGAGCGGTGCACGAGCGCCCCGTCCGGGACCGAGTCGATGAGGCCAGGCACGGGCTCCGCGTAGCCGGAGAAGAGCCGGCCGAAATCCTCGTGGTCATCTCCGGAGGTCGACACGACGTCGCAGTAGCAGTACACGCGTCCGTTCCCGATCGGGATCATGAGGAAGGCGGTGCGGTGGCCCATCATCGCCGACCACGTCGTGAGCTCGTCGGGACAGGCGGTGGTGAAGCGCCATCCCACTTGTCCGACGGGCCGGGCGGTCGCGTCGCTGCCGAAGGCGAGCCGGCGCACCGTGCTGTGAATTCCGTCCGCACCGATCACGAGGTCGTAGTCACTCGCGGTTCCGTCGCCGAACTCGACCGAGACGGTCCCGTTGTTCTCGCGGAGCCCGCGAACGTTGGATCCCATCCCGATTTGCACGTCGCGAGCCCCCTCGAGCAGCACGGCATGCAGGTCTGCGCGCTGGAGCGCGAGACACGGTCCGACGCCGTCCCACAGCTCCGCGAGATCTACCTCGACGAGCAGCCGGCCGCGGTGGTCGCTGACGCGCTGGCGCGGGATCACTATTCCTCGCTCCGAGACCGCCTGCTCGAGGCCAAGCGCCCGCAGCGCGCGGGCCGCATTCCCCGGCAGGTAGATGCCCGTGCCCACCTCGTCCCACGCACGGTCCCGCTCGACGACCTCGGCCGAAAAGCCCGCACGAGCGAGCGTTCGAGCAACCGCGAGGCCGCCGATGCCGGCGCCGACGACGAGGATGCGTGGCCCGGCCACTACAACGTCGCCTCCAGGACAGAGGCGATCAGCGCAACGCGTTGTCCTGCGAGCCACCGTTCCATGGCACTCCCTTGCGCGGCTTGCCTTCGACGGGATTATCCATCCATGGACGACATCCGACGCTGCGCCCGGATCCGCCCTAGAGGGAGAAAGACGTAAGTCGACGCATGCAATGGTCGCGCCCGAACCTGATCCCCCGTGACGGAGAACCAGCGGGGCGGATCGGCCCAGGGCGACGAACACGACCGCGCGACGCAAGGTTTTCGGAAGGCTCACGTTCGCTTGATCTCCGAGTCACCGGTCGGCGTCGCCGGGAAGGAATTCGTTACAAGGTTGACCGTGTGACGGTCGTGAGACAGCTGACGACATGACAGGCTGAGTCGCAACGCGTGGAACTTGCCTTCGTCTCTGCCGCGGCTGCCGCGGTCGTCACCGGTCTCGGCATCGAGCTGCGCCTGTTTGCGCCGAGCCGTGCGCCTCGCCGCGGCGAGGCGATCATCTGGAGCACCGGCTGGCTCCTGCTTGCGGTCGCGGTCGCGGCGGGGATCGAGCTGACGGACGGCCCCACCGGCGAGTGGACGACGGTCTACCTGATCGAGCGCTCGCTCTCGCTCGACAACGTGTTCCTGTTCTCGCTGTTGCTCGCCTACTTCCTCGTGCCGCCTGAGCTGCGAGGCCGCGTCATCGTCATCGGTATCGCCGGCGCTCTCTTACTCCGCGGCGTCGCGATTGCCGGCGGGCTGGCGCTGATCGAGACCGTCGAAGCCGTCGTCTACGTGTTCGGCGTCCTCCTGGTCTATGTCGCCTATCGCGCCTTCCGTGGCGCTGCCGAGCAGGCCGACCCATCCGAGAACCCGGTCCTGCGTTTCGTCCGGCGCACGGTCCCGCTCACCCCCGATTTCCGTGGCCGCCGGCTGCTCGTCCGCGAAGGCGGCCGCCTCTACGGCACCTCGTTGCTGCTGGTGGTCGTCGCGATCATCGCCGCAGACATCGCCTTCGCCGTCGACTCGATCCCGGCGGCGTTCGCCGTCACCCGCGACCCGGTCGTGATCTGGACGGCGAACGCGTTCGCGCTGCTCGGACTCGGTTCCCTCCTCGCACTGGTCGACATCCTCGTGCGCCGCTTCCGCTACCTGGACGAGACGATCGCGCTCATCCTCGCCTTCGTCGGGATCAAGATCCTCGCCGCCGAGCTCGTTCACATCAGCGACGTCGCCTCGCTCGCCATCATCGGAGCGCTCCTCGCGGGTGGCGTCGTCGCCTCGCTCGTTGCCGATCGTCTGGACCCTCCTCATCCAGCCGAAGCAGCGACCCGCCGCCCACCGCGGTGCCCCAGGGAACTCGCGCCCCCGGCAGCTCCGGCGAGCAAACAGCCATCCAAGCGGTGACGTTCTACACCTGAGACAGCTGCCCTCCGCTGTAATCGCAGGCTCGTAACAGATGCCGCGAGAACCGCGAGGGTAGACAGCCTCTCTTTTCTGACTAGGATCCGACACCTAAGAACAGGCCCAGGGCTGCGCCACCCCTTTTGCGGCCCGTCGTTCTCGCTCCTCTTGCCGACCTCTCTCCGCAGCCCCCTGCTGGCGCTCGCACTTGCCGCGATCGTCTTCGGCTGTGCCGGCGCGGGGCCGCTTGCCCTCTCGAGCCGTCTGACCAGCGAGTCACCCAGCGGACTGGAGGATGCGGCGGCAGCTGTCGGCAAGGCGACGAAGGTTCCGAAGCGCGCGGTTCCGATCCGGACCGTGGGCGAACGCGCAGCCGCGGTCGCACTGAAGGCGGTCGGCGTGCCGTATCGATGGGGAGGCGCGTCACCCGCTGGTGGGTTCGACTGCTCGGGGCTCGTGTATTGGGCATACGGGCGACTCGGCATCGAACTCCCGCACAGCTCCTATGCGCTCTATGACAGGGGCCGGCGGGTAGGCTCCAGAATGAAGGCGGGCGACTTGCTCTTCTTTTCCGGCCTCGGGCACGTCGGCATCTACATCGGCCGCGGGCGCATGGTGCACGCGCCGCAGTCCGGCCGCCGAGTCGAGGTGGTCACACTTGGTCGCTCGCACTACGGCGGCCGACTCGTCGGCGTCCGGCGGGTTATCCGTTCCTGACACCAAAGCCGGGACGCGGCGTTAGGGAGGCCCCCGACTACCCTCTCGACATGGAGACCGATGCTCACTCGGCGGAGCGATTTGAGGAATACGCCCAGGAGGCGCTCGACTCCCTGCCGCCAGACCTGCGTGGGCGCATGTCGAATGTGGAGATCGTGGTCGAAGAGGAGCCGCCTCCGGGCCAGCGGCTACTCGGTCTCTATCAGGGTGTGCCGCTCACCAGACGCGGCAGCAACTACGGCGGGGTGCTGCCGGACAAGATCACGATCTACCGCGGCCCACTCGCGCGGCTCTACGCGCACGACCCGGAGATGCTTCGCGGCGAGGTTCGGCGAGTTGTCCTCCATGAGGTCGCCCACCACTTCGGAATCAGCGACGAGCGCCTGATCGAAATCGACCGTTACTGAGAGTCGAACGCGTAGTGCTGCCCGAGCTCCGTCCGTTTTCCTCGGTCAGTCCGTCGGCGAGAAACCCGAGCAGTGCCTTGTTGACCTCGTCCGGGTGCGTCCACGCGATGTTGTGCGGCCCGCCCTCGACCTTGACGAGCTCGAGGTCCGCGATCAGCCCGGGCAGCCGCTCGGCGGTGGCGCTGATCGGCAGGATCCGGTCCTCGGTGCCGTGCACCACCAGCGTGGGAACGTCGATCTTCGGCAGGTCGCCGCGGAAATCGGTCAGCCACGTGTCGACGCAGGCGTAGGACGCGTACGGCGACGCGCCGGCGGCAACGTTGAAGCTCGCCTGCAAGGCCTGCTCGCTGATCCTGGCGGGCCCGAGGACGTCGACGTTGTAGAAGTTGTCGAAGAAGTCCTTGAAGTACGCGTACCGGTCGCTCACGATGGCGGACTTGATGCCTTCGAACACCTGGCCGTCGACGCCTTCGGGGTTGTCGTCGGTCTTCAGCAAAAACGGCGGGATGACGCCGAGAAGCGCGGCCTTGCGCACGCGGGCGGATCCGTACGTACCCAGGTAGCGGGTCACCTCGCCGGTGCCCATCGAGAAGCCGACGAGCGCGACATCGTCGAGCTCGAGATGCTCGATCAAGGCGTGCAGGTCAGCAGCGAACGTGTCGTAGTCATAGCCGATGGTGGGCTGGCTGGACCGACCGAAGCCGCGGCGATCGTAGGTGATCACGCGGTAGCCGGCCGCGAGGAGAACGCGTTCCTGGCGCTCCCATGAGTTCCCGTCGAGCGGGTACCCGTGGACGAGGACGACGGGCCGGCCGCTGCCGTGATCGCGATAGTGGATCTCGATGCTTTCGCTGTTTTCAGCTCCGACGGTGATGCGCGACATGGCTCCTCCTTTGGGTCACAGACCAGCCCAGGCGTAAAGGCTGCGGTCACACGAGCGTCGCAGCTGCGGCGCGCCGTCGCATTACGGCCAACGGCCGTTGTCTGTGGATGCTGGCCGGACTCGGAAATTCCAGCTGGCCCGTAGCGGTGTTTGATGCTGCCCGCGCAGACGAGCGGGCACGCGGCCCTGATCCTTTCGCACGTGGACGCGAGCTCCGATCAGGCTGGGAGGCTGCCCGCCGCGCGGAGGGAGCGGACGGCAGTCGAGCGTGCCGCGTTCGTATCCGCGCTGACGATCGTGATGGGAGCGCTCTTTGTCATCACCTACACGCTCGGGCTGGGCGATCCCATACCCCGTGGGATCGACGCGGCTGTCATCGGCAATCTGGCGTCACACGTGCAGGCGGTGAACGCGGTCGAGCGCGTGGCGGACCAAAACCTCCATTTCACGCGCTACCCGTCGCTCGCCGCCGCGCGGCAGGCGTTGCATCAGCAGAAGGTGTTTGCGGCTCTCGATCTGACGCAACGCACGCCGCACCTCTACCTGGCGAGCGCAGCCGGTGCATCGGTCGCGCGCGTCCTCGAGCAGGTCGCGTTGACGGATACGCGGATCCGCGTCGTCGACACGCACCCGCTCGCGCAGGCGGACCCGAACGGTGTCGACATCTTCTACCTCGTTCTGGTCTCGACGATCGTCGGCTTCCTCGCGGTGTTCCAGGTGCGCGTGAACGCGGTCGGCTTTCCGCTTCGCTATTGGTGGTGGTTCGTCCTCGCCTTCGCTCCGGCGGCGGCTCTCGTGCTTACGCTCGTCGACGGGCCCATCTTCAACCGGCTCGCGTTACCGGTCCTCGACAGCGGGGCGATTCTCACGCTGCAGACGGTGTCGTCGTTCGCCTCGACGATGGTCGACCTCATCGGCCGGTGGGCGATTCTCCCGACGTGGCTGTTCTTCGTCGTGCTCGGCAACACCTCATCCGGCGGTGCGGTCTCGCCGCCGCTGCTGCCGCAGCCATTCGCGTTCTTGTCGGAGTGGCTTCCATCCGGAGCCGCCGTCACGTCGCTTCGGAACGCCGTCTACTTCCACCCGTACCAGCACGCTGAGCCGATCGCGGTCCTGGCGACCTGGGCCGCGGCATCGTTTGCCGTCATGCTCGTCGCCTCACGCCGCGCCGGGCGAGTTCAGGCGGCCTGAGCATGGCCGGCCCATCTCTCTGGAGGAACGCCGCACTCTTCGCCGCGCTGTTCGCTGCGCTCGTCCTCGTCGGCGGGGCGATGGGAGCGGCCGTGGGCTTCGCACCCGCGGGTTCGCCCAAGGGCGTCAAGGTCGCTGCCTCCAAGGCCCAGATGAGCACGCTCGAGCTCCAGGCCCACCTCGCCCGGCTCGGCTATCTGCCGCCGCAGGCGGTCACCAGTGTCCGAGACGATCGCACTCGGGAGGCAATCGCCGGCTTCCAGGCCTGGGAGGGGCTCGCGCGTGACGGCGTGGCGGACTCGTCGACGGTCGCCCGCCTCGCCGTTGCATCCCGGCCCATTCCGCTCCCCGGCTCCGGCGCCCGCATCGAGGTGCATCTCGACCGCCAGGTCGTCCTGCTCGTCAGGGGAAACAGGGTCGAGCGGGCGATCCATGTGTCCACCGGTGCTCCGGGAACACCGACGCCGAGAGGACACTTTCGCATCTACCGGAAGGAGCGCGAGTCATGGTCGGTGCCGTTCCGGGTCTGGCTCCCATGGGCGAGTTACTTCACCCGCGGCATCGCCTTCCACGGCTACCCGGAGGTGCCGGCGTATCCGGCGTCCCACGGCTGCGTGCGCGTCCCGCTCGCCGAGGCCTCGACTGTCTACGGGTTCGCCCGGCTCGGCCTCCCCGTCCGTGTTGTCTGAGCGACGGACGCTAGCGCGCGTCGAGGTACGTGACTACGGCGAGCACGCGGCGGTGATCGTCCTCCGTCTCGGGTAGGCGCAGTTTCACGAGGATGCCGTGGATGTGCTTCTCGACCGTTCCCTCTGTGACGACAAGTGCGCGCGCGATTCCGGCGTTCGAGCGGCCTTCGGCCATCAGCGCGAGCACGTCGCCTTCGCGTGGGGAGAGGTCCGCGAGCGGATCGTCGACGCGCCGGGCAGCGACAAGCTCCTGCACAAGGGCCTGGTCGATGATCGATGCGCCTTTGACGATTCTGTCGAGCGTCTCGACGAAGTCGTCGACGTCCAGCACGCGGCTCTTCAGCAGGTAGCCGCTGCGCTCTCCGCTGCCGAGGAGGTCCATCGCATGCTCTACCTCGACGTGCGCGGAGAGAACGACGATCGCGGTGTCGGGAACCTCGTCGCGAATCACCCGAGCCGCGTCGAGCCCTTCCGTTGTGTGGCTCGGCGGCATCCGGATGTCCACGATCGCGAGCTCGGGCCGATGCTCACGGACGAGCGCGATCAACTCGGTAGCGTCGCCGCACTGGCCGACGACGTCGAACCCTCTGCGCTCGAGCAGGCTCGCCAGGCCTTCGCGAAGCAGGACCTCGTCGTCCGCCAGCGCCACTCGCGTCCGGCTCGTAGTCACGCTGCCAATTATCGGCTACCGTCACCTCATGCGCGCGCTGGGGCCTCTGGCCGGCGGGGATGGGTGCGGATTTGAGCGGTAAGCAGTCGCGTGTGCTGGCCGAGGAGCAGGCGGCGCTGCGGAGGATCGCGACGCTGGTGGCGCGCGGGGTGCCGCCGGAGGACGTATTCGCGGCGGTCACCGAGGAGGTCGGGCAGCTGCTTCCAGTCGGTAGTGCGGCCATGGGCCGTTACGAGCCCGACGGTATGTTTACCACCGTCGCCGCTTGGAGCACGGGAGTGGCCGCCTTTCCCGTGGGAAGGCGGTGGATCCCTGAGGGGAAAAACGTCATGACAATCGTGTTCGAGACAGGCCGTCCGGCCCGGCTCGACGACTTTGCTGATGCCTCCGGCCCGGTCGGTGTCGCGGCGCGCGAGGCGGGCTACCGGTCGGCGGTCGGGACGCCAATCATCGTCGAGGGCCTCCTTTGGGGCGTCATGACCGCCGCCTCCTCCGCGGAGCAGCCGCTCCCGTCGGACACCGAGGCGCGCCTCGCGTCTTTTACCGAGCTTGTCGCGACGGCAATCGCAAACGCGGAGAGCCGCGCCGAACTCGCCCGGCTGGCCGAGGAGCAAGCGGCGCTGCGGCGGGTCGCGACGCTGGTGGCGCGCGGCACCCCGCCGGAGGAGGTGTTCGCGGCGGTCACCGAGGAGGTCGGCCGGCTGCTCGGCGCGGGCCTCGCCGGGATGGCCCGTTACGAGAGCGATGACACGGTGACTGTCTTGGCCACCTGGGCGGCCGAAGGCGCGCACGGCGGCGCACACCCATTGGTTCCGGGTCCATGGCCGCTCGAAGGGGGCGATCTGGCCTCGACGATCTCGAGGACGGGCCGACCCGTCCGGATAGACGACTACCACGGCGTTCCCGGGCGCATCGCCGCATTCGTTCGAGACGAGCTCGGGATCAGCTCCTCGGTCGGCAGCCCGATCGTCGTCGAGGGGCGGTTGTGGGGCGCCCTGTTCGTCCACCAGAAGCAGACCCACCAGCCGCTCCCCCAGGACACCGAATCGCGTCTTACGGGCTTCACCGAGCTCGTCGCGACCGCCATCGCAAACGCGGAGAGTCGCTCCGAGCTCGCCGCGTCCCGAACGCGGATCGTTGCAGCGTCCGATGAAACGCGTCGCCGTGTCGAGCGGGACCTGCACGACGGTGTGCAGCAGCGACTCGTCACGCTAGGGCTCAGGCTGCGTTCCGCGCAAGAAGAGCTGCCGGATGATCCCGAGGAGGTCCGGGCCGAGTTGTCGCACTTCGCTCAGGGCCTGGCGGCTGTTCTGGAAGAACTGCGTGAGATCTCGCGCGGAATCCACCCGGCGATCCTGTCCGAGGGCGGGCTTGCACCGGCGCTGAAGACCCTCGCGCGCCGATCGCCGATCCCGGTCGCTCTCGACGTCCGTGTCGAGGGTCGCCTACCGGATGGCGTCGAGGTAGCTGCCTACTACGTCGTCTCGGAGATGCTCACGAACACGGCAAAGCACGCGCAGGCGTCAGCTGTGTACGTCGACGTGGTGCGAGCCGAGGGAATCCTGCACCTCTCCGTCCGCGACGACGGCGTCGGGGGCGCCGATCCGTCGCGCGGTTCCGGACTCGTCGGGTTGCGTGACCGCGTCGAGGCTCTTGGCGGCACCATCGCCTTCCAGAGCGCCAAAGGCGCGGGGACGGCGGTCGAGGTCATGCTTCCGCTTGAGCGAACAGGCGAAGCGACGGAACAGATGCAGGACGCGCCCCTTCCGCAGGTAACCGTGGATCCCCACTAGTCCCGGCGGCTGTCCCGAAGTTCAAATCTGGGGCTCACCCGAGGTGAAGTGGGAGGCTGGCCTAGGGGACGCACGAGGACTGCGCGGCGATCCTTGCCGGGTCACTGCAAAGTCCAACAAGGAGGCAACAGCATGTCCTTCAACTCGTACGTGCGTCCGCGCACCTTGCTTGCCGGCGTCGCAGCTCTCTTAGCCGGCGCAGCCGTTTGGCTCGCGCTTGCGGTCGGCGGCGCGTCGGCCGACAACCAGCAGGTCGCCGCTACGACCAGCACGACCAGCACGACCCCGGCACCCGCCGCACCGGAGGCCGGTGCTTCTGACAAGAACCTGTACCCCTTCGGCGCTCCGACCGGCAACGGCGACTACAAGGTTCCGCCGCCACCGGAGGAGCCGACGCTTGTGCCGACGATTGGCACGAAGACAACGCAGCGCCTCTACGGGTCGAATCCCTTCGAGGAGGCGGTCTCGGTCACGCAGCACATCTGG